>OBEQ010607317.1_pt1 | contig 17022 bp, 13 predicted proteins | sample 1670901 | NCBI WGS metagenome assembly OBEQ01 (sample SAMEA104232315, study PRJEB22302) | groundwater metagenome | biome: forest; feature: aquifer; material: groundwater | place: USA | collected 2011-08-07 | depth 5.4 m
ATTAGTTTTATAGGAAATTGTTTTCTCTACACTTTCTACGATCGTATAAAGTGTAGAGAAGTAATCCGAGTGCTGCTATCTCACTTCGGCTCGGAACTTTTTCTTCACCTTGGAACTTATTTTTTGGATCTCGACATTCACTTCCTGATCGGTCAGGGTTCTGTCTTCGGCTTGGAAAACAATCCTGAACGTCAAACTTCGCTGATTCGTTGACTCACGCTGACTTGATGCGAACAGTTGCGGATACGAACTTCCGCGTCTGTCTGCGTTTACTTCCGCGTCTGTCTGCGTCTTGGTATATTCGTCAATCAAATCAACATCTTCAATGATTTTCGGATTGGAATCCTGAATGGTCTGCAGAACTTCTCCAATCCGAACCTGGCCCGACACCAAGATGGAAATGTCGCGGATCACCGCCGGATACTTGGGCAAGGCCTTAAACTCCCTTTCGGCTTCAAGAATCGGCAGCAGCGCATCGAGATTTATCTCTCCGACGGCAGCGAGCCAGCCCTTTTCCAAATGCACCAGCTTCAAATTTCCCAGAATCCGATGGTCAGTTTCAATCCGCAAATCCGGCCCGGATCTGCTTTCAAGGATCGAAAATTCGGCCAATCCCAGACTTTTCAAAAGCTCGTCAAAGATCCCCTTCAATTCCAAAATAAGGGGGTTCTTTTTGCCAGCCAGCGCGATTCCGAGACGCCATCCCTCCTTCACCGCTTTGGTTTCCCAAAGCGACGCGGATAGTCGCTGACCGCTTTCCGCGTTTTTCCGCGTTCGTTCTGCGTCTGTCTGCGTTCTGTCGACGTCTGTCTGCGTTCGGAACACCTTGCCGATTTCAAACATGCGCACTGTTTCAAAAAAACGGCTGTTAGCGCGAGCGGCTTTGAGCAATCCGAATTCGAGATTCGAGCGGAGATATTTCAACTCTTGGCTGACGGGATTTTCGATTTCAACGCTCCCGCTTGTTTTTTCGGAAACAAACGAATAGGTATACACCTCATTCAGATTCAGATTCGCCAAGCACTGCCTGACACGGTCTTTTAAGAGAATGATCTTTTCTATCTCGGCCGGCTGCAAACTGACTGTCGGCGGCTTTGGGTTCAATTGATTGTAACCGGACAAACGGCTGATTTCTTCGGCCAAATCTTCAAAACTTTCGATATCGGTGCGCCAAGGCGGCACCCGCACCCAGAACGCGGACTCCCGCGGACTTGACGCTGACAGACGCCGATCTGACGCGGACAGTTGCGGATAGGAGTTTCCGCGCTTGTCTGCGTTTACTTCCGCGTCTGTCTGCGCAATAACGAAGCCAAGAGCGCGGAAGTATTTCTTTGCTTGTATCGCAGAAACTGCTTCGCCGATCAGCCGTTCATATTTTTGAATGTCGAATTCGATGATTTCTTCGCCGACCGGCCGGGGATAGAGATCAACCGAATCGATAAGTCGCGCTCCAGTTTTGACAAGCAGCTCGGTAACTCTGTCCAATCCCCAGTCAACGAGCGCCGGACTCAAACCATGATTGAATCTCAAGCTGGCATCGGTAGTCAACTTCAGCTTCCTCGAAGTTTTGAAAATACTCACCGGATCAAAATTGGCCGCTTCGACGATAATTCTTTTCGTATTTTTATCCACTCTGGAATTGGCTCCTCCTTTAATCCCGGCGATCGCCAGAGCTTTTTCGGAATCGGCAATCACAAGATCGTTCTGATCGAGCGCAAACTTTTGACCGTCAAGCGTTTCTATATGTTCCCCGTTTTTAGCTTTTCGTATGATAATTTTCGTTGTCGTTTGACGCCTGTCGCTTGTCGCTATCTTGTCTGCATCAAACGCGTGCAACGGTTGCCCCACTTCAAGCATCACGTAATTCATCAGATCAACCACGGCATTGATCGGTTTCAAACCGCAGGTACGCAAAATGTTCTGCAGCCAGACCGGCGAAGCGCCGATTTTTGCTTGCCCTGCTTGTCCCGAATCATATCGAGGGAAGCTTGTCGCCCCTCGAATTCCTCGGGGCGACCCTGAATGTATTGAATGGGTCGAAGGGCGTATCTCAAAATACCGGGCGGCATAGCGAGGACACAGATTCTTATCCTGTATTTTTATTTCCAAAAACCCCTGGTCGGCCGGCGGGTTGACGATCTCCCTAACCGGATTTTTCAGCTTCAAGCCCAACCCGGCGGCTGCTTCGCGCGCGATGCCCAGGTGGGATGCCGCATCAGAGTAACGATTCGAAGGCAAACTGATTTCCAACACATCGCCGCCGGGATCTTCAACTTCGACAGAATACAAATTCAGCGCTTCGACCAATTTTTTCTTTGACGGCGGCGGCGATAAAAACTTTTTGATGAGCGGATAGGAAAATTTCATACTTAGTTTATAAGTTCGTAAGTTGATAAGTTTTTAAGTTCATACTTTTGCCACGTTTTTTAGAAATCTGATATAACCGCTTATTGCTTTGATCAATTCGGTATATTTCTCGGCAATTTCATCACTATCGTGAAAATTCTTTTTTCGACAAACCATCAAATTTCGTTAGTTGGTCAATACTTCGATATTTTTCGTCATGAGGGAAATTTTTGGTTAAGTGAAAAACCGTTAACTCAAGCTCTTCGGCCATTGTATAAATCTTTAAATTTTCTAACCCGGTTGACATAAACTTATAAACTTAAGCGAAGCGTAACTTATAAACTTACCAACTCTTTCTAAAATTGCCGGACAAATCTCAAGTCCCCTGAATAAAAGAGTCGGATGTCGGGAATATTGTGTTTGACCAGCGCCAAGCGATCGAGCCCCATGCCGAACGCGAATCCCTGCCAGTCGCGAGGATTATAGCCCGCGTATTCAAACACATGCGGATGCACCATGCCCGCACCCATAATTTCAAGCCATTTCCCCCGGTATTTGACAATCACCTCCAGGCCGGGTTCGACAAAAGGGAAATACGCCGGCCGATACCGAAAATCAATGTCATTGCCCAGGTACTTTTTAAGGAAGGTTTCGACGACGAATTTGAAATTCGCAAGGGTGATGTCCTTGCCCGTCATCATGGCCTCGAACTGGATGAAATTCGTTTCGTGGCTGATGTCGGTCGCTTCAAACCGGAAACAGCGCCCGGGATAGACAATCTGGAACGGCGGCTGATGCTGTTGGAGATGACGAACCTGAACACCGCTGACGTGGGTCCGCAATAATAACGCTGACTCACGCTGACTTGACGCGGACTTACGCAGAAATTTTCCGTCTTGATGAACATTCTGTCCGCGTTGGTCTGCGTTAAGTCCGCGTCTGTCCGCGGTAATCGGCGTCTTGAGCCAAATCGTATCATGCATTTCCCGGGCCGGATGATGCGACGGGAAATTAAGGGCATCAAAATTATAATATTCGCTTTCCACTTCCGGGCCTTCGACAGCCGAAAAATTCATTGCTAAAAAAATATTCCTGATTTCGTGCTCGGCTTGAGTCAGCGGATGAAGATGTCCGCGCTCCACCCGTTTCCCCGGCGCAGTCAGATCGATTCGAAAGTTCGATGATCGATGATCGATGATCGAAAGTTTTTTCGCAATCAATTCTTCCAACTCTTTTTTCAACGCTTGCAATTTCGGCCCGACTGCGCGCCGTTCTTCAAGCGACAGATCTTTGAGAGAACGAAGCGACAACGCCACTTGGCCTTTTCTGCCGAGATATTTCACCCGGATCCCCTCAAGCTCGCGGCTGCTCGAAGATTTTTGAATCTCGGCCCGAGCGGATTTTTTTATATCTTCAATGTTCATATCCCTCTCAATTTCTACTTCATTATTCTAGTTAAGGCAAATCCTGCGGCCACGAAAATAATCCAGGCCAGCCACTGCAGCGGGATGATTTCAACGGCCTGCTCTCTATGAATGCCGCGTCCATAATTGTAAAAATGGCCGAGTTCCATTACGAACAGAGAAATAATAATCAAAAACAAACTCGATCTTCCCAAGCCATAGCCGAGCAGCGTAAAGCCGATGAAATGGATCAGATAATTAACTGCGCCACGATGGAAATCATCCAAGAAAAATATGATAGAATGCTTTTCAAAAATTTTCATTGAGGTTTTCGCCCCGCCGATGGCGGGGCATAAGAACCGCTAAACTCATACTCTCGCTAAGCGAGTTCTAATGAGCGGGCGAAGGGAATCGAACCCTCGTCTCAACCTTGGGAAGGTCGCATATTGCCACTATACTACGCCCGCCTGCGCTCACTCCGCGAGCTTCGGCGGGCAAGCCCGCTTTGCTCTCTTAGGAAAAGCGTTTTCTGCTCTATTCTATATCCTATTTCGCCTCAACGGTATCTCCGTTCCAGTAGAATTGGCCCGAAAATATAATCACCCTGCCTGATTTCTTGGCATTCTGAAGCCAGTTGTCTATTTTTTTGTCCTCGAGGTAGAGCCGGCCAGTCAGAACATCGCGCTCCGCCTGCGGCAACAAAATTTCTTTCTTGAAATCACCGAGGTTCAACCCATACAGCGCCTGCGCCGCTTTTTCCAGCCTCGGATCATTGCCCGCCTGATCGACCTTTTCCCCGACCAAGCGATCGAAATCCGGGCCGACTATCCGCCGGGCTTCAGCTTCGATCAGGGTATTTTCAACAAGCTGCGTCAGCACGGAACGCTGAAGATTGCTTGGCTGCAAAACCTTATCCCGGGACGCATCAGACCGATACGTTTTCAAAACATTATCATAATAGATTGAAGCCGCCCCGTAATCCTTGAGGAATGTTTTTGCACTGATGAAATGATTATTTACCAGGGCAATCGGATAATAGCCGAGAGAAATCAGCATAAGAGCCGACAAGCCGGCGCCGATGATCAATAAAAAAACGATATAGAATTTGTATTTTTTCATGTCATATAAAATACGAATACTACGAATCACCGAAGAATGCTACGAATGGTGTCACAGAGATAATTCGTTGCATTCGTTTAAACATTCGTGGCATTCGCATTTCAATGGTTACTCGAAGAACTTGACCGGGGAACAATGATGATGAATTTTTCGCCCGGCTGCCGATAGTTAAAACGGCTACGCAATTCTTTTTCGAGGTTGGCCGGATTGAGGTAATAGGTAAAATCAGCTTCCAAACGCTGGTAATTGGCCTCGGCTTTATCAAGCTGAAGCCTCAATTCCTGATACCGCTGGCCGACCGTCTGATTCTTCCGCCAAAAAAAGAATATTTCATTGCCGATAAGTATCAACACAACTAACAAAATGACTGCGACGATAATCTTCATCCCCACACCTATTAGAGATTTTGGCCTCGAACAGCCGCAATCTCTGCGTTATCTTGAGCGACCATTTCATAATTATGTTGGAAGTATTTGTACATGGGTAATCGTGGATTTGATCTCTGATAGGTGTGGGGATTCATTACAATAATTCGAATACTACGAATGGTAAACCAATGCAGGGAATGTTGATTCGTAGCATTCGCATTATATTATACTTCACTTTTTCAAAAGTTCCCTGAACACTTCCGCCGACAGATTGACCCGCGATAATTTCTTCAGTTTCTCTTTGCCGGCTTTCTGTTTTTTCCAAAGCTTCATTTTCCGCGTCCGGTCGCCGCCGTAGAGATAGTCGGTGACATCTTTACGCAAGGCCGGGATGGTTTCTCTGGCGATAATCCGGTTGCGGACGCGCGCCTGAAGCGCCTGCGAAAACTGCTGTCCCGGCAACAATTCTTTCAATCGCTCTACCGAGGCGCGGCCTTGCGCTTCCGCTTCTTTCTTGAAAACGATTCTGGTCAGCGCCGGGATAACCTCGTCGTTGAGCAGAATTTCCAGCTTCTCAACTTCCGCGGAAGCTTCGCCCGAGAGTTTGTAGCCGAACGAAGCGTAACCGGCCGAAACAGATTTCAGCTGATCGGCAAAATCTCTCATTAGTTCGGCCAGCGGCATTCTGGCGACTATGATGATATTCTCTCCTATATTTTTAATCTCGATGATTTCGAGATGAAACAACTCGCTCAAATTCACGATCTGCTTCAAGTAATCCGGCGGGGTCAGTATTTCGGCCTGTATCATGGGTTGCCAGACCTGGTCCGGGTCGCTCGGAAAATCATTCGCGTCCTTTATTATTTTCATCCCCACACCTTCATTTGGCGTGGGACTGTATGAACTTCCAGCAGTGGATGTCGGATCCTTGCCGCTGGCCCGAATACTCCGTTGGAAGGTGTGGGGATTCATTGTGCCGCGCTCTTTGACCCGATACGCTATTGACGGAAAACTGGTCAAAAATTCCAAGCCGAATTCTCTTTGGAGGCGGCTGGCCGTAATCTCAAAGTGAAGCTGGCCCAGAAAGCCGACTTTTAACCCGCGGCCGAGCGCTTCGCTTGAATCCTGTTCAAAGCCCAATGCCGAATCCGTGAGGCGCAACCGTTCAAAGGCACGCCTCAAATCCTCGAATTTGGTCCGGCCGTCGGAGTAGAACGATACGAAGATCACCTGGGTTGGTTCTTGGTAGCCGGGCAGGGCCCCCGACACCGACTTATACTGACTTGACACAGACCCAAACGGAATCTTTTCTGTGTGAGTCCGTGTAATGTCTGTGCGAGTCCGTGTCGTGATGGTGTCTCCTATCTTCACCAAGGCCGGCTCTTTGATGCCCGTCGCCACATAGCCGATTTCACCGGCGGCAAGAGCGGCAGCCGGTTTGAGTTCCGGCGCGAAATATCCGACTTCTTTGATCCTGCATTTTGTCCCGCTCGCAAGTAAATACATCTCATCGCCGGTTTTACATTGACCTTCAAAAACCCTTACGAACGCAACAATGCCTTTGTGATCATCATACAGAGAATCGAAAATCAAGGAACGATAAGCGCGAGATGAAAGCTGCGAAATCTGTTGGGTTGCCGTTTTTTCCGTGTCGATGCCGGCGAGCGAAGGAGGAGGAACACGCTCAATAACCGCTTCCAAAAGCTCTGTGACGCCCTCTCCGGTTTTGCCGGAAATAGAAAAAATTTCAGATTCCGGGACCTGTATCAAATCGGCCAACAGAGTACGCAGTTCGGCTAGGTTCGGCGGATTGAGATCGATCTTATTCACCGCGCCGATGATTTTGAGTCCGGCTTTTTGAGCGAGATAAAAATTCGACAAGGTTTGGGCTTGAATGCCTTTGAACGCGTCAACCAGCAAAATCGCTCCCTCAACGGCCGCGAGCGCCCGGGAAACCTCGTACGAAAAATCCGAATGGCCAGGAGTGTCTATCAAATTCAAAACAAATTCTTGTTTTGAATTTGCAATTTCTAAATCCGAATTTCTAATTTCTAAATTTTTAGAATTTTGAATTTGGGATTTGTTTGGGGTTTCGAGATTAGAATTTAGGATTTCCGCATGATACATCATGCGGACGGGCGCCATCTTGATGGTGATCCCCCGCTCGCGCTCGAGCTCCAGCTGGTCAAGATACTGCGGACGCATGCGGCGCGGATCCACGGCGCCGGTAATTTCCAGAAGCCGGTCGGCGAGGGTGGACTTGCCATGATCAATGTGGGCAATAATCACAAAATTCCTGATATTGTTCATATTGTTCAAGCTTATACCTAGAGCTTGTCAGGAAACCCCGTATTCTGCAAGCACGCCGATATTTTCGGCTGCAAGCCCCTCATCCCTCCTCGGAGTATCCATAGATACACCTTCGTCGGGCTTCGGGTCTTTCGCTCGAAAATCTCGGCATGTTGCGACACCCGGCCTTCGCAGCCGAAGCGGCTGCTTCGGCGGAGTAGGCAAAGAGGGTTTCCTGACAAGCTCCAATGTCTGCTTCACTACAAATCTACAATCGCAGAGATTATAGGGGGAACAATTGAAATGAAGACTCTTGTACGCCAGCCGAGGCCCTAATCTTTGTTCAAGGTCAAATTAAACATCAGCCGTCCGGGTGGATCGCTGGTTTTATATTCAAAGACCGGCAGGCCGTTTTCCTGCCAGCGGAAGCCGACCGGAGCATAGAGTTCAAATTGATATTCGCCCCGGCTGCCGGCCTGTTTTTCAAAAACGAAATGATAGGTCTGGCCCCTTGCCGGCGGAGCGAATAAGCGAACGGGGTAGTCAAAAACTGTTTTGCTTGTTTGACCCGGATTGGTTTTGATCCAGGCCGCAAAAACATTTTTTGCCGATTCCTGAAATATGTTGACCAACGGATACTGGAAATCGCTTTTAGCGCTCTGTTCTATCTCGGCCACCACGGGATCAGTCTCGTAGCCGGTTTTATAATTGACTTTCGGTATGATTTTTCTGCCCCAACCGCCGCTGAAATTAGAAAGAGATGCTCCGAGCGGCGTAAAAACTTGCAGATTATCCTCGCTGGGGAGCCGATACCACCAGGAATCCGACCTATTGCCTTGGTGCTCGCGCTGTATCGTCAGATGATCACTCGCCGTCCCGTCAAGATTCAATCGGCTCTGGAAAACGATTTTCTGTTGTATGAACAAATCAGTTTTGCCGCCGCCCACATTCGCGTTCACGACAGCCAGATAATCGCCGTTGAAATCATTGGGCAACTCGAATACCTTGCCCGAAAGATTGTAAAAATCAAAAAAACGTTCAAGTTCGGGATCCTTACTGTATAGCATCGCATCTTTCGCCGCAAACCACTCGCCGAGTTTTTGCAGAAGCGCTTTCTTGCTATCGCCCCGAAGATGAGTCACGGCATCGACAATAATCGGCGCCAACTCTTCCAAGATTTTCTTTGGGACCTTCGCCTGTTCCTGCCGCATCTGAACTTCTTTTTGGATCTCCGTCAAAAAATTGTCCTTGGTGATGACCAGCCGGCGGCCGGGCAGTTCAACCGACCCTATGATTTCCAGCACATCGCTGACGACTTTCGGCGAAACCGCAATGGCACCGTCAAAGGTAACCAAGTTCGCCCTATATTTCTTCGAAGCTTCCATGAACTGAATGATCTTTTGGGAAGAAAGCGCATTGTCAAAAAACCAATTGGCGTCAGCGGCTCTCCAGCGGCTTGCAATCAGCTGGAGCGGCTTGGGAGGTATGATCTTCAGTTCAAGCTCGCGATCGGCATCATTGATGTCATGCATTTCTATCTTTTGAACGCTGCCGTGTTGCATCGAAACATCGGCATAGCTGCCGAGAAATCCGCCGCCGGGCCTTAGTTCCGAAGAATTTTCAAAAAGCACAAGCATATGATGTTCCTTGTCTGTTTTGAGCCAACGAATGAAAGCGGCGAGGAAATTGTCGAAACGGCCCAAATCCGATTGGAGCGACAGGCGCGAACCCCCGCTCCCGGGCAGAAAACCTTCCGTTCCCAAATTCAGCGAGGTTAACTTTTTGTTCGCTTCAGCCATCGCCTCCAAGTCGCTTTTTATTTTTTCGAGTCGATCGATGAATTCCTGGCCGCGATTTTGGAAAACAAAATCGAGCACAGTATTCTGAAGTACATCGATCTGCTGGACTAAATCAACGCCCGTTGCCGAAAATTCCTGGAAGCTCTTATAGGCATCGCCGGCGCTTTCCCATAATACTTTTATTTTCGAAAAATCAGAGATGTCGAATAGAGTATTGTTGTGAAGCGGTTTTTCCGGCGACGGCGTCTGATGATCGGTTTTCTTCAAAAGATATTCGAACCGCGCGCCGGTTTTAGTAACTGCAGTCAGTGCGTTATTCCATGTTCGATATATCCTGAAACCGAAAAAACCGGCGACAATGATGCCGAGAAAAACAGCCAGCAAAAAAATTTTCCTCAAAGAAAAAAGTCTTTTAGAGGTACTGCGATCTCCGCCAACTCTCTCTTGTTGATCTTTGCCGTCTCTAAAAAATTCAACTGCATCTTCCTTGTTGATTGCCTCTCGTGGGGACGCTATTTCTTTTACGAGAAAACCTTTTTCGTTTCCGGGATTTTCAACATCGGCTATTCGTAATGCAATGTTTCTTTTCGGAACTTTTCGTTTCATCTTAGGTAATATACTTTGTAGTATAACTCCGATACGTAAAAGCATACATCGGAGTTCCGTACGGGACACACCTCCCTTTGCTATCCTTGTTTACGGTCGTTACTAAGGATAGCAACACACCTTCTGTCTTGTATCTCACATTCGTTCATTTTTAACTCCACCGCACGAATACACGAATCACTACGAATGTGCGAATCGTATATTCGTAGTGATTCGTACGCTCGTGGGATACGGGGCGGCAGCGAGCGGTGAAGTACACATATTGGTATAATGCCCTCATGATTTCGTTCCGAGAAAAATCGTCCCCATCGCTTCCCCGGCTGTCCCTCGTTTTTATTCTTCTGCTATCGTTTTCTCTGATGCTCTGGGCTTCAGCCGGCGACTCGGCGATTACGGATGAACTTGCTCACATCCCTGCGGGTTATGGGTATATCCGTCATCTCGACTACCGCCTGAATCCGGAACATCCGCCGTTGGTCAAGGCGCTGGCGGCTCTGCCGCTGCTGTTTTTGAACCTAAACTTTCCGACCGCTGATTCGTCCTGGACCACCGATGTGAACGGCCAATGGGCTATGGGCGCGAAATTCCTCTATGAATCCGGGAACGACGCGGACCGCATCATCGGCATCGCCCGCATCGGGCCCATGCTCCTGACGCTTCTGTTGATACTGCTGGTTTACATTTGGTCAGCCGAACTACTCGGACGCAACTGGGCGCTTCTCCCGACTTTTCTTGTGGGCCTGTCACCGACCATTCTCGCTCATGGTCACTATGTGACCACTGACATCGGCGCGACACTAGGCACGGTCGCGGCGACTTATTTTTTCCTGAAATTCATCTTCCTGCCGTCGCGGCGCCATCTTCTGTATTCAGGCCTTGCCTTCGGCGCGGCGCAGCTTATGAAATTCTCGGCGGCTCTCTTGATACCCTACTTTCTCGCCCTCATTTTTTTCTTCTTCATATCAACCATCCTCCGCGACTGGATCCAAACCGATCCGCAAGCGCGCTTGAAAAGATTTTCTGTCCGCGCCTGGCGCTACTTCCGCTCGGTGATCATCGTCTACAGCATCGGCTACCTTCTAATCGTCTACCCAATCTATTTCCTCTTTACCGTAAATGAGCCGCAACAAAAACAGACCACGGATACGGAATTCATCCTGACCTCGTTTGCCGGCGGTCCGACGCCTCCGGGTCACTTCTGCAATCCGGTTCGGTGCCTGGCCGACCTGGATATCTGGATGACCAAGCATGCCGGCACCAGGCCGTTCGCCGAATATCTGCTCGGCATTTTGATGGTGGTGCAACGGTCAAGCGGCGGCAATACCAGTTATTTCCTCGGACAAGTCTCGGCTACCGGCTCGCCGTATTACTTCCCAACCGTATACCTTCTCAAAGAATCGTTGCCGGCTCTGATCATGATTCTCGTTGCGCTGTTGTTCGGCGCCGCGGCAATCGTAAAAAAGATCGGGGATCTGGGATCGGGGATCGTTAGTTATTTCTTTACCGACTATCTGCCGCTGCACTTCGCCACATTCTCCATGCTCGTCTTCATCCTTCTGTATTGGGCCTATAGCATCAGAAGTCCCCTGAACATCGGCGTCCGGCACTTGTTGCCGACCCTGCCGTTCATCTACATTTTAGCGGCGAGCACCTGGAAACGCTGGCTTGAAACAAACGGATTCGCACAATTCGAATTCCGGCTCGAATGGCTGCATTCATTCCTGAAATTCGTCATTTCCCTCTTGCTGAAAAGAGTTTTTTTGTTCGGCCTTATGGCCTGGCTCTTTTTGGAAACTGTCTTTTCGGCCCCCTATTTCCTCTCGTATTTCAACGAACTCGGCGGCGGAACCAAGGGCGGCTATCGCCTTGTCACCGACTCGAACTACGACTGGGGACAGGATCTGCTGCGGCTCAAACAATTCGTTGACACCCATCCGGAAATCGACAAAATTGCGGTTGATTATTTCGGCGGCGGCAGCCCGAACTATTATCTTGGCGCTGCCTCGACTCCGCTCGGCACAGGCAAAGAAATTGATTGGCAATCGTCCAAAGGCAATCCCTCTCAAACACAGAATGACACAGACAATACACAGACCAACGCAGACAATTTTCCGCGTGAGTCCGCGTCAAGTCCGCGTAAGTCCGCAATTAAGTGGCTGGCTGTTTCTATAAATACTTTGGAGAGCGCGACCCAAAAACTCGCGCCGGGTCAGAAACGCAAACCCGAAGACGAATATCGCTGGCTGACCACGCTTCGGCCGCCGCAGCCGGGCATCGGCACCGTGCCCGAACCGGATTACCGCGCCGGCACATCGATATTTATTTATAAACTTTATTGAACGGCGGAAGTTTCCCTTTTGTAAGAAGCTATCGGAGGCGCATCAAACTCGGCCTCCGGCTTTGCGGAGTTGATACGCCGAGATGCAGGCGCATTTTGCCGCTGGAGCAAAATGACACCGGTTCTTACAAAAGGGAAACTGAAGCTACTTGTAATACGCCCTATTCTCCACCCGGAAATCAATATACTCCAACGCATTGAAATTAGACTGATTCTTCAATGAACGGATAACCGCTAAGCTGTTGTCCGGACGGAATCGCAAACCAAAGTAAAGCTTCGGGCCGTCGCCTGCCCCGAGCGCAGTCGAGGGGTAGGTATCAACCTCTATCTCTTGCAGTCCAAGATCGTTGAGCCGTATTTCCCTGATGCCCAGGCCGCTTTCCGAAAGAACGCGGAACAGCGAAAAAAGATTGGGTATGAACTCCGGAGGCACAATTCTCGAATTCAAGCCGAGATTTTTCTGCGAATAATCGTTCACTACTATGATCAAACTGCCCTGCACGCCGATTGATCGCTTAAACAAGAAGCCTTCTTTGTCAAACCAAAAACATACAGGCACTGACGTGTGCTGACGTAACACGGAATTAGAAAGGCCCGATGGGGAATCACCGACAGTTACCGATGAACTGCTTGGGGTCTCTCCATTTGTCTCCGTCTGGTCTGCCTCTGTCTGGGCTTGGTGAAAACACCAGATGCCGAACGGCTGGCGTTCTTCAACGATCACCTCTACCGTCCGCCGAAGATAACTTTTTTCGATTGAAACGCTTTTCAGCTGCGGGAAAAGTTTCGGATCGGCCAGAGAAAAATGTGCAGGCCAAATAATACTGTTCCGGAAACCAAGCGCCCGTTTCCAAAACGAATTCTCGAACACTTCGGACTGAAAGAACGTCATGATGTCGCTTTCCGACACTCTGTGGTTGCCGCTGATTTCTATTTTTTGAATCCGGAAAAGAGGCGAACGGACTGCCAGCCAAATGCCGCCCCAAAAAACCGCGTAGAATGCCAGTAGCATCAGACCGAGGATGATTCGCCGGCGGCGCCGTCTTTGCCCGGTATAAACATCCGATAACGACGGAGTGCTGATTTCTTTGCCCATATCCGGTAAGAACAATTCGATTGCAACACGATTACTGCTTGAGTAACCCTATCCGATAATTTCTTTACCGACATACTTCCGGAGAACTTCGGGGACTTTGACTTTTCCTTCTTTGGTCTGATAATTTTCGAGAATGGCGACGATGGCGCGGGACGTGGCAAGCGCTGTGCCGTTCAACGTATGGACGAATTCCCATTTACCTTTTTGACGGCGAAATCTGATATCCAGACGCCGCGCTTGGTAATCAGTGGTATTGGAAGCCGAAGTGACCTCGCCCCAATCGCCGCGGCCGGACATCCAGGCCTCGAGATCGAATTTCCGTGCGGATTGAGCACCTAAGTCACCGGTGCACATCTCAAGTACCCGGTATGGTATCCCCAAGCTTTGCCACAATTTCTCTTCGAGTTCCAGAATCTTTTCATGCATTCCTGGAGAATCTTCGGGTCGGCAGTACACGAACATCTCCACTTTGGTAAATTGGTGCACACGGTAGAGGCCCTTCGAGTATTTCCCGTAGGCGCCGTCCTCTTGCCGGAAACAATGAGAATAGCCGGCATACAATTTCGGCAGCGAATCTTCATCGAACGCTACCCCGGCATGAATACCGGCGAGCGTCACTTCGCCTGTCGCAATCAATCCCAGATTAGAATCCTGGATGACATAGGTTTGAGCTTCCGGCCCCCGGGGTTGATAGCCGGTTCCAAGATAAAATTTTTCCCGGGCCACATCCGGAGTCAGCCACAGTGTGAATCCGTTTTCGGCCAAAAAATCCAAAGCATAATGAACCAAAGCCAGTTCCAGCAGCACGCCGGCGTTTTTTAAATAGTAAAAACCCGAGCCGGCAACTTTGGCGCCGGATCCAAAATCAAGAATATCAAGCGTTGTTCCGAGTTCAAGATGATCTTTCGGCACAAAGCCGAATTCCGGTTTTCGACCCACTTCCCGCACAACGACATTCTCCGACTCGCCTTTGCCTCTCGGCACGTCCGGCAACGGCATATTCGGAATTTGCTTCAGTATGGCATCAAGCTCTGATTCTCTGTGTCTGGCTTCTTCTTCTTTTGCCTGAAGCTTCACTTTAATCTCCCGCGCCGCGGGTATATTTCTTTTATCGCTTAATTTGTTGTGCGCGGCCTTCAGATCATCAAGTTCTTTCTTGATCGCGCGCCATCTCGCATCAAGCGCCAAAAACACGTCAATCAGCTTGGGATCGACACCCTTATCAGCAACCCCCTGTTTCACTTTTTCCGGCTCTTCGCGCAGAAGTTTGATATCAAGCATGATATGTATCATATACCAGCGGCTATTTGATGTGAAGAACACACTCATGAATAACTTGACAGTGCTCTTGCCGAGGGTAAACTGGTCACTATGATACTCATGACAATCTTGCAGACGACCACTACGACTACGAAGCCCCTTATGTCCGGGTCTTTTGCCTTTTCTGCTTAGAAAAATTCATCGAGGTAGATCAGACGAAGCCCCGGACAAGCGGGGCGTTTTCGTTCTACGGACATTTATAAGGAATTTAATCAAAACAGAAAAGTAAAGTATAATACTAACAACCTCAAACAAAAATATGTCAAAAACCAATCCTAAAAAAGAAAATAACAGCATCGAAGGCATCAGGCATTCGCTGGCGCATGTTTTGGCCGCCGCAGTGCGCGAGCTCTATCCCGGGGCCCAGAACGCGATCGGCCCGGCGATCGAATACGGCTTTTACCAGGATTTCGACCTGCTCAAACCGATTGCCGAAGCCGATCTGCCGAAGATCGAGGCAAAAATGCGCGAGCTTTTGCCGGAATGGAAACGCTGGATCAAAAAAACCGTAACGCTCAAGGATATGGAAAAAGAATTCGCCTGGAACGCATACAAGATGGAGCTCGCCCAGGAATTCGCCAAAGATAAAAAAGAACTCACATTTTATACCTGCGGCGGATTCATTGATCTTTGCAGAGGCGGCCATACGCTGCCGCCCGCGGCCATTGATCCGTTATCTTTCAAACTCGACCGGGTGGCCGGCGCCTATTGGCGCGGCAACGAGAATAACAAAATGCTCACCCGCATCTACGGGCTCGCCTTCCCGACAAAGGATGAACTCCGTGCATACTTACAACAGCGCGAGGAGGCGGAAAAGCGCGACCATCGAAAGCTTGGCCAGCAACTGGATCTGTTCACTATTTCGGAACTGGTGGGAAAAGGCCTCCCCCTGTTCACCCCGAAAGGAACGCTTCTGCGGGAACTACTCAATACTTACTCGCAGGAGCTTCGCGAAGCAAAGGGCTGGCAAAAAGTATGGACGCCGCACATCACGAAGAGTGAACTCTATAAGACATCGGGGCACTGGGATAAATTCGGGGACGAATTGTTTTTGGTGAAAAGCCAGGAGACGAAAGATGAACTCGTCATGAAACCGATGAATTGCCCGCACCACCAGCAAATCTACGCTTCGCGCCCGAGGAGCTACCGCGACCTTCCTTTAAAATATATGGAAACCCCGACTGTCTACCGCGACGAGAAAGCAGGCGAACTGCTCGGACTCTCCCGTGTGCGCTGCATTACTCAAGACGACAGTCACACATTCTGCCGGCCGGATCAAATAGAACAGATATACCAAGAACTCATAGACATTACCAAAACATTCTATAAGAGCATCGGAATGCATATACGCGCACGGCTGTCGTTCCGCGATCCACAGCAACCGAATAAATACCTCGGGGAATCGAAATTGTGGGAAAAGGCGCAAAATATTCTTCTGGCAATCGCAAAAAAGAGCGGCCTCGATTATTTCGTGGCCCAAGGCGAAGCCGCGTTCTACGGACCAAAGATCGATTTCATGGCGGTTGATGCCTTGGGACGAGAGTGGCAGCTCGCCACGCCGCAGCTTGATTTCGTACAGCCAAAGCGATTCGGCCTCACGTACATCGATGAGGAAGGAAAAGAACAAACCCCCGTGATGATACACTTCGCGCTCATGGGTTCCATTGAACGCTTCCTTTCGGTATATATCGAACACACCGCCGGCGCTTTCCCGCTCTGGCTCGCGCCGGTGCAGGCGACGATCATCCCGGTGAGCGAAAAATTCACGACGTACGGCAAAAAATTGCGGGAAGAATTTCTGGCAAATAATATCCGCGCGACGCTCGCCAATGCCGACGAAACCCTCGGGAAGCGGATCCGCGAAGCCGAGATGCAAAAAATCCCCTATATTCTCGTTGTCGGCGAAAAAGAAAAACAGAATGCAACCGTGAATGTACGGCATTACCGCCGGGGCTCCTCCTCCGCTAAAGCTATGGAGGATAAACAGGAAGGAGAGCTGCGCGCGCAAAACCTGATTGGAAAAATCAGAAAGGAAATCGAAGAAAAAACAATCTGAATTTGATTTAATGACTTACGCAAAGGTCGTTGATTCTTTATTCGATAACATGGATATAAAAAACAGAATTCTCAAATTATTGCCCGGCATAACCGCCCAAGCCCACTGCGATATTCCATGCGGCATCTACGACCCGACATCGGCCAAGATTGCCGCCAAGACCGTGATGCGGATGGTGCAGCAAATTCAGGAACTCCAACTGCCCGCCGCCCAGAACGACAAACACGCGCTTGATCATTATCTGGCCAGCATCGGCCGCCGCATCACGATCAAAGAAGAACA
>OBEQ011820000.1_pt1 | contig 17022 bp, 14 predicted proteins | sample 1670901 | NCBI WGS metagenome assembly OBEQ01 (sample SAMEA104232315, study PRJEB22302) | groundwater metagenome | biome: forest; feature: aquifer; material: groundwater | place: USA | collected 2011-08-07 | depth 5.4 m
GGCATGTAACAGGTGTGGCACATTTCTTTCGACCTGAAAACTAAATTTTAACCCTTTGACCGTGCACATTTCATTGTAGTGGTACTTGAGCTCGTGCAGCAGTTCTTCGAGGTTAAAATCCGTGGGTTCCAAGTGCAGAATCCCTGCCTGTAATTGTGTAAAGTCGAGTATCCGATCAACCAGCTGCATCATTTCCGTAGTGGATTTTTCAATACCGACCACATCGCGTAACGCGCCTTCCTCGAGCCGATGATCTTTTAACATTTCAAGATAACCAACGATGCCGATCATGGGTGTTCTCAGTTCATGACTGATAGTCGCAAGAAATTCGCTTTTTAACGTGTCGGCTTTGCGCAAGTTATCCAGCGCTTGCATCTGCGCACGGATTTTTTCTTGGCGGATATGTTTATAACGATCGGCAAGTGCAACTGACAACAAGGTAACTTCAATAATTCCACCAATAGCCGAGGCATAACGAGAAAATAGCGAGCTTGGAATGAGCCCCATATGATCGGCCTGCAGACAAAATACGCCCATCAATAAACAGGTCCAACCTGCGGCAAATAGTTTGGCTTGTGCAATACCGTTAAACCATGCCCAGTAACCGATAATGCACATTGAGATACTCAGCGTTAGTACCACCACGCCCAGCACTCGAATCATGATGGAGTAGGGAAATAAAAAAGTGATAGGTACCATCAAGGCACAAAAAATAATAATGATGCGAAAAACTGCATCTAATTTCGGATAGCGATAAAAATTCAGAAACGAACGGGTAAACGAAGAAATGCCATAAAATCCCCCGGCCATGGAGATCAGCACTGTTTGCTTTACAAAATCAACTCCTCCAGACCAGAGATATAGTTGAGTAGTTCCCTCAATTGCTGCCTGGAACATAGCCCAACTCGACACGTAGACCACATAATAGAGATAGGTTTTTTCGCGAATAGAAAGATAGAGGAGGAAGTTATAAATCGCCATAACCAAGCTGATGCCATAAAGTCCTCCGAGCAATGTATTGGCATCTTGATTGTGCGCGTTAAACGCCGTATTGGTCCAGAGAGACAGAGGCACTTTGAGGGAACCCGACGTGACCACGCGAACATAAATCGTTGTCATTGAGTCAGCTTCAAATGCTAGCGGCACCACAAAAAATCGGTGATGTATCGGCCTTAAAGAGGCCGCTTTCATATTATCTATGCTGAATTGCTGGAGTATCTTGTCTCCTTGCACATGATAGATATCAACATTGTTATGTAATGCATAGGCGAGTTCTAAATATCGTTCGCCACGAATAGCCGATGCGTTATGAATCGTCACACGGAACCAATGAGGTGTGGCAACATAACCGAGATTGATATCTTTCTTCTTGGCACTATACCAATCCAGCGGTACATCGGATAAAAGCTTTTCAATCGTCAGGCTGTTTTCACTGTCATTGATATATTCAACACCAAAATCCAGATAGATCTGCCCCGTATCGGGTTCTAAAATGATAGGTTCAACTGCGGAAGCTTGGCAATAGGAAAAGACTGTCAGTAAAAATAAAAAAAGTTGTGCAATGCCGGAATTTTCTCTGGCAACTGGTGTGAACGAAATGGGATTACAATCTCTAACAACCATCTGTTTCAAATACTGACTAATAAATACAATAACCTATCTCTTAATATAGTCAGTTTTCAGCGGCATAGTGGTATATTTTGGGCTTGGAGAACGGAATAGCTAACATACGCAGATTTTAATATTGTTGATTCGTACGCCAGACTTATAGGTCAGGGGGCAATACTGATCATAAATGAGAAACTGTTTAAATATGACTATAATAAAACCAGCTTCCATTTATGATGATATTTTGGCCCCTGTAGATTGGGCAAGTTAGAACCGTAAACTTCTTAGCAACACGTCATTACGTTTAGCATCGGCTAATCGAACATCCCAAGAATATGTTTTTAAGCGTCCAATAAATGCTGCTGCTCTTTCACCGTAGCGATAAAGATCATGGCTTTCGGGGTAGCGTTTTTGCAAAGAATCTACTTTCAATTTGAATTGGTCGTATCTCACCATGACTTCACCCACCGTTTTGGCATGGGCTGCGCTGTGTTCTATCCACTTTGCATCGAAATCGATGACATTTTTTTTCTGTTTACGCCTTACGATTTGCATTTGTCCTACTCCAATTGATACTCCATTTGATGGGACGTCTTAATAAAATGCGTTGCTGGTTGGTCGCGTTTTTTACTCAAGATTTATGCCTTTTTTTCGGCGGCGGGTTGTTGAGCCGACCGCTAGCTTTACCTGAGCCTTCTTGTGTTGCCGACGAGTTGGATATTTCTGGTTAACTCCACCCTCAAATGTATCCCATATCACATCGTACAGTACATCGGATTCCATTTTCATGGCTTGATTTGCCGGCAATACAAACGCACCGGGATCTGTTGCCATTATAAGCATAATGCTCTCCTAGAAATTAATATTGTCTTAACACGAAGGTTAAGCGAAACAAGCCTATGGCCACTGGCTCTGGTTCATAGACTATCTTCGAGATATTAAAATCCTGTGAAAATTCACATTTCGGAAGTAACGCGGATGAAATAAACATTTGAACCATCCAACTTAGGATTTAGAAGATCTAATTTTCAACAATTCTAAGTCTGCAAACGCTTTCAGTCATCAATAACTTTAATAACGCTCCTATAATTAAGAGACTCTATTTAAGAGATTCCATTTACTTTTTTGATACGCAGGTAACTTATGGCATTCTTGTTGGCCATGCTTTTGTTGACTATGCCCTTGTTGAAAGTGGGCAAACCACATCGGAATATCCGCGATTGGTTGCTGAGACAAAATTCTCAATTTAAAATTTTGTTGCTCTGCAATCGTCAAGGGCACAAGATCCTGCGCTCCGGTAAACAACTTCCATTGCGACAACGTCGCATAGGGTTCAAATGTTCGATGCATTAAATTACCCTCCGTTATCCATCTACTAGCTGAAGTGTGAGTTGTGCTTAAATCCTGTTAGTACTGGCAATCGACTGGAGTGCGATAATATGAACATTTCGAACTGTTGACTCTCAGTCGACTACAAACATTTTATACCTTGCTGAAAACTACTGAGAACCGTGGCTTTTAGCTAGATGGAAAATTTTTCTGATACTGTGTTGAAAACTTGCTGATAGCGTACTGATAGAGAGATTCGCTGCATTCTACTCGCGCAATATCAGCGTTTACATCTGTGGCACCACTAAAATCAACAACAAATGATTCTTACTTCTCGCACACGATGACAGATAGTAACGCGTTTTCAGTAAACTACAATTGAATTTTTAACTCACTTCAAAATAATCTGGTCAGACTTGTCAACTAGATATTTCAAATAAAAAATTAGTCAGCTGAAAACAGCAGCTCGAGCAGCTCAGCTACTTAATACGCCATATTCAACTTATGCCTTGGTGTTCTGAGTTTTCATTACGAAACTTCGTGCCATCGACAATCACTCCTAGCATTGTGGGTAGATGTCTTGTGGTTAGTATGTGTGATATTCTCCAACAAAATTCAACCACAATCAGCAGAACAATCAGCACAACAATAAAATCGTGTTGCGACGAAAAATTTAATGAGGTTCATCCCTTGCAACGAACCCTAACCAAATGCCTGAAGCAGTCAATGCTCCTGCTCAACCTTCTCATACTCTCAGGCTGTGGGGAGATCGTCGATCAAACCTACTATTACGGCCAAATAGCTGCCGGGCAAATTAATATTTTGTTAATGCAAAAACCTATCCAAGACGTTATTAATAATCCAAAAACAGCTGACACTATTCGCAACAAACTGCAATTGGTACTCGACGCCCGCGAATTTGCCCGCGATGCACTCCATTTACCCGTCGGTAAAACTTACTTAAATTATGTCGACCTGCAGCGCGATGCAGCCGTGTGGAATATTTTTGCGGTACCTGAATTGTCCCTGAATGCCAAAACATGGTGCCAACCCTTCTTAGGTTGCGTTGCTTATCGAGCCTATTTTAAACAGATCGATGCAGTGAATTATGCGGAATTTCTTAAACAGCAGGGTTTTGACACCAGCGTTGGTGGAATAGATGCATATTCCACATTGGGATTGATTAATGATCCTGTATTCAACACTTTTTTAGTCGGCGAAGACGCCCGCCTTGTTGCATTAATTTTTCATGAGATTAGCCATAAACTTCTTTATGCCTCGGGCGACACAACTTTTAATGAAAGTTTTGCCATGACCGTTGAATTCGAAGGGCTTGAACGCTGGGCAAATTTGCATGGCCAAACCGACGATTACCAGCAATATCTTTTAAAGCAAACGTTCTCACGTGAAGTAAGTGATCTATTGCTGCAGTATCAACAGCAACTGCAAGAGCTTTATGCAAGTTCGCAATCTGATGCAGAAAAACGTCTTCGCAAACAAGATATTTTCGACAAGTTTTCCACCGACTATGATCTGTTACGTGTGCAATGGTCAGCGAAGGGAATTACCGGCCGAGATTTCATCGTTAACAACGCCCTGTTTGCCAGAACCTCAGCCTATTACAGCTTGTTGCCAAAATTTAGGGAGATCTTGGATTTTCTCGACAATGATTTAGTTAAGTTTTATGACGTCTGTAAATTACTCGAAGCCATGAGTTTTGATGAGCGTCAAGACATCTTGAAAAGCGACGCTGCAGCAATCATCGATCGCATTGGTTATCAGCCCACAGTAACCACAGACAGTTCGCCTATCTTTGTAAATGACTCATTCAATAATTCAGAGGTAAATGCAGGGCAATATATTATCCAAACGTGTCCTGAGGTTTAGGTTAACCATCCTCGCTGCACACTTCGACCGTGATCCCCTCAATCGCATCACTCATCACCATAAATACAATAGGCTTACAGCATACCTGACAGTCTTCAATATACTCATTGCCGGCTTCCTCTGGGTCCACCAATGTCGTAAAGTTTTCTCCGCAATAGGGGCATTGGATTACCATTTCATTCAGACTGTTTGTCATTAGCTTAATCCTTTGGGACGGTCGTTATCATCTTGACCTTTGATGGAAGCATTACCTTAGCACAAGTAGACTAGAGCAATGTTTTAATAATCAAGCCAATTACCGCGCAAGCCGCAGAATGAATGTAATAAATAATAATGACATGTCATTCAGAGTTCAGAGACTCTCAGATCAGAGTCTCTCAGAATCGCCTATTAATTTGCCGCCTTGATCTCGTCCCAAATCTTATTGTATTTGGCGTTGTCCGCACCTAAATCTTTGAGAATATCACTCTTACTCAAAACCTCCGGCGTCGGATAAACAGCGGGGTTGTTCATGAAACTTGGGTCCATAAGCTTTTGTGCTTCGGTATTTGGCGCAAGGTATTGCAGATAATTCATGCTCGCCGCAGAAACACTAGGCTCCAGCATGAAATTTATAAATTTGTAAGCGAGTTCGTCATTTTTGGCAGTGACGGGGATAACCATATCATCACAATTCATTGCCGTACCTTCTTTTGGCGCAGCAAAAGCGATGTCCTTGCGGGTAGACATCAACTGCAGGGCATCGCCATTGTAGGTATGGATAAGGTGAAACTCACCAGCATCAAGTCCGCGCTTGGCTTCGTCCACATCAAACTTGGCGATATTTTTCTTCCAGCCAATAATAACATCGCGTGCCTCGGCAAGTTCTTTGTCGTCGGTAGAATTAAAATTATAGCCTCGGTACTTTAGCGCGGCGCCAATAGTCTCCCTTACATCATCGAGCAGGGTCATTCTGCCCTTAAGGTCCTCGCGATTGAACATGGCCCATGAGGGTTCAAAGTTTGCCACCTTGTCAGTGTTATAAGCTATGCCGACAAAGCTCACCATATAAGGAACGCTGTAAGTCATGGTTGGATCGATCGCTAGTTTTAGATAGTTGTTATCGATATTTGTTATGTTTGATAGCTTCGATTTATCGATCGGTTTGAGCATTTTTTCATTGTTCATAATGCTCATCATATAGCTGGAGGCAATCACCAGATCATAACCTGTAGCTCCAGCTTTGAGCTTGGCATACATCGCTTCGTTAGAATCGAAGTTGTCCATGAAAATCTTAACATGGTTAACTTTTTCAAATTGCGCGACTGCGGCAGGGTCCATATAGTCACCCCAGTTAAAGATATGCAGCTCCGTCGGTTTCTGTTTCTGTGCGCAGGACGCTACCATTACCACAACACAGCAGATTGCAATTGCGCTGAAAAAATTCTTCATCATACTTTTTCCTTTAATAATTTTTTAGTTAATACCACAGTAATAAATGTTACTACTAAAAACAATACTGACAGTGCATTGATAACAGTCGGCGAACCATGCTTCATCATACTATATATGTAAATCGGCAGTGTGCCAGAACCCGGTCCTGAAACAAAAAAAGTAATCACAAAATCATCAAGCGACAGAGTGAAAGCTAGTAGTCCACCAGCAACAATGCCAGGGGCTATCATGGGTAGGAGTATTTTCCTGACTGCGGTGCGCTGATTAGCACCCAGATCCATCGCCGCCTCAATCACCGAAAAGTCAAAATCCTGCAGCCTTGCCAAAACCACCATCGCTACGTAGCTGAGGCAGAAGGTGACATGAGCCAGATAGATAGTGAACAAACCCAGTTCGATATTTAATCCAACAAAAAACAGCAACAAGCTTATACCCATCAGTATATCCGGGACAACGAGGGGCGTATAGATGAGGATGTTGTGGGTGAATTGCAGTGTCGACTGAAATCTATGAAGCGCGAAGGCCGCGGCTGTGCCAAGCACCATCGAGGTAATTGTCGAGCCGAATGCTATAATCAAGGTGTTTTTCAACGCATCCAACAGGTATCTGTCGTTAAAAAGTTTGCTGTACCAGTCGAGTGTGAAACCCGCCCAGGCACCACCGAACCGTGCGCTGTTGAATGAATTGGCTACCACCAACACAAGTGGTAGGTAGAAAAATACCAGCACACCTGCAGTTACGAACAACGGCATTGATGAGCGTCTCATTCCTCATCCTCGCTGCTACTTTTTCTTGAGCTCACGCTCTTTCGAGATTTGAAAATAAGTCCGCCAGCCATCGGCAGCAATACGGCCAAAGTGAGTAACGCAGACAAGGCGCTCGCGTGCGGTAAGTTTCGATCGACGAACGTACGCTGCGCGATCTTGTTACCCAACATCTCACCGGAAGGTCCACCGACGATATCGGGTATCACATAGGAGCCAAGCGCCGGGATGAACACTATAGCTAGCGCGGTAAGCAGCCCACTGGATATCCCCGGTAAAAATATTTTATAAAATGCCTGCCAACTGCTTGCACCCAGATCATTGGCAGCTTCAAGCAGGCCAAAATCAAATTTCTCCGCCGCCGCATAGATCGGCAGAATGGCGAAAGGCAAATAGGTATAAATCAACACGACCAGCACAGTCTCCGGCCTGTACAGCAGCAGCGACGACTCCGAAACCAGGTGAAGATAAACGAGCGCCTGCTTAAAAAGGCCTTCAGGATGAAGAAAGGTCTTCCAGGCAAAAATTCGAATTAAAAAATTTGTCCAAAACGGCACTATCACCATGAGCAACAGAATATCGCGCCATTTATCTTTCGCCCGCGCAATATAATAGCCACAAGGTACAGCAAGCAGCAGACAAATCGCGGTCGCAGCAACGCTGAGATAAACAGTCCGCCAAATTATTCTAGGATAACTCGGGTTGCTCAGCTCACGGAGAGTTTGCAGCGTCCATTCGCTGCCGATACCGCCGAAAGGATCAGCTTTGCGAAAGGCCATCGCTAACACGATCACCGTTGGTATGACAAAAAACATAACAAGCCACGCAAAAGATGGCAGCGTGAGAATAAGTTCGTTCACTCTTTTTTTTGCGGCTGATAGCATTATTCGCAAACCTTATCAGCAGCCAGTTCCTCATTCTGCTCCAACTCCTCTTGCAACATATAAGCGCTATCTGCATGCCACACGAGCCATACTTCGTCACCCGAAGTAATGCGTTTTTCATCGAGCATAAAGCTGTCGTGCAGCCCACTCACTTCCAGCGTGTGCTCCCCTACTTTTACCCAGTACTTGGTGCTAGAACCCATATATATAATATCTTCAACTACACCCTGACAAAGATTATGCATACTGCTCACCTCAGGCCTGTACAGACTGATGCTGATCTTCTCGGGCCTAATGCTCAATTGCACCTTGTCACCGGTTACAACAGGCCTGTCATTAAACACGCGCATGGCAGGAAATCCCTCAGTGGCTAATTGGCTGTATGTGCCATTGATTTTAGTGTCGCTGGTTTCTGTCGCTTTGGATTCCGCAACTGTGCAATGGAGAAAATTTGTATCGCCAATGAAAGCGGCGACAAAACGGCTGCTGGGTGCTTCGTAAACTTCAGCTGGAGCCCCGACCTGCTCCACATGGCCCTGGTTCATAACAGCTATCTGATCCGAAAGACTCATGGCCTCGCCCTGGTCATGTGTCACATAGAGAAAAGTAATACCCACCTCATCATGTATCCAGTCAAGTTCCATTAGCATGCGCTGCCTGAGCTTCAGATCAAGTGCTGCGAGCGGTTCATCAAGCAGCAGAACTTCTGGCTTATTGATGAGAGCCCTAGCGATGGCGACCCGCTGTTTTTGCCCACCAGAGAGCTTTGCCGGCAGTTTATGCGCGTGCTCGGCAAGCTGGATCATGCCGAGAAACTCAGCAACTTCTTTGTCAATAGTTTGGGGTGGTCGCTTTGCTATGCGCAAACCAAAGGCGATGTTTTCCCAGACGGTGAGATGGGGGAAAAGCGCATAATTCTGAAAGACTGTGTTAACACTGCGCTGGTTTGGCGGCAGCTTCGAAATATCCTGACCATTCAAGATTACTCTGCCACTATCCGGTGCTTCGAAACCGGCGACGATCCGCAACAGCGTCGTCTTGCCGCAGCCGCTCGGCCCCAGCAGGGAGAACACCTCGCCCTTTTTAATCGATAAGTTAACGTTGTCTAGCACTTTATGGCCGCCAAAACTTTTCGATATCCCTTCGAAAATTAACAACTCATCCATTGAATTTTAACTCCGGCTGAATGTGCTCCAAGGAAAGAGCAAATCCCCCGCCTGTCGGCCGCCCCCTTTGTCAAAGTGGGCTGTGTTTACACAAATATTCTTCTCTACTTCAACAACACTGAGTCAATACGACACTGTGCAAAGTTGTAAAGAACAATGTTAGTGTAAACATAGCCCACTTTGACAAAGGGGGCGGCCGGCAGGCGGGGGATTTGCACTTTCCTTGGAGCACAATGAAACCACTATTTAGAATAGTAGAATGAATTAAGGTTGCGGTGTTTTGCCAAAGATCTCGTACCAGTAGTACGAATAGACAGCCAATCCATTTAAGGTTAACCCACAATCCGCGCTCTCGAATTTCGAGGTGTCGGTTAAATCAGGCCCAAATACCACACCTTCGAGTTCTTTTGAAAGCTGTTGTTGGGCAGCATAAACATTACCTTGATTAGAGCCAATGCAGCCGCCGGTAACAACGCTGTAGATGGGGCTCGACAAACCAATGCCACGTAATGCTAGCGTTAATTCTTTAACCGCTGCCACATAATCCTCTGGCTTGCCAATTGAATTGTCATTGCCTTGACCCTGCTGCCAGATAACAGCAGTAACGGATATTTGTTGCTTCGACAATGACGCTAACAATGACTTAACCCGCAAAAATATTTTTCCATCACTTTTCCAATCTGCAATACTGCTTTTCGCCAACATTACCGGCACCAATAAAACGCGATCGTAACGTTTTTCCTTGACCATTTTATTTGCCAAACGCGTCCATGCAGAACCCTTATGCGCGAGTGATCCTGCTAACGGATCTGTCGCGGGGTAACAAAGGCCATTGCCAGGATTCATGGAAAACACATTGGTAACCCCAGCCTCGGGGGTCACATCCGCCGCAGTGACATTGGAGTCACCTAAAACTAGCAAAACTGCCTCGTTCTGCGCGCCATGAAAAAAGTGACCGCACGGATAAATTCGATCGCTAAAAACAGCATCGTCAGACAATGCAAAAGAGCTTTGAAGTAACAGAATGAATAATGCAGATGATCGTAATAAAGTTGATATCATGATTTAGGTCTCAAAGCTTAGGACACGTTTTTGCGATAACACAAAGGTAAAGTAAATTACACCGGCCGCAACAATCACATAAGTCATACCTTCGGAATGCCACAGCTGCATCGCCACACCAATTAAAAATACGCCGACAACACCACCGAGACAATCCATCAAACCATAGGTAACGTTGGCCGACACTAAATCTTCTTGGCGAAAAAATTTGCTCGTTGCCCCTAGCCCCATGGCATAGACGCCGTTCATGACCCCACCCCAGACAAATAACAAGCCTAGGACAATTTCATAATGAGATATCGCTAACGGGAAATACACTGCACATGCCAGCCCGATGAAAACACAAACGACAGTTAATCGTCGCGGACCAATGAAATCCGACACCGAACTGAGAATGAGGCCAATACAGATCGCACCCAACATAAACGCCGTAATGAGATAGGCGGCTTTATCCGCAGGTAAACCATCTTGAATGCCGACCAAGGTAGAAAATGCCGGTAAGCCAAAAAAGGTAATGCCACCGACAAAAGCGGAAAACATCACAATGGGGGCATTCTTTAAAATATAGAAAACACGGGCCGTGCCGGTGGAGTGAATTTTCGGAATTAACCAAAATCCCAGAATAAATGGCACAAACGTTACCAGAATGATTACCGCATTCATGTAAAAAGGCATCACACCCTCTATGCCACCGACAATATCCAGCGCCAACGGTCCTAGTGCAACACCGATCGCTAACACCGCACTGTACACGCCAATAACTAAACCACTAAAACGCTTTAACGACAAAGTTCCCAGCCATGTTTGCAAGGCAATGAGAAAGATGTTGGTGCACATGCCGTATAAAAACATACACATCAACCATGCCCAATACTGCTGCAATTCAGCCAAACGCCACATCACCAATGCACGCAATAGGGTGGCCACCAACAATGACTTAAACAACCCAAATTTTGACAATATTTTATTGATGTAACTGCTGATACAAAGTACGGCAAAAATTTCCAGCGACAAACAAAAGCCAATTTCAATCTTATTGAATCCCATATTGCTAAGATGCACAGGAATCATTACGGCATTAACGCCAACCGACACTTGCACAAGTAGTGTCGCCAGCAGAATTAACATAATTGTCATGACATTACGCATACAATGGTCCCAGGCTAGCCCTTATGTAAGTGCAGCTTCATCAAATTTATCAAATGGAATTGAAAATTCGATAAATGGTTGGCTTTCTGTATTCAGCGTTATCTGCGCGCCTAAAAAAGTTAAGGTTTTGTAAAAAATAGCCGGAGCTAAGTCTACCGCCGAGATAAGCATTTGCTGTTCATTAGGCTGGTCGATGAGGTGCATACGATCATTGAATGCGGTAACAGCCTCCGATTCAAGCGCCGACTCTTCAATAAATACTTTGGTTTTAATCCCGAGTGTATGGGCAGTTTCGCCGACAATTTCCAGCGTAATACGATTGATCGGTAATTGCATTTCATTCTCGAGGAGGTATTTAAAAACCAGTTCTACCAAAGGTACATACCCTAACAGTAGCGTAGGTATGCGGTTATTTATCTGCATATCGATCGCTTTTACCTGTTTGCCTTTCTCCATACTCTTTGCAATTATTTCTCGCAAATTGAAATTAAATCGCTGGAACGCAGTATTGTCATCTTCCAATTCGGAGATGAGGGTTAACCTTTCCATCATTTCCGGCAAATGCAATTTGTCGATGGATGTTATTGAGCGTAACAAATATCTGAGCAGCGCAGCTTTGTTTTTATTGGTTTGGTTTACGTATTCATTGGCATTCTGATACTGCACAATCGCGCTCACTCGACTGTGATTCAATAGTTTCACAATTCGGCGGTTATACCAGACGGTTACTCCAACCAAGATGGCCATTACCACACCGGTAATCGCCGCGGTTTTGAACGCATTTTTAGTTGGTAAGAGGCGTTGCTCAAAGCCTGCGAAGTTTAAATCCATCCCCAAGGTACCGACAAAGCCGCCGGCACTGTTGTAAAAGGGCACGTAGGCGCTGATAAAAGTTCCCCACTGATCTGTGTAGGGCTCAGCATCCACCACCCCTATCTGTTCATTTAATGCCTGTAATAATGACTCTGAAGGCGCGTCGTAAGGGTCCATGAGATCCGGTGCATCATCCGGAAATCCATCTTCATCCAGATCAAGTTGCGGGCTTGGATTAGCAACAAAATATACCTTTCCCCCCTTTTGAATATTCGTGTAAATATAAGGTACGTATTTCGATGCTTGTCGTGCTCGCTCAAGGGGTGCGACAAATTCTAAATAAGCCGGATCGTACTTTTGTTCTTTTGAAATAAATCGCTGGTGTATATCACCGTCCAACATCGCAGCTGTTGCAGAAGTGCTACGCAGTACGCCTTCCCTGATTTCTGCCTTGACTGCATTAACGGCTTGAAAGTATAAGAAGGATGCACTCGCGGCAATGGAAACGAGAATAAGCAGCCCGATGGCAAAGCCTTCAAGAACGGGCCAGCTTCTTACGTCATCAGTTGTACTTGGATCAATAGTTTTGCTACGCATAGGTAAATGTTCTCGCGTCCTTGTCGAAATTAATATTTATTGTAGGCTTTCAGGTCTTCAATAAACGCATCTATATTTGTCTTCTCAACACTCGGCATGATAATGATATGGGCTTGATCTGCTTCGGTAGCGAGATGCCACTTTTTACAGACAAATTCAACCGGACGACGAATCATGATGATATTCGAAAAATCATTCTTCCATGCCGGCCACTCAATTTGTGCCAATTGTTCTAACGTATAATCGGCCAATGACATACAGTCCTTGACCCATTGCCGCAATCCTTCAACACCCACGCGCTTAATCTGCATCCACAACAACAAAACAGAAAAGCCGTCGCGCGAACCGAATATGGTACTGTCATAAGAACCAATATAGTCGACGTGCCCAGATATGTTTCGTATTAATTTTTTTCGTGTTAAGACCACCCCACAAGGGATTGGGCTGCCTAAAAATTTATGGCCAGAAACCGAGATACTATTAACGGGACACCTAAAACTGAGCTCGGGTGCCCCTTCAATAAAGGGTAGCATCACACCAAAAAGCGCTGCATCGCAATGAATGTAGAATTCATTAATCTGCAGTTTTTCAAAAATCTCCACAATCTGATCGATACTATCGATCGCACCCTTCATCGTGCTGCCGATGTTGGCAAGCATGATTACCGGACGATCGCGATTCTTGGCAATCTGTTCTTCAAGATCCGCATAATCAATTTCACCATTTCTGGTTGAAGTAATCACGCAGGAGTCAACCCTTAATAATTTAATCGCCTTACGCACACTGTAATGACTATTTGAAGAGTGATAGACAATGCCGTTCGGATAAATTTCACGAGCTAGGTTAAGGCCAAATATATTACCTTCTGTACCGCCTCGGCACACATATCCCCAATATTCATTTTCATCGATTTGAAATAGCTGGCGAAAAAAAGATAATACCTGCTTTTCAAACTCGCAAGTATGGATACCATGGTTGCCAACAAAGGGATCACCAATATTATTGATGACCATATTCAAAAACGGCGTAAGCTCTGCGTTATTCAGTAACTGATTGTTAGGATAACCAAGATACGTTGTGCTTTGTTGCGCCAACTGCTCACATAAATCCGCTAGAGCCTTTCTATCTTTATCGGAAAGTGATACTACGGAAGGCATTCCACGACCTTATTATAAAGAACCAAACTAAAAATCCTAATTGCTAACCACGCTGCCGTGACTATCAAGCATCCTTATAAAAGGTATAGCAAATTTAAGGCGTTTTGCGAGGCAGAGCAAAAATTTTACTCGCTCTGATCAATTACGAAACTCATATGATGGAGAGACATTAAGCAATGTGGATAATTATTTCCACATACATTAGAAGATGCTCGCCTGCCCCTCAGTAATTTCCCCTAAGGAGCAGAGAGAAGTCAGATCAGAACCTAAATAATCCGGCGCAAATCTGGTCATAGATTTCGCCAGTCAACTCTGTATAGGTTTCAGTATCAGGCAACAACACAAAAAGCGGCTCTTTAATTTTAATCGGATCAAATGCCTCTTCTTTGAGATGATTTTTTTTGTACTTAAACGTGCCGGTGATGACGATACTTTCCATGATGCGGATAAAACGCGGTACTGCATAGGGTGGCAAGGACTGTGACAATTCGCGATAAAATTTAGCGAAGTTTATATCTTCTGGATCAACCTGCAGAGTAATGCCGATCATGCCCGCTCGGCCATTGGTATGCGGAATCTCAACGCCATAGGCAACACACTCATCAATGCCATTGAGTTTATTGACCACATGCTCCACTTCGGTAGTGGAAACATTTTCGCCTTTCCAGCGGAAGGTATCTCCCATGCGATCGACAAACTGCGCGTGTTTATAACCCAGGTCGCGCATCAGGTCTCCGGTATTAAACCATGCGTCGCCTGGCGTAAACACATTGCGCAGGGTCGCCAATTCACTTTTTTCTTTGCTGGTGTAACCGTCGAAGGGGAATGTCTCGTCAATCGCGCTAATTAATAATCCCACGCCATGTTTTTCAACCTGTTGCAAAAATCCGTCTGCACCTTTTAGGGGTTGCTCAGTTTCTTTGTCGTATTTAACCAACGTCCAGTTTGCTGGCGAATAACCGACGGTATTGTCAAAATTAAAAATATTGGTGAAACCAATATTGCCTTCACTGGAGCCGTAAATTTCAACGACATGGTCTATGCCGAATCGCTCTTTAAACTCTGTCCAGATCGCAGGCCGTAAGCCATTGCCAAACATTTTTTTAACCGCGTGCTGTTGGTCTAACGGAGTGACTGGTTGATTCAACAGATATCGGCATATCTCGCCGATATAGCCGATCACCGTGGCTCGATGAAAACGCACATCATTCCAAAACTCTGTGGCGCTAAATTTTCTACCGATGGCAACTGTTGCCCCCCCAGACAAAACACTTGACCAACAACATACCAAGGCCGTTGCGTGGTAAAGCGGCAGCGTTATATAAAAAGTATCCTTGTGCGTAAGACGTAATGCAGCCATACCAAATGCACTATAGGCTTTCATCCAGCGGCCGTGCGAAACTATGGAAGCTTTCGGCAAGCCTGTGGTGCCGGAGGTGAAGATATTAAAACAGGGATCATCAATCCGCTGATTATTTGTCGTTGCCGGGTTATAGGGTGAATGCTTCAGGCATATCGACATCAAATTGTGATAACCCGCAGGTTCTTTACCGGGATCAGCGTAGGTGTTGCGATCAGCGACGTAGAATAATCTCTGCGCATCGACAGCGGCTTGATCTTTTATCGCTGCAAAAACTTCTAATCGCTCTTCACCAACAATAGTCAACTTAGGTTTAACCAAGGCAAAACTATGCAGCAGAATGTCACCTTTCTGCGCCGTATTAATCAACGCTGTGACTGCACCGATTTTTGCCCCCGCAGAACACACCGCGAGAAACTCAGGGCGATTTTCCATAAAAAGTGCAATCACATCACCTTTGCCAATACCTTGCTGAAGAAGTGTATTGGCAATCCTGTTGCTCCAGGCATTAAACTCTGCATAAGTCAGTTTCACATCGCGGTAAGCGACCGCGATATTATCGGGGTATTTTTTTGTCGCAAGCTCCAACGCATAACCTACACCGGTGGGCTGGTCGCTCTTTTGGCGTGCGGTTAGCCACATCCCTTTGGCCATTTTCGGCAAAGCAGTAATAATGCTGGGCAGACTGGTCACTATTTTAGGCAGAGTAATAATATCGCTGTCAGACATGAATTTTTCCTTTTTATTGTCCTTATTATTGTATTTTTTATATGTCCTTTTTATAAGTCCAATGACTGTTGTAATTGCCTTCGCCTTTATTTTAATGGTGTGCTTCATTCGTCACGACGCACTTATGACAGACCCATGATAAACCGTTTAGCTCTTTTTTCTACTCGGCAACGTTCCCATAAATTTACAAATTATATTTAACATGATTTCATCGGCACCACCACCGATTGAAATCAACCGAGTGTCGCGATATAAACGAGAGATAGGATTATCCCACATAAATCCCATACCGCCCCAATATTGCAAACAGCTATCCGACACTTCGCGACTGAGACGACCTATTTTTAACTTCGCCATGGATGCCAATAAAGTTACATCTTTGCCATCCACATATTCTTCCGCAGCGCGATAAAACAACGACCTGAGCGCTTCCACTTCAGCTTGTAACTCAGCCATGCGAAAATGAATAACCTGGTTGTTAATAAGCGGCTGGCCAAACACTTCGCGCTGACGGCAATAGTCGATAGTGAGTTTGATGGCTTTTTCTAAACCCACGAGGCTACTAATCGTTGACAACCTTTCCTCTTGAAATTGGATCATTTGATAGGTAAAGCCCTGGCCTTCTTCACCTATTCTGAAACGTTGCGGCACACGCACACTGTCTAAAAATATCTGCCCGGTGTCAGAGGAACGCATGCCCAATTTATCTAATTTCGGGCTGACGCTAAATCCTGGCGTATTGGTCGGCACTATAATAAGTGACTTATTGACGTGTGCTTTGTCATTAGACGTATTGACGAGTAAACAGATCCAATCTGCTTGAGTTGCATTGGTGATCCACATTTTACTGCCGTTAATCACGTAGTCATCACCGTCTTTGACAGCGGTGGTTTTAAGCGCTGCGACATCTGAGCCACCAGAGACTTCACTCACTGCAATGGAACAAACGGTTTCACCGCGAATGGCCGGTGCCAAAAATTCTTCTTTTAATTCATTAGAGCCAAACCTAGCTAATGCCGGTGTCGCCATGCAGGTTTGCACATTGATGGCCATGCCCACACCGCCGCAATTCATATTACCCAA
>OBEQ010160194.1_pt1 | contig 17020 bp, 16 predicted proteins | sample 1670901 | NCBI WGS metagenome assembly OBEQ01 (sample SAMEA104232315, study PRJEB22302) | groundwater metagenome | biome: forest; feature: aquifer; material: groundwater | place: USA | collected 2011-08-07 | depth 5.4 m
AGGCGTCATTCAAAAATTGGATATTCGCCGCACGCAAGTACTTGTGGAGGCGGTAATTGTGGAAGTTAGCAGTGATCTGGCGGAGGATTTGGGGATTGAATGGCAATCGTCGGAGAATTCCGACGTTGTTAGCGGTTTCAGTTCGATTCCCGGCAATGTGGCGGAAGGGTCATTTCCGCGTAAACGCAACAGCACAACATCTACTGGCGGAGAAGCAGACGATAAGCTTGTATTGGGCACCGGGCTTAATCTTGGGTTTTACCGCAAGGATTCTTTACGATCCTTTTTGCGTGCCCTGGAAGTGAATTCAGCGGCTAATATTTTATCCAAACCGACGATTGTGGCATTAGACAATGAAGAGGCTGAGATCTTAGTGGGTGAAAACGTGCCTTTTATTACCGGCTCTGCAGCAGGAAGCAACAATGAAAATCCCTTTACGACAATACAGCGACAGGATATCGGGGTGACGTTGAAGATTAAACCCGAGTGAATAACGACAATTCTATTACCCTTGAAATTCAACAGTCGGTCGAAAGCATTGGCACCGCTGCGGTGGAGACAGCGGACATCATCACTAAAAAACGCAATATCAATACGAAAGTGTTAATCGACGATGATGAAGTGTTGGTGTTGGGCGGCCTCATTCGCGATGAGGTCACTGACACAGAAAAAAGAATCCCCCTCTTGGGCAATATCCCCTTTATTGGCGCACTGTTTCGAAGTAACAGCACGGCCACCGTAAAGAAAAACCTGATGGTGTTCATCCATCCGAAAATACTTCACGATTCACGCGACAATCGTAAAGCCAGCCAAAGCCGGTATGAAAATATTTCTCAAGGCCAGAATCGATTGAATGACACCATCAAAACATTGTCTTCTGACAAATTGCCTGTGATGGATGCCTATCCTACTGTTGATGAAATCAAGCCGAACAACCCTAACCTCTCGAGATGACATCATAATCCCCAAACTCAATTCACTGGACCCGTTGATAGAACGGTACTGTAAAATGTCTTGTTCAATATGCCCCAACAGTTGGACAGATAAATGTTAACGCTACAATTCCTTATGGAGAATTTTCTTTACCATTTTTAACAGCAGCAGTCTCACGATAATACTGCCTAACACTATTCGCCTTGAACTCCAGAGCGCTGCACAAGTGCTTCCGCTGTTAAAGGAACTGTCGCGATTATGATGAGTATCGAGAAAAAGGCAAAGATCTATCTTCATCGCGAGCCAATAGATTTCCGCCTGCAGATTAATGGGCTGAGCTTATTCGTCCAAGAGCACATGGCGCTCGATCCGTTTGCAGAAGCGCTTTTCGTCTTTGTTAATCGCAACCGTAATCGTATCAAGATTATTTACTGGGAGGTATGTCAATGTTTTCATATTTCCAATTGGACTTTCTGTTCTTCGATACACCGAATGGGGCATCGGCCAGCGCAAACCATTACAGCTTGATCATGACAGCCAAAGCGAATGGCTTAGCCCCATTTATTACCTTGCCTATATTTTTAAAGAACTCCCGCAGGCTCAGTCGCTGGAGCATGTGGAAACATTGCTGCCATGGAACCTGGATGAGAAAACGATAAAGGCTTCGTTCGATTACATCAACCCCCCCTCTTTAATGATCGCTTACGTAACATAACTCAGCTCTATTGGAATCTAGACCCGCTTTTGAACAATACCCGATATTAAGCCGGGCGAACAACTGCTCCATGATTATGGTGAGGATGGGAAATAATTATCGTCCTGATGAAAAGGCGAGAAGCAGATTTCAGTAGGTTTAGGCGCTAAGATAAGGATATATAATCAACCGATATTTTGTTACAGGAATTCTTATGACACTGTTGAGTAAGCTGACGGTACTGACAATAATCTCTAGCATTATTGGCTATGTGGTATTTTGCCCTCTATTGGGGGAGTATGAGAATTACAGTTTTAACCATCCAAACTGGGAACAGAAAGCCTGGCTTTTGTTGTTGATCTTCCAAGGATTTTGTTACGCGATTATTTTTGGTGTGGTCGTTAAACGTCACTATAGGCGTGGGTAAACCCTGACTGTTTCGCGTACGCTGTCATGTTTGTTAAAAACCTAATGCGCTCGCTATAGGGTACGCCAAGCATCGTTTAGAAAACTACCCTTTATTGGTCTGCAGATCTATTTTTGGTTGAGAAAAAAAAGCATTGTCCCAAAGTAGTAAACGGCGCCACCAGAGAACCTAATACGTAGATAATAACTATCTAGGTTAGTATTATGAATTTTTAAAGAGTTAATAACGGATACCACTCCAAAGAACGATAGAGTTGAAATGAAGTGTACAGCCAAGACCTTGCATTTCCCCGCGTACTTCCTAATAATAGGGAGTCGCGCTATTCTGGATCAGAATGTCAGTCACTTAATACCACCCCGTATGACATGGGGTGCGGGAACGCTCCCTATGAATAGTTGGACAAACAATAGATGGAATTATATTTTATTGGCTTTAGTAGTACTGGTGCTCTTGAACTGTCCTAATATCTATGATTATAAAAAATTGACAGAAACACTTAGACAGCAACATCCACAAAAACAATCTAGTTCTCATTCAGTTCTTAAAACAAATTCAACAATCGGGCAATAGTCTTCCATCAACGGCAAAGTTCTTTCGCTTCAGTGAGAAGTTTATTGACGAGTAATTGAAATTGCTGGGTATGCAAGATCTTCCGAAGATCGTCAACATTGTTCTCTCTACAACACTGCTCTAACTTGTGTGCTGCGGTTTTAACCTCATCTGCAAAAAGATTCGATGCGCTGTTTGCAAGATTATGAAAATAAAACTCCAATTCTTCACAATTTATCTCGCTGTTATTTAACTGATCTGCGAGATGGGTTTCGGTGTTACTGTAGTTGTCAATAAATGCCCCGATTGTGGTTTGAATCATACCAGCATCACCATAATTCTCGTTCATCGCATTAATATTAATACAATGGTTACCCTTGGAGTTGCTGTGATGGCTTAGGTTGTGACTAATTTGGATCGAGCGACCACCTGAAAGAATAATTTCGAGCGTTTTTATCAATGCATCACGGCTTGCTGGTTTAGCCAAATATCCGTTTGCGCCGGAAACCGCGAGCTCGTCCGTTTCTAATATAGTTACAGAACCTGAAAGGCAAAGGATAGGTAAGTGTGCGCTGCCGTTTTCTCTGCGTCGTATTTCATTGATTGTTTCTAAACCGGTCATGAGGGGCATATGCTGATCGATGATTAGCAAATCAAATTCTTTCGTTGATAAGGCATCTAGGGCTTCTTGGCCATTCGAGACTGTGGAAATCATAACAGGATACGGATCTAGATACGCAGAAACAATTTCCTTATTGGATCTATCATCATCCGCGAGCAAGACCAAACCTTTTATTACAGAGGCGGGGGGTTCCGGCATTGAGTTGATATTCGTCGCAATGTGGTGGGATTTGAATTCATGAACCAGGTTTGCGAATTTTGTAACATCAATTGATTGGTGTAATACGCCTGTACAGCCTGCTGTAATGTAATCAGCTTCCGCTTCTTTGTTGTCATCACTGCTGAGGATATACATAGGGTAAGTAAATTCTTTACTCCTTAGCGTTTTTACTACCTCTAGCCCGTTGAGATGGGGAATCGTCTTATCAACGAACGCAATATCGATCGAGTTTTGTAACGCACAAAGCATTGCCTCAACCCCGTCACTTGCCCGTTTTACTTTGAACCCTGCAAGTTTCAGTTGATAGGCGATTAATGACTGGTTGGCTGCAATCACCTCAGCCACCAGTGCCACAGGGGGTCTCCATGCCGGTCGCTGGTCATTAGAAAGGGTTGCGGGCAAATAAAGGCGCAGGGTATTGTAAAGTGTTCGACTGCTAATGGGTTTTTTTAAAAATGCTTGAAAAATTTCAGATTCATCATCCGCTAATCTTTGTGGGAGCGATTGAGCGGAGAGCGCTACTAACGGAATATCCTGGTTTTGTGCTCGCAGTGCTGTTGCGAATGCAATACCATCCATTACTGGCATACTTAGATCCGTTATCACCAAATCATACGTTCCCTGTAGTGCTAAACTTAATGCTTCTTGGCCATTGTCAGCAAATTCAATGATGACCCCGGTGGGGTTTACCAATTCTGCCATTAGCAGCTGGTTTTGAATATTGTCTTCAGCATATAAAATGCGTCCTGCTAATTGTGGTATCGCCGCCGCACGGTCGTTACTGATGGCATCGGGCACTGCATCGAGCCAACTGACATCGGAGAGAACGCCGTGTTTAATGCTGAGCGTAAATGTGCTGCCCTTACCCACTTCGCTTGCAACAGAAATAGTGCCGCCCATCATCGTGGCAATTTGCTTCGAAAGATGCAGTCCCAGGCCCGTCCCACCGAATTGACGACTGGTGTTTAAGTCGCCTTGAGTGAATGCCTGAAACAGTTGGGCAATTTGTTCCCCCGTCAGACCCACACCGCTATCCTTCACCGCAAAACAGAGCTTTTCTGTGGGTGCATCAAAATAGACTTCAAGAGTCACTCCGCCCTGTTTGGTAAATTTTACGGCGTTGCCGCAGAGATTGATGAGAATTTGTTTCAAGCGAGTGGGATCGACAACAATAAACTCTGGAAGTGGAAATTGATAAATTACCGTAAAGTCGATGTCTTTTTGTTTGGTTAATATTGAAAAATTATCTTCTATATCACGAATAATATCGATCAACGAAACTGTGATGCTTTCCATTTCGAGTTTTTGTGCCTCGATTTTTGAGAGATCAAGTACGTCGTTTATTAAATGCAGCAAATGTTTTCCACTACGTTCGATCGTGGCAAGATGTTCTAATCGTTTAGCATCAGGCAAGTCATCGCGTTGTGCGATTTCCGCGTAGCCTAAAACTGCAGTTAGCGGTGTTCGCAGCTCATGACTCATGCTCGCGAAAAATTGGTTCTTCGCTTGACTTTGCGCCTCAGTAATCGCCTTCTTGTATTCAGCCTCCTCTTTCAGTTTACGCTCAGTGATATCAACCATTGACCCTTCAACGCGCAACGGTTTATTTTCGTTGTCGACACTCAAACTCATGTTTAATGTTACCCAAACATTGTTTCGCGCCGCGGTTTTAGGAATGAGAAATTCATGATCTTTAACAATGCCATTGTTGTTTAACAATAATTGGTACAGTTCTTTGTTTTGTTGCGGATCGTTATATTTATGTTGATTTGCATACATATCGAATTTATCGTTGTAGCCAAACATACGCGCAAAGGCGTCATTGCATTTCGTCTGTTTCTCGACGATTTCCCAATGAAATAAGCCTTCGTGTGATTCTTCAAAAAGTTTCTCATATTTTTCTAGATTAGTGATTGCCTTCTGTTGCGCAAGTCGGGTGCGTTCCGCGAGAGCAAGGGATAGTAAAATTACTTCGAACAACATCCCAAAATGGAGAGACCAGTTAGCGATCACGTTGAAAGAAATAAAGCCTTGCATCATCAACAACAGCGCGAGGGAGCCAATGACATTACCAATTTCCGCTGTGAGTAATATCAACGCTGAAGGTACTCGCTTTATTATACCTATTACCAAAATGACCAGCGTTGTTATGATCATCAGACCAGAATACCCTTGTGTTACCAGAGCTGCGTAGCTGAAATCATTCGATATGGCGAGATAGACTGTGAAGGGAATTGCCGAGAGAATTAAGGCAACGATAACATTTCGGGCATTGGACGAAAATGAGAAGTCGTTCAACGCGGTCCAGAAAAACAGTAAATACAGCACGGGTGCGGTGATGCCATTTAATCCCTGGACACGATAGCTTTCGCGGGGAGTATCTTCAAAAAACATGAGTGCTTGCATGCCGTCGATAGCGAAGCAGGTACCTATTCCTGAAATCAAAAAGAGCAAGTAAGTGCCATACATTTTGTCTCGAAGGCTTATGAAAAGACACAGGTTATAAACAAAGAACGCAAACATTACCGCATAGAAACCAAACGTAGCCGCAAAGTGATATTGTTTTACGAGGATCCATTTATCAAAGGATATTAACTCAAGAGGTAGAAATACAGGCATACCGGCGTTGAGGTTATCGCCCCACCCCACCACAGAATACTGTGTTTGCTGAGGCATTTGAAAAGCAAAAATATTTTTCCCAAACGGTGTGTTGATTAACGGCCTTAAATGGCCCGCTTCGATCATTTGCGTTTCGCCTGCCGTCGTTATCCACAGGTTTAATTCATGCAAAAATGAGTGGTGAATCGGTGAATAGAGAATTGCTCGCCCGATAGTCTCTGTTTGCGTCACAGAAAATCTAAACCAATACCGCACTGTATGGTCGCGCCCAATGAATGTTGTATCGCGGTTGCGCTGCCATTGCTTATCGTATTTGCCCGCGAGGATGTCTTTGTAACTCATATTGCGAGCGGGATCAGGTAGGTATTCAATATAAGGTGACAGATCGAAGGTATCTTTTAAGCTTGCGACGACTGCCACGCGATTGGCTTCAGCGCGTGCCAAACATGTAATCGCGAAAAGGAATATCAGTAAAGAAATCCTCATTGACTTAGTAATTTGCAATAACGTTCTGCCTGACTGGAAGTTATCTTAATCTATCTAAGTATAAGAGGTTTTTTTTGGACCGCGATAATGGGGGTTGGATGAATTAGGGGATTTTTTCCTAATAAACTCCATTTGCCGTTAATAGCCTAATAAGCGTATCCATTTTCTGCACTTTCGATAGAGGGATGCGGTATCGTTTAAACGTCGCTGCCTCCTGCAGTTAGAGGATAGATTAAGTGCGAAGCTGTCGACTAAAGGAATTCTTAGCCCTTAAAAATCTTAAACGCCGTTTCGCACTTAATGCCTGTTGGAATAAATGAATGAGGCGAAACGTAGTTGAACTGTTAGGATGGACGTGATTACAATGTCGGGTTTTGTGAATTATTTTGAACGAAAGTTTTTTCATTATTGGAATTCCGCGCCTTAATACTCTGCTCTTTGCCACTCATTGCCCGAATAGCTCGATGCAGAATGATCTTGTAAAAGAAATTACATTGTGATCATGTTTTTTACGAATTTCTCTTCATCAATTATTACTGCATAGATCATGCGTCTTTACGATACAAACAAACCTGATGGTTAAAAGTTAAAAAGATAGTGACGATTTGGCTCTCGTCCAGGCAGGTAGCCTATCTATCGATAATAGAGACGAGTGCCGATGATTCGTCACTTTCAGTTTTAACAGCATTAAACAAAAAATGGAAAGCGGTACACTGTGGGTAGCGAACTCATCCTAAGGAATGCTGCATAACCATATTGTCTGTCACGATAGTTGTGCAGAAAGTTAATAAAAAGAGGATTTGATTGCTCGGTCTAACACGATAGCTGCCGAGATTTATGCGATTGCGACGATGAGCTGATGTCAGTGTTGTACTGAATTGAATTCGTTATATGTGAGTGAATTGCAGTGGGGCTATTGGGTTTTGGCGAATCATGCCAGAGATAGTTGTGGCATTCGAAAGCTATTACATTTAATGGGCGATTGTGAGCAATCTAACTGTACAATCCCCAAAAAAACCGATTAAAACCTTTTTTAATTTATATTTTTGAGAGATTGCGCTCGAGCGAGAGTTTATAGGGTGTTGTCTTGCGCTGCGCATTGTGGTGAATTGGCAAGAGCCTGTTTGGCAATTCGCAAGACTCGTTGCACCGCCAACGCTTTGGCTTTTCTGTCCTGGAGCTTTTTGAGCTTCTCTACCTTTAAGAAATATTCTTTGGAGCCGACTTCCACTTGATGAGAAGAATTGTAGCGCAATATAAAATCTGTTTTTGTCATTTTATCGTGTTGGAAAGGTTTTTCGTCAGTACTGAGTCGTATTGTTTTCATATCCTCCTCTATTCTACCCAACGCCAATTTTTGGCTAATCAGATTGGCGATACCACAGCCTTGGATGCTCTCGTTCACCTGCAGTTGAAAGAGCGCAGGATGAAAGATGAGTCGACCGCCGCGGCTTTGGTTGTTCATTAAGAGTGTACACAACTTAGTGGCTTTTCTTGCGCATTTATAGTGAAGAATATTAATGCTTATTGTGTCGTAGTGAAGAGACTCGATAAAAAAGTAATTGGTGTTTTTGAGTTTTGATAGACTGGACGGCTCTATTCTGGGAGCGGGCTTATGACTGCAAGTAAAATGTAATATCAGTGCGTTCACATCCAGTTTTTCATTATTGATAGCGGTGAAGCCAATGGTGTTTATCGTCATACAATTCAAGCTCCTTTCAGAATGCACGCTTTCGTCAAGTGAAGTATGAATCGGGCTAAATCGACTCAAATTCTATCAAACCGATTCGCGGTGCGTAAGACCAGAAATCGCGTGCGTATCTCGCCACACTGGAAGAAATGGCGCTATCTTACAAGCAAAAAAGTGCGAAAAGTGCCGATAGTTTGCGAAGCATTGTCTATAAAACCAATGACTGGTGTGATAGATCTAGCAAATTTAATTTTTTTTCAAAAAGTGCCGTTAGTACTGGCTAGATAGGGGGAAGTTATGAAGAATAACGGAGCAAATTGACGCAATGCGTGTTGAATTTGGATAGCTACCTGAGCGGTCTAGTGACGGCCGATGATTGGTGGTTAATATTGGCCGCCCTTATGGCCTCCACACCTCAATGGAGGTTTGTTGTATTCGGAGATGACGTGATGAGAAAGTCTGTATTGATAATATTGCTACTGGTGTGGTTAAACGGGTGTGGATACTTGGACGCCCCCAATGAGCCTGTCTCGATAGCACGGGAATTTTGGAATCGGGCGCTCAGCCTGCAGCCGAATGAGGCGAAAGGGCTAATGCTGAAGGCGCAGCAAAGCGAACTCGAGATTGGAATTCTCGAATCGCAAGCAGATGATTCGGTTGCGTTGTATAAAATGCACCAAATGGACGCCGCCTATTTTGTTGAAACGGCGTTGATTCTCCACCGCGAGGGTCGTACCGCAGTGCTCCCTATGAAGACCGTTATGGTGTATGAGGAGGGGCATTGGCGTGTCGACTATTGGTCAACCAAGCAATCAGTGATTGATGCGATTCTCGATAACAGTGTGGCGATGTTAGCGAACACCTTAAAAGACACCAAGTATTTATCGGATGTGATGATTGGTTCCGAGAATGAGCAGGAGGCGTTGGCAAGTGCAGGGGAGCGAATTGATCAGACATTCGCATTGGCAAAGCAAGAAATGTTAAAAGCCATTAAAGAACAGGCTGTCAGTCATCCTTAGGATGAGCTTCAGCTGGTTGGTTGATTTCTGTAAAAGGCGGATAAACTCCTAAAAGGTAATGGTGATCGTCATAGGACGTAAATCTAACGCGACCTTGGTTATCTGACGTGCCCAAGGTTTTCTGACCATCATATTTTTGATTCATGTACTGGATTAGATAGAGCGGCGCGCCCTTAAAGATGACGCCGCCTTCGGTGAGTACCGGGTGGTGTAGCGTGAGGGCTTGAATACCACCAACTCGATAAACAATCCGCTTATTAGTATCCAGTGTTGTGGATACCTCCGTTGCCAGGCGTGGAAATTCAAGTGCCTGATAAAATGATTTAAAGGGCTCACCGGTAATCTCGGCGCCGAAAACCACTAAATCAAGAGCGCCAAAGCCTGCAGATATAAAGGGCGTTAAATCGCCCGGTTCAGTTTTGGTGGGCGATATGTTCAATCGAGCAGTGATCTGGTGCCACGTATCGAGAGTGTCAGCAGCGAAGTTGTCAATAGCAAGGGCGGATGCACGCTGTGATACATAGCCGACGGTGCTCAGGTATACCGCCATCATGGCGGAGATAGCCAGGATTTTTTGGCCCATGTTAAGGAGGGAGTGAGCGACACGCATGATTTCAACCTCATTGTTTTGTCTGTCCTCACGTTAACCTGGCGGGGAAAAAAGGCAAAGTAAAAACGGCACTTTTGCAAAAATTATCGAAGTGGAGATTGATTACCGGCGTAATTGTCGCCGGTGGCAATTATTTCTGTGCTAGATGGTCCAGCGCTAATTGGATGGCGTAGCTGATCGCTAGATCTTCGCTGGTAGCAGGATCGTGTTGTTGTAGGTGTTTCGTGAGACGGCGCAGTTTTCTGTGGCGTTTGATGTGTGCCGTGGTAAAGCGAATTGCCCAACGGATCGCACTGATTTTGGTCGTGTTAGGGTCGGTTTTTTGTAAATAGCTAATGAGATACTCAAGCGCCTCCTTCTCTGATTGATCGATGGAACCCGAAATGATCTCGCCTCCCTTGTCGGTCACCCGGCTACGGCTTGTGGCCATTCTTTTTTGTGCTTGCTGGCGCTGATAGGTCGCGCGTTGCCGCTTGGTCATCTTCAATTTTTGACGAGGCATACTGTTTCTCAGACTGCGAATCACGATTCAAAAAATTAATGGCACGCTATGTTACGAGATGCTGAAAAAAGATGCAATGTTGCTGCCTGTCTAGACAAGTGATTACATCTGTAGGGTGTCGAGAGCAGCGTGCGCTTCTGCGTCGATATTCCTATTTGGTGGCGAGTCGTTTTTTTTCTGGCTGGCTTGAACGATTTGATGATTAACCTGGAATTGTCCTTCCATCCAGCGATACAGATTGGACAGTTCATTACACATGATGAGCCACTCCGCTTCGTAGGTTTCAATTTCGTCGATAGATTGTTCGGGGTAGTTGATGCTACTTTTCAATAAATCAGTGGCTTTAATTTTCCGCAGGCTACCGTCCTGATTTAATTTAAATTGCAATCTGTCATTGAAAAGCAGCCCGAGGTCGATAACTTTTTTGTGGTTGTTTATGAGTACCTTGACCTCCTCCGAGTCGAGTTCTTGTTTAGTAAAGACTGCTTTTGAGCTGTTGTCATGTTTCAGTGCTGCGTCGTTATACAACCCCATCTCATTGGGCATGATGGCTGGTTTGTTGAGCCAAACGGTCAAGTAAACCTCGAGTGATGCGTCGAAGAACGGTTTTGCTTTAAAACTATTATCAATTCTGTCGACCCATTTTAGCAACGTCTCGACTTTACTCATTGAGGATGAGTCTATAAAAAGGAGATGGTTTTCTGTATCGAGAAACGCGTTGATATAGGTTTCATCGGCCGCCACTTGCTTAAGCATATCGCCTTCAACATGCTCTTGAATGGTCTGCCTTTCGGTTTTGTCGAGTGCAGCAACAGTCTTACCTTTTTGCTCTGCCACTTCCTTAAATTTTTCCACAATTAATCGCTTCAATTTATTCTTGGGCAATTTTTTTTGTTCAACAGTGACCGAGATAAATAAAAAATCTTGCAGTTCGTGACTCATCATGTTCGGCGAGAGGTAACCAAATACTGGTGAAAAGCCTTCTGAATTGCGTTGCGATGGTTTAATGGGAATATGAGCTAATGCCTTGAGTTTACTTTCCCATTGCATCTGCGAAACGGGTTGGTTTGACGTATATCGAAGACAGATGGCGCTTTTAAAACATGACTTATGCATAATTACCACGCTTAATCGTTTTACCAGGGGGAGATCTGCGCCGAATGCATACTTTCCCGGTGCACGAGCAGATACTTTTCCGCAATGTGGGGTAGATGTGGACTCGAATGCAGAACGGCGTTAAATAAATCGTAGCCGTAATCAAACACACTATCGTCTTTATGATTCCATTTCGAGGGACGGCCTAATATTTTAAAGCTATTCGACGCATGCATGCCGGCTTTGGCGACCTGATGTTGATGTGTTTCCGGCATGCTAAATTTACTGGTATTCGATAAAGAACTGGCAATGGCGCAGGCGCATTGTTTGGCGATATCGAATTTATGGCTATGGGCGATGTGTTCGAGTGGTAAACGGGTCGTTGCTGCGTAAGCGTCAAAGTCAAAATTCTTTAAACCCTCCATTGCTTGACGGTATTCATCAAGGGGAATGCGACTTCCCTTCCCGTGGAAGGAAAGCTTAACATTGCGCTGGAGAGTGATTGGGTTTAGCGTCGATTTAAAGTCGGGATGCCGTACAATGTCTTCAAACAAGCACAGCGTACCCACATAACCCTCTGGTTCTCGCAAAGCGCGGTATTCTTCGGCTTGGAGTCGCAACATCTCTATCTCACGATGATATGATCGTAGCTGGCGCCTCGCGTTGCCGAAGAGTGAGGTATTGAACACGGCGTGAATTAGCGAGGTACTTACCATCATGCCAAGGCAGAGCAGAGCGACCAGCACAGAAGCTCCGTAAAAATACATAGAAGGTACGTTATATAACTGCATGAGAAAATGACACAGAAAAATTAACGATGTACCCGGCAAAAGCAGGGTAAAACGAATCATAAAAAATGCCCGCTGGTAGACTTGGGCTATTTCATGTTTAATCGGTTCTATGTACTCATTGATTTGAAGTTTCTCGATGTCAAAGCTTGCGATAAGCTCAGCACGAAACGGTCTGTGGGGTTGCATAATGAAACCTCTTAATCTAGTCTTGGCATTTCATGTCGTCGATAATATCGCCGATTTTGTCAGACCAAATTCCTAAGCGCTGACAGCGCGCATTCTTTTCAAGTAAAACCAAGGTGGTGTCGCGTGTTTCCTTGTAATCGACGGGAAATACTCCCTTACCAATTAATTCATGATTAAGGTGAGTCGTGCCAATAAACACATTGCCGCGAACCACTGGTCTCCCTCGCCATTGGCGAGACTGCCATTGCACAACTTCAATTGAGACGGGCTCGTGCTTGGTGTAGCTCTTGATAGCCGCGCAGGCGCGTTTGAGTTCGTCCATCAAGGGCTGTTTTTTATTGAACTGATGCCATAAGCCATCACAGGACAAATCCCTCACCTCTCCATAATCGACATTGACCGGCTCCACCCAAAAGTATTCATTGACGTTATTTTGTGACGAGGCAATCTTGAGGAGGTTGGGCGCATCAACATTAACAACTTTGCCGTGAATCACCACGTCGCGCACATCGACGTACGGCTCGTCACCGGCGACGGAGATGCCAGCGACGGTGCTGACGAGGCACGCCACGAAAAGAATGTTCAGCGGTTTCATATCATCTCCTTTGGGGAAAAATGAATCTTCACTGTTCTAAAATAAATAATTCCACAGCGACTACAACAAAAATCGGCACTTTTTGATAAATAGTTGTGAGTTCGGGTCTAGCACACCGTTAAGGCGTGTGGAGAACAACAACGGGGTATAAATTCTCTGCTTGGTGTGTAGTGCGATAGGCGCTATCACACCATTATTGCGTGTATATGAAATACAAAGAAAGACGGCGCTCATTATGCGAAGATAGTTTTGGTTAAGGGGATTTTTTTTCGCTATGATGCGCTCATGCAGACCAATCATCCCTCCTTGTTAGACCGCAGGTTGTTTTGCAAGGGAGTGGATTACCCCAAGGGAGGTCCGTCGCTATGATAACGATGTACAATGCTTCAGCCGAACAGTATCTCGATGAATTTACCTGTGAGGACATTGGACTAAATTCATTGGCGGTGGATGATACGCTGCTGAATATGTGGAGGTTCCAAATTCCCCAATGGAAGGCGCACGGTTATAAGGTTAAGCAGCTGGAGCGGATTTTTGAATTTACGTCGTATATGAATGCTCTTGAATTTATTAACTCCGTGGCATTGCTGGCAGATGTTGAACAGCATCACCCGACTATCCAGATTGGAAAATTCAAACTTTCGTACCTAGTTACGATCACTTGGTTCACGCCAGACGTCAACGGCATTTCAATGAATGACTTGATTATGGCTGCAAAAACTGACTGTGCCTACATCTAGATAGTGGCTTAATACTGCGGCTTAAGACTGTGCGCTTTACTCTTGAGGTCATGGTTTTATAAGAAAAGAATGAGATTCCAGTCTTTCAGCAAATGATGAGATTTTTATACTAATACCGCTCTACTTGTTCAGTTATTTTCAAAGAATTCAGATTACCCGCTATTTATTCTTGGCTCTGTGGTGACATTCAATATTCCTAGAGCTATGTTAGCTGTGATTTTATGTGAACTCCTAGTGCTGTAGCCTGGATTGCAGTTCGTGTTGGCTTTTGTTATCGTTTCTAATAACGCTTCGCATTGAAAAAGGATAAAGGTAGGTTTAAGCGCATGAAGAAAATCATGATCACTATCCAAGAAGGATTTCGGGTTGCACCTGCTCGAACAAAAATAATGGGGCTGGTAGGTTCGTTAACTTTGATATTGGACCCGTTGATGATGAACAAACAAGATTTCCAAGAGATGTTTCCACAGAATTTGGAAATCGCGACGATAACGTATTCCTTTGTCGCGTATTTTATACCAATTTATGGCGTGCTTTTTCTGTCAGGTTTGCTCTTTTGGTACCATAATTTAGGTTCTCTTTCATTTAAGGGTCTATTAAAGTTCTAATAGGTTGTCAACGGTGTTGTTGCAGTTTAATTACGATAAGCGAACGAATCCGGATGAGGTAATCCCAACGAAAGGCAAATAACGACCGTAATTAGCGGAGGAAACGAATACGGCCGTAATATATCTAAGTAGTAAAAATATTTGCAGGAAATGTTCTTCCTTTTTGAGGGGAAGTAAATTCCTTTACAGTTATGCATGTCGTTATCAATATATCTTCTCCCGGTCCTACATCATTCAAATCCGTAGTCGTAATGGCCAAAGAAATTGAATAGCTCTACCTTCCGAATTAAACAGTAAATCTGTTAGAGGTTGTGTTCCAGACACCATAGTTTGTCCGCTTTGGCCACATTATGGTGACAATGACACGAAAAATGTCCGCCATCCAGCTCATAATTCACTCCTCAAAAAGTAGCTTTAAAAACCCTGTCAACCGACTAAAAAACTACTTGAAAATTTTAGCCAGTGTTTCAACCTAACCACAATTTCGCTGTCACGAAAGGGCGAAGTAGGCACTTTGAATCGCTCTTTTCAGCATGAATTTGGGAAGCCCAGTTTCCTCCCTAAGAACACGATATGCTTGTTTTCGGGACTTCTGCTGAGTACTGTACTTTTCGTCAATAAAAAAAGCTAAAGCTGATGCCTGTGCTCGATATATTTTTTTGAGCATAACCATGCAAACGACTCTTCAAATGGCCGGAGAATTTCAGCTCTAAAATCTTCGCTTACAGGAAGCGCCGTACGAGATCTCATTAAAAGCTCTAAATTTGCAATGAGATACTGCATAGCGGATTTAAAAACAAAAACTTTATGACTAAGCCCTATCTCTGAAAAATATTCTTCAGCGGGAAGATACTTCACTTGACCTTCTGATCCCCGACACCAATCGGATGGGTTTCGTTGTAATAGTTTTTCAACTTCTTCTTCCGCTTTCACCTCGACAACACAAGGACCATCATTATTCAGCAATAAAAAGTCGGGGGTATAGGTACCCGCTCGCCTAACTCCATTCTTATTTGTGCGCGTTATCTTAATTGGGTCAGGTTGGTCCCAAATTTCGAGGACTCTTTCGTCATATTCACTAAGTAATACAAACGCTTTTTCCACAGTACGGCTCTCAGTAGAAATTGTATGACCCATCTTCTTAGACATAATCCAAGTGCAGACGTTTGAGCGAGCATGGGTGCCCACCATTCTACTGGGTGGTGAATTACGGGTTGTCTCAAGATATTCGCACGCAGGCACAGACAAGCAGTGCGTGTTGATGTATTTCTGATATTCAAAATCATTAAGCATAGCAATCTCCTCGCTCGCACAAACTTTGGCCAGACCTAAATTAAAGCCACAGTGAAGCCGCGAACTCCAAATTCGTGAGTATGAAAGCTTGACGAATCGGATTCAGGAGGAGATACTGAGATTGTCTAGATCGAGGTATCTACCTCCGAAAAGCCGAATACAAGCAATTGTTTTCGGTTTTTTTGTGTCTATGCTTTTTCCATGTCATTACCTCTTAATGTCCAGTTAAGTGAATTTAATTTTTAAAAATAAGACAGGCTGAGACAGAACAGGACAACTAAATACCTGCATCCAATTTATCAATACAATTGGCAATGCAATGTGCTGTCACATACTGCCCCCGTTTATGCGGAATTCGAACCAGTTTGATTGGTAGAGTTCCTCTTGAGCCTGCCCTTCTAACTGCTGCAACTGACGGGTATTTGAGTACTTCTGCTACCTGCTCAAGCGTTAACAATTCTCCATATTTTTCTCTTATAGCCCCTTCACGAGAAGAACAGTTGTAAGAAAGGTTTCTCGTCAGGAGTTAAATGAGAAAGTATGACGATTATTCCTGATTATTGGTTATCAATTAAGTGTTGAGGCATTAGCTATAAATAATAATTGCTAGTCGAGAGCGATCTGGTATCAAGAGTGTCACGAATAATTTCACGACAGTCATCAAAGCGAATTATTCATTGACTAGAAAATCCATCTTTTAGCGCGGAATTTGCCCCTTTCGACATCCGGCACCTGTACAATAGTAGTGATATGCCCGTGCTTTAGTAATTAATTATACCGTTATCCATTTGTACGCATCGTGAAAAAAACCCATCCTGTCCAACTAAAAAATTGCGCCTACCCACGGTTATGCCCCCGTCGCACATGCCCGCGCAAAAAAATATCCTCGCCGCAAAGCGGCTACGGAAAAAACAAAATGAAATGGACGGCAATCGGAGCAGCACTTATCAAAGTCTAGATAATTTGAAAATCTTCGGGTTAAACAGGGTGGTTATTTGACGCTCTACTTCGGATAACGGTATAAATTAACGTGCTTCAATGGCCTTCTTAGATCTGGGAAATCCAGGTTCGCGCTAGCGCCCGCAGCTAAAGCTAACGTGAAATAATTTAGCGACGCGTTTCTTTAGACAAACGAGAATGGATTGCGCTGAATGATGAGATTAATTCTCTTCAGCGTGAGCCCCTTTTCGGCACAGCCACTTTAGTACAAGGGATATACGCAAGTTTTTGCGCCATATAATCTGCGAGAATCCTGCAGGTAAAACCAGATTTAAAATTATCGTCACTTTTCGACATTTAGTGTTTGTAAAAGACCTCCCCTACTGCGTATTATTTTTCACAC
>OBEQ012268596.1_pt1 | contig 17018 bp, 17 predicted proteins | sample 1670901 | NCBI WGS metagenome assembly OBEQ01 (sample SAMEA104232315, study PRJEB22302) | groundwater metagenome | biome: forest; feature: aquifer; material: groundwater | place: USA | collected 2011-08-07 | depth 5.4 m
ACCCGTCAAATGCCTTGGTAGGCCATTACCCTACCAACTAGCTGATAGGACGCGGGTCCATCCTGAAGTGCTAGGCCTTACGGTCCCCAGCTTTTCCCACAGCCTTCATCAAGGCCGTGGGCTTATGCGGTATTAGCATCCCTTTCGGAATGTTATCCCCCGCTTCAGGGCAAGTTACCCACGCGTTACGCACCCGTTTGCCGCTAACCATCAAACTTTCCATTCATCTGCCTTGCGGCTTCAAAACTTCAAGAAAAATGGTTCGCTCGACTTGCATGCCTCAACCACGCCGCCAGCGTTCGCTCTGAACCAAGATCAAACTCTCCAACAAAAAAGAAGTTTGATTGCTCATTCAAACACGCCCACTTAGACGTCATCTTCAAAAAAAACAGGGTCAAACGATCCAGATTGTCAAAGAACCAAGAGCTCTTCAGAAAAAACAAGGGCGTCGAAGACGACGCCCATCCCCGCCACACCCTTCCCGGCGGGTGCACCCTCTTCGAGCTCTCGCTCTATTTTTTATTCACTTGTGTCAAAGAATGTGTCATTGAAGCGGAGTGTATTAGAACACCCGGACAAACCGTTGTCAAGTCTTTTTCCTTTTATTTTCTACTTCCAACCTTCTCCCGGCTGCTCGGTCACTTGGCCGTCCTTTAAACGAAGGATACTCCGACCGACATGAAACATCCTCTTTTCCTCCAACGCCAAATCGGTGTCGAATCCCTCGTATTCATCCATCTCGACCACTTTATCAGACCGCACCTTGATGTCAAAACGGCGAGTGATCCAAAACTGGTGTTTTCCCGTCGAGTACTTCATCCCACTCTGAAACAGCTCAATCAGTAATTTCCTATCCATCACTTCAACCTCCTTACGCTTCATCGGGGATATTGACCCACTTCCTTTTTATATAAGTAACCTTACCTTATATTTCCATTTTTGTCAAGTATTCCTTCCTTTTATGACATAAATGATCAAATTACAGGTATTTATATATAAAAATATTCTAGAATCCTTCCATTTATTATGGTATATTTCCGGCATGAACTTTGGACAGCGAATTCGATCCCTTCGAAAAGAAAACGGCCTGAGCCTGGAGCAGCTTTCCAGCAAGAGCGGTGTCGCTCTTGCCACCCTAAGCCGGATTGAGAACGGCAAGGGTTCCGGAACCTTTCGGACCCATCAGCGAATTGCTGAAGCGCTTCGGATTCCATTGACGGAAATGTATAAGGACATTGAAGAGTCCGAACCAGACACCCTCTCCATTGAATCGGGGTCCGAAGAAGCCGAGACCTTCATGTACGATGAAAAGGCCTCCGCCATCCTTCTGGCCAAGCAGGTTTCCACGAAACAGATGCTCCCTCAATTGATCGTTTTACAAGAGGGGGGTAAAACATCCGTCGAGCAATACCCTGCCGGAACAGAACGCTGGCTGTTCGTTCTCGAAGGAACCGTGGAAGTCTCCGTGGCAGGAAAAATTCACCCGTTAACAACCGGCAATACTCTTTATTTCAAAGGATCCCTGGCGCACCAACTGACGAATGTCGGGGATGTGGTTGCCAAGATCGTTTCGGTAACAAGCCCGGTCGTTTTGTAAAGGAGTCCATGCGATGACAACGAAGAAAGCCCAGCTTCTTATCTGCGATGATGCGCCTGCCATGCGGGAATCGCTGGAGTTGATTCTCGAGCAGGATTATGCGCTTGCTTTTACCACCAACGGTGAGGAGGCCGTTGCGCACGCGAAAAAGAACCCCGTGGACCTGGTCATTCTGGACATCAAGATGCCCCGGCTCAACGGCATCGAAACATTAAAGACGCTCCGCAGGATGAAACCTGGGATTCAGGTGCTGGTCATGACGGGGTATGAATCGAGCGACGTGGCGGCGCAAGCCGTTAAGCTGGGGGCGGCAGACTACTTGGTGAAGCCGTTCGAACGGAAGAAAGTCATTGAACAGGTGGAGGGTATCCTCAGAAAGTGCGGCAAGCTTAAAGAATCAGTTTGATGAAGTGGCGCTTCCCCACCCTGATAATCGAGCCAGTCTTCTTCACTTTAATGAGACTATCCGGCTTGGTTATTTGCTTCCCATCCAGATAGACAGCACCCTGCTCAATCAGTCGTCGAGCTTGAGATTTAGAAAAGACCGGCTCCAGCTTCAACTCCACGAGAAGATCCACTAGATCCAGCTTCAACTCCACGAGAAGATCCAGAAGATCTACTGGATTAACTCTCTCATAGTCAACCAGTGATGCAGGAATCTGGAATTCCGGCATCTCGGTGGGATCCTCCCGCTTTCGGAACACCTGGTTAAACTCCTGCTGGGCCTTATCGGCGGCGGCCGTTCCATGAAATTGCGCGGTGAGCCGATGGGCCAGATGCTGTTTCGCCTCCATCGGATGCATCGCCTTGATCGGCCCGATCGCTTCGTCCGTCAGAAGCTCGTAGAATCGCAGCATGAGCGCATCGGGAATCGACATCACCTTTCCGTAGATCTGATCCGGCGGCTCGGCGATGCCGATGGCGTTGCCCAACGATTTGGACATTTTCTGAATGCCGTCGGTCCCTTCCAAAAGAGGGAGGGTGATGACGACCTGCGGTTCCTGCCCGAAACGTTCCTGCAGGGCCCGGCCTAAAAGGAGATTGAACTTCTGGTCGGTGCCGCCGAGCTCGACGTCCGCTTTCAGCGCCACGGAATCGTAGGCCTGCAAAAGGGGGTAGATGGACTCGGTGACGGTGAGCGAAGTCCCTTTCTTCAGGCGCTCGGCGAAGTCCTCCCGCTCCAGAAGCCGAGGTACGGTGAGCTTGGCGGCGATGGCCAAGAAGTCGGCCAAACGCATCGGCCCAAGCCATTCGCTGTTGAATCGAACCTGCAGGCTGTTGACGTCCACAATGCGGCTGATCTGCTCTTTGTATGTCTTGGCATTGGCCAAAACCTGCTGTGGGGTTAAGATAGGACGCTGTTCCCTCCGGCCGGAGGGATCGCCGATCATACCGGTGTAGTCGCCGATCAAGAAGACGACCTGGTGGCCGAGCTTTTGGAAATCGGCGAGTTTCTTTAAGAGGACAACGTGGCCCAGATGAAGATCGGGGGCTGTGGGATCAAAACCGGCTTTGATGATGAGGGGTTTGCCGCGATTGAGTTTGCGCTTGAGCTCTTCCTCGGAGAGAAGCTCGGAGATTCCCCGCTTGATGACGGGGAGCTGTTCAGACCCGCTTGGTGCTGAGGGCAATCCGCCGCTGCTCTTCATCGACCCGAAGGACCCGGGCCTGTACGGTATCCCCTACTTTGAAGTGCTCTTCGAGGAAAGAGGTGATCGCTTCCGGCGGGACATCCTCCGAGGATTCCGCCGCCGTCTCGGCGACTTGGGTCCCTTTCTCCGGCGTCTTGGATGGCGCGCGGCGGTTCCGCTTCAGGTGCGCCGGCAAGCGGATCGGGAGCTCAGACAAGTGGACCAGTCCATCCAAATCCTTCTCAATCTCGACGAAGATACCGAAAGTGGCCACCTTGGTGACCTTCCCCTCGACGAGGGTTCCGGCCGGATAACGCTCGGCAATGCCCGGCCAGGGATCCGGGGTCGTTGCCTTTAAGCTTAAGCCGATCTTCCGGTTCTCTGGATCGCCGGAGATCACGACAACCTCCACCTCCTGACTTTTCTTCAGACACTCGGAAGGATGGTTGTAACGGCGGGTCCAGGAAAGGTCCTGCACATGGAGCAGTCCCTCAATTCCTTCGGCCAACTCCACGAAGGCACCGTACTCCGTCAGATGCTGCACCCGCCCTTTGATGCGGCTGTTGACCGGATGTTCCTTGAAGAAGGTATCCCAGGGGTTGGATTCCGTCTGCTTGAATCCTAAAGCGATCTTCTGGTTCTCCCGGTCAATGCTCAAAACCACGCACTCGACCTCGTCCCCCACCTTGACCATCTCGCCGGGGTGGGACGGCCGGCGGGTCCAGGAGAATTCGGAAATGTGAACCAACCCCTCAAGACCCTTCTCCAATTCGACGAAGGCGCCGTAGGGCATCAGGCTGACAACCTTTCCCTTCACGCGGCTTCCCATGGGATAACGGGGCTCCACCTGCTCCCAGGGATTGGGCATCAGCTGTTTGAGTCCCAGGGAGATTTTCATCGTCTCCCGGTCGAAGCTTAAGATCATGACATCCAATTTTTGGCCGACCTGGACCACCTCGTTGGGGTTGGTGACCCGACCCCAGCTCATGTCGGTAATGTGAAGCAGGCCGTCCACACCGCCCAAGTTGATGAAAGCCCCGAAGTCGGTGATGTTCTTAACGGTTCCCTGCCGGACCTGCCGGACCTCCAGATCATCCAATATTTTTTGGCGCTGCAGGTCGCGCTCCTTCAAAAGGGCTTCGCGGCGGGAAACGACCAGATTTCGGCGGGCCTTGTGCACCTTGATGATGACCACCGACATCGTCTGGCCGACCAGAGAATCCAGATTGCCGAAGCCGCGGAGGAACGCCTGGGAGGCCGGCAGGAAGGCCTCGACCCCGCCGGTATCCACCATCAAGCCACCCTTCACTTTGCGGGTCACCTTGCCTTCAATGACATCCCCTTCCTTGGCCAGGTCCAAAAGCCGCTCCCAGCCCTTGGCCCGTTCGGCCTTGCGCTTAGAAAGAACGATCAGGCCCTCATCATCTTCGACCGACTCCAGTAGGACCTCGATCTCATCGCCCACCTTCAGGGAGGCCCGATCATCGAACTCCTCCAGCTGGATCATCCCTTCCGACTTGTAGCCGACATCCACCAGCACCTCTTTGGCGCTGATGGCCAGAATCCGGCCTTTGACGATCTGGCCTTCCTGGAGTTCTCGGAAGCTTTCGTCGTAAAGTTTAGAGAGGTCTTCGGTCAAAACAGCCCCCTGCAACCCTTCTTTGGATTCGGTGAACATAATCCATGAGTGTATCAAGAACCTGGCTTGATTGCAACCGCGTATTATTGACCCGGATCGCTCTTTTGGCGGGAACCAGAGGTGAGTCCATCCGCTCCCTGTCCCGTCGATCACGGCGTTTGGTCTCCAGAAGCACCTCTTTATAGCTCATGGCGTGCCCAGCATCCCGCAGCTCACGCCACCGGCGCCGAGCTCGTTCTGAAGCGTCTGCCGTCAGGAAAAACTTCAACTCCGCCCTCGGGAAAACCACCGTGCCGGTGTCCCGGCCTTCGGCCACTACCCGACCTTGGGCGCCGATCCGCTGCTGCTGGCGCACCAACGCCCGACGAACACCCGGAATTGTTGCCACCACCGAGGCCGCTTCGGAAATTTCAGGCCGCCGGATCTCTTCCGAGACATCTTTTCCATCCAGCAGAACCCGCACTCGGTGCCCGGGATCCACCCGGAAGGTGATCCGGGCGGCGTTCGCCAGCTTGGTCAGGACCCGCTTGTTCGTGAGCGGAATCTTGGCGCGCAGGGCCTTGAGTGCTGCGGCCCGGTACATGGCGCCGGTATCCAGATAGAGGTAGCCGAGCTGTTTGGCCAGCCCGCGGGCCGCGGTGGACTTGCCGGTGCCGGCAGGGCCGTCAATGGTGATGGTGAGACCAGCCCGAGGAGGGCGGGGATTCGCCGTACGCGGCCGGCCCCTGCGAGGCCGGCCGCTCGAATCGTCGGCCTCGCTCTCTGGTTTTCCTGAATGAAGTAAGGAAGAAAGGAAACCAGATCCATGCCCGCTCGGCCTCCGATGCCGGCTCACCCCGCACCCCTCGGGCGGCCTCTACTCTTTAGAAGAGATTGACGCCGGCGACGGGCTAATTCAAGCTGTCGTCGGAGAGCTACTCCTTCTCCTTTTGTGACTAGTTTCTTAATTTTTTCGAGCTGAGTAATCAAACGGTTCAGCATCTGGATAATTGGCTTGGGGTTAGTACGGCAGACTTCCGTCCACATATCAGGGCTCGATGCTGCAATCCGAGTTGCGTCTCTAAATCCACTCCCAGCTAACTCAAACGCACCACCAGAAGTTGCCATAATAACGCCACCCGCAGCTAGATGTGGAACATGACTTGCCTCAGCAATCAATTTATCGTGCCGCTCTGGGGTAAGCTCGACTACTTTGGTATCAAGGGTTTTCCATAAGAAACGAACCAAGGAAGTGGCTTGCTGAGAAGTTTGCTGAGTAGGGGTAAGAACGCAGGTTGCACCTTCAAATAGATCTTCTCTTGCAGCAGAGATACCCGACTGTTCAGAACCAGCTATAGGATGCCCACCTACAAACTGTAGAGAAGATTTTTCTGTCCGGATGCGGTTTTCTATACTTCTAACAATTTCGGATTTGGTGCTGGCGACATCGGTAACAAGTATCGGACGCGCAACCAACTGAATAATTTCCTCGACAAGAGGAACGATAGTTGCTGGAGGAGTCGCCAGAATAACCAAATCCGCTTGGGCGAGCCCTTCCTTTAAGGAAGTGCCGCCGGAATCAATCGCCCCGCGCGACTTGGCCTGCCGGATCGTTTCCGGCCGCCGAGCGACGCCGTACACCCGCCGGGCCAGATGCTTCTTTCGGATCGCCATCCCGAGCGATCCGCCGATCAACCCTAATCCGACGATGGTGACTTGGTTGAATTTTCTCACAGCTCCCGGTCAACCGCTTTGGCGAGCCGTTTCAGATCCACCATCAGCTTGGCGAATTTCTCCGGGAGCATCGCCTGCGGACCATCGCACAACGCCTCCTCCGGCTTGGGATGGACCTCGATGATGAGTCCATCCGCTCCGGCAGCGATCGCCGCCTTGGCCATTGGCGCCACCAATCCCCAGCGGCCGGTCCCGTGGCTGGGATCCACGATCACCGGCAGATGGCTTAAGCCCTTGATGAGCGGAACGGCGTTCAAGTCCAGTGTGAACCGGGTGTCAGTCTCGAAGGTCCGGATTCCCCGTTCGCAGAGGATCACGTTGAAATTGCCGTTTTGCAGAATGTACTCGGCGGACAGAAGCAGCTCCTTCACCGTCGAGGCCATGCCCCGCTTGAGCAGGATCGGTTTCTTGGAATGCCCGAGCTCTTTCAAGAGATCGAAGTTCTGCATGTTCCGGGCCCCGATCTGGATGATGTCGGCGTAGCGCTCCACCAATTCCAAATCCCGGACATCCATCAATTCCGTGATGATCGGCAGGCCGACCTTCTTCTTCACCTCGATCAGGTACTTGAGACCTTCTTCTCCAAGCCCTTGAAAGCTGTAGGGAGAGGTCCTCGGCTTGAATGCCCCGCCTCGCAGTACGGCAGCGCCGGCTTTCTTGACGGCTTTGGCCGCAGAAAGCAAGTTCTCGTAATTTTCAATCGCACAGGGCCCGGCGCAGACAACCAACCGTTTGCCGCCAATCGTGAGGCCGTCCACTTCGACATGGGTGTCAGCAGGTTTAAACTCCCGGGAAACCAGCTTGTAGGGGGCCAGAATCGGCATCACCTTTTCAACGCCGGGGAATACCTCCAGCGGCTGGACGCGCAGGATGTCCTCTTCCCCAATCACCCCGACGATGGTCCTCTCCACACCGCGGGAGATCATGGGCTTCAAACCCAATGACTTCACCCTCTCAACCAGATGTTTGATCTGTGATTCGGTGGCCTCTGGCTTTAAGACAATAATCATAAGAGCTCCTCCTTAAGCGCTGTGCTAAACGCCCGGTTCTCCTCGGGCAGTCCAATGGTGACTCGAATGTGCTCCGGGAGATTCCATGCCTTCATCTCCCGAACGATGACCCCTCGTTTCAAAAGGGCCTGGGCCAATTCGCTCGCGCGGGGACCCACATGGAACAAGATGAAGTTCGTGGCGCTCGGCACCGCGGTGAAACCTAACTCATCGAGCGCCCGGTAGAGGATCGGTTTCTGCTCGCGAAGGAGCCGGCGGGTCGCTTCCAGGTGAGCCGCGTCGTCCAGCGCCGCTGCGGCCGCCACCTGGGCAAGACTGTTCACATTAAATGGTTCCCGCACCTTGTGCATCGCCTGAATCAGCTCCTGCCGGGCGATCCCGTAGCCGACCCGAAGACCGCTTAACCCGTAGGCCTTGGAGAATGTCCGGGTGACGATCACCGGGTGGCTGCGAAAATATTTCCGACCATCCGGATAGTCCGGCGCATCCACCAACTCGGCGTACGCCTCGTCGAAGAAGACGATCACCTCTTCCGGCAGTCCGGACATGAACTGCTCTACCTCCGCTTTCGTCACGTAGGTGCCGGTCGGGTTGTCCGGGTTGGCGATGAAAACAATTTTCGTCCGCCGATTCACCGCCTTGCGCATGCCGGCCAGATCGTAACGAAACTGCTTGGAGGGAACCACCCGTGCCTGGGCTTGGGCGATCTGGGCCACGATCCGATAGATGAGAAAGGTCGGATCGGCCACAATCACCTCATCGCCCGGATTGAGAAACGCCCTGGCCGCCAGCGTGATCAGCTCATCGGAACCGTTGCCGACTAAGATTTCCTCTGGCTGAACCTGCATTTGCTGCGCAATCTTTCGCACGAGATAAAAGCAGTGGCTGTCCGGATACCGGTTCAAATTGGGGAGCGCTTTCTGAATTGCCTCCAGGGCCTTGGGGCTGGGGCCCAAAGGATTCTCGTTGGAGGCCAGCTTGATCGCTTTCGGAATGCCAAGCTCCCGCTCCACCTCCTCGATCGGCTTGCCCGGGGTGTATGGCATGACAGCATTCAGACACTCCCGCGCCAACGACTTAGACACGACAGATCCCTCCATTACGCTGCAGGGCTCGGATAAGAGCCCAGCACCTTCAACCACGTGACTCCTTTTTTCAACGCGGCGATCGCCTTGGCCACGGATGAATCAAGTTGGTGGCCCTGAAGATCAATGAAGAAAACGTACTCCCAGGCCTGCCGCCGCGATGGCCGCGATTCGATTTTTGTCAGGTTGATCCCATATTTCTTGAACGGGGTGAGCGCATCGTACAACGCTCCCGGTTTGTCCTTCAACGCAAACATGAGCGACGTCTTGTTCTTTCGGCCGCGCTGTGCACTTTTAAGCGAGATCGCCAAAAACCGCGTCTGATTTTTAGAATCCAAAGGGATAGGAATCGCTTTTAAATTGTGCTCTTGGGCCAGCTCCCGCCTTGCGATGGCCGCAGCAGGGTGCGCATTGCTTCGTGAATTTTCACGCAAGAGCCATTCCACCGCTTCTGCGGTAGAACTCGTTTCTACTTGAGACCCTGTTAAAGAAACATGCTTCGCCAACCACCCACTGCATTGACCCAACGCTTGGGGATGGGAAAACACGGTCCGAATATCCTTGGGGAAAATGTCCCGACGCATGATCAGAAAGTGCTGGATCGGCAGCACGATCTCTCCATAAATCTTCGCCGGCGACTCGACGAAGTCAATGAACCGGTCGAGCGTGTGTGTGACCGCCCCTTCGAGCGAATTCTCAATCGGCACCACCCCGAAATCCGCCTTCGCGCGCTCCACCGACTGAAAGATCTCTTCCACCGTTGGGGCGTGCAGATAGCTGTACCGCGCCCCGAATTTCTTCTTGGCGGCAAAGTGGGTATTGGTGTTCTCCGGCCCCAAGTAGGCGACTTTTTTCATTTCTTTGCGGAGGCCACTAAACGACGGCTGTTGCGCACAATCGCCCGAAAAATCTCCTGGATCGACCGGGCGGGAAACGGGCCTGGATTTGTCCGGGTCAACCGGCGAATGATCTCGGCCTCCCGGCCGCCGTCAAACACAGGATGCCCATGCCTCTTCTTCACCTCTCCCACACGAAGGGCCAAACTCGCCCGTTTGTTGAGGAGCCGGAGAAGCCTGTGGTCAATCCGGTCAATCTGTTTGCGGAGCTGTTTGAGTGTCATTTGGAATTTCAAGCGTCGGGACCGAGCCGGCTTTGAGCTCTTCGAGACTGGGAAGATCCTCCAGGTTCTTCAGGCCGAAGTGGTCCAGAAAATCCCGCGTTGTCCCGTAAAGAATCGGCCGGCCGACGGTCTCTTTGCGCCCGACAATGCGAACCATGTTCAATTTTCCCAGAGTTTCCAGGACGCCGCCGGCGTCCACACCGCGGACCTGCTCGATCTCCAGGCGCGTGATCGGCTGACGATAAGCGATGATCGCCAGCGTTTCCAGCGATGGTTTCGTCAGCCGGACTGAGCGGACGCGGCGGGTGAGCTTCAGGACGTAAGGGGCCAGTTCCGGATCGGTGATGTACTCAAACCCCTCGGCCACCTCCTGAATCCGGATCCCCCGGTTCTCCTGGGCGCACTGCTGGGCCAACTTGTTCAAGAGCCGGCGGACGTCGGCCGGGTCGACATCCGCGCCCAAAACTTCCCGGGCCTGCTCGATCAACAGCGGCTTGTCCGTCACCAAGAGCAAAGCTTCGAGGATCCGCTTCGCATTCATTTCATCCATCTGCTTGTTCCTTCATAAAACCGAGATCCTTCACCCCGCTTCGCGGGGTTCAGGATGACGGAATCTCATCGGTATTGCGCGTGATGACGATCTCACCGAACAACTGACTCTGCCGGATTGTAATCTCTTTGAGACGAATCAACTCCAGCAGGGCCAGGAAGGTCGCCACCGCTTCCATCTTGGTCTTCGCCTTGGTAAACAGCTCCGCGAAATTGACCCGTTCCCGCTGTTGGGTGAGCTGCCTTAACAAGGCGATTTTCCCCTCCACGGTGAATTCATCCTTGACGATCTCATGGATCAGCTCCCGCGGCAGTTCCCCCTGCATGAACTGCGAGAAGGCCGTCAACAGGTCAAAGAGACTCGCCTCGACGAATTCCTCCACTTCTTCCGGCGTCCCATCGGGACGGGCGGGCCGGCTGAACTGGACGAGGCGGTCTTTCTCCATCCCGCTTAAGACTTCCGCCGCCTGCTTGAACTTCTGGTACTCCAACAAGCGCTGGATTAATTCCTGCGCCGGGTCCGGCTCTTCGGCCTCTTCCGGCGTCAAGGTCTCCGGCGGAAGCAGCTGCCTGGACTTGATCTGCATCAACGTGGCCGCCATCACCAAAAATTCCCCGGCGATCTCCAGATCCAGCGCCTGCATCAACTCCAAATATTTCAGGTACTGGTCGGTGATCTGGGCGATCGGAATGTTGACGATCTCCAGATGGTCCTGCTTGACCAGATGCAGCAGCAGATCCAGAGGCCCCTCAAAAATCTCCAGCTTGACCTTGTAGCTCATCCCTTTACTGCTTCCTCCGGCAAGCCGATGGCCGCGCGGACTTCGCGCATGGTTTCTCGGGCGACTGCCCGCGCCTTTGTGGCCCCTTCCGCAAGGATCTGATCCACATCGCTGGAACGGCTGCCTCGGAACGGCTGCGTGAGTTGGATCAGCTTCTCAGCCAACTCCTGCTTGTTCTGCGTGCAGCCCCGCTTCGAGGTCCGGCATTCTTCCCAGACGCGGGGCGCCTCCTTGGGCGCGAAAACCTGCCAGTAATGGCAGACGTTGCATTCCTCCGGATGGCCGGCGTCGGTCATCTTGATCCGCTTGGGGTCGGTGAACATCTTCTGCGCTTTTTTGCGGATCTCCTCGGGAGATTCCGAGAGGCCGATGAAATTGTCGTACGACTTCGACATTTTCCGGCCATCGACTCCAAGCAACCGCGCTTCCTGCGTCAACAAAGGCTTCGGCTCCGGGAAGATGTCGCTGCTATAGAGGAATTTGAACCGCCGGACGATTTCGCGGGTCAATTCCAGGTGCGGGATTTGATCCTCCCCCACCGGCACGGCATTGGCCTTGTACAAAAGAATATCCGCCGCCTGCAGAACCGGGTAACCCAGAAAACCGTAGGTGGCCAGATCCCGGCCGGTCACTTCTCGAAGCTGTTCTTTGTACGTCGGCACCCGCTCGACCCACCCCAGCGGCGCGATGATCGAGAGCACCATGTACAGCTCCAGATGCTCCGGAACGTCCGATTGGCGGAAGATCGTGGAGCGGTGGGGATCCAGCCCCGCGGCCAGCCAATCGCTGACCATCTGGCGCGAGCGGTTGGCGATCTCTTGAGGATGCTCGTACTCGCTCATCAGGGCATGCCAGTCGGCCACCATGAAGAAACAATCGTACTGCTCCTGCAGTTGGATCCAATTGGTGAGAGCGCCGACCAGATGGCCCAGGTGCAAGGGACCGGTCGGCCGCATACCGGAGAGAACGCGCTGACGGGAATTCATCAATCTATCTACAGCTTTGCGGCCACCTGCTCGACTTCCAACACTTCAATAATGTCCTCGGGCTCAAAACCATTCCACCCCGCCACTGAGATTCCGCACTGGAAACCCTCCGCCACCTCCCGCACATCATCCTTAAACCGCTTCAAAGAGGAGATCTTCCCTTCGTAAACCTTTTCTTGGCCCCGGAAAACTCGCCCGACCGCGCCGCGCAGGATTTTCCCCTTGAGAACTTGGCAGCCGGCGATCGTTCCGGCGTTGGAAACCTTGAAGACCTGCAGGACCTTGGCCTTGCCCACCACCGTCTCCACAAGGCGCGGCTCAAGCAAACCTTCCAACGCGGCCCGGATGTCTGCTACTGCCTCGTAGATGATCTGATAAAGCCGGACATCCACCCCTTCCTTTTTGGTCAAGACCTGCGCCTCGGACGTCATTCCCACATGGAAAGCGATGACCACCGCATTGGAAGCCTCGGCCAGCAGCACGTCCGGCTCGGTGACGTCCCCCACTCCCATGTGCAGGATCTTTAAACCCACCTGTTCGGTGGCCAACCTCTCTAAAGATTCCCGGATAACCTCCACCGATCCCTGAACATCTGCCTTCAAAATCAAGTTCAAGCTTTTCAGACGGCCGGCTTCCAACTCGCGATGAAAATCCTCCAGGGTCACCGCCCTGCGAACAGTCTTAGCCCCCTCCAGCCCTTCCTGCCGGCCGGACACCAATTCACGCGCCTGCCGTTCGTCCGGCACCACAATGAGGGAATCCCCCGCCTGCGGAACCCCGTTTAACCCGAGGATCTCCACCGGCGCGGAAGGGCCGGCTTCCTTCAAGCGCTGCCCTTTCTCATTCAGCATCGCCCGGACGCGTCCCCAGTAAGCGCCGCTGACCAGCATATCGCCGACGTGAAGGGTTCCGCTCTGCACTAAAACATGCGCGATTGGTCCGCCGCCCTTGGAAAGCTTGGCCTCCAGGACGATCCCTCGGGCCGGGCGGGTAGGATCGGCCTTGAGTTCCAACAACTCCGCTTCCAAAAGAAGCATGTCCAGAAGCTGATCAATCCCCGCACCGGTCTTTGCGGAGACCGGCACGATGATTGTCTTGCCGCCCCACTCTTCAGAGGTGAGCCCCAGTTCCATCAGTTGTTTTTTCACGCGGTCCGGGTTGGCGGAGGGCTTGTCAACCTTGTTCAGCGCGACGACGATCGTCCCCTCCGCCGCCTTGGCATGATCAATCGCTTCCACCGTCTGCGGCATGACGCCGTCATCCGCCGCCACGACCACGATGACGATATCGGTCACATGGGCGCCGCGTGCCCGCATCGAGGTGAAGGCTTCGTGGCCCGGCGTATCCAAGAAGGTGATGGTGCCCTTGGGCACATTCACCTGATAAGCGCCGATGTGCTGGGTGATCCCTCCAGCTTCCCCTTCCACCACATGGGTCTTGCGAACAGCGTCCAGAAGCGAGGTCTTGCCGTGATCCACGTGGCCCATCAGCGTGACCACCGGCGGGCGGAAAACAAGCTTGCTCTTGTCCTCCACCTGTTCGGCGGCATCCAACTGCTCCTCAAGGGTCGGCATCCGCTGGAGCTCATAGCCGTACTGCTTCAAGACCGTACGGATGGGCTCCTCGGAAAGAAGCTGGTTGATCGTGGCAAAGATTTTCATTCCGAGCAACCGTTTGATCACATCGCTGGGAGAGATCGCCAACTTTTCTCCCAACTCCTTGACCGTCATCGGGATTTTCAAGGAGATCGGTTTTAAAGGCGGAGGCTCCACCGGAGCGGGCGCAGCTTTCAGTTCAGGGGGCGCATCCTTTGGCGGCGGCGGAGGCGGCGGTATTGTTGCTGTTACAACCGCTGGCTTCGGCGGCTGTGGCGTCGGTGCCGGCACGGAGACCGGCGGCGTCACCGGCTTGCTCAGGACAGGCTTAGCAACGGGCGGCGCCACCGGCCCTTCGACGCGCCGTTCGTCCTGAGCTTGTCGAAGGACGAACGGCTTACTCAGGGCAGGCTTGGCAACAGGTGCAATTGGCTTTGGAACAACCGGCGATGGCGTCACCTGTTTGGCGACCGGTAGTTTGGCAACGGGGACAACTTTCCTCTTTGGTGCAGCAACCCGCTTGGCGGCTGCGGATGCCTTCACAGCCGCCGGCTTGGATTTTGCGCGGGCTGTCGGTTTGGATTTTGCCTTAGACGGTTTTTTCATTCCTTCTTTTCCTCTTCGCTCGGTGGGGCGGCAACCTGCTCAGTCTGCTTCGCATTGGCAGCGGCAAGTTCCGCTTCCAGTTTTTCCAGAAGTTCCCGGGCCCCTTCCACCAGCTTCTGCGCCGTCTTCTCCCCCACTCCCTTCACCTGCGTCAACTGTTCCACCGTAGTTCGTGCTACATCCCCCACTGTTTTGTAGCCGGCCTCCTTCAATTCATCCGCCATCTTCGGCCCGACACCAGGCAGGTCGCTCAACGATACCTTCGAGAGAATCGCTACCTGTGACTTGGAGCGAATGTCAATGTCCAGGCCGGTGAGCTTGGCGGCCAATCGAACGTTCTGTCCCTTCTTGCCGATGGCCAACGAAAGTTGATCGTCGTCCACCACGACACTGGCCCGCTTCTTCTCTGCATCCACATCAATTTCGGCCACCTTGGCAGGCGCCAAGGCCCCTGTGACGAATTCTTCGAGCTTTGGACTCCAGCGGATGATGTCAAGTTTCTCTCCATGCAGTTCCCGCACAATGTCCTTCACGCGGGTGCCCCGCATTCCGACACAAGCGCCCACGCAGTCAATCTTGGCGTCTTTGGAGTAGACGGCGATCTTGGACCGGTCCCCCGCTTCTCGAGAAATGGATTTCACCTCCACGATCCCGGAGCCGATCTCCGGCACTTCCAGCTTGAACAATTCCTTCACCAGATTGGGATGTATCCGAGAAAGGATGATCTGCGGCCCCTTGGCGGTTTTATCCACCTCCAAGCAGTAGGCCCGGATCCGATCGCCGGGACGAAAACTTTCTTTGGGGGACTGCTCCCGCTTGGGCACGATCGCCTCGGTCTTGCCCAAATCAATGATGATCCCGCCCCGCTCGTAGCGATGAACGGTGCCGGTAATCAAACTGTTAAGCTTGGGAGAAAACTCGGAGAAGACGACGTTCCGCTCCGCTTCCCGGATTTTGTGGAAGATCACCTGTTTGGCGGTCTGGGCGGCAATGCGGCCCAAGCCGGCCCCCGGAATTTCCTTGCCGTCGGAGAGAATGGTGATGGCGCCGGTGGTCCGATCAATCTTGACGGCCACATCCAACGCCTGAGGGCCCAGCGCCTTGCGCGCCGCGCTCACCAAGGCGGTCTCCACCGCTTCCAGGAGAATCTCCCGGTCAATCCCCTTCTCCCGGGTCAGATGATCAATGACGGCTAAAAATTCTGCGTTCATAGGTTAATGTCCTGGACCGCACGGGTGATCATGGACAGCAGGATCTGCAATTTCTCCCCGTTGTCCAATTTCAAAACGATCGCCTCCTCATTCGCGTTCAAAAGCTCTCCGGCATATTCCCACTTGGAATTCACCGGCGCATTCGTGCTGATCTTGATCCGGCGCCCGATAACCCGCTCGAAATCGAGCGGCGTTTTCAGCGGCCGATCCAATCCCGGAGAGCTCACCTCCAGCGTGTAGGCGCTCGGGATCACGTCGTGCTCTTCCAACAAAGCGCCGATGGCCTGGTTCAGGTGGCTCAACTCATCCATCCTAATCCCCCGCGCCGTATCCACCAAAATCCGCACCAGCACCCGGGGGCCCGCATTTCGACAGGTCAGTTCCACCAATTCAACCTGGCGACTTGCCAAAACCGGCTGCACCAACTCCGTCACCCGCTGGGTCATCACTTCCTGTTCCATCGCACCCCTCTAGAGAACAAAAAAGTGGGATCAAAAGCTCTCCCACTTGCGCACTACCCAAAATAAATGATGGCTGCTCTTACATGAGATTCACGACAGGTTATTATCCGACGGGGGAAGCCTCCTTGTCAAGGTGGTTTTTGAGCTCGTTGCGGATCTCCGAAAGCTTCACCAAGGAGGATTGCGGCTGGCTTCGAAGCTTCAATTCCACGGAGGATTGCTGCAATGTCTTCTCGCTTAAAAGGATACGGATGGGAAACCCAACCAGATCGGCATCCTTCATCTTCACGCCGCCGGAAACCTCTCGGTCGTCGAACAGCACCTGGATACCGGCCTCGGCAAGGGCTGCATAAAGATTTTCCGCGGCGGTTCGGGTGGCGGGCTCAGCCAGATTAATCGGGACAATAACCACAGTGTAAGGAGCGATGGAAATTGGCCATTGGATGCCGGCTTCATCGTGGTTGGTCTCAATGACGGCAGCCAAGATCCGAGTCACTCCGATCCCGTAGCAACCCATGACAAACGGCTTCTGCTTTCCATCCTCATCGAGAAACGTGGCATTCATGCTGGTGGAATATTTCGTCCCCAGTTTGAAGACATGCCCCACTTCGATCGCCGCCAACAGCCGCAGCGGCTTCCTGCATTTGGGGCACGGGTCTCCATCCTTAACCTGCGCACCCTCACCCAAATTTTTCCGATGTTTTTCCTCCGAGGCAGCATAGGAGCAGGCAGTGCAGCGTACCACTGCATCTTCCCCGCTGGGGGATGGCACCATAAATTCGTGCGAGTCGCTTCCTCCGATGAAGCCGGTGTCCGCCTCCACCGGAATCGTCTCCAGACCGCAGCGGTCGAAGATCCGCTTGTAGGCCTCGTACATCCGCTGGTAGATAACATCCAACCCTTTGGTATCTCGATCGAAGCTGTAGGCATCCTTCATCAGAAATTCGCAGGAGCGGATGATTCCAAACCTCGGCCGCGGCTCGTCGCGGAATTTGGTTTGGATTTGGTAGAGGGTTTTCGGCAGGTCGCGATA
>OBEQ010722203.1_pt1 | contig 17011 bp, 17 predicted proteins | sample 1670901 | NCBI WGS metagenome assembly OBEQ01 (sample SAMEA104232315, study PRJEB22302) | groundwater metagenome | biome: forest; feature: aquifer; material: groundwater | place: USA | collected 2011-08-07 | depth 5.4 m
CGGCTTAGGCCCCCTTCTCGTTCAAAAAGGCCTGGTTACCGAAGACGCGGTGTTAAAAATTTATGAATCCAGCTTCAAACTCAAACGGATCGATTTGATTCAAACGCCGGTCCAGAAAAATGCGATAGAAAAAGTTCCGCTCAAAATTGCAGAATATTATAAATTCCTGCCGATTAAATTTGAAAACCGAAAATTGACATCTGCCGTTTCCGTTCCGTTTGATACGCGCACTCAAGATGCTGTTCAAACTTTGCTCGGATGCGAAATCGAATTGGTCCTGGCTAAAGAAAAAGACATTACGGAAGCCATCAAAAAATGGTATGGGTTAGGCGCCGGCACCATTGAAAAAATTCTTCAAAGCTCAGCGACGGGTACGGACGAAGAAAAGAAAGCCTCGGCCGCCGTTACCGCAGCGCCCCAAGAAAAAGTTGAGGAAATTGAAAAATCAAGTGAAGACGCCTCCGTTATTAAACTGGTCAATCAAATTCTTTTGGACGCGTTTCATAAACGGGCAACGGATATTCATATCGAACCGTACCGGGGAAAAGTCAAGGTCCGGTACCGCATTGACGGCGTTTTGTATAACACCAATGTTCCGACTGAAATCAAACAGTTCATTTCCTCTATTGTTTCCAGAATCAAGATCATGGCCAATCTCAATATTATTGAGAAACGGCTCCCGCAAGACGGCCGCGCCATTATTAAAATCAGCGATGAAACGCTGGATTTGCGCATTTCTTCCATTCCGACGCCGTCCGGTGAAAGCATTGTCATTCGGCTTCTTCCCATGAAACGCTTATTCAGTCTGGAAAAATTAGGGCTTCAAAAAGAGGAGCTTGATATTTTTACAAAATTAATCGAAAAGCCGCACGGCATTATTTTAATTACAGGACCTACCGGAAGCGGTAAATCAACAACACTTTATGCTTGCTTAAGCATGATCAATACGGATGAGCGAAAAATCATCACGATTGAAGATCCTGTCGAATATGAAATGGAAGGCGTCACTCAAATCCAAGTTTTACCGGCCATTGGCCTTGATTTTGGAAAGGGACTGCGCAGCATTCTTCGTCATGATCCGGACGTCATTATGGTAGGGGAAATTCGCGATCTTGAAACCGCCGAAATTGCGGCCCGGGTCGCTCTAACGGGTCATTTGGTTTTTTCAACGCTTCATACGAATGATGCCGCAAGCGGTATTACGCGCCTCGTTGATATCGGCGTTGAACCTTATTTGGTTGCCTCAAGCGTTGAAGCCTTCGTTGCCCAGCGGCTCGTCCGGATGATTTGCGCTCATTGTAAAGAGGAAGATAAAAACCGTCTTGATGAACTGAAAGTAAAGATTGTCCAAGAACTTAATTTGCCTTCCATTGGCGATGTTGTTTTTTACCGGGGCAAAGGTTGCGAAAAGTGCAATTTTTCCGGGTTCTGGGGAAGAATTGCGATTTTTGAAATTCTGCTCAGCAACGAAAAGATCCAAGAACTCATTATGAAACGGGTTCCCGCCGCCGAGGTTGCGCGTTATGCGATTTCTAAAGGCATGAAAACACTCCGTCAAAGCGGCTGGCAGAAAGTGCTAGCGGGTTACACGACACCTGAAGAGATTTTAGAGGTCGCGCCTTATGAGCTGTCGAAGACTGAGGAAGAAGAGAGCGCGCCTGCTCAGCCGTCCGTGATGAAAACGGCAGAACAAGAAGAACCTGAAAGTCCATCAACTAAAAAAGAACTCGCTAAGGCCGAGCGCCGGGCTTTTATCCGCCTAGATTTAGAAGTTCAAGTCCGGTACCGGATGTTAAGCTCGAATGAATTTTCAAAATTTAATTTTCGTCCCGAGAAATATAGCTCGACCAGAAATTTGAGCGCAGGCGGCCTTGTGTTTATTGCGGCCGAGCAGCTTAAAATTTCATCCGTTCTGGAACTTGAAATCCAATTGCCCAGATTAAAAGAGCCCATTCATTGTTTAGCCCGAACGGTTCGGGTGGTAGAAACTGATAAAGAAAGCCATTATGAAATTGCGGTATGTTTTCTGGATTTATCAGGTGCAGATAGAGCCAAATTGGACCAGTTTGTTAAAGAGGAAGTTATGTGAAGTGGGAATCGAGAAACGGATTTTTAAGCGGCTCGAGATTAAAATTAATGTTCGGTATCAAATGATGAAAGACGACCAATTAGGCCAGGAACACTTCAGCATTGCTACGAATTTAAGCGCGGGCGGATTGTCCCTTCTTACCCAACAGAAATTTGAAAAGAGTTCAGTTTTGCGCATTTCCATCGAGCTTCCGGATTCCAAAGATCCCATTGAGTGCACTTCCAGAATTGTTCGATTTGACAAGTCTAAAGACGGCTCATGTTTTGAAGCAGGTGTTTATTTTTTAGATTTGTCCAGCAAAGACCGCCTGAAACTTGAAAAATTTATTTCCATGGAACAATAAAATGGTTCTGAAGCTAAAGCCATCCAAAACAAGTTTAGAAATTGAAAAGAATGTAGTTCGAAAGTCGTTTTTTGTTTCACTCATCACATTCATCATTGTGTTGATCATTGTTTTTTTTGGCTGGCGTTATTCTATGGAAGGCCTGAAGTTCAGGCAGCAGATTAAATTTGACGCACTTTCCAAAGAGATGTCATCGCTCGTGACCGCGCGAATCCAAAGCTGCATTGAAGTTTTATACGGCGCTCAGCGCTTTTTTACAGCGAGTAACAAAGTTGAGCGGGATGAATGGAGAACATTCATCAATCCGGAAAGTTTGCATGAACGCTATCCTGCCATAACCGCCGTACGTTATGTTGAGCGGGTTTCAATTCCGGACCTTCCGAATTTTATCAATGAAATTAAAAACGATACCAGCGTGCATCCTCAAGGCTACCCCAATTTTCAGATTAAAAGTTTAAGCGATGAAACAGGAGTTAATAATCTGAAGTCCGAAGCTTTTATTGTTAAGTTCCTGGAACCTTTCGAAGGTAACGAACAAATGCTTGGACTTGACGTAAGTTCGGATGAGCTTCGCCGGCGGGCTTATGAGCAGGCATGGGTCACGGGAGAAGCGGCGATGGCTAAAGTGACGGAAGTTGTCTCCGGGCAATCCGCCTTTACGATCTGTTTTCCTGTCTATCAAAATGCCGCACCACTTTATTCAGTCCAAGACCGGAAAAAAGCAACGATCGGATTTGTTGATATTGTATTCAGAGCTCAGGATTTCTTTAAAACTGTTTTCGGAAAAAATAAAATTTTCAACCAAATTGATTACGAAGTTTTTACCGGGGAGGTGGAGCACCCGGATTCAGCTAAAAAGAGACTTATTTTCCAGAGCTGGTCAGACCCCTCTAAGACCGATTTTTACCGCGCGTCAATATTTCACAACAGTTATCACATTATAGTTCCGGGCTCGGAATGGACGATCTTTTTTTATGCATCCAAAGATTTTGCGTCACAGGAAATCGGCAAGGAAATTCCTGAATTGGTGCTGCTCGGCGGAACGGTGCTCGGTTTTTTAATCTGGGCGGTACTTTATGTTCTATCGACCTCGCGATTTCAGGCGGTTGTTCTGGCGCAGAAAATTACGGGAGATCTTCGTGAATCTGAACAAAAGTTTAGAGCGATCACGCAATCGGCAATGGATGCCATTATCTCAATCAATAATGAGGGAAATATTATTTTTTGGAATCAGGGAGCCGAACGGGTCTTTGGGTACAAGGAGCAAGAAATACTGGATAAAAATGTGACAGTTTTAATTCCGATCCGGTATCAAGGCGACCACAAGAAGGGAATTGCCCGATTTTTGGAAACCGGGCAAGCAAAATTGATTGGGAAAACTGTTGAGGTAGAGGGAATCCGCAAGGACGGTACAGAATTTCCGGTTGAAATTTCTTTAGCAAATTGGCAGCGCGAGAGCGAACATTTTTTTACCGCTATTTTACGAGACATCAGCGGAAGAAAAAAAGCTCAAAAGCGCGAATTTCTTGAACATCATATTATTAAATTACTGTCTACGACCAACACGCTCAAGATTGTGGCTTCCAATATTGTGGAGTCGATTTGTATGCAGTTTGGCTGGGACGGCGGTGCAGTGTGGCTGATTGATGATCAAAAGACGACGATACGATGCTTTGAAACGTGGTTTCGCAAGGATGCTCCTCAAACACTTGAAGCATATACCAATTATTTTGAAAAAGGAAAAGGGCTGCCGGGCCAAGTTTGGGAGCAAAACGAATATATGTGGGTGCGCAATTCCAGCTCAAATCCGAATCCTTACCCAACCATTATGTTTCCGATCGGCTCGATCTTAGAAGTCGTCGGCGTTCTGGAACTCACAGGAACTAAAATTCTGGAACCGGAAGATGAATTAATTAAAATGTTTCGGGCGATCGCGAGTCAAATTTATCAATTTATTCAACGAAATGTCGCTGAGCGTGAACTGGTAAAGGCCCAAAGCGCCTTGGCTGAGCGGGAAAAATCAGACGTAATCGCTCAATTGGCTGCCGGCGTTGCCCATGAAGTAAAAAACCCGCTTTCGATTTTACTCCAAGGCGCAGATTATTTTAAAAACAATCAGAAATTCAGAAACAAAGAGGATTCCGAAATCGTCGACTTAATGATTAATGCGATTGAACGAGCCGACCGGATTATCAAGGGCTTGCTGGAACTGTCACATCCTGAAACGATCAATCCGCGGCCGGAGGACATTCATTCGATTATTGATACTTCTCTGTTGCTGGTGAAAAATCAGCTCGACCGGAGATCGATTGTGGTTCAAAAGCAATATGATTTTTCAGTTCCGAAGGTAAATATGGACCGGGGCAGAATTGAACAAGTGTTTATCAATCTTTTTTCCAATTCCATTGAGGCCATGGAAGGAACCGGGGAACTGGTCATTAGGACTAAGTTGTCACAGTTAAAAAAAGATTCGGAAAGTTCAAACGGGAAAAAAAGTTTAGTTGTTGAAGTTGAAGACACAGGGCCCGGGATTCCCGAAGTTCTCTTGTCTAAAATTTTCAATCCTTTCGTAACGAGCAAACGGGCAAAGGGCGGAAGCGGGCTTGGTTTGCCGATTGTTCGCAACATCATGGAAGTTCACAAGGGATGGGCGCACGTCGAAAACATTAAAGGCCGAGGCGCAAAAGTGTCGTTAATCTTTCCAATATAGAGAGGAAAATCATGAAGAAAAAAGTGTTTATTGTGGACGATGAAGAGGCTTTGCTCAGAATGCTGAAGCTGAATTTAGAGGCCACAGGAATCTTTGAAGTAAAAACGGAAAGTAAGCCGAAGCAGGCACTCCAAACCGCCAAGAACTTTGCACCGGACATCATCTTCCTCGATATTGTGATGCCTGAAATGGAGGGTTCTGAAGTGGCCAATTTAATGAAAGAAGACAAAGCATTAAAGCGCGTTCCGATTGTTTTTATGACGGCAACTGTAACCGCTGAAGAAGTAAAAAGTGCCGGCGACGAGATCGGCGGTCAGCGTTTCATCGCCAAGCCGGTGAACACCAAACAACTAACCGAATGTATTAAAAACGTACTGGAACAGACGGGCTAACAACCTTTGCACGACAGTCGTGCCGGAAATTAATGATGCTCCTAAACCATGTATTTGTCGATATTAAGGACTAATGAGCACATTCAGATATCGCGCTAAAGAACAAAACGGGAAGACGGTAGAAGGAGTTCTTGAAGCACAGACTCAAGAAGAGGCGTGTGAGCAAGTTAACCGGCTGGGTTTCTTACCGGTCCGGGTTGAAGAAGTAGATGAAGCCTCTGTCAGACAAGCGCCTGAAGAACCCAAAGTTTCTGCTCCGTCGCCGCCCGGACCTTCTGCTTTTTCAACGCGCATTAAATCAAAAGAAATAACCGCTTTCGGCAGGCAATTGTCGAGTCTCATTCGAGCAGGCGTTCCGATTTTAAACGGCATCGGCATCATTGCGGATCAGTCTGAAAACGTGAAATTTAAGGAAACGTTAAAACAAATTTACGAAGATCTCAAAAATGGCGCGCCCTTTTCTCAGGCATTAGGCCGGTTTCCGCGTCTTTTCTCACCGCTTTATCTAGCTCTCGTATCGGCGGGCGAGGCAACAGGCACTCTCGATCAAACCTTATTGAGCATTACCGATTATCGCCAAAAACAGGAAGAAATTGTGGCGCGAATCAGAACCGCCATGGTTTATCCGCTCTTAATGGCGCTTACAGGTGCCGGAACCATTATCTTTATGCTCACGTTTGTAATGCCTAGACTGATGGGTATTTTTGCAACGCTTGGGGGAAATTTACCATTGCCAACCCGTATTCTGCTTGCGACTAGCGGAGTGTTTCAAAAACCATGGGTTCCAGTTCTATTGGCTGCAATCGTAATTTTTGTCGTTTTGCAGTTTAAGAAAAAATCAGGTGCGGGCAATAAAAAATTGGCCGGATTTTTGCTCAAAATACCGGTGTTCGGCGAGCTGGCTTTAAAATCTCAGGTAGCCCGTTTTACGCGCACCTTAGAATTGTTAATCAAAAGTGGAGTTCCCATTATCCGCGCGATTGAAACGACCAAACCTTTGGTCGATAACGCTCTTTTGCGCAGCGATTTAGACCGCTGTTCAACGGATTTAAAAGAAGGCGGTTCATTCGGCGCCAGTCTGAAGCAATCTAAAAACTTTCCGATTTTTATGACGAATTTAATTGCTGTAGGAGAAGAATCAGGACGGCTGGACGGGGCCTTAGCGGAAATTGCCAGTTTTTATGAACGGGAAACAGATGAAACGATCAAAATGATGACGGCATTACTTGAGCCTTTGATGATTTTAGTCATGGGTTTGATCATTGGGTTTATGGTCATCGCCATGCTTCTTCCCATGTTCGAGCTGAATATGATGGTGCACTAATTTTTTATGCGAGTTCGAAAGCAGCTCATTTTCACTCTACTTTTTATTGTTCTGCTCAGCCCGAAAGTTTTGTGTGAAGAATTATCCTGGAAGGAAATTAAGGGAGACCATTTTATTGTTTATTATTTAGGCAAAGATGAATTTGCGACCAATGTCATGCGAAAAGCGGAAGAATATTACAACACGATTGGTAATGATCTCGGCTATGAACGTCGTGACAATTTTTGGCAATGGGAAAACCGGGTGAAGCTTTATATTTATCCGACCCGCGAGCAATTTTTAAGCGGGACTGCGCAACAGGACTGGTCTCACGGTTTCGCCAACTATCAGAAAAAAGAGATCAGAAGTTATGAATGGAAGGAAGGATTTTTAGAATCACTTCTTCCTCATGAGCTCACGCACTTAATTTTCCGGGATTATGTGGGATTTGACGGAGAGATCCCGGTTTGGCTTGACGAAGGAGTTGCTCAGTGGCAAGAGCCTCAGAAAAAAGCGATCGTCAGACAGGTGATGAGACAATGCCTTGCAGCTGAACAAGGCTATACGTTTAAAGATTTGATGACCATCGACATCCGGACCGTGAGCTTGGCGTCTGCCGTGGAATTGTTTTATATCGAATCAGCTTCGATCATTGAATTTTTAGTTTCCAAATATGGTGCAGACCAGTTTATCTTTTTTTGTCGTCAACTAAGAGATGGAAAAATCATGGACGAAGCGCTTCGGTTTGCTTATCCGGCCGAAATCAGGGACGTTCAGCAAATGGAGGAAAAATGGAAAGATTATATTTTAGGCGCGTTATAGAAAATATGAAACGCGAAGGTTTCACGCTGATTGAGTTGATGTTGGTGGTCATTATCATCGGCGCTTTAGTGGCGATGGTCATGCCGCGTTTGGCGGGCCGGAGTGAACAAGCGCGCGTGCAAGCGGCAGAGGCAGACATTCGGTCTAATATTGCTACGGGATTAAAATTATATGAATTGGACAATGGATCTTATCCGAGTAGCGCCGAAGGTTTAGGTGCTTTATTGACAAAACCGGGTAACGCTAAGTCCTGGAATGGCCCATACTTAGAGAAAAAACCAACAGATCCTTGGGGTCATGAATACCGGTATGAAAGTCCCGGTGCGCATCGGACAAGCGATTACGATTTATTCTCATACGGAAAAGATGGTCAAGCAGGAACAGGAGACGATGTCACCAACTGGGAATAAATGGGTTCAGAGCGGTTTTACCTTAATTGAAATTTTAATTACCGTCTCGATCGTCTCGCTGGCGACCGTTTTTATTGTTCAGTCGAATTTAACTAATTTGTCCGCATTTGGCCGGTACGAAAACCGTCTCGATATTCAGCAATGGTCTTTGGAAAAAATTGCTGATACCAAAAGAGCAATCCTGGAATCCGAAACCCCCGAGTCCGGCATTTCTTCCGGCACTGTTTCCGGAAAAACCCGCCCCTATAATTGGAAACTTGAAGTCACTGAAGAAACGACCAAATTTGGGAACGTATACTTCATTGATTTAAGCGTTTCCTGGCTTCAAGGTTCACAGGAAGTTTTATTGGAACGGCATTCCGGAGTCCTGAAATCTCAAACGTTATGAGAAACCGCTCAGGTTTTACACTTCTTGAGATTTTGCTTGCCGTCACATTAACTGCCATCATCAGCTTGTCCGTTTATTCTCTGTTTTCCAGCTCCGTCAATGTGATGATTCGAATGAATCAAGCCAACGCGGATGAGGACATCAATATTTTCTGCGAAAAAATGGGACGCGATCTGGAAAACGTCGTTCGCTATCATCCGATTCCGTTTGTCGGAAAACAAGACCAATTCAGCTTCGCTTCTCCTTTTCTATTTGGTTCTCATGAAGGAGAAAACAAAGGGGTCGGCCAGCTGACTTTTCTGTATGATTCCTCGAGTGAATCCATTCAAAGGCGCCAGGACAATCTGAACCAAGTTTATTCAGAAAAATTAAGCAAACCGATTACGATTTTTCAACACATCATCAATGCCCGGTTCACTTACTTTGCGTTTGATAAGAACGAAAAACGGTACCGCTGGTATGAAGAATATGATGAAACGGAGTTGCCATGCGCCGTTCGCCTTCAACTTGAATTTTTAAACGGAGATAAGAAAATTGAGCTCACGCGCACATTTTTCATTCCCGCCGGCGAATAGACGGGGAAGCATTTTGGTTGTGGCGCTTTGGATGATCGCCATTATCGGTGCGTTTGCGCTTTCTTCGGGTTATCAGGCGCGGCAAAAGGTCAGCTTGGCGGACCGCATTGACAGTAAGAATTGGCTTGGCGGCTTGGCCGAATCAGGCATTTATCAAGGAATTTGGCAAATAAAGCAGAGAAAAGAAAATGCTCCTGAATACCATGCCTTCAATGATCCTTATACGAGCAACACATCATTTTACAAACGCAAGTTTTTAGGCGAGGGTTCGTATACGATTTCATATGAATACACCGATCCTGACGATGACACAGTTAAGATTCGATACGGCCTTCAAGATGAAGAACAGAAAATAAACGTCAATGGCGTCAAGCCCGAAGTGATTAGCAGATTGATTCAGATGGTCGGTGAAAAAGACAGGGACTCAGCGGATCAGATTGCTTACAGCATTGAGGATTGGAGAGACGAAAATAATGCCGCTGCCCATCCTGAGTTCGGCGCCGAAGATGACTACTATGAAGATTTGGATGCGCCTTATGATTGCAAAGATTTCACGCTTGAGTCTCTTGACGAGTTGCTGCTTGTCAGAGGAATGACACCGGAGCTGTTTGAGAAATTGAAGCCCTATATCACCGTGTTTGGCAGCGGAGCCGTCAACATTAATACCGCTCCTAAACAGGTGTTTCTTGCTCTGGGAATGGACAGCTCTCTGATTGATAAAATTTTTCATTATCGAAACGGCCCTGACCGGGAGCAGGGAACCGAAGATGACCGCTCATTTATGAATTTAACGAGTATTGCCGATCAATTAAATCAAGTTGAGTCCATTTCATCCAGCGATGTAAGCTTGATCAGTCAATTAGTTACCGAAGATCAATTGGGTATTGCGTCGAGCTTTTTTATGATCCATAGCCGCGGTGAAGTGATTAAGAAAAAACAGATACAGGATATCGTCGCCGTTGTTGATCAAGAAGGAAAAATTCATTATTGGCAATCGAGCGGTATTCCCAGGCGTATGACGCCAACCGAAATCAAAAATATTGATGCGAATTAAAACTGAAAGAAACGCACATTGAAGCTTCCGTTCAAATTAATGCCCACTTGGCTTTTGCGTGTTTTATCCTTCTTGAGCAAGCCCGGGAAAAAAGGACGTTCACTCCGTTTAGAAGACCGTCTTGGCATTAGTTTCGGCGAACAGGAACTCAGAATTTCATTGGTGGTTTCAAAGCTGACCGGCGAGCGGCGCTTAACCGAAGTGTTGACGATTAATACCCAAGGTTTAACTGAAGAGGAAATACCGGTCCGGGTCCAAATTGTAATCGACGGACTCAAATTAAAAAGCCCCCGTTTATATGGTTTGATTCCTGCCCATTTGGCAGTCACTCGCAACATCGAAATTCCTTCCCACGATCCGGATGAGATTAAAGAAATTCTGAACTTGCAGGCCACCCGGCACACGCCTTATGCGCGCAATGAAATCATTGTGGAGTATATTAATCTAGGCGTTTTTAAAACCGTCTATACCAAGATTCTCTTTATCATTGTTCCGCGCACAGCGGTGCTGCGTTTTTATGATCTTGCTTCTCGCCTGAACATGAAGCCGGAGAAGATTATTTTTGCTCCGGAGGCCGTTGCCCGATTTTTGTGGCGGAACGCTTTGTCGGACGAAAAGTCTCCGATTGCCATTGTCCAAGTCGATGCCATCACGACGGAATTTTTAATTGAATTTCGAAGCATGCTTTTGTTTGTCAGGAGCATACCGATTGGTTCCCGTCATTTTGCAGCCGCCAAAGAAGGATATTTGACCCGCTTTATCGATGAAATTAAAAAATCAGTCGAGACCTATCAAAGCGAAAATATTGATATTGCGCCGACCAAAATGATCATTACCGGAGCCCTTCAAGGGCTTGAAAATATCGAACAATTAATTGAGGAGAAATTGCAAATTCCGGTTCGGAAAATTACGGAACTTGAAATCGTCCCCGTTGATGAGGACTTAAAAGCCGAGCTGCCCAATCCTTGCCCTTCATCACTGCTTTATTTAGGCGCGCCCTTGCTTGTCTTGGATGAATTGATGGTGGATTTGGCCCCGGAAGAAAATAAACTTAAAAAAGTCCTGGCAGAGCGCTCAAAAGAAGTCGTTAAAAGCGGCGGTTTGATCATGACGCTTTTAGGATTGGTCTGCATTTTCCTGATTAGCCAAATTTATTTCAAGACGGCCCAAATTAATGAGCTTAAGAAACGGTATTTACCGATTCAAAAAGAAGCGTCGGCTTTAGAAGAAGGCTATATTCGTGTCAGAGCAATCAAGTCGCATTTGGCTTTGAGGGGAAAATCCCTTGAAACGTTGGCTGAGCTCTCTTCGCTTTTGTCGGACGATCTTTTTTTCACGGATATGAAATTTGATTCAGCGGGGAAGATCAATTTGAAAGGGTCGTCTTATTCAAAACCTTCTATTTTTAGCTTGGTTGATAAGATTGAGGGCTCTGCCTTGTTCCGGAATGTACAGACGAAATACATTACGGGCCGCGTCGAGGATGACAAAGAATTGGCCGATTTTGAGCTCACGGCTAACTTGGAGTAATGATGATTAAAGGACTCGATCCGATCAAACTCGTTCAGATGTTCAGCAAGCTCTCCAAAAGAGAGAAAATGATTTTTTACGTCATGGCGACGGTAGTCTCCTTGACGTTAATGGATCAGGCAATTATCCGTCCTATTTTTAAGACGCTGGGTTCTTTAGACCGTCAAATATCAGAATTGGAGACGAACATTAAAAAAAGCATTCGGCTATTAGGGCAAAAAGAACGGATGAACAAAGAAAGTGAATACTTTGCGACTTTCGCCTCCCGTTCCAAATCGCCCGAGGAAGGTGCCCTTGCGTTGCTTAAGAGCGTTCAAGAAATAGCCAACGATTCGTCCATTAACTTGCTCTACGTGAAACCTGCCGGCGGGTCCACTACAGAAGAAGCTATTTATCGGGTAAATTTAGAATGTGAAGGGCAGGTGGACCAGCTGATTAATTTCTTCTATGCGATTGAGAATTCGAAACTCTTGCTCCGCATTGAAAAGTATACGCTTCAGCCGACTGCCAAAGGTTCCAGTGTGATGAAATGCGTTGCCACAGTTTCTATGGCGGGAGTCCAGTAGCTTACCGCTTAGGCGCCTTGCCGTTTTCTTTGATGCGCGCTTCGAGAATACTCGCAAAATCGTCTTTTTTCATTTTCCGGAATTCTTCAATTTGATCCATTGCCGCCGCGCGATTATCCAGTTTCAAATAAGCTCCGACCAATCCCACTCGGGCCTCATCCAATTGAGGATTGAGTTTCAAAGCTTTCTCAAAAGCGCTGATGGCTTCTTGATGAGCATTGGCCTGTGAATAAACCAGTCCTTTGCGGTAGTGCGCATTTGCACTGTCAGGATTATACGAGAGGGCTTTGTTAAACGCTTCTACAGAACTTTCTGTTTCTTTTCTCGCCCCGTGAATGAGTCCCAAATTATAAAAGGTGGTATAAGAAGGTTCCTTTTGGCTTGCGATCCGGACATAGTTTAACGCATCGTCCATAGCACCCGTATTGGCATAGGCAAGGCCCAGCATCAAATTAATGCGGCTGTTCTTAGGATCTAATTCAAGTGCTTTCTTATATTTCAGGATGGATTCTTTGTACTTTTTTTCTATCGCCAACTTATTGGCCGCCGCGATATAATCATTTGCCTCTTTAGAAGCTTGGGCAAGCGGTGTGATTGTTATGAGACACAGCAAAAAACAGGCAAACACTTTTTTCATAGAAAGCCCTTTATTTTTATAGAAGCATAACACAAAACTTTCAAATGAAACCACTACTTTATTTCTTCTGCTTTCTTCTTTCATTTTCTGTCGGCTTAAGCGCTGCGGAAGTTCAGAAAACTCAGGATGACAAAGAAGAAGAACTCTTGCCTTATACGGTCAAAACCCAAGAAGGATTGATTTTCCGCGTTCCCGAAGACATGCCGATTGAAAAGCGGGGCGGAATTATCGCACCCATTCCTTTTGACGAGTATATGTACCGGAAATTGAAACTGATAAACGACGAATTAACTGACGTGAAAAAACGATTGGAAAAGATTGAACAAGGGCAAGGCGGCGAACCAATCGACAAAAAGAAGTTGGTTTCTTAAAATCAATTAATGAGCGCCGGTTTTTAGCGGTAATTCAAAAGCAAATCTACTGCCTCTTCCTTCCTGACTTTCAAGCCAAATTCGTCCGCCGTGAAGCTCTACAATTTCTTTCGCAATGGCAAGCCCAAGGCCTGTTCCACTTACCCCTTGCAGATTACTGCTGTCCAATTGAACAAATTTCTCAAAAATCCGGGCGTGATCTTTTTTTGAAATTCCGGGACCGGTATCGCGTACGGCAACCTCAATGCATTCCTGCGAGTGGTTTTTTCTGGTCGCTTGAATTTCAACGATTCCCTGGCTCGGGGTAAATTTTAATGCGTTGCCGACCAAATTGGTTAAGACCTGACTGATTCGGTCTTGATCTCCTTCGATCTCAAGCGTTCCGCTGAGTTTAGTTTCGATGGAAATGTTTTTAGTTCTGCTCCAAGGCTGAAATTCTTCGGCAATATTGAGAATCAGCTGGTCTAATTGGAATACGGATTTAATTAAAGAGAATTTTTTGGCCTCCATTTTTGACAGGTCCAGAAGGTCATTAATTAAACGGTTCAGCCGTTTCGCATTGTTGACGCCGATGGTGACAATCCGTTCTTGTTCCGGCGTTAATTTTCCGACGAGGTTGCCTTGGAGAAGGGAAAGGGACTCATTGACATTATTTAAAGGTGTCCTCAAATCGTGCGAAATATTGGCCACGAATTGTTCTTTCAATTGGTCTAATTCCCGCTGCTTTGTCACGTCGGAAAGCACGGAAACAAATCCGACGGTTTTCCCGTCTTCACTTTCAATGATTGCGTTGCTCGCTCTTAATATTTTTTGAGTTTGATCGCTTTTACTTTGCAGAACAATTTCTTTTTCTTCTTTTCCCGAAATCTCTTGGGCCCAAGTGACCATCTGCTCATCTTTCAGGTCACTCAAAATATTTTTTCCGATTCTTTCTTCTTTTGACACATTCAGGAGTTTTTCAGCGGCCGGGTTCATGAAAATCGTTTCGCCCTTTTCGTTGACCATGATCACTCCTTCGGCCATGGAACGTACGATTTCTTCAGTTTGCTTTTTTTCCCGGCCCAGGTTTTTAAAATTTTTATCTAAAACGTTATATTGTTCATTGGCCATTTTGAATTGCTTCTCAACCAGCTCTATTTTTTTCTCTTTGTCTTCAATCGTATGCGCAAATTTTTTCTCGATTTCAATGCTTTTTTCGACGACCTTTTTTTCAAGCTCTTCGTTAAAAGAATGGACCAGGGCGGCTTTGTGTTGAGGAGATAAAGACAGTTTGCTGAGCGTGACTGCGAAGTCCGGGCCCGTAGAAGTTCTTAAATTCACATTGATCATTTTTTCAGCCTCTTCTTTTTTGACCGCATGATGGGATAAAAATATGGCTAATACTGCCGCCATCGTCATGATGGCAATAAAGGCTTGGGCAATTGGGGAAGAGAGGAATTCAAGCATAAGGTATGTTGGCTTAGGCCTTCATAGGATGGGCGTATTTTACCCCAGTTATCAGATTTGTCAGCTAAAAAGTTCTTTGTATCTTTTTACCGTTTATACACCATATGTAGCCCATTCTCGTAACAGATCTACTAAAATTCCAGAAAACAATGCGAGTGCTTAAGGTAATTACTCTAAGTGCCGTAACTATTAGAAATGCTCACAAAATCATTGAAGAGTTTTGAAAAAAACGGATCCAGTAATGGATGTATCAGCGCTTATGAGCTGTCAAGCCATTACCAAATTCCTTATTCAAAAATTAATTACTACACTTCGCTCGGTTTTTTTGACATTGTCCGCAAACAGGGAAACAAGCGCTACTACGACAAAGCTCAAGTTGAACATCGGTATGAAATAATCTCTCGATTGATCAACGAAGGATATCCGCTGGCTTTGATCCGTAAAAAACTCTTAAAGGGGAACGGCCATGAGTTACTATAAAATTCTAGGTTGCCAAAAAGAGCCTTTTTCGACAAGTCCGGATCCTGATTTCTTTTACCTGTCAAAAGGTCATGACGCAGCGCTGACAAGTGTCCTGATTGAATTGCGCTTGAAGCGCGGCCTAAGTGTCATTCTAGGCGATGTGGGAACGGGCAAAACAACGCTTTCCCGCAAATTGATTCAAGAATTGAAAAGCAGAGAAGACTGCATTTTTCATATGATTTTGGATCCATCCATTGATGATCCCGTTTTGTTTCTCAGTTACGTTGCTAAAAATTTCGGGATTACAATCCCGCCGTCCCCGGAGCCGCACACCATTGTCGTTTTAAGAGAAGCGCTTGAACGCTTTCTGTTTCAAAAAGCCGCCGTCGAAAACAAAACGGTTATTTTAATTGTGGATGAAGCGCAAAAGATGACAGATACCTCTTTAGAGATTTTGCGCGTCCTGTTGAATTATGAAACCAACGATTTCAAGCTGCTTCAGCTTGTGCTTTTAGGACAGATTGAACTGCAGGCCAAAATTAAGCAGATCGACAATTTTTTTGACCGCATCAGCTATAAAGGAAAACTAGAAGCATTGGATTATAATGAAATGAAGGAAATGATTTTTTTCCGTCTACGCCAAGCAGGTTATGTTTCGGATATTCATTTGTTTTTAGATGACGCAGTAAAGGCAATTTACGATTACACCGGCGGGTATCCGAGGCAAGTGATGATGCTTTGCCACCGGGCGCTTAAGCATTTACTACTTCAAAATAAATTCGTAATCGATGGTCACCTAGTTGATGACCTCATTAAAGAGGATGTTCGCACCGGATGGCAGAGAATGAGCCACTTACTCCAGAAAAGCAATTATTAAATCTGATTGAAAATCCGAAACAAACGTCTTTGCAGGTTGAAAATGCAAAGCGCGAAAGCAAGAAATGGGTTTCACTCGGTGCTTTAAAGGGAAAATTCGTATTTTGGAAAGGATTCTCACTTAAAAAATGGCTTTCTTTTTCGTCGTTTACCAAAACTTCAGACGGCGTCAAGCGGCTCAACAATATTTTGATTTTTCTGATTGTCGTTATGGGCATTTATACCGTTTATAACGTTGTGCAGTTAAGCCTGGATTTAAAAAAAGCGTCTAACCTGATCTTGAAGCCGGGCAATGATCTTTCGACATCAACTGAACCGGCTTTTGAACTTAAAAATATTTCGTACTATTTAGACAAGTTTCGTGGCAGAAGTCTTTTTAATGTGAAGGAAATTCCGAAAGCTCCGGAAAAAGAGCAGGCGGCTCCTGCTGCAGCCGAAGCCAGTGATGCAACAAAGGATTATTCACTGGTTGGAATTGCATGGTCCTCTGATCCGGAAGCGATGATTGAACACGTCAAGACCAGCAAAACTTTTTTTGTGAAACGGGGTCAGAATCTTGAAGGCGGTGTAAAAGTAGTTACGATTTTTAAGGACAAAGTTATTTTAAGTTTTGGAGACAAAGAATTTGAACTCAAATAACGAACCGCTTATAAAGTTGGATCATAAAGCAGCTGTGAAAAAAATTCACTGCCTGTTGCTGATCTCTGTTTTTATTTTTTCCCTTCCTCTTTTGGCGGAAGAATCCTCTGACCAAGACGCCTCAAAAAAAGAAGAGGCACCAGCTATTGCGGTAACGGATCAAGTCCCCGAAGGTCAAGGGTTCACGCCGATTGGCGCAGCGGATGAAGCGCCTGCGGAATCATCGGGCGGGGGCGGAATGGATGAGCGTATTTCCTTAGATCTTCGAAACATTGAAATTTCCGAGGCGCTTCGTTTTTTGGCCATGAAAGGGAAGCTGAACTTGGCATTGAGTAAATCGGTGGCCGGCCGATTGTTTCTGGTTTTGAATAACGTTCCTTTGCGCGATATTTTTGACA
>OBEQ012799580.1_pt1 | contig 17011 bp, 24 predicted proteins | sample 1670901 | NCBI WGS metagenome assembly OBEQ01 (sample SAMEA104232315, study PRJEB22302) | groundwater metagenome | biome: forest; feature: aquifer; material: groundwater | place: USA | collected 2011-08-07 | depth 5.4 m
AGAGGGATCGACAAAGAGATGAATACTTTGCTCACCCCAACCCTCTCCCCAAAGGGAGAGGGGGAAAGCGGAGACCATGATAAAAAATCTTTCTGAATTTTCAGGCCCAACCAGAGGAGCCGATTAACCGGATACTTGCTTCTTTTGCGCCACTAAAAATGCTCAAATCCCTTTTGGAAAGGGATTCGAACCCTCGATCCTTTGGAACCGATCCAACGAAGTCCCATCTTGTGAGGGAGAATTTTGCCGATCTTGCTGATCGGGACCCCGGCAATGTTCTGGGGGATCGCTCCTCTTGCCGTAAAAAGAAGTTCATAGTCCTCCCCGCCCGAGAGTTGCAATCGCAAGGGATCGATCTTTAACTCGGCCGCTTTTTTTCTAAAATCCTTCGCCGCCGGGAGACGATCGACAAAGATCTCCGCACCGACGCTGCTTTCTTGGAGGATATGAGAAAGGTCTCCCGCCAATCCGTCCGAGAGGTCGATCGCTGCATGGACGTTTCGATTCTTCGCTAAATAGTGTCCGACGCGAATGCGATCGGGAGGGAGGCGATGGGATTGAATGAAGAGCTCAAATCCCTTCTTTTTCCCTCTGCGGAGCGCCTCAAGCCCTAGGGCGGAATTTCCCAAAGATCCAGTCGTATAGAGAAAATCGCCGACCTTGGCCCCTCCTCGCGTCAAAACACGACCGGAGGAAACACCGATCAAAGTAATATTAATCACCAAACTCGATGCAGAGTTGGTGTCTCCTCCCAAAACCGTTACACCCGCTTCCCTGACTCCATGAGCCAAACCGACCAGGAGTTTGTCGATCTCTTTTAAAGAAAGCGATTTAGGAAGCCCGACCGAGATGAGGGCGTAACGCGGGATTCCCCCCATCGCGGCGATGTCGGAGACATTGACCCGGATCGCCTTTCGGCCAATCTCCTCAAGGGTCATCCACTCTCGACGAAAGTGAATCCCTTCCGCCAGCATATCGGTCGTGAAAATAAGATCTCGTTTTTCCCGAATCACCGCGGCGTCGTCACCGGGACCGATGAGAATGCCCGGAGCTTTTTGGGAAGGAAGTTTGGAAAGGAACCGATCAATGAGGCCGAACTCGCCGAGTTTCTTCACTGGACTTCCCGAATCTCGCCCGCCTCAACCGTCAGCAGAATCAAACGCCGCCGTGCATCGCCGTCTTCATCGAAAGAAATGCGACCGGTGACACCGGGGAAGTCCCTTTTTTGTGCAATCTCCTTTTGGAGATCGGGACGGGAAAGATTCGGATGATCCCTCAAGACCTCCCCCAGAAGCCGGAGGGTATCGTAGGCGTAGGCCTCCAGAAGGGTCGGTTCGAAACCGTAGGCCGCCAGAAAGGTACTGACAAAATCCTGTGTGGCATGCTCGGACCCCTTGGCAAAAAAACCGTCGACAAAGATGACCCCTTCAAGCCCCTCGCCCCCTCCTTTTAAAAGTCCCGGGTGATCCCATCCGGCGCCGCCCAAGAGAGTGATCCCCTCGATCCCAGACGATTTAAGGGCGGAGACGACGTAGGGAATCTTGCGATAGAGGTCCGGAATAAAAAGGGTCTGAAAGGGAACGGCGGCGGCCGATTGTTCGCGACTTGATAATTTCAAATCACGAACCGCTTCGGCGAAATCGTAGGTCTCAGGCGGATAACTCGCACTCGCGACGACTTTTCCCCCGCACCGATCGACCTCGCTTTCAAATTCTCTTTTATACTCTTCACCGGTCTCTCCGGCCGGAGCGAGGATCGCGAATTTCTTCCGCTTTTTTTCATTGCAGGCGTAGTCGACCACCGTCGCCACCTGATCCGCCACCGTGAGGAAATTCCGAAAAATAAACGGGCCGATTTTCGCCACATCCACTTTTTGCGAGAGGGTGATCATCGGAAGAGAGGCGGTTTCGGCCGCAGCAGCCGCAGTAGCCACCTCGATCTGAGGAAGAGGCCCGATGACGGTGCGGACCTCCGGATTGTGGGCAAACTCGTCAATAATTTGCGCGGCGACCGCCGGATCCCCGCGCGTATCCCGAATCAAGAGATTGACCCCCAAATCCCCCCGACAGGGGGCGAAGATCCCGGCCGCACATTCCAGACCGTGCAAAACCGACTCCCCATAGACCGCATACTTTCCGGAGAGAGGAAGCAGGACGCCAATCAGTCCCCTTTTTTCTTCCTGAGTCGTCTCCCCCCTCTTATCCGTTTCTAAAAGAAGGGAGCGCGCGGCCGCGGCATATTCCCCTTTCGAATACAGATCAAGATATTCACGGGCCCAAGAAGCGGCATTCGAATAATCCCCCTTTTGATGGGATATCTTCGCCAGTTTCCAGGTGACGTACCCGCCGGAGGTCGTCCCTTTGAACCGCCGGTTCCACGACTTGAGAGACCCCAGGGAAGAAGCATCGTCTCCCCCGTCCGTTTCGATCCATTGCTGAATTTCTTCCCGCGCCGTTTTTTCGCTCACGATCCAATTGAGGTCGCCGACATGGATGTCGTCCGGATTCAGTCCTTCATAAGCATCGATGAGATCGAGATATCCCTTCTTCTCTTCGAGGGGATCGTTCAATTGTTTGGCCGTCGAAATTCGAAGGGATCCCGCCCGAGCCTTCACCTTTGAATCGGTCGAGTCCAGGGGAATCCGATCGAGAAGGGAGAGGACCTTCTTCAATTCCTTGAGACGCGAACAGGCGACCGCTTCCTTATAGATCGCCAAAGTCCCCCAATGGGGATCGATCCCGCGGGAGAGCGATTTTTGATAATGGGAAACGGCCCCTTTCAGATCTCCCTCACTGAGGGCGATCTCCCCGAGACGAAAGTGCGTCTTGGCGGTAAAGATATTCGCAGGGAAATCTTCAAGAAAGGAAAGATAGGCCTGCTTGGCCTCCGGAAACCTTTCGGCATAGAAGACCTTCTCCGCCTTGTGAAAGGCCCCCTCAATTTCCGGGGTCTTGAAAAGATTGGATCGGGAGGTCCCCTGAATGACGGCACACCCTCCCCCGATCAGTCCGACGACCACCCCCAATCCGATAAAAGAAGCCAGGAGGTGTCGCTTCATGTTTTTCCAGTTTCCTGAGGAGAGGACGACACGACAACTCGGGCGGGACGGAGGAGAGATTGCTGAAACAGATAACCCTTTTGAAAGACCTGGACGACCGTCCCCGGCTGGTGCTCGGCGCTCTCCTGCTGCTGGATCGCCTCATGAAAGGCGGGATCAAACGGTTCCCCCAAAGGATCGATCTCTTTGACGCCGTACCGATCGAGGAAGTTGGTGAGTTGCTTCAGTGTGAGAAAGACCCCTTCTCGCAATCCCTTCGCCTTTAACTCAGTCGCCTCTTCCGAGTGGGCCAAACCCGACTCGAGGTGATCCTTGACCTCAAGGATCTCTCTCAAAAGCCTCCGAGACGTCGCCTGACTGACCTCTTCTTTTTCCTTGGCAACCCTCTTTCGATAATTTTCAAAGTCGGCAAAGGTGCGGAGATACTTGTCCTCCATCTCCTTGATCTTCAAGGCAAGGTCTTCAGTTTCCTCAACCTCTTTTTCCGGAAGGGCTTGGGTGATCTCCTCTTCGTTTTCATTATTTTCATCACCGTTTTTTCTTTGACCCATGGCGGGATTTGTCTACTTCATCAAAACTCGCATCGCAATATGAAAAGAGTTTCTCAAAGGTGTCTGTTTACAAGTACAGAGATACCGAATAATCTTCTCCACCTGATCCACCATCCCCAACGACATCTTTCCCATCTGGGTCGCGATGAGACCGATGGCGAGGAAATAAATCAAAAAAAATGGGTTGAGTCGGGTTCTGACTCCGTTTAGAACTTGTTTATGCCTAATACTCGCCGAGGTGCTCTTGTACAATTATCTTGAGCAAGGTCTGATATCCAATCCCCTTTTGAGAAGCCTTCTCCCGTAGAAGAGTGATTGTCTCCTCCGACAACGCAATCGAAGTCGGCTTGGTTTTTGGCTTGATCCAACGTCCGACACTTTTATATTCTTTGAGCGTCTCTCCCAAGTCTTTTGACTCAAACTCCTTGAGGCTCGACGAAGTTTTAGACTTCTTTTTTAAGTTTTTCATAAAATTCCGCCTCCTTTTTTCTCTGGCGTCGACAACTAACCACTCTTATTTTTTGTCCTCTCGTCGTAATAATGAGCGCCCAACCTTTGGACTTTGTCTCTCCCAACAAAAGCCATCGAGGCTCTTCTCTATCTTCCACAATTTTTCCTGCCAGATAGACCGGAGAACCAAAAATAGTCTCGATGTCAGAGAATGAAATTCCATGTTTCTCATTTTTTTGTTCATTTCCCGCATCCCATTCAAACTCTCCAGGCCAATGGGAAAACCACTCTAACATCTCAGGATCGAGATGGAGAATCATAATAGTGGCTTATAGCTATAATACACTATAAAAAATCAGTGGCAAGAATGAATATTAAAAACCGGTCAACCTCCAGACCAGGAGAGATACCGAATAATCTTCTCCACCTGATCCACCATCCCCAACGACATCTTTCCCATCTGGGTCGCGATGAGGCCGATGGCGAGGAAATAGACGACCACCCCGAGGATTCCGCGAACGGCAAATCCCAGTTCCCAGACATTGATCGCCGGGGCGGTTTTACTCATGATCCCCAAGATCACATCGGCGACAAAGATCGAGATCAAGATCGGGGCGGTCAGTTGAAGGGCGATGAGCATCACGTCGCCGGTCATCCGGATAAACTGCTCGGAAATCGCCAGCATATCGGGAAACGACTTCGGAAAGGTCAGGATCGGGAGGGCTTGGTAACTTTCCACCATCGCCTTGATAAAAAGCAGGTGCCCGCCGAGAGAGAGAAAGATCACGATCCCCAAGAGGTGATTAAAGACCCCAAAGATCGACGACTGCTGGCCGGTCGGCATGAAGAGCCGCGCAATCGCAGCACCCCGCTGGGCGTCGATCATGTCTCCCGCCGCCTCGAATGCATGAAAGATGATCGAGGCCCCGATCCCGATGGCGATTCCGTAGAAGGCCTCCTTGAGGAAAAGCAAAAAGAGATCGACCGGACCCTGAGGAAGGAGGGAATGGTCGACCGGCGCAAGGTAAGGGTAGAGGAAGATCAAGAGGACAATATTGAAGCCCATTTTGATGGTAGGGGGGACCGGCTTCCCGACCAGAAAAGGGATCGTCGCGCCGATCATCACAAGCCGGGCCATAATGAGGCCGGAAAAAGTGAAGGCGAAGCGCCAGTCGACCTTGAGACCTACCGCCTGAAACACGCCATCCATTATCTGATGTAAGTCGGAAACGAATCGAGCAGGGAATGGGCAAAGTTAACAAGTTGAATCATCGTCCAGGGACCGACGAGGGCGAGGGTCAAGATCACCGTCACCAACTTGGGGACAAAGGTGAGCGTCTGTTCCTGAACCTGGGTCGTCGCCTGGATCAGACCGACGGTCAGTCCCACAATCATGGCGGCCATCACGGGAGGGGCGGTTAAAATAAGGGTGAGATAAAGGGTCTGCTTCGTAATGGAAATAATATAGGCTTCCATCGGTCTATGTAGTGTACCCCATAATCAGTCCTTTGGCGATCAAGTGCCAACCATCCACCAAGACAAAGAGAAGCAACTTAAACGGGAGCGCCAGCGTGATCGGCGAGATCTGAAACATTCCCAACGAGAGCAAGATGTTGGTCACGACGATATCGATGACCAGGAACGGCAGGAAGATGATGAATCCGATCTGGAAGGCCTCCGAGAGTTCGGAAATAACAAAGGCAGGGATGAGAATTTCAAAGTCGGACTCCGTGACCTTTTCCCGATCTTCCGGCTTTCTCATTTTCTTGGCCAGATTCAAAAAGAGACTTCGCTCTTTTTCATGGGCATGTTGGGACAAAAATTGTCGGACCGGCTCGCGTCCCTCTTTGACCACCTGCACCAAGAGATTGACCGTCACTTGAGAGAGGACCGGTTCATTGGACCCTTGGTTGATCGTCTGCCCGGCCGTCTTATAAATCTCAATCCCGACCGGCGTCATGATGTAGACCGTCAAAATCAGGGCGAGACCGGTGATGATCGGATTGGGCGGGACTTGTTGAGTCCCCAAGGCGCTTCGGATCAGGGAGAGAACCACCGCGATCTTCACGAAAGAAGTGGTCATCATGACAATAAAAGGGAGAAGCGAGAGCCCCACCAGGGTCGCAATCAGGACGAGAGGACGGGCGACCGCCTGACTGGCCGGACCTCCGCCCCCGATCGCCTGGGCAAAAACGGAAGGAGAAAAGAAGAGGGGGAACAAGAGGATGAAAAGAAAAAGTTTTTTATTCATTCTTTTCTTCCAATCTTTGTCCCTCTGACGAAGAGAGCTCGGTGAGAAGCTGCGTCGCATGGTCGGTCCTTCCCAGCACGAGGTATCGATCCATCACCTTCACCAGATAAACGCTGAGACGCGGGTCCAGCACAATGCGATCAACAAGCCGGATCCAATTTGCGGCCCGGTTTCGTCCCAAACGGGTCTTCGGCAAGATAAAACGGATCAGGACAAAGGCCAACCCCAAGACAATAATCAGGCCGGCGACCATTTTGACGAACAACCAGGTGAAGTCAGGCGTTTGTGTCACTTGAGTAGCTTCAGAATTCTGATTCCAAGTTTACCGTCGACTTCCACCAACTCTCCTTTGCCGATCACTTTACCGGCCACTACCACATCGACCGGTTCCGTGGGAAGATGATTGAAGTCGATCACCTGTCCCATGCGCAGATCCAAAAGATCTTTGACCGTGACCTCCTTGCGTCCCATCACGGCGACCAACTGCACCGGGATATCGGGGGCAAGATCGAGCCCCTCCTTCAACCCTTCTTCCGCTTCAGTTGTAGGGGCAAACTCAGGGGCCTCCAAATCGACGCGAGTCGGGTCTTCGCCCGTCTCTTCAGGATCTTTTTTCTTCATCATGTCCCCAACCGTACCATAAGTGGGCCCGTATTCGAAACAATCTCTCCGCGGAGCGATTTTTCACCGCGTCCCACCCGAAGGGAGAGTGATCCCTTCAGTTGTCCCCCTTCGGAATGTGCCCGGGAGTTTTCCAACAAGACCACATCTCCCGGTTCAAGATGATTGATCTCTCCAACATTCAAAGTCGTCCGTCCCAGTTCGGCCCAGAGTGAGGTCCCCAGAAATCCAAGCCTTGAAAGCCTCGCACAGGCATCAACCCCTTCCTCTTTTGAAAGGCCGGGCGACTCCAAGAAGGCCTTTTGAGCGAGGGGAGAAGGCAAGATCAAACGGGCATACCCGGTCTGAGAATCCAGACGGAGTCGACAGGAGATCATGATGCCCGGGTCCTCCGGACGAATCTTTTTGAGAATCTCATCGGATGAGGAGGCGATCCCTTCCAATCGAAAGTGGACCTTTTCCGATTTTCCCCGCTCATAGATCAACGCGAGGATTTTCAAGACCAGATAGGAAAGGACTCCTTCTTCCACCTCGGTCAATGGCCGGACCGCGGTCAACAACTCCCCCTTTCCTCCCAACAGTCTGTCGACCGCCATGTGGGTGATCAGAGGATCGAGTTCAAGAACCGCCTTTTGCTCCAACGGCTCCAATCCGATGACGACATAAACCCCTTGCCGGGGAAATTCCTGTAACTTTTGAGCCACGGAGACGGAGGCGATCCTCTCGACAGCGAGGGAAAAGGAGGAACCGAGTTCGCGAGCGATCAAGATCTGGACCGCCTGCCCCAAATTTTTTGTAGAATCAATCCGCGGGGAAAAAAGTTGGAGATCCTTCAAGAGTTTCGCTTCTTGCGAAGAAATTTTGGGGAGTTTTGAAAAATCAAAAGGTCTCGCCGACGCCATGACACCCCCACTATGAAATCATTATCACATCGATATTTCCTACATCAATTCCTTTTTCCGTCAGGAGGCGACGGATCTCCCCTTTTTGGGCCTGAAAATAAGTCAAGACCTCTCGGGACGGAGTCAGAAAAGTGGCTTCGACTTTTCCTTTCAGACCGGAGACCCGAATACGAAGTCCTTTGAAGATCTCTTCGTGGAGCTGCATGTCGACCTCTTTGTCGCCGTCGGTCTTGGTCATGACCCGACAATATTGAAGGATCTGGTCCATGACCGCTTTGGGTAATGCCTTGGAGATGATCTTTTGAAGAACCTCCGCCCCTTTCGTCGTCATCGGTGCCGCCGGAGGCGCTTCCGTAGAAAAACGGGACCGTGTCGTCGCGGTCGAAGCGGCACGGCGAGGGCCTTGCGTCTGAGTGAAGAGTCCTCCTTCTTTTCCCCGTCGTCCTCGACCTGAGAATCCTCCGCCCCCTCCTTCCGAATGACCTTCCCCTTGCGAATGATGCTCGGAGACTCCGCTCCGGGCGATGACCCTTTTTTCGGCCTGCTTGGCGCGGGGGGCCGAGTCTTTTGATCCCGTCGAACGATGAGAGTCGTCGCGGTCTGTTTCCTTTTCCTGCATCTGTTTCTCAAATTTTTCCTTGTCACGCCCATAACGATCCTGCTGGGAGAGGACATTTTTAACCGCCTCCTTGGTCTCCGTCGCGGAAGGAGAGCCGAAGGGATGGGAAGAATCGGAAGCCTGTTGCTCCATCATGCTTTGAAGGGTCTTTTGGAAGGCCGGCTTTTCCGGTCCCCGGGAAGGGATCACCCTTCCCCGATCCAAAGAGGACCGACTTTGGTAATTCTCGCGGGGTCGTTCTTTAACTTTTTCCGTCATATTATTTCATCTAAGCCACTTGTCTTAACTGGTGAATCACATTCCCCAACTCATCCATTTCCCGCTCTTCGATCCGAGAAATTTCTTTTTGAACCTTTTTATGCCAGAGCCCTTTGTGTTTTTCCATGACGCGCAACTCCTTGACCGCATCGATGTAGTCCCGCCGAGCCCGTTTCAATTGCAACGTGCAACTCTCAATCACCTGTTTCTGATCGACGATTTCCGTCTCTTTTTTCTTTTCATCCTCCTCAAGCTTTCTCAAAAAATTAATTCGAATGCTCCCGTCTTTGACATGCGCCCGTCCTTCCGAAACCTTTTCATGCAATTCCCGACGGCACTCTTTTCGCCTCTGGAGGATCTTTTGTTTCTCCTCTTCCAACTTCTTGAGCTGCTTCTTCTCCTTTTCAAGACGAACGATCGCCTGTGCGAGCCGGACCTCGGCCTGCTTCCTGGCCCTCAGCTTCAATTCCAGCATCGGCTGCAACCGATACCTTAATAGTTCCGGTTTCATGAAAAGATTCCCTTCAACTGCTCAATCGCCTCACCGATATCGACCTTCTCATCGATCCCCTGCTTCAAAAACGCATTGACCTCTTCGATTTTTTCGATCGCATAGTCGACGCGGGGATCACTCCCCGCCTCATAGGCCCCGATCAGGATCAGGTCCCTCTCCTTTTCATAGGCGGCGACCACTTCTCGAAGTTTGCGGGCCGCCTCCAAATGTTCGGGGGTGACAATCGAGCTCATGACGCGGCTGATACTTTCCGAGACATCGATCGCCGGATAGTGCCCACGATTCGCGAGATCCCGGGAAAAAACCATATGACCGTCGAGGATCGAACGGACCTCATCCGCCACCGGCTCATTCATGTCGTCCCCGGCGACCAGGACCGTGTAAAAGGCGGTGATCGATCCCTTGTCGGAATTTCCGGACCGTTCCCGCAGCCGGGGAAGTGTGGAGAAAACAGAAGGAGTAAAGCCTTGACGCGCCGGAGGTTCGCCGATCGCAAGCCCTATTTCACGGAGGGCACGGGCAAACCGAGTGACCGAATCCATCATCAAGAGGACCTTTTTCCCTTGATCACGAAAATATTCCGCGATCGCCGTCGCCACGTAGGCCGCCTTGGCCCGAACGAGCGACGGTTGGTCCGAGGTCGCCACGACCCCCACGGAGCGCTTTAATCCCTCCGCCCCCAGATCTCTCTCCAAAAAGTCGTTCACCTCACGTCCCCGCTCTCCCACCAGACCGATGACGTTGACATCGGCGCTCGCATTCCGCGCAATCATTCCGATGGAAGTACTTTTTCCCACACCGGCCGCCGCAAAAAGACCGACGCGCTGCCCTTCCCCGCAGGTAATCACGGCATCGATCGACTTGATGCCGATCGAGATCGGACTCGTCACTCGTCTCCTCTTCAGCGGATCGGGGGGATCGGCATGAACGGGATAAAACTCGCTACAGACAAGCGGCCCTTTTCGGTCGACGTCGAGCGGATCTCCGAGACCATCGAGGATCCGTCCGAGTAAGGCATCTCCGACGGCGACCTTGAGACAATCGCCGCTGGCGGTCACCTCGCTGCCGGGGGCGATCCCTTCCAAATTTCCCAAAGGCATCAACAGCACTTGATTATCTTTGAAACCGACCGCCTCGGCCTTGATCCTGGTTCGTCCTTCATTGGTTTCAATGGTGCAAAGCTCCCCCATCTTGACCCCCGGAATGACCGCCTTCGCAACAAGCCCCACCAGCTCGGTCACACGCCCCTTGACCTGGACGGTCGCCGTCCGGCTCAACGATTTTTGATATTTTTTTAAATCAATCACGGACACGAGAATATCACTCCTTTTCAGCCAATCCTAATGCCTTTCGGATCCCGGCCAGTTGAGTCTTCAACCGGGCATCGACCGTGCCCAACTCCGTCTCGATCATGCAACCGCCCGGCCCGACCGATTCGTCCTCTTTGAGAGAAATCGATTGGGTCCGTTCCATCGTTTGAAAAAGCTCCTTCTCTTGCTCTTTGAGGGTTGCAAAATCATCCGGGTGAATTTTGATGATCATCTTTTTCCCGACCGCTTGGGTCATCGCCTTTTTGACCACGTCGACGATCGCCCCTTTGCCAAGTTCACGACCGATGACCTTCTCCGCGATCTCCATCACCATTTTGATGATCTCCGGCTCCGCCTCCTTCAAGACTTTTTCGTGGGCCGACTCCGCCTCCACCACTCGTTGGGTGAGGGCCCTCTTTCCCTCCTCAAGCCCCTCCTCATATCCCGCGCGCCTCTCCTCTTCCCGCTCCCTCTTGGCCTGTTCCAAAAACTCCCGGGCCTCTTTGCGGATCCTTTGAGCCTCCTGCCTCGCCCCATGAACCACTTCTTTCGCCTGATCGATCGCGTCGATCGTCCCCTGTTTCAAGACGATCGGGAGATGAACGGGAATAAACTCGGGATCAAATTCGATACGTTTAATAATCTTATTCATCCTTTTCTTCCCTTATTTTTCTTCCAGTAGTGCCGAATCAGCCCTTTTTGGGCCAGCAAGGTTATTCTATCTAAAATCTCTTCTCTTTTCTCCTGAAGAATCGTCCCCTCCCGAACCCTCTCTTCCAAGATCCTCTTGAGCCGATGCCCCTCCGAGGGGGGGAGTTTTTCATAAACAAACTCCGTCCAAGAGAGATCGGCGGGAGAGACCGCTTGAGCGAAGACCGAATAACCGATCTCGTGAAAGATTTCCTCGGTCAGCGGCTGATCCAGCTGCAGAGAAACGAGATGCTTCTGAGCTTCCCTTTTTTCCTCCGTCGTCACCTTGCGGGAAGAGTCGATTCGGTCTCGGATCTCCCTGGCCAATGCGATCGGAAAGCGGGTCAGAAAAATCCTCAGCACCTGCGGTTCAACCCCCGTAAAGGCCTTCCGGATCTCGTTCAAACCAAGATCCCAAAAGAGGGTTCTGAGATCATTATCCTTCATCCATGCGATATGAGAAAACGAAAAAACGGCCCCGGGAACCGGCGGAGGAGAGGCAAACTTCTTCTCAACAAATCGGGTGACGATCTCCAAGATCTCCGGGGAAACCGGGTCGTTGATTTTTGAAAGAAATTTCTTTTTCTCCGGTGGGACAAGAGTGAGGAGATCCTTCAATTTTTCCCCCGGCAAAAATTGCCCCATCAGGCCTAAAATGCGAGGGGACTCTCCTTCCAACTTTTCCAAGATCCAACCGGGGTGAATTTCTTGCAACACGGAAGGCCGGGATTGCGACTCGCGCCTTTGAATTCGCGCCAAAAGCTCTTCCCCTTTCGGAGGGAGGGTCCCGAGGAGGGCGTTCAGTCTCTCCTGGTCCTTGCGGGAGGCGAATTGAAAAAGATCGCGCCCTTTGGACCCGCGATTGAGGAGACAGAGGGCCGCGAGGATTTCGTATGGAGGCCCCATTTCTACCCGATATTTTGCTGCATGAGACCTTTAAAGCTGTTGGACCCCTGCTCCACCGCTTTGCCGCCCAGCTCGACCTCAAGGACGACGCTGGCAAGTCCGGCCTGGAGGGACAAGAGCTCTTGCGGTGAAAATCGTTGTCCCGAACCGAGAGTATCCCCGATTGATTCCATCTGCAGCGCGCTCCGATTCCATTCCGTCAAGAGTTCTACGCTCTTGCCTTGAGTTCGGATCTCGTGATCGGCAAGTTGTGAGGGTTGAATTTGAATCCCATCGGCCGAGAGTGACGGAATTTGGCGATTTTGGGGGGACATGCCGAGGACGTCGAGCATCTGCTTTGTCATCTCGCTGTGCTGTTCCAGCCGCTCCGAAAGAAGTTGATTGAAGTCGGAATTCGCCGAAGAAAGGTTTTTCTGCCCTTCCGTCGCCGTCTTTTCAACGATCGTTGAAGTCACCTTCGCCCCTGCGGTTAAAGCGATATCCGGCATGATGATTGTTATCCCTCTTGTGCGGCCGGCTCCGGGGTCTTGTCGGCCCGAACCCGTCCGCTGATTTTCTTAAAGAGAAGTTCCAAGGCACGCGCATGAAGCCGCGAGGTCCATGACTTTGAAAGACCCAGATCGGTGCCCGCCTCTTCCAAGGTCCTGTTCTGAAAATAATACATCTTGACCAGCTTTCGTTCCTTGTCGGGAAGCGATTCGATCGCCTCCTTCATGTGTTGTTTCACCTGCTGAAATTCCGCCGATTGTTCGATGTCTTTATTTTTCTTGTCCTCGATCTCCATCCCGTCTTCGGAGGCATCCATCGAGATCACGTAGATCGAGGCGAGGGAATTGACCGTGTCGTAAACCTCGGACATCTCGTCTTGGACCAATCGCGCCGTCGGCCCCGACTTCTCGGACACATATTGAAGGTAATCATTGGTCGCCTGTTCAAATTTGATCCGGGCATAAAGGGACCGGGGGATCCAACCGGTCTTGCGGAGACCGTCATAGATCGCCCCCTTGATCCGATAATAAGCGAAGGTCTTAAAATCGACATTGAGGCTCGCATCAAATTTCCGCGCCGCCTCCAGGAGTCCGAGACGGGCGTTGCACATGACATCGTCGAAATCAACGGAGGAGGAAAGGGTTTGCATGACCCGGCTGGCGATCGAAGAAGCATAGGGGAGATACTGCTCCACCATCTTGTTCCTGTTTTCGATCTGCTTCAGTTCCTTAGCGGAAGGTTGAGGGCTATTCGGTTTTTTGACGGTCGCCTTGGATACCATGAATTTCCTCCCCTGCGTAGACTGGTTGCAGGTCACATGCCAAGAACCCGATTGATGAGTCTAATAAAAAGACAATTATATCGTACACTTAAAGCGTATACACTGTGGGAATTAGCTCAATTTTTTAGAGGACTGGGGAGTTGAGTTCCCAGAATCGGGTGTGGAAGATTCGGCAATCAGCTTTAAAAAGGCATCCATGACATTAAAACGCAATTTCTCCTCTTTCGAAAAACCGAGCCCCTGGGATTCACCCAAAATACGAGGCAGGAGCGGCCCCCCCTTCTTACCGATCTCTTGAGCTAGAGGAGAAGGCTTTTCCGATCGTTGCACATGGTCGCCAAAAAGGGGGGGCGTTGTTTTCTTTGATGAACCGGCAGCCTGATCGGTCCCCGCCATAGTATTGCCGGAGATTCGCTGGGCACGCGCAACTTCAATAGAAACAACCTTGGACATAAAATTACTTTCCTATCTTCTGAGGCGAAGAATACAGCGCATTATCTCTCGATGTCGAGATCAAATCAATGAGACCGGCGTTCGCCGGATCGCCTGAAAAATCATTGGAGATCGGAGCAATCCCTCCCGCACTGAGACCCGGATAGCCGACAACCTGTCGTGCAGGACCCTGCTGGGCTGCAACATTCTCCTGGATCTGTCTCGCCTGTGACTGATTTCCAATCTGACCCATCCCCCCGAGGGCGGCCGCCCCAATCAGGCTGGTTCCCCCCGTAAACGGGGCGGCGGCAATCCCTAACGGGGCAAATCCCCCCATAAAACTGAAGATTCGAGAGAGGACCGACGGATTTTTGGGCTTGATCTCGTACGGATTGTAGATCGAGAGATCAAACTTAACGCGATCAGTATTCCTTAATGATTCCGCTTCTGTAATCCCCTGTCCCGGCTCTAAATTTGTACTGGTAATTTCCATAAAAATTCCTCGTTACTCTCTATATCGGGTCCTCCCCCTCTACGAGTTGCTAGTCGCCTCCCCTTCATTATTGCCGATCTCGGGCCCCGACATCAAAAGTACCCTCTATCGCCCCCTGATTCGCCTGTGGTTGTTCGAGATATCCCGCCGGTCGGGCCTGAGGAACAATCCCCGTCTGAACCTTGAGCCTTAAGCGATTGAGGCGACCAATGTTGAAAAGAAGGAAGCTCGAAACACCGACCAAAAGGAGCAGCAGGCCGATGATGTAGGCCTTAAACCGTCCTGTCGATTGCGCATCAATTCTCACCCCTGCAAGGGTCACAAGATCGCTCGCTCCTGAAGGACCTGCGGAAGGGGCATTTTCCATCGCGCCCGGCATCTCGCCGAAGGAGGCCTCGGCGATATCCCCTCTTGAAATGATCACCGTCACATCATTGGGGTCGAGGTTTGGGATCGTGTTCGCCACGAATCTCTGAACCTTTCCGTCGGTCACGGTCTGGGCAACGATCGGATCATTTCGGGTCTTGATGACCACAGACGCGGTCGGTTTTTTCTTCACCGGGTCGAGTTCCGAAAATTCACCCTCCGTCGGGACATTCAAAACGATGTCGGCATCGATCACACCGGGGATCTTCTGAAGTGAATTGATAATCTCCCCTTTGAGCGCGAGGAGAAAGCGGGCCTTCTGTTCATCGGGGGTGGGGATCAGTCCTTTCTCCTTATAAACCCCGGAAAGCCCCAGTTCTCTTTTTCTCGGCAGATGATTGGTAATCAACTGTTGTCGAGCCCTGGAAAGGTCTGTTTCCCGCACGGAAACCTTCCAGGAGATATCTTGTCCCGAGACCTCTTTGACCTTTTTGGCATCAATCCCCTTCTGATTGAGCAGGACCATGATCTCATCCGCCTCAATCTCTTGGAGATTGTGATGAAGGTCGATTTGTCGGCAACCGCTCAGCAGAAAGAATAGGCCAAGGCAGATTAATTTTTTGGTCATTTTTATCCTCTCAATGTTGCGTCGCGTGGCCCGGGGGCACAAACCCCTTCTGGATCGCCTCCAAAAGAGACCGCGCAAAATCACCTGATTGGCCGCTCGGTTCGAGATCCGAGGCCTTGCGAAGTTCGGCAAGTGCCTCCTCTTTCTTCCCCTTAAAATAAAGGGCCTCCCCTAAGTAGGCCCTTGCAAAGGCGGAAGCCGGCTTCAAGGCAAGCGCCTTCTTATAGGCCTGCACCGCCTGATCAAATTTTGTCTGGGCAAAAAAGACACTCCCGACCGCCACCAAGGGGATCTCTGTTTCCGGCGCCAAGACGGCAACCCCCTCGAAGACATCGCGCGCCTCGTCGAAACGTCCCATCCGGAGGTAGAGATATCCTCCCTCCATTAAGATCACTAGATCGCTTCTTTCCATTGGGATCATAGACAGTGCGACGATACACCTTTTTAGAACATTGAGGAAGCCTCAGGATTCTTTAGGCCCTCATGTTACGGACGGCGTTCAACTCGGTGTCTGTTTTAGTTTTGAGAATGTTCGACCGGGCCTGATAGTCCCGGCTCAACTCATTGACCGTCACCTGGGCGACGAGCATCTCCCAGTTGGCGTCGTTCATTTGTTGAAAAAGGACCGATTTTTCGTAGTTGTCTTGACTGGAAAAACCGCCGTAGGCACCGGTGGCCCCAGTGGTCGTTCCGGCACTCACACCGGTATAGCCACCTGCAAAGGGGGTACTCCCCCCGTAGGCATACCCTCCACCGGCAATCGGAGAAGCGGCGGTGGAAACTCCATAATAAGGGGCATTGGATGGGTTGGCACCGACAAGACCGGGCGCACCTGCCAATCCGGTAATCGCGGCCTGCGTCACCGCCGCCGGCTGATAGCCTTTATCGATCGCGACCGCTGTTCCGGCCGTCGCTCCAGCAGCATACATCGTCGTTGCAAAATTGGCCCCCACAAGAGAGAGCTCGGATCGTGATTTATCCTGCGATTGCATTCGGACTGCCTGAGGATCGATGGCTGTGATCATTTTAGCTCCTGTTTACTTTCTATTCTGTCTACCTATCTGTTATCGGTCCTCCTCTCCGGCCAAGTTGCTCCCTGTCTACTTTTTTCCCTGAGGTCCAGACCCCCCACCTTGATTCATCTGGTACTTCAACCTTAAGAGCTCCCTCAAAAGGTCCATCACCCTCTCAATCGCCTTCATCCCTTTTTTCGCATCCCGAGCCTTTCCCAACCCCCCGCGCCCCTTGGTCATCTTCTCCAAGGCCTCATAGGCGGCCGCAAAGCTTCGGTTGATCCGGTCGAAATCCTCCGTCTGGATCAGATGTTCGATTTCCGGAAATTGAATCCCCGGGTCGCCCTCTTCTCGATTGAAATCAGATTTTGAATCCATCAGGGAAAAATCCTTTCAGAGGCCTATTGCTAACAGATAAGGGAGGCATTGGCAATCTTTACACCTTTCCACCAAACTTTACATCTTTTTGGGTTGGTTCCACCGTTGGGTCTCCTGAGCCTGAGGAAGGGCAGGACCCGTCCCTTCCTTGACTCCGTTGATCCAGACCGGGAACCAGGCGATCCTGACCTGGAAGGTCAACAATCAGACGAGCCTTGTCGTCGATAACGGGGTGGGGAGTTCCGGTCTTGGGGCGATTGTTTCACCCACGGTGACAACCACCTACACCCTGACCGCCACC
>OBEQ011662880.1_pt1 | contig 17010 bp, 5 predicted proteins | sample 1670901 | NCBI WGS metagenome assembly OBEQ01 (sample SAMEA104232315, study PRJEB22302) | groundwater metagenome | biome: forest; feature: aquifer; material: groundwater | place: USA | collected 2011-08-07 | depth 5.4 m
CTTGCAACTGGTATGAAGACGAAGTTGGGGATTGGAACGCAACGTCAATTGGCCGCGGTTGAAGTTGGCGGTTGTTAACTATATAGATGAGCTTAGCGCTGTCCCCTTCACCCATATTGTCAGAATCGGGTTTAACTTGAAGTGAATTGACATCAGGGACAAAATGAACCGTGATTGGAATTTCAAGCGCGGCATCTGGAACACAAGTCGCAAGCACTGGAAGAATTGCACGGTCAGTGTTAACCCGCGTACCATTAGCGGAGTAGAATTTGTCGTCTTTTAAATAAATGGGACAAGCAGGGTTAAGCTCGTGTGACTGGAACACAAGCATGTGCTTTGCACCGTCGTAGAAATAGCACGAAGACGACGGTACCGAAGTAGCGGTTGAATTTGGCTGCTTTGCAATTACAGTACACTGGCCGTCTGACTGTAACGCCAACGGCATCGCGTCTGCAGGGAGGATCGAGTCAACTTGCAACTCGTAAACTTGTAAAGCGTTTTGCGAGCGTATCTTGTGCTGGACAGGGTCATAAATCAACGCGTCTCCAGAAGTGAACTGCGCGGCTATTGGTGGAAAATTATTTTCAATTACAGGAGCCCTGCTTTGAGACACGACGAATTCCGCCTTTGTAGTGTCGGCATAGCAATTCGCCTTTGTTGTAGAAGCTGGGGCAAAACCAAGAACAGAATCAGATGGGAAACGAGCAACTACACTTCCTGCGCTTCCACTTATTGCTTTTGCCCTGAACTCAAGCGAAAACTTCGCACCTTCAGCTATTCCAACTGGGATTTCAAACGGGATGGAAACTTCTTGCGATGAAGTGTTTGTAAACGTTAGCTCAACCCACTTGTACGGCGGGGAAGAAGGCGGGTTAACTAAATCAACGCACTGCGGCTGAGAAACAGCGGCGTAAGTGGAGGATTTTGCAACGTCTACACCGTCGTTTGAAACTGGTTCAAGCAAATGAATGTTGGAAATAGAAGCGTTTTGCTTCCCGTCACCTATTCGGACGTAGAAGGAAAGCTGTTTTGTACCGGCGACGTTGCCGCTGCTCACTCCGCCTGTTGCAAAGAATTTAGCAGTGTAATTCCCTGGCCGTAACACGTTGCCGCTTACTTTTTCCCCGCTGCGGGTATTGTCAATTTCAATTAACTCAGCGTGGACGCTGCTTGCAAGCGCAGCTGAAACTAAGTGCACTTCGTCACTCTTTGTTGCAAACTCAGCTATAGCCGCGCCGTAATAAGTGGAAGGTAAAAAGCCGCCTCCCTGTGCTTCGATTTGAACAGCTACATCGTTACCGCCCCTTACTGGGATTGTGCAGCCGCCGTTGCCAGTGCATGTTTGGTATAGTTTACCGTTGTAAAAACTTGTCAACGTAACACCCGCTACTGGTGAGTTGTCCTGTAAGTTTTTAACATTGAGGTCAAGGAAACCCGCGTGGCTAAGCAACGTCAACGTAACGCTAGTGTCTCCATTTACTTCAACATTTTGGCTTGAATGTGAAGGCTCGAGGCTTGACCGCACTTCAACTTGCGAATCGGTCGAAACTGTGAAAACAGTTGGAACACCAAAACTCGACGCTTGCGGTAGCGTAATTAGAAAGCCGTTTTGGTTAAGCACAGCAACTCCAGCGCCGCTGACACTCGCGCCATCTTCGTCTACAACGCTTACTTCAAGCGTAGCTGCAGTTTCGTTGCTAACTGAAACTAACTCCGCAGTTACTTCTTCACCGCTTGCAAACTCACTTGTAACACTTGGCAAAAAGCCGCTGCTTGTGACGAGACCGTAGTAAGTTGGGCCAGGCTCAAGCGAAAACTCCGCTGTGCCGTTTACAACCGCGTTTGAAATCAACTCGGTTACGTTGCCACGCTGGAAGATGTGTACGTAGGCTTGGCCGTTGACGCTTGCTCCATTCGCAACAACTGTAACCTTAGTTTTTGCAGCTTCTTGCGGTGCCGATTGAAGAGTGACAATAACCGACTGTGGTTGTGGACTAACTTGAATCGACGCCGATTGGCCGGGGTAAAACCCAGGCGAGGTAACTGTAAAGCTTACAAAACTATCAACAGTAATTCCACTGATTACGGCGCTGCCGTCTCCCCTAATTGCCGCGCTTTCTCCACCTGCGCTTAATCCAGTAAAAGTATATGCTGCACTTACTTGTCCATTTGCTACAACGCCGCCGTTCTCGTCCCTTACAAGCACCGTAACGTCAGTTGTTTGGTTAAATGGATTTGCACCTTGCAGCGCATCTTGCTGTACTGTGCCGGTGAATGGCTTTAGCAAAATCGTACCCGCGTCTTTTTGAACTGCAAGCAAAGTTAAACTCTGCGAATCATAGCGGTGCAGCGGGTCAACTGCCCTTATTCTTAAAATCGTCTCGCCTTGTAAGTCAACCTCTGCTTTTCCATTTGCGTTTGTCTCAACAAATTGCTTTGCAAGTTCAGAGCCAAGCGAATACGCGATTTTGATGCCGCTGACTGGTTGGCGGGTAGCTTCGTCAAGCACAGTAAGTGTAACTGCTTCGCTAGCATCCGCGTTTTGTGAGTTGATGTTAAAGCTGTAAAACCGCCTTCCAGCTGGGTTGATGCTACGTTCAGTTGAACCAACTTGAGAAGAAACCGCAAACCGCAACGGCTTGTTTGGAAGATTAGAAAATGAAACTTTGCCATACGCGTCTGTTGTGCCTGTGCCCACTACGCGGTTGCCGTCGTAAACCATTACAGCGGCGTTTGACAGCCTTGCTTCACCTGCAAATACAACTACGTCGAACTTGCCGCTCGAAACAGCAGGGGTGTAAAGAAACACGAAGTAGCCAATAGCTACAATTGCAAGCAACAGAACCACAGTGGCAGTTGGGTTTTCCTTCAGGACTTGCGGCACCTCCACTACTCCGCCAGCGGATTGTTTTTTGTAGAAGCCGCCTTTGCCTAAATCGCTATCTTCTTCTTTATTGGCGTAAAAACCTTTTTTGCCTAAACTACCCTTGTCAACTTCAACCACTTTATCCGCTTCGCTTTTCCCCTCTTCTAACTCCTTAAATTTCTTCGCAAGAGACATAAATAAACATACGCAAGCAAGGCATTTAAAGTTGATTAAAAAAGAAAAAAAGTAGAAAAAATTACTGGTTCCTGCTTGTGATGTAGAAGGTGACTTGCTTGTTGTCTGGGTCTACTCCGCCTTTGTCGCCGGCTGGAGCTTCGCCTTCTTTAGGCGCATAAGTTGCAAGTTCGTTTTTGTCCATGCAAGCTACTTTTTCACCGTTTTTTACACGTAGGCTGGAGAAGTCTAAGTCCATCCACACGTCTAGGTTCTTTGAACTAGTGTCAGTGTTGTCAACGCAGTCCACGTCAGGGCCAGTTATGCCAAGCGTGCCGCCAAAGTTAGTGTGCCCTTCGTTGTTAACTGCAATGTAAGCTCTCGCAGGCGCATCTGCAACAGCTGAACCTAAGACAAGCGTACCAGCTGCAACAGTCAACATCGGACCACAAACAGCGTTTACAACAGAATCAACTTTAGTAAGGGCTTTATCAGCGGTTTGTAGTTGAGTTATACATTCAGCAGGGGTGCTTTTGTCATTGCACAGTTGTTCAGATTTTGCACGGCCAATAGCTTCATCTAACCCGTCTTGAGCACCGTCAACGCCGCCAATACCTCCAGAGCCACCAGGTAATCCCCTACCATGGAGTGCGGTAGCCTCTGCATCTGCTGCAGCTTGTTGAGTCGAAGTAAGCGCAATCTGTTGGCTATCTAATCTTTCATACGTACCATCTGAATTATGCCTTACACCTGCGGCCGTGAGCGCCGCATGTCTTTCAGTGTAAACTGTTTTGGCGGACTCAAACGTGGCTTTTGCGTTTGCAACGTCGCTTGCTGCGGTCGAAATGTGTTCTTTTGAGTCCCTGAAGGCGGTTGAAGAAACTACGTTGCGTATTAGTTTTTCAGCTGCGCATTCGGGGTCGAATCCGCCGAGTGAGTTTAAGCAGAAGCATTTAGACATTGCTAAGTTAACCGCGTTTGGACAAGTGTAACTCGCTACACCTGCAAGTGTTTTCAACGTGCTAACTGCGTTTACAACGTCCAATGCAGTTCCAGCATAGCTACAAGCTTGTGCCCATTTGCCAAGGAACGTTGCAAACCCAGGTACGTCGCCTTTAACCGGATCAATTCCAAGCACGTTGTTCAATTTATCTGCAAGAATAGCGTCGTAAGCTTGGCCAGCGACAAATCCACCTAGCTGAGTGCCGACAAAAGCACCTGGAGCGTTTCCAATTGCGCCGCCAACAGTGCATCCGACAGTTGCACCGGCTATCTCTTGTGCAAAGCAAGACATCAATGCGTTTGGAATGTTGCGCCACCATTTGCTGTACAAGGTTTCGCCTTCTTTTTGTGAAGAGAACCGCACGTCTTCAACTTTGAAGTTGTTTCCGCCGCATGTCTTTGAAGTTAACCCAGGCTGTGCGTTGAAGTACCAACCGTCCCCGCAGTTACGTAGACACTGTCCACCGTTTATTGAAAGTTTGCCGCAGAGTTTCTGGGTTTGCGAGCATGAAAACGTGTCGTAATCCTGAGAAGTGGTTTCAAGAGGCTTGTACTTTGAAAGCTGCACCCTGTCCCCATTAGTTGGGTCAATTGAATACTGCCAGTAGTAGTCATAAACTCCTTCGGCTTTCCTGCCGGTTTCGCTGTCGAGGCACTTGTCGCCGGTTAAGCCGTAGAATGAAAACTCATCGTCAGAAGGGCCAATTGCGCCGCTTCCAAATTTGCCAGTCCACACGTCTCCGGCTAAGTGGTAGACAATTGGCTTTTGACGGATGTCTACAAAAGCGTTGTACGGAAACATGCCGAATGCGCATGGGTGAGGCGGGTTGCAAAACTGGCGCCTGCGGAAAACCGTGTTTGACAATACGCTTATCAATTGTTCTTTGGTTGACTTCATTGAATCTGGCTGGTTTTGGTACGTGTCTGTAACTTCTGCGGTTGTACCGTTAACAGTGTAAGTGCGTTGTGCGTTGCCAGCTGCATCTCTATCACTATCACTTGCAAGGTGCGGATCAAGCACAGTGAATAGGGGATCTGGGTCAAATCCATGTTTATCAGTGCCAATGCCAAGCAAACCTTCTGAGATGCTGCGCTCGTTTGTCACTACGGGCTTGACTCCTTGAACTGGAATGATGACTTCATTGTCTGACACTTTTAAGTAAGTGTTGGCAGTTGCTTCGTCGTTGCCTTTGAATATTGGGACTAAGTTGTCCTTTGAATATTGTCGGTTGTTGTAAAGCATGTGGATGTACGAACCATCTACGCCAAGTTCAGAAACGGGCGATTCTTCCCATGCTCTTTCAGTTAGTGTAACTGCGTGGTAAGCGGGTTTGAAATTTGTCACTAACTTAGACGCCGGAGCTGCAGGGGTAGATTGTGGTGCGCCGTCGGTGGAAAGTAGTGCTGAATTGACGCCGATGTTAAGCGGGATTTCAATTGCTTTTTGCGTGCATGCTGAAACCGCGCGGAGTACAGCTGCATTTTTCGTTATTTTAACTGCGTTGGGGTCTTTGGAGTTAAACTTACACGAGTCAGTTGACGCGTCGTATTTGAGCATTAGTAGCTTGTTGCCGTAAGCGTTGTATTCGTCTGGAAGTGAAAGGCTAGTGCGTGGGTCGTTGACTTGTTCAAAGCAGCCTGGCGCTAAGTCGTTAACCATGCTGAATATGAGTTGTTCGCATGGCGCGTTGGAAAAATTGAATAAAAGTATAAGCGCATCTGCTGGGAGGAGCGGGTCAACTTGGAAGTCAAGTGAATTTGCCGGCGTTGCTTTTCCGCTAACTGGGTCAACTAGTAAGAGGTTTAGTTGGTCGTTTGCACCGCCTGGTGAAGCGTTGTAAAGCAACGTGTAGTAGCTAGGCAAAGCGGCAAGTTGGGAGACTTGAAGTGGTAAGCCAACTAAGTTTATGTCAGTGGAGAGCTTTGCGTTGCCGTAAGTTAGTTCAATTGGAAAACTTGGATTTGCTTGTAGCTTTGCATGCGTTTCAATTTGGCCAGTTACTTTGGCTGATGTTTTTGAAAGCATTGAGTAAGAGTTTTCAACAGTGTTAGACATATAACTTTCAACAGTAGGTTGGGGGATAGCTTGGTCAGCTGTTCGCAAAATAGTTATGAAATTAGGGTCAGTTTTGAACTTCAACTGCGTCCCGTCGTCGAAATTAGGTGCAAAGTCAAGCACGGAATAGTGAAGGAAAAGCGGGTTTGGAAACTGCTCGCGAGCGGATAAGTTGTTTGTCGTTGCTGGGCTAGCTTGGAAACCTTGCCCACCTGTGCGTGACCCTTGTTTGAAACTAAGCGTTAGGCAAGCTTGGTTATTGCAACTAACAACTTGGTCAGCTACACTTGCAACTTTAAACGTGGTTTTATTCACATCAGCCATGCATTCGCGTTTTGCAGGTGTTTCTTTAAGCGGGCCAAGAGCCGAGTCTGAAGGTGAGCGGGAATAAGTTCCGTCGTTGAAAACTGCATACGCACGGTAAGAAACGTTTAGCCTAGTTGGAGTTGGCTTCGTAACTATGAACTTTAGCCTGATGTCGCTGCTTGGAACCGCGCCGTATTTAGCGCTTGGTACAAATGCGTCAACCCACTTGAAAATTCCAACGTTGCTAGGGGCAATTTGAGAATCGCAATTACCAGGGTAAGACGTTCCACCGCGTAGGTTGAAGTTGCCGCTGTTTATCATCTCTGGGTCGTCAAGCGGGAAGCCCTTGAAAATAATCGCGTTGTCGCTTGACGTTGAAGAAGAGTCATCACCTAAGCGCAAATAGACGCCGGTGCCGTTTGTGTTCGGCTTGAAAACAACGTTGAAAACAGCTGTGTAGGTTTTGCCGGCTTCTAATATGCTAAACCCAGTTGCGTCAGTTGCTGTAACTGCATTGCCTGTAGCGTCGTCAATTATCTGCGGGCTAGCAGGCATTATGTCAGTGCTTGTTGATGGAATCATTACAACGTTAACTGCTTTTACGTCATTTGGCAACAAGTAGAAAGTCTCCGCTTTGTCGAAGTAGCCAGGCGCGTGGGCGATTACAGTATAGGTAACTGCAGATACTAGTGATAATTGGCAAATTCCGTTTGTGATTGGAGTTGGGTTTTGCACGCCTGAATTGCTCCCGCATCCGCCGAGTATAACTGGCTGACCAGCGTTGGAATATGAAACTGTAAATGACGCGTCGGAAACCGCGCGGGAATTGTCAAACACGTCAACTGCGTTTAGGTTAACTTCTCCAGCAGTTGGAACAATTCGAATTGTTAAGTTTGTATTGTCTAGTGCAACTGTTAAACTCCCTTCTCCAACGTAAGACCCATTGGTTGCCGTTACGGTTATCGCTGTTGAAACCGGGAGGTTTTTGACAACAAAAACGCCGCCGGTTGTTGTGCTGACATTTGGAAGCAGTAAGTGGCTATTTGAAGAAAGCAACGCAGTTACAGTCCCATGCGCAAGCGGCAAGTTATAAAAGTCAACTAAACTCACGCGTAAGTCAACAGCGTTGTCCGCTGTTTTTTTCGTTAAGTTAACTTGGAATGGCATCACGCCAGGAGTTAAGGTAAACGGTTCTGATGCATAGCGCACGTGGTTCGGGGAATAAACTGATAAGTATACGTTTTGTCCAGCTGGAAGGTTAACTATTGTCCTTGTCCTGCCAGTTCCAATTGCACTTGAAGGCAACCGCTGCGGAGTTGTAGCTGACTCTGTAACAACTGCAAGTTCAAGGCTTGGAAAAGACGCAGTAGCAGGTACAGCGTCGTCGCTGAACGTAAGTGTCAAGTTAGTTGCGGTTAAATTGGAAACAACTGGTAGAGTTACGCTAATTGCAGTAGTAGCTTGAGTCACCCTAGGGGCGGAAACTTGCGTCACATAGCCATCCGCATCAACGCCAACATATGCCTGTATTCCAGTTGCTATGTTTGTAAATGAAATTGTTCCATTGACATTAGTGTTACCTGCGCCTAGTTGGCTGTGGTCAGCGTTGTTGAACAGCGCAACAGTTGCCCCTCCAATACCGGAGCCGCTTGAATTAGTGACAGTTACAGTTACAGTTCCAGTTGTTGACAAGTCAAAAGAACGAGCTCCGCTTACATTTGAACCATCATTTAGCGATGGAATACGGCCAGCGTTACGAGCTAAGCTGCCGAAATTGTTAATTGAGTCAAGGGAAGAAGTTAGTGTAATTTGCTGCTGGTAGCCAGGCGAGTCAGCTGTAAACGACTGGGTCACGGTATCGAACCCTTGGGCACTTACAGTTAGTGAAATGGGCGTTCCAATTGGGACGTTTAACTGCGCTATCCCTTGGCTTGAAGTTTGCGTGTCGCGCGTTTCTCCACTTACAACATATGACACTTGCGCTTGTGCAATTGGCGCGCTTTCGTTTGTCACAACTAAAAGGGTAACTTGCTGGCTACTTTCACCAGTGCGAAGGATAAACGGCGGAAGTGAAGCACCTGAAATTAAATCACGCGAAACGGGGTTAAACCCATCTTTTGAAACAGTTATCCTTAGCCGAACACCCGAAGAGATGCCTGCGAAGCTAACGCTTCCATCTTCTGCACTTGTAGCGGTTTGGTTGATGTTTGCTCCCGTAATCGTTACAAGCGCATCGGCAAGCGGTTCATTTGAAGCGGTTTGGACGCGCACCATTAACCCACTTGACCCGCCAAACCCAACACCTTGCAGCAACGCAGGGTTAGTATAGAGATAAGCGCCGCCTACTATGATTAACAGAAGCGCAGTAAAAAGCGGAAGTGAAGGTATGCCTTTGCTTTCAATAGATTGTACAAGCGGCTTTAAGTTAAGCCCATTGTTAGCTAGCCACTCGATAAAGCCGTAGTATTTATCTTCGATTTTGTAATAGATTTCTTTTAATCCCACAGAAACACAATCAACCCACTTAACTGCTAATGGTTAAGAATACTATGATGCTATATAAAGTTAGCTAGAACATATTTAAAAATCAAACCCCCACAAGGTAAACGTCGCAATGAAAACAACTAAACCAAAAAACACAGTAGAGCCAACTAAAACAGCTAAAACAGTCAAACAGGCCAAACTAGCTAAACCCGCCCCACGACCAGCGGCACAACCAGCCACACAACCAACTGCAGCAACCACGCATCCAACTTCACAACTGGCAAAGGAAGAATGCGAAGCGCTAGTTGCAAAAATATTAGCTGAAAAATATTCACTTACAGACGTAAAGCCACAAGTAGAAGTCCACTTTGAAAACAGCAGAAAAGCAGACGCAAGCTGTTCAATTGCATTCCAACTTGCCGGTAAGTTAAAAATGGCTCCTGCAAAAATCGCCGAGGAAATCGCAAAGCAAATAAAAAAAGGCAAACTAATTGAAAAGGCAACAGCGTTAAACGGGTTCGTCAACTTCACTTTTTCCCCAGCATATTATGCAGCGGTGCTTGTTGAGTCAAGCAAAAATAACTACGGGTGCAAAACAGGAAACCCTAACAGCGGCAACAATGGGAGCCAACAACCCGAAACAGTAATTGTCGAATACTCTGGACCTAACGTGGGCAAGCCGCTTCACATTGGGCACATCAGGTCAACTATTTATGGCCACAGCGTGAAAAACCTCCTTGCAAGCCAAGGAAATAGCACTATTGGTTTTAACTACCTGGGCGACTCAGGTGCACAAGTTGCAAAACTCCTCCTTGCACTTGAGGAGTACAAGGATTTACCGGAGATTAAAACTGAAAAAGATCTCCTACAATACTACGTTAAGATAAACGCTGAGATTGAAGGTAACCCTGGCTTAAAGGAACGCGAGCGAAAAATCCTCGAGGCAATTGAAACCGGCGACCCTACAGTGCAAAGCGGGTTGGACAAAGTAAGGCAACTTTCGCTAACTGCATTTAAAGAAAGTTATAAGATCCTCAACGTGGAATTCGACGAAATCCAAGGGGAAAGCAAATACATCGTTCCAGCGAAGAAAATCGTCGAGGAATGCATTGAGAAGAAAATCGCGTTTAAAGACAAAGGGGGAGAAATAGTTGCAGAGCTGGAACCGCAGTTACCAAACGCGGTTCTAGTAAGGAGCAACGGCACAACGCTTTACCTTACCCGGGATCTTGCGCTTGCGGATTACAAATTCCAAAAATACAAGTTCGACGAAAGCATCTACGTCACTGCAAATGAACAGAACCTCCACTTTAGGCAAGTGTTTGCAACGCTGAAAAAACTTGGGCGGAATTATAACAACCGCCACGTGGGTTTTGGGTTAATAAAAATCGAAGGGACAAAACTGTCAACCCGCGAAGGCAAAGTGCTCCTGCTTGCAGATGTAATTCACGAAGCGCAGGAAGAAGCTAAAGCGCAGATAATATCGCGGGACACTAACACCGACATTAAGCCAATTGAGTTGAACAAACGCGCATTGGCAATTGGGCTGGCAGCGTTGAAATTTGCAGTGTTGAAAGTCAGCGCAGAGAAGGACATTAACTTCGATTTCAAGTCAATGGTCTCGTTTGAAGGCGACACAGGCGCCTACTTACAATACTCGCTAGTAAGATGCAAGAGCATCCTAGAAAAAGCTACCACCTTGAAAACCGGAGCAACTGCAACACTTGTAAAAGAAGAAACACCGGAATTAAACCAAGAAGAAAAAGAACTCCTCCTACACATCTCTGCGTTTCCAAATGTAACCGCCAGCGCCGCGAAAAGCTTATCGCCACACGTATTATGCGACTACCTCTTGAAAACAGCTGCATCTTTTTCAAAGTTCTACTCAATGCACAGCGTACTCGACGCCGAGAGCGAAGCCATGAAGCAGCAGAGGTTAGAAATAGTAAAGGGAACTGCGAACGTAATGCAAAAAGGGTTGGAACTCCTCGGCATAACGCCGCTTGATAGGATGTAGTCACTATTTTTTATCGTAGATATTATCGTGGTGGTCGAAGTCCTGGAATAAAATTTCGTTTAGCTTTTTATCTACGTGAAAAATGAGCACAAAATGCCCAACCTGCACTCGCTTGTATTCTTCCATTGGCGTGCGAAGATTCTTATAAAAATCAATGGTTTCGGAATCCCGCGCTATCACTTCCTCTATTTTTTTATGCAATTGAACTAGTAAGCGCTTGTCTTTTTTTAGGAAATTTTTTAGCTTTTCCTTAAGTTTATCCGAAACGTTATATTTAAAAGCCACAATTATTTCACGTCAAAAAGTTCGTCTAATTCTTTTTTTGTCATTGACTTATGACCATATTTTTTTATGTGGGCATTGTGTATTTCTATCATTTCTTTTACAACGTCTTCTCGCACTTCTTCTTCAACTAAATCATGCCCATAGGAGTGGGCGATTTTGATAAGCGCTTCTCCTTTATCATGTAACCCGTATTTTTCCTTCACCACACCAAGTACTCGGTTACTGTAGTCGTCTATTGATAAGTTCACATTTACAGCCATGTTAGTTCACCTTATATGAACTTAGTTGAACTAAGTTATTAAGCCTTTCCCGTTTTTAAAGCGCTATTTAACCGCGCATTTAATTAGCTCCAGCGAACAAGCGTTGTGCGCTTTGCAATATGCGCGGCACTTTTCGGCCGTTTCCTTGTCGCGGTATTTCAAGCCGCACTCGCTGCATTTGTACAACATTTCGCTCATTCATCGCTCACAATTTATCTCACGCTTTCCCGCTGCTTCCGAGCAGCTTGATGCGTTCTTCTACTACTTTTTGCATTAGTTGTGTTGATGGCTTGAGTATTTTGCGCGGGTCGAATTCGCGTGGGTTTTTCATAAGGGTTTGGCGCAACGCTGCGGTAAATGCGAGGCGTAGGTCAGTATCTGTGTTTACTTTGTTAATTCCATTTTTCACGCTGCGTTTTAACTCTTTTTCGTCAACTCCTTGTACGCCTCCGATTACTGCGCCGAAGCTTTGGCTGAGTTCAACGATTTCTTTTGGTACAAGCGAAGCGCCGTGTAGCACAAGCGGCATTTTCGTCTCTTGTTTTATTATTGAGAGGCGGCGGATGTCAAGTTGTTGTTCTGCATGGGTGAATTTATACGCGCCGTGTGAAGTGCCGATTGCAATTGCTAAGGCGTCGATTCCGGTTTTGTCAACGAATTCAACCGCTTTTTTCGGGTCAGTTAAAAGGATTTCACGGCTTCGTACGCTATCTTCAGCGCCGCCGATTGTGCCAAGTTCCCCTTCAACTGACACTCCTTTTTCCCTTGCCATTTTCACCGTTTCTTTTGTGAACTCGACGTTTTTGTCAAATGGAAAATGCGAGCCGTCGAACATCACTGACGTATAGCCAGCGTCGATGCATTTCTTAACTAATTTTAAGTCGGTACCATGGTCGAGGTGGAGAACAACAGGTACAGCAGCGGTTTGGGCGGCTTTGTGGCATAGTGTGGCGAGGTAGTCGAACCCAGCGTAGTTAAACGCACCGGGAGAGGTGGAAAGGATGACTGGCGCGTCTTGTGCTTCTGCGCCTTCTATAATTGCGCGTGTGATTTCTAGGTTATTAGTGTTAAACGCGCCTACAGCGTAGTTTTCCTTGTTGGCTTGTTTCAGCACTTCAGCAAGCGTTGCGAGAACCATGTAAACCATTACTCCTTTCGCGTATATTAACTTTTGATTTTGAAAGTGATTTTGCCGCTACCGTGGTCAAGCTGCTTTGTAAAGAGCTTTATATTATTCGATCCAGCGCAGGTTTCAGTTCTTCCTTGGCGAGCCCATAAGCTAGCAAAATTACAGTCTTGGTAAACAAAATAACTCGCTAAATTACTGTGCCAAGAAGTGCAGCTTTTTCCGTTTATGTCCACATAAGTTCTGTCTGGCAATGCGCTATTATCAGTTGCGCCATTTATAATCCAAGATGAAAGTAAACCAAGGAAACGCGTACCAACAAGGGCATTACATGCACCGGAAACTATTTCAGCGCCTGCAAATGAATCTGAACCAACTAATGGCGCGTTGGCTGGAATGCTTGCAGTACAGGTTGTTTTAAGCGGGGTGAAATACGCTCCAATTACGCCGTAATTTACAACTGCACCTGCAACTCCTATGACACTTTCAGAAACTAAATCGCACGTAGTAACAGGATTTTCTAAAGCTTGTTGGATTAAAACAGTTCCACCAACTGCAGCTGTTCCAGCAGTGAATGCGCATTCGCTCGCTTTTGGGCTACACACACTAATCACTTCTGCCGTTGCAGCTGCACAAGCAGCTGCAGAATAAGGATTGGTAACAGAAGTTGTACATGCCGCAGTTTTAGCCGTTAAAGCCGCTTCACAAATGTGCTGTGCAATTATTGAGCAAGTCAAAGTAGCAGCACATCCGACGGTATAACATGCACCTAATTCTTCTGCTAAATGAATAACTTTCATACTGCTTACTGCAGTTTCAAACTTTGAAACTGCAAAAGTGTTCCTATCGCATAGTTGGCCGCTGTCTCCTTGTTGTTGATCGAAGTATGTCCCGTCGCCGCATGTTTGTAAGCAGTTTCCATTGCGCCACGACATTGCGCCTGGAAACGCTAAGGTAGTTGTTTCTTGGCCGCATGCTGCGTCGTAGTAGTCAACTGGCGAAATCGAAAGGCCGGTTGCTTTTGGAGTCCAGACGTATGCACCGTTTGCATCTTTTGAATAGTCAATCGACAACGCGTAAACTCCTTGCTGTGCTTTACCCTGCTGATCCGCAGATTGTGAAGTTACTGTTTCAAAGTTCGCCTTGTGTTCACGGTTTGTGCCGAGGTAGCCGGCGCCTAGTTGGAATGAAAAGTCTTTGTTTGGCTGAAATACGCTGTAGGGAAAAGTTTTTAATTTACAGTTTGGGTCAATTGCACAATTTGGAGGTGCACGGCGGAAAACTGTGTTGTTTGCGATTACGCCGACTTGCTGGCGGAGGTTTTGAAAATCTGCTTGTATCTGCTTATCTTTAACCCCGTTGGTAAACAGTACGGATAAAAATGCAGGGGTTGATATTCCAAGTTCCTGTGAAAAATCGCGCCCGTCTAGTTTCGTGCTTTTGACGCTTGTTGACCCTGGCGACTGGTAAATCCCTTGGCCGTTATTTTGGTCAAGTAAATAGCCAGCAACGCCGCCGATGTTTACTTTTTCTTCTTTTGAATATTGGCGGTTAACAAGCAGCGCCCATAGGGAATGTGGAGTTTCGTCAAATGGGTTCGTGCCTTCACCTAAGTCGTTTGTAGGCTCTGTAAATACGACTTGCGTTGAAAGCGCCTTGTATAAGTCAACTCCAGCAAGTTCAGGACGTTGTTTTACTTTGATGTCAAAAGTTAAACTGGCAGGGCTGCACGCGTGTTGAACTGTTATTTTTGCGCTTGCTTCATTAACATGGTTTAAGTCAATGCTGTGGCTTGAACACGCTGGGGTAGACGCGTCGTATTTTAACAACTTTAACCCAATTGGGGGCGTGTCAACAAGTTCGCTAGGCACATTGGAAAGCTCGAAGCAGCTTGATTCTTGTATCAATACTTGTTGGAAGTTATTCTCGCCGCTGTCGCAAGGTGAAGATGAATAATTTAAATATACAAAAACCGCGTCAGCTGGAAGCAATGGGTCAGTGTACATATCGATTTGCTGTGCGGGCCTTGCTCGTTCGTCAAGAAGCTGTAGTTTTTGACCCAGTTTATCATAAGAGATTTCGTATCGCGTACCAAGCGGGGCTAAGTTCACTGCAGGCGCTGGTGGTGCAAGCACTTCTAAATTAATTGAATTAGAACTTATTTTGTTGCCATACGTTAAGGAAAGCTGCTGGCTTGCCCGAAGTGGTTGGACAATTGAAGAAATAACTCCGGTTGACTTAAAACTGTTAAGCGCTAAGTTAAATGTATTGGCACCTGTGTCCACTGAATCGCTTGGCTGTGTAGTTGCAGCGTCTAGTTTAAGCACGTCCGAAGGTGGTGAAAAACTAAGCACAGTGGACGTTTGTTGAAAGTCTAAAATACTATAGTGTAAATCGAGGTTTTGGTGAACTACGTCGGTTGCCTGTGCTTGGAAATAAGTTGTTGAAGGAGTTTCACCTTGGGTGAGCCAAGTTTTTATGCAAGCATATGCATTGCACTTAACTTCGCCTTTCTTTTCTACGTTTAATTGTATTGACTGCGTCCTGGAGTCACACCACTTTTTGCCGCTTGTGGAAGAAAGTGCTTCGCCAAGTGTAATGTCAGTTGGTTCACGTATAACTCGCCCAATTTGTTGGCCATTTTGGCTGTTTTGACCATTTTGCTCATTTTGCCCATCTTCGCTTGTAAAGGTTGTAAGCGTGAAGTACTCAAGTTTAGTTGAACCAGGCGCAATTGCTGCGATTGGCACGTTTACCTCTTGAAAATCTGCAGCTGCTGTAGCAGGCGAGCCACCTGCAAATACCCATTTGTACAGCCCTAGTCCAGTTGAGCTAAGCGTAGAGTCACACGCGCCGGAGTAATAAGTAGTGGAGGCGTTTGCGAACCCAGCGTAAAACGGCGATCCGCTTGGCGAAAATTCCTCTGAAATAAACGCAATTCCTGCAGGCATGGAGCTTGAGTAAAGCGATTGCGCCGCATCGCCAAGCCTAACATATAAGCCATACGCATTTGCCGCAGTGAGGGCTTTGTTTGTCTTAATTGAAAACTTTGCAGCGTAAACTTTTCCAACTGATAAATTTTCACCGCTTGCTGCGTCTAGCTTATGCCCGTCTTCTGTGTCAAATAAACCAAGGAAAAGCGACTGTTGGGAAAAGCTCGATGGGAACAACTTAATTGGAACGTTGACGTGGCTAAATGGAGTTGCTTGGAACTCTACGCTGGTTGAATAAAACCCGTTGAGTGAAGCGCGTGCAACGTAGGTAACTGTAGACATGAGTGGCAATGTGCAAGATGGCGCGTTAAGTGTTAAAGTGCAGTTTGAGGGTACTTCGACTAATTCGGTTGGAGTAGATTTATAGAACAGCTTAACATCTGCGTTAGCAAGGGGTTGGTTTGACGTGTAGTCAAGCACTGAAAGTGCAACTGTGCCTGTTGGCGGCTTAAGTACAAGCGTTGCATTAGTGTTGCCAGTAAGCGTTAAGGTAGTTTGACCTACAAAGGAATTTTTCTCCGCTTTTACTACAATTGGCAAGCCAAGCGGGACATTGGAAAAAGTTGCTGACCCAATGGAATTGCTCCTCGCTTCTGGCGGCGAAAGCACGGTAGCGATGAATAAGTTAAGCGAAGCAATTGAAACCGCGTGGCCTTCAAAGTCAGTTACAGCTACGCTAAGCGAAGCTGTTGAAGTTGCATTTGCCTGCTTTAGGTTTGCAGTGAACTCCTGCGAATCAGCAGGCGTAATTAGGGAGCTTACAAATCGAGCGTATGCACCACCGCTACCACTGCCTGCTACTGCGAGATTACTATTAGTATTAGCACTAGTAACCGCGATGTAGAAGTTTTGTTTTGGTAACTGCCTGAAAACAACTTGGCCATTTACATTCGACTTTGTTGAAATGACTGCGCTGCCTTGAGTTGAAATTACATATACGTCTCCACGGCTAGGTGCACCGCTTGAATCCCGTAGCTTTACAAGGAAGTCAATTGAATTGTTTGCATTTGCCCGCGTAAGCGTCGCGTTTATCAACATACCGCGTTGGAACTTCACTTGGTCAGTTACAAAAGTAAGGAAACCATCCGCTTCTACAACAGCATAAATGTTAAAGTCGTTGTCAATCGGCACGTGGTTAAAAGCCCCGACTCCAGCTGCATCGGTATGCGCTTCTGCAATCAGCGTCTTGGAAAACCCATTGTATAGCGCAACATATGCATTTGCAACTGGCTGAAACCCAGAGTCACTTAACTGGTTGACACTTACACTTGCACTCGCAAAAGCAGTTGCGTTTAAAGGCGAAGAAATAGTATGCCGCTGTATTGCAAGTGAAGTTAGGTCAATTGCCCTACCTGCAAGTTGTTGTAACAGCGTAACCCGCTGCACTTTGCCTTTCATTACAGTGAAGGAAAACTCAGCTGACTCGAACCCCGCTGAAGTC
>OBEQ010168009.1_pt1 | contig 17005 bp, 12 predicted proteins | sample 1670901 | NCBI WGS metagenome assembly OBEQ01 (sample SAMEA104232315, study PRJEB22302) | groundwater metagenome | biome: forest; feature: aquifer; material: groundwater | place: USA | collected 2011-08-07 | depth 5.4 m
CATCGTGGTAAATGTCGATGCCATCTATCGTGAAATTAGCGGCGATAAATCAGCGGCGAATGTTGCTGATCTGGGTGCGAAGATGGCTCGTATTCGTCGCGAGCGGCGCCAATAAAATCCGACGATAAGATTCGACAACGGAGCGTTTGTCTCCATACTCTAGAATTAGTGGTTGCGACCTCCGCCAATCAAATTCTCGATTTTTAAAATGTAAATGGATAAAGGAAGTTTATGTCTGACACGACATTTTTAGATGACAGTATTGAGAATGTGTCTCTAAAACAATATGCGGAAAATACATACCTCAACTATTCGATGTATGTCATTCTTGACAGAGCATTGCCGCACATTGGTGATGGATTAAAACCGGTTCAACGTCGCATCGTTTATGCGATGTCAGAATTGGGTCTCAAATCTACCGCAAAATATAAAAAATCCGCGCGAACCGTCGGGGATGTTATCGGGAAATTCCATCCGCATGGTGACAGCGCCGCTTACGAAGCCATGGTACTCATGGCGCAAAATTTCTCGTATCGTTATCCGCTGATAGATGGCCAGGGTAACTGGGGTGCGCCGGACGATCCGAAATCATTTGCCGCGATGCGTTACACCGAATCGAAACTCACGCGATATGCTGAAGCACTGCTTTCTGAACTTGGCCAAGGGACCGTAGATTGGACGCCCAACTTTGACGGCACCTTATACGAGCCATCGGTATTACCGGCGCGTGTGCCCAATTTATTGCTGAACGGCACTACCGGCATTGCCGTTGGTATGGCTACTGACATACCACCGCACAATTTGCGCGAAGTGATTAGCGCATGTGTGCGATTGTTAGATTCACCCAAGACCACCACAGAAGAGTTGTGCGAGCATGTCCTCGGGCCTGATTTTCCCACTGAGGCGGAAATTATTACGCCGAGAGAAGATATCATTAAAATGTATGAATCCGGCCGCGGCGGGATTCGTATGCGAGCAGTTTATAGCGTGGAAAATGGTGATATCGTTGTTACCGCATTACCTTATCAAGCGTCGGGTTCAAAAATTCTGGAACAAATCGCAGCTCAGATGCAGGCAAAAAAATTGCCGATGGTGGCGGATCTGCGCGATGAGTCAGATCATGAAAATCCCACTCGTCTGGTGATTATTCCACGCTCCAATCGCGTTGATGCTGAAGCCGTGATGAATCATCTCTTTGCAACCACCGATCTGGAAAGAACCTATCGAGTTAATTTTAATATGATTGGCGTCGACGGCTTGCCAGCGGTTAAAGGCTTGAAGGTGATGCTCGGTGAATGGCTCGATTTTCGAACCGAAACAGTACGTCGTCGTTTGCAATACCGTTTAGACAAAGTCAATGATCGATTGCATATCTTGGATGGTTTGCTCGTTGCTTATCTTAATATCGATGAAGTGATAGCGATTATCCGCTTCGAAGACAAACCCAAACAGGTTTTGATGGAGCGATTTAATTTATCGGATGCGCAAGCTGAAGCAATCTTGGAGTTAAAGCTACGCCATTTAGCAAAACTTGAGGAGATGAAGATTCGTGCAGAGCAAGCCGAATTAGGTCAGGAGCGAGATAGCTTGGAAAAAATTCTTAGTTCCGAGCGCCGCCTAAAAACAGTGGTGAAAAAAGAGTTGCTAGAAGCGGCCGATGAATTTGGCGATGCTCGGCGTTCACCGATTATTAAACGCGAAGAGGCTCATGCCTTCAGTGAAGACGATTTAATGTCGACTGAACCCGTCACCGTAATTCTGTCTGAGAAAGGCTGGGCGCGACAGGCGAAAGGCCATGAGGTTGACCCAACCGGCCTGAATTATAAATCGGGCGATAAATTTAAAGCAGCAGTGCTGGGTAAGAGCAATCAACCTGTCGTGTTTATCGATTCCACTGGACGAACCTATACCGTAGCAACTCGGCAATTACCTTCGGCGCGAGGTCAGGGGGAACCTCTGACAGGAATTATAAAACCACCGTCAGGGGCGACTTTTGAAGGCTTAATGATGGGCGCAGACGAAGATTTATTTCTGCTTTCTTCTGACGCGGGATACGGATTTGTCGCCAAGCTTGGTGAACTGCAAACTAAAAATAAGGCCGGTAAAACCAGTTTAACTCTGCCGCCTGGAGGTCTGGTATTAGAGCCGTGTGTAGTTCGAGATCCAGAAAATGATATGATAGCCGCAGTCAGCAATGATGGCCGTCTATTGGTGTTTTCGGTGAAAGATCTGCCTCAGCTTGCTCGCGGCAAAGGCAATAAAATTATGAATATCCCCTCCGCTCGAGTTCAGTCACGCGAGGAATATTTAAAGGCCGTAGTAGTGTTAACTGAGGGCGATGTGCTGCTTGTTCATTCCGGCAAGCGACACATTAAACTGAAGGGCGCAGATCTTGAGCATTATGTTGGAGAGCGTGGTCGACGTGGAAGTAAGCTGCCGCGCGGCTTCCAAAAAGTTGATGCTGTGGAAGTGGTAGAAAAATAGCCCCCATTTGAAAACATTTTTTAGTTTAGATCATCTTTTGGAGCCCCTTGATTGGGGCTTTTTTGTATGTTTGCTATTAGTAATAGGGTAAGAAGGAGTAAGAGAGTAAGAAGATCGTACAAAAAGGAGAGTTAAAAAAGGGCGATATTAAATCGCCCAAGTCTCTCTTAAAATTGTGTATCAACCATTCGTTAATCAAGGCTGCGGAGTCACTGCACTTCGAAAATAGTTGCACAATAAGCTAAAAAAATATATCGCATTAGTACTTAGATTTGGCTGCGAGTGCCTTCAGTTTTAAAGCATCTCAAAAAATTTCGAGAAAAAGCGAATGTTAGTTCAGACGCCTTACCGCAGAAATGTATAAATATTATTGCTCCTAATAAAATCTAACAAATGGGGCGCGTGTTCTATTTTTTTAAAGTTGGTTCTGTGTTGATGTAGAGAGCTTTAAAGATTCTGAATCAGATAAAAATGGTGGCGCTATTGAGATTGGTAAAAGTCATTTGAATAATTGTCTTGAGCTGTTCGTTACGTAAATCGCTTGCTGACGATCTGGGCGTGGTGGGGGGTTGAGGTGGTCGGTTGGCTGCTTAATATTAAATATTGTTTGCCGAGAAAATAATAATAGTGGAACAATAGCGGTATAATGTGCCCTAACATTCATAGGCTGGTTTTTATTTGGACGGTGCTATATCGGTGAACGAAATTATTTTAATAAATGTTTCTGGGGAAGATAAGCCTTGTGTGGTTGCAGGCTTAGCGGGAATTTTGGCGCAATATAAAGTCAATGTTCTCGATATCGGCCAAACATCAATCCATGACACCTTGGCGTTCGGGATACTAATTGAAGTACCCGAAGGCGTCGATTCCAAACCAATGTTGAATGATATATCGAATTCTGCAAAAGGGCTTAACTTGCAAGTGCGATACACCTCGGTTTCAACCGAAGAGTATTCCCTTTGGGTATCGCAACAGGGCAAACCGAGATACATCGTGACTCTGCTCACTCGTCAGCTAGACGCTGTTCAGATCGCAAAAGTAACTGATGTTGTAACACAGCATGGCATGTACATCGATCAAATTCGCCGACTCTCAGGTCGTGTTCCTCTAGATCGGTTATCGACTAAAACCAGCGCGTGTATTGAAATTTCTGTGCGTGGACATTCGCCAGATGTAATCCAATTACGGGCTGATTTTCTCGAGTTGGGCAATGAGTTGGATATTGATATCGCCTATCAGGAGGCGAATATGTTTAGACGCAATCGACGACTTGTGGCATTTGATATGGACTCAACGCTAATCGAAGCTGAAGTGATTGATGAGTTGGCAAAAGCGGCGGGAGTAGGTGAGCAGGTCGCGGCGATTACTGAAAGTGCGATGCGTGGCGAACTGGATTTCGCACAGAGTTTTCGTAAACGTGTTTCTCTGCTAAAGGGTCTTGATGCTTCCGTGCTTGCTGAAGTCGCGAAGAGCCTGCGATTAACAGAAGGCGCGGAAGAGTTAATTTCAATCTTAAAAAAGCTAGGTTATCGCACCGCGATTCTTTCCGGCGGCTTTAATTACTTTGGCAAAATTTTGCAAGAAAAACTTGGCATCGACTATGTTTATGCCAACGAGTTAGAAATTGTCGACGGCAAAGTCACGGGAAATGTCGTTGGCACCATCGTTGATGGGGAGCGAAAAGCCCTGCTGCTATGTGAAATTGCAGAACGCGAGAACATTGCGCTTGAACAGGTAATTGCTGTCGGCGATGGGGCGAACGATTTACCCATGCTCAGCATCGCTGGTCTGGGTGTGGCATTTCGTGCCAAACCCATCGTTAAGAAATCGGCGAAACAATCTATTTCCAATCACGGTCTTGCCAGTATTCTCTATTTGCTCGGTTTTAGTGACAAAGAAATGAATAAGGTTTAATGGCTTATTCTTACAAAACATCGAGCACCGAATTAATTATCGCTGCTAAAATCGTAGTCCATCTTGGCGCTTGGCGCTTGCAGGTAGTGGCCCTGGATGTAATGCGCGCCAGCCTGCCACAGGGTTGATAGCACGCTGGCGTTTTCGACAAATGGCACAATGGTATGTTTCTCTTGGGTGTGCAATTCTTTGATTAAGTTTATCAACGATTTCGGATCTTCATTATGATTCTGAATGTCCAGCGTATATGAACCATCTATTTTTACAAATTTCACCTTGAGGTGTTTGAGTAAATTGAATGGTTTTAACGAGCAGCCGAATCGACTTAACACACACTCACATTTAATTAATGATAATGCCTTCGAAATTTCTTTTGCATCATTGAGAAAATTACCGGCATCCGCTTCATTGAATTGGAAGATCAATTGACTCGCCGCAACATTTGCGGCTTTAAGGGCATTTTGAATCCAGGGTACAAACGATTGATCTTGCAATGAGCTAGCAGTCAAATTAATAATAAGATGAGTCTCGTTGCCTTTAGCTATATCTTCCGACAACAATTTCAGCGCTTGTATAATCACCCATTTATCAAGTTTCGCGGTAACCTGTAACTTTTCGGCATGTTCTAAAAAATGATTAGGTGAGATTTCAGTACCGCTTTCGTCGACCATGCGCAGTAGAACTTCATAATAACGATTGCCGCTGCCACGCAAGCTAATGATCGGCTGGAATAACAATTTAAACTGTCCCGCGTTGAGCGCAACTTCGAGTTTTTTCGCCATGACATGTTTTGCTTCGTCGGTGTTTTCACTCTCTTCTTCGTAGAGAAAAACACAACCTCGGGCAGCGTCCATAGTTCGAGCTGTATTGGCAGCCTCAAACGCTTTGGCTAGGGCAGTTTTACCGTCATCAGTATTGTCGTTAATCATGGCGATACCAATGCTGCAGGTCGCCTGTAATGTTTGTCCATCGGCTTGAGATATATTGTCCTCAATTTTGGTGGCTAACCCTGAAGCGTAGACAAGCACTGTGCGAGGTGAGCCCTCCGGTAGTAGTATGGTAAATACATCATCAGCGAAACGTGCGAGAGGATGTGATTCATTGACTTCGCGTCGCAATAGCATGGCGACATCGCCAAGCACGAGATCAGCTGCGGCAAGGCTTACTTCAGATTGAATACTGTTAAGGTTGTCGATAGTGATATAAATAATCGCACTGCCGGCGCCACTGTTAAGCGCTTTACTTACCGCATGTTCGACACTTTCGGTAAAGTGTGGGCGATTGGACAAGCCGGTCATTAAATCCTGACTGCTGATGGTTTGAATTGCCTTTTTGATCTCTTCGCTCGCACTTTGCTCTTGGCGAATTAAAACTTGTGTGCAAGGTTCTTCATCGTATTCCGCGGGAGATAAAACCATCTTAGCATTAAAAGTCGAGCTATCTGATTTTACGGCTTGAAAGGAAAACTCTGCCGAGCCGTAGTTGCCATGGCCAGTGTGATCTTTGAGAAATTTCTTAAAATTATTAATATCTTTACTGGAAACTAGGTCGAGAATTGAGATGCAGGATATCTCTTCATCGGATTCATAACCAAAACGGCTGACATAAGTGGGATTGGCATGGATATGCATGCCGTCGTGAATGTAAGCGATCGCGTCCATTGAGCTGTCGAGTAATAACTCACAACGTTTCTCAGTTTCTTTCAATCGTCGCTCGGCGATACGCCTTGATCGACGGTTGGCAAGGTTAACCAATTCACGTTCGATGACGAGTAACAGCAGCAGATCTTCATCTTCGCAGATAACATCCTTCGCTCCGAGACGAAGTCCCTCCACTACATCTTGTGGCTGTACTGTGTCTTGTAATAAAAGAACCGGTATATCTTTTTCCATCAGTTTAATTTGGGAAATAATAGTGTCTGGACTGATCTCTTCACTTTCGGTTTGAGCAAGAATGAGATCAAATTTGCTGGCTGTCACGGCTTTAATAAAATCTTCTTCCGTTAAAACGTGTTGCGGACGAATAGCTCGACCTGAATTGCGTAATAAACTGATAATTCGCTCCGCCTCATTGAGCGAATCATGAATGATCAACAATCTTGTAGTATCTATCGATTCCATTAAACTTCTTCAGCCTGCAAAAAACTTTAATATATTAAAATGTTAAATTCGAACCGCAACAAAAATCCAAATAACTATGAAACACGGTGCTTAAGAAAATTTTCATTACAACTTGTTCCAAATCGAGTTAAAGAAATCATCATCGTCATTCCCTTTGTCTTTACTGGGCTGATTTTTCTTTGTCGCTGTTGTGGCATTTGTCTGTGGCGTCGAGTTGGCGAGATTGGCCGCTTGGTCTAAATATTTAAATTCAAACTGATTAATACTGCCGGTAGTAATGATGCGTTTGGTTAAATGTGCAACCCGTTCACTGCCGTATTGATTCAGTTTAACTTTGTGGCCGACTTGGAACGGCAGCTGGGTTGTAATGAGTGTCGCCGCTTGGTTTATTAACGTCAATTCAGGTAGCATTAATGCGCGCATATACTCGGTGTGAACACCCTTTGTGGTTATTAAGGCCGCGCCGTAAGGCACCGCGGTTGGGCTAAGTAATTCTACACCACAATGTGTTTTTTTGCCCCCCACTTGTCGCACCCATCGAATGATGCCCACGCTCCAGTTCTGCCGATTGTCCTCTTTAATGCCTAAGATCTCGCCTGCTTTAACCTGTTGGGGAATTGCATTCGTCCATTCCAGACAGAAGCCACCGGGGCTGGTATTAACTATGTTAACTATACACTCATGGTGCTTCTGCTTTTCTTTATCTTTTTCTTGTTCGAGTAATTGGTTCTCGATTGAGTCTGTTTTGATTTTAATTTTGCTGCTGGTGATGCCTTTTCCTGCATCGAGCACTTTTTCCCAAACATCATCGTCTTGCATAATTCGGAGTTCAGTGCCGTTAAGCCGATTGTTTAGAAATAAATTGTCATTATTCGGAACTATTCCCTTGCCTCGTTCAAGTGTAAAGAAATTGAAGGGCGTCTGATCCGCTAAAAAATAGTGGAAATCCCTGAGTCCAATACAGACCGTCAATTGCATATCCGACGATATTCGATCAAATGAACGTTTCTTTTGCACACTCCAATTTGTTATCAAGTGTTCTAATACGTTAATGGAGAGACCGTGGGGAATAGGCGGATCAACATCATCACGTTTATTCTCGCGCAATGCTTTCAGAATGTGAGCTACCAGAATTTTAGTATTAATATGTCGACAAGTGGGCGAATTCGCGTCGATGAGTTGTGTAACATAAACCGGGGCCGAATCTTCATTTAGGCGAACTGCGTGAAGGTTGCCACAAGGAGTTTCATCAAGATAAACAAGTGGAGTCCAAAGTTCTAGTGCTTGGTATGTTTGATCTAGATCCATTTGTCGTAGTTGGTTGGGCCTGATAGTTCCCATCAACAAAGTTCTGAGGTAAGCATCTAATACAGTGACGTCTTTGCGATGTAAATTTAATGGATTTTGCACAGGGCTGTTGAGCAGGTCTTCACGCGCAGCCAGACGATAGAGTTGATGTATCTCGTACCAAAGTTTTTGTGGCAATGGCACATAAAGCTGAAAGCAGCGAAGCAAGATTCTCCCCGACCCTGAGAGCGCTCTTTCTATCGCGGTCGGCAGCAGCGTACTTCTTTCCTGTTTGTTGAGTTTATCCACATGGTCAAAATCATTAATCACCTGTTTGTAGCCAGTGGTTAAATGTTTTTGTAAGGCTTGTGCCAAGGTGGCAATTTTTAATTGGTGGTCAGGTAAAATAATCGGTTGATTGAGAAAATGCGATGTTAATCCAGCGATACTGTTTGTGACGCAAGGATACAGCGCTTCAAGCATGGCGAGTCGATCTTTTGGACTGACCTTTACCCGCGCTATTTCCGGTAATGCAGCATACAATTTTTTAGTAGTTTCGCCGAGGTTTACCAGCGGCAAATGCGAGACCCACTCAGCTACTTTTGCGGGTTTGGTTTCGCAAAAGCTCAGCCTCTCAAGGTCCTGTTCCGGGACAGTAAGTTGTATGTGATGTTGATCGTCTATCATGCCGACTACAATACTGTTAACGCCTATATTCAGTATAGGTGATGGTCGACGGATTTGAACTAACTTGTTGTTTTTTTGGGTTGATTCGCGAGTTGCCTAACCCCACACGGGCGATAGAGCGGGTACTTTGGCTGGCGCACCGGCCACTTCTCTCACGAGTTTAGGAACCAGATAACCGGGTAAGATCTCAAATAACTCGCGATACAACTGCTCAACCTTGTGATTTTCTAGGTCAAAATGCGCTGATCCGGTCACCTTATCTAACAAATGGAGGTAATAGGGTTGGACTCCACAATCGAAAAGCTGTTCGCTTAATTCAGCAAGAATATCCACACGGTCATTCACTTTTGCTAATAGAACGCTTTGGTTTAATAGAGGTATTTTAATATCGGAAAGTTTTGACAATGCCACCCTTACAGCCTCATCAATTTCATTAGGATGATTGCAGTGTAATACCATGACCACTTTCAGACGACAGTTGGCAAGCCAGCTGAGTAAACCGGAATCCACTCTCTGGGGAATTGCAATAGGCAAACGGGTATGAATCCGCAAGCGTTTGATATGTGGAATCTTTTCCAGCTGATGGCTGATCCATTCCAGCTGATGATTGGCGCAATTTAATGGATCGCCACCGCTGAGTATCACCTCGGAAATTGTTCCGTCTTGCGCGATATAATCAAATGTCTCCAGCCAGTGTTGCTTGTTCAGGCGATGAGAATCGTAGGGAAAGTGTCTTCGAAAACAATAGCGGCAGTGGATCGCGCAACTGCTTGTGGTGACCAAAAGTACTCGACCGTGATATTTGTGTAATAAGCCTTCCTTAGCTGTTGCATGGGATTCGCATAAAGGATCATGGGTGAAACCAGGAATAGTTTCCAGTTCTGCAATTTGCGGCAGCACTTGGAGTAACAAAGGATCATTCAGATCACCTTTTCGCATACGTTGCGCGAAAGGCAGTGGAACCCTCATAGGAAAATTAGTCATGGTCTGCTGCAAAGCTTCTGGGACTTCTGTTCGAATATTTAAGTAGTTTAATAAATCATCAGGTTTGGTGAAGCACGATTTAAGGATATCCTGCCATCGCACCAGGTGAGTGAGAGGAATTACTTCTGTGTTGTTCTTAGGGTCCATATATAAACACCTGAGTCTGGATAAAAAACTAACAAAATAGACTGTGCGGGTCGGCGACAGATGCGATTTTACTGCAAAAAGCCTGAGACTCGATGTATTATTAGCGGCCTAAAATTTCTGAATACAATATGAGGCTCAACATGGCAAGTTATTCTACCAATGATTTTCGTGCTGGAATAAAAGTGATACTTGATGGTGACCCTTGTTCCATCCTAGAGAATGAATTTGTGAAGCCAGGGAAAGGGCAGGCATTCAATCGCGTGAGGATGCGTAATTTAAAAAATGGACGCGTCTGGGAGAGAACATTTAAGTCAGGTGAGACGCTAGAAGGCGCCGATGTTGTAGATAAAGAGATGGAGTATCTCTACAACGACGGTGAGCATTGGCATTTTATGGACCCAGCAAGTTTTGAACAACATGCAGCGGATGAAAACGTCGTAGCTGATGCCAAAATGTGGTTAAAAGAACAAGATAAATTTGTTGTTACGCTTTGGAATGGCTACCCATTAACGGTAACGCCGCCCAATTTTGTCGAGTTACAAATCGTGCAGACGGATCCAGGCGTTAAGGGTGATACAGCTCAGGGTGGAACTAAGCCTGCCACGCTGAGCAGTGGCGCGGTGGTAAAGGTGCCGCTGTTCATCACTGAAGGTGAAGTGATTAGGGTTGATACGCGCACCGGTGAATATCAAAACCGAGTCAATAAGTAATTTGATAATCACAGTGTAAAGGCAACGTTTGATTTTTTGAAAAAAGAGGCGCTAGCCTCTTTTTTTTCGACATCTTTTTGAGAAAGGGAAAATACTTTATGCAATGGCAACCTACAGCCACTTTTGAAACCCTGCGTTTGCGGGCTGAGCTTCTGGATTCATTGCGGAATTTTTTTAAACACAAAGGCGTGATGGAAGTAGAAGTCCCCATACTGTTGAACGCCGCTGTTACCGATCCTCATATTGAATCAATGCAAGTAACTTGCGAATTTGGAACTAAAGGAAAACACCACTGCTACCTCAATACGTCACCAGAATACGCACTTAAACGTTTGGTCTGTGCTGGCAGTGGGCCGATCTATACCGTGGCCAGAGTTTTTCGCGATGGTGAAATAGGTCGTAAACATAACCCAGAATTTACCTTATTGGAGTGGTACCGTCCTGGTTATTCCTATCGAGATCTCATGTTAGAAGTTGCAGATTTGATGAATAATTTATTCGTTGTGCCAGAAATAAAATCAATCACCTATCAGAAACTTTTTGAACAAGTGTTGGGTTTTGATCCGCTCGAGGTGTCATTAGAAAAACTTTGTCAGATCGTGAATGAAAATCTTGAAACTAACTTCGCGATAGATGATGTTGATACCGGGCTTGAATTGTTAATGTCACATCTGGTGGAGCCGAAGCTAGAAGAGTTATTGGGTGATGTACCGATATTTGTATATGATTTTCCACCGGGACAAGCAGCCTTAGCCAATTTAGCTCATAACGACCAAGCTCAATTGATTGCACAACGTTTTGAACTCTATTATCGCGGTTATGAACTTGCCAATGGCTATGACGAATTGCGCGATGCAGCTGAACAACGACATCGATTTACAAGCGATCGCCAACAACGGGTTGCGCAAAATCTTCCAGCTCACGAAATAGATGAAAATTTTTTGGCTGCTATTGAACACGGTATGCCACCTTGCGCTGGAGTGGCGATAGGCGTAGATCGATTGGTAATGTTGCGCGCGCTGTCTAATGATATTAGCGATGTCATTGCATTTAATAGTGAGCGTATTTAACCTAGATTCCGCAGTAGGATTCAACTGCGGACTCTAAGCTAATCACTATTAGAATTGTATTGAATACAGCAGTGATCCATGCCGAGCGCAGGTTGTTCCATCGAAGGTTTACCCACAACTTTTGCTGGAACACCAGCAACTATAGTGTGTGGTGCGACGGATTTTAAAACGACACTGCCCGCCGCAATCTGAGCGCCTTCGCCAATCTCAATATTACCCAATATTTTCGCGCCCGCGCTGATTAATACGCCCTTGCGAATTTTGGGATGACGATCACCCTGTTCCTTCCCAGTGCCGCCTAACGTGACGGACTGCATGATCGAAACATTGTCCTCAACGACGGCAGTTTCGCCAATCACAACGCCGGTTGCATGATCGAGCAAAATGCCGCGACCAATTTTGGCAGCGGGATGAATATCTACCGCAAACACGACCGAAATCTGATTTTGTAGGTAGAGCGCAAGCGGTTTCCGTTTTTGATTCCATAACCAGTGAGTTACTCGGTATGCCTGCAATGCTTGAAAGCCTTTAAAATATAAAAAAGGTAATAAACAGCTTGAGCAAGCAGAGTCCCGATTTTGCACCGCTTGTATATCGCTACGAATCGCATCGCCGATAGAAGAGTCTGCGGCAAAAGCCTGATCTATAACTTCGCGCAGCATTAATGCTGGGGCGGCGGGACTTGCCAATTTGGTCGCCATATGAAAACTAAGTGAGGCTTCCAAGGTATCATGGTTGAGGATGGTGGCATGCAGGAAGCTGGCGAGAATCGGCTCCTTTTTGGCCTCCAATTCAGTTTCTTTGCGGATAGCATCCCACACAGGATCATGGGATCTGGTAGCAATAATTGAGATTGTTTTCATGATATTAAGCTCATACGGTTCGAGACGTTGTCCTATTAATTGTAATCTACCTTAGGAATGGACAGAGATAAAAGTGGTACTTGACGAAATTGACTGCTAATCAGTCTTTAAATCGATGACGGGCTTTGGCTAAAAAATTAACCTGAACCAAATAAGGCGAGACCAATAGATAGAAGAGAATACCCACGCCGTCGACAAAAAAATCGGCTAGGGAACAGGTTCTGTAGAGCAAAAAATATTGGATTAACTCTATCAACGCACCATAGAAGAGGAGGAAGATTATTTTTTTCCGATTGAAAGAGGATTCAGGAATAGAATAATCGAGCTGAGCGGCCAAGACAAAAAATGCAAAAAGATGATTGAGTTTGTCGCTGATTGAAAAGACTGTAATCTCAGTTGTTTCACTTGTGGCAAAATAGGTTACTGCAATCAAAGTAATTATAAAGCTGCAACGAAAGAACAGAGTCAAATGATGTGGCCGTGTTGAGTTCATCTCAAGTATGTTTTCTTTTATAGACTTATCTACTGAATGATAATTTGGTAAATGAATTTATATTCTTGAATGGAGTTAGATTTTTCACTTTTCAAGAACCAATGGTTGAGTTTTTTTAAAAAATTAGACTTTGCGGGGTCAATTAAAACAAACGCAATGGTTCTTCATCCATCGCGGAGAATTGTTCTCTCAACTGTAGAATATGATCAGACCAATAACGCTGAGTATTGAACCAGGGAAAGTTATGTGGGAACGCTGGATCTGTCCATCTTCTCGCGATCCACGCGCTGTAGTTCATTATTCTCAGGGTTCGAAGTGGTTCGATAAGTTGCAGCTCTATCGGATTAAAATCAAAAAACTCATTGTAGCCTTCGACAATCTCGGATATTTGCGCTGTTTGGCTTTCGCGATCACCACACAGCAGCATCCAAAGGTCTTGGATCGCCGGGCCATTCCGCGCATCATCGAAATCGACAAAATGGGGTGCATTGTCACGCCAAAGTACGTTACCGATGTGGCAATCACCGTGTAAGCGAATTTTTTTAGTTTTTCCGACTGAGGCGAAACGTCGGACGACTTTTTCCAACAGGTCTCGGGCAAGCGTTGAATAGGCGGTGAATAATTCCATCGGAATAAAATCATTCTCTAGCAAAAATGCTACGCTTTGATGACCAAAACTTTCGATATCTAAAGTTGGTCTGGTCGTGAAAATTGTTTTGGCGCCAACTGCGTGAATGCGGCCGATAAATCTGCCCAAAATAAGCAAATTATCAAGGTCATCGAGTTCAGGAGCATAACCCCCTTTGCGAGGATAAAGCGCGAACGCAAAACCATTATAATGAAATAATGAGTTGCCAGTTTCATTAGCGATGGGTGCAACCACGGGAATTTCGAGATCCGCGAGTTCATAAGTGAAAGCGTGCTCTTCCAAAATTTGTGCATCAGACCAACGAAAGGGGCGATAAAATTTTGCAATAACGGGTAGGCTTTCTTCTATGCCTACTTGATAAACTCTGTTCTCGTAGCTATTGAGAGGAAAAATTCTGGCGTCACTGAGCATGCCAGTGCTTTCGACAGAATCAATTACAACGTCGGGCGTCAATGCCGAATAAGGATGTTCTTTATTGAGTTCTTGTTGAGTCATTGGCGACCGATCAACTTGCAAGAGTTAGTGCGATACCATTGACCAGTAATTAGCGCTAGCTCTTTGTGTGAATGAAAGCTGATTGTCCTATGTTTGAGGTCAGGTTGTCTAATGATTTACGGGTACAGGTGCAATACGGATGGTCTCTGTAAACATTGTGGAAACAGAACTACCTGAACGCAGAGGTGCTAATATTTACCTTTTTCGATAAACCGGATTTAATTTCTATTTAGCGGCGTACGGGCTAAACACCAGACCGAGATATGATCTACCCCCTGCTTTTTTAAGAGTTTGGCAAATTCATTTGCCGTCGCGCCTGTAGTCATCACGTCGTCTATGATCGCAACAGATTTAGCGTTAATGGGTGTAAGAATTGAAAAATTGTTTCGCATATTTTTCTTTCGTTGCAAGCGTGATAATCCCTTTTGCTCGGCGGTTGCAATGCCACGAATAGCGGTTCGCTCTATCACCGGAATATTCAATGCCTGACCAATTTCCCGTGCCAACAGTAACGTATGATCAAAACCTCTTTGCTTGAGTTTTAGTTGGTGTGTCGGAACCGGAATGAGATAATCTGGTGTTTTCTTGTTGGCATTGACTCTGACCAGCTCATCAGCAAGAGTTCTCGCCATCAATTGTGCGAGGGTCTTGCCGATTGCGGGGGTGGCTAATTTTTTGTAGCGTAATATAAGTTCGCGCAGAGGAAATTGATAAAGAAATGGCGTCAAGCATTCATCAAAACTTGGCGGGTTACTTTGGCAATCACCACATATAAGTTCCATGTACTGATACTTCTCAGCCACGGTTTGTTCTAAAGGTAGTGCACAGCGCGGACAGCAATACAGATTTTTTGAGAGGTCATCTTCGCAGCCCTGACATAGATCCATATCTCTACCCGTAGCAGATTCACAGAGTACACATGTGGGTGGGAATAATCGCTGGAAGAGGAGTTTCAATGTCGTTGTAAACCTGAGGGTGGAATTTTGGTTGACAGCAATCGCGCCGCCGTTATTATTAACCGTTCAATCAGCAAAATAAACCATAGCGAGAAAAATTGCCTATTTCTCTGATGTTATTATTTGACATCATCAATAATCTATTGAAAAGACAGGAGTTAATATGTCAGGTACGGAAAATAAACTGATTCGACAGGATTGGCGAGTTGATGAAGTCGTAGCGTTATTTCAATTACCCTTCAATGATTTGATGTTTAAAGCCCAGACAATTCATAGACAATTTTTTGATCCCAATAAAGTTCAGGTCAGCACTCTCTTATCGATTAAAACCGGTGCTTGCCCCGAAGACTGTAAGTACTGCCCTCAGAGCGCACATTACGATACTCAGCTTGAAAAAGAAAAATTGATGCAAGTGGAACAAGTCCTTGAAGAAGCTAGAAAGGCTAAAGAAAGTGGCGCCAGCCGTTTTTGTATGGGAGCGGCTTGGCGATCACCGCATGACAGAGATATGCCTTATGTACTTTCGATGGTGAAAGGTGTGAAGGCATTGGGCCTTGAATCCTGTATGACTCTAGGCATGTTGTCAGAAAATCAGGCTAATCAGTTGGCTAATGCGGGGCTCGATTACTACAACCATAATTTGGATACCTCCCCCGAATATTACGGCGAAATTATCACTACTCGAACTTATCAAGATCGTTTAGAGACGCTCAGTCATGTCCGCGACGCCGGAATGAAAATATGCAGCGGCGGTATTGTGGGTATGGGCGAAAAAGTTCGCGATCGAGCTGGGCTGTTGGTCCAATTGGCGAATTTACCTGTGCATCCTGAAAGTGTTCCCGTCAATATGTTGGTTAAAGTTAAAGGTACGCCGTTGGAAGCGAAAGAAGAATTGGATAAATTCGAATTTATTCGCACTCTAGCGGTGGCCAGAATTATGATGCCAGCTTCACATGTACGCCTTTCTGCGGGTCGGGAACAAATGAGTGAAGAGATGCAGGCGCTCGCTTTTATGGCTGGAGCTAATTCAATTTTCTATGGCGAGAAACTGCTGACTACGCCGAATCCTTCTGAAAATGAAGACATGAAATTGTTCGCCAAATTGGGGATTGAACCAGAACAACTTGAAGTTACAGATGAGGGAATTGCTGACGCGGTAAGGCAATTGGAATACGCGGAGACGCCACTCTTTTATAACGTCGCAAGCTAGTCTTGGGAGTAAGTTACGCCGTGAATATTGATGCTGTTCTTCACGCTAAACTTGCCGAGCGAGAACAGCGACAGCTCTATCGTAGAAGGCTTGTGGTCGATAGTCCTCAAGGGCGGGAGATCATTATTGCGGGTAAATCCTATCTTTCGTTTTGCAGTAACGACTACTTGGGCTTGGCCAATCATCCCGAGGTGGTAAAAGCTGCACGGGATGCGGTTAATCAATTTGGCGTAGGCAGCGGAGCCTCTCATCTCGTTAACGGGCATAGCCGATTACACCATGAATTAGAAGAACAGTTAGCTGCATTCACTGGTCGCCAGAGAGCACTCCTGTTCTCGAGTGGTTACATGGCCAATATGGGTACCATCTCTGCACTCGTTAATCGTGGGGATACAATTTACGAAGATAGATTGAACCATGCATCGTTACTCGATGGCGGCTTATTAAGTGGCGCCAAGTTCCAACGCTTTCAGCACAATAATATAGCCGACCTTAACAGCCGCCTTGAAAGAGATGAGCGTACTCGAAAACTCATTGTGGTCGATGGCGTGTTCAGTATGGATGGCGACATTGCTCCACTTGATAAACTGGTAAAATTGGCTGATCAGCATAAAGCAATGCTCATGGTTGATGATGCGCACGGTCTCGGTGTGCTAGGCGCGAATGGCGGTGGAATTACAGAGCATTTGCACCTCGATCAAGATGAGGTGCCTATATTAATGGGCACATTAGGCAAAGCTTTTGGGGTTTGTGGAGCCTTTGTGGCGGGCAGTGAAACCTTGGTTGAAACACTCATACAGTTTGCGCGCAATTATATCTATACAACTGCCCTACCTCCGGCGATAGCAGGGGCAACCTTAAAAAGTTTGCAGCTTGTGCAACAGGATACATGGCGTCGAGAAAAGTTGCAGTTACTCATAGCTCGATTTCGGCAGA
>OBEQ010055801.1_pt1 | contig 17003 bp, 17 predicted proteins | sample 1670901 | NCBI WGS metagenome assembly OBEQ01 (sample SAMEA104232315, study PRJEB22302) | groundwater metagenome | biome: forest; feature: aquifer; material: groundwater | place: USA | collected 2011-08-07 | depth 5.4 m
CGCCCACTCGCCCCCCCCCCCCCCGGGAGGGGGCCCGCGCCCCCCGCCGGGTCCCGCGGCGATGGCTGGCCGCGCTGCCGCTCGTGGCCGGCGCGTGCGCGCTCGTCCTCTGGCAGGCGGCCTCGCTCACGGTGGGCCTGGTCTTCCTGGGCGCGGTCGCCGCCGCGCTGGTCCTGCTCGCGGCGCTGGCCCGCGCGCTGGCTTGGCTGGGCCGGCGGCGCCCGCGGCTGCCCTGGCTCGCGTGGCGCCAGGGGCTGGCCAACCTCGCGCGCCCCGGCGGTCACGGCGCCGGCGTCGTCGTGGCCCTGGGGATCGGCGTGATGCTGCTGGTGGCAGTGGGGCTGCTCGAGGCGAGTCTCGGCCGCCGGCTCGACCACGAGCGCCGCCGCGAGGCGCCCTCGTTCTTCTTCGTGGACATCCAGCCCGAGCAGCGCGGGCGCTTCGAGGGCGTCGTCCGCCAGGCCTCCGGCGCCACGCCCGCCCTCACGCCGGTCGTTCGCGCGCGGCTGGCGGCGGCGGACGGCGAGCCCGTCACGCGGGCGCTCGTCGAGCGGCAACGGGCCGAGGGCCACGAGCGTGTCTGGTACTACACGCGCGACTACGTCCTCACCGCGGCGGCCGAGCTGCCGGCCGGCAATGTCGTCACCGCGGGCGCATGGTGGAACGACGGCGGGGCGGCGGCCAGGCCCCGGGCCTCGGTCGAGGAGACGGCTGCGCGCGATCTCGGCCTCGGCGTGGGCAGCCGCATCGCCTTCGACGTGCAGGGGGCGCGGCTCGAGGCGGAGGTGACGAGCCTCCGGCAGGTCGACTGGCAGACGCTCACCACGAACTTCTTCGTCATCCTCTCGCCGGGCGCGCTCGACGGCGCGCCCACCAGCTACGTGGCCACCGTCCGGGTGCCGCCGGATGCTGAGGCCGCCGTGCAGGACGCCGTGGTGCGCGCGCTTCCCAACGTGACGGCCATCCCGGTGCGCGACGTGCTGGAGCGGGTGCGGCGGCTGCTCGACCAGATGGCCGTGGCCGTGCGGGTCATGGCGCTCTTCGCCATCGCGGCCGGGCTCGCGGTCATCGTGGGCGCGCTCGGCGCCAGCCGTTACCAGCGCCTGACCGAGTCGGTCATCCTGCGCACGCTCGGCGCCACCCGGGGCGCGGTGGCGCGCATCTTCGCCGTGGAATACGCCTGCCTCGGCCTGGCCGCCGGCGTGGGCGGGAGCGTGCTGGCCGCGGTGCTGGCGTGGGTGGTGCTCACGTTCGCGCTGGACGCGCCCTTGCTGCTGGCGCCGCTGGCGCTCGCGCTCGGCGTGGCCGTGCCCACCATCGTGGCGCTGGCCGTCGGGAGCCTGGCCACCTGGCGCCTGCTCGGCGAGAAGCCGCTGCCGGTGCTGCGCCGCGAGTAGCGGAGGGGCGGAAGCCCGTGCGCGCCGGCGGACCGGCCTCGCGCGGACTTCTTGCTTGACCTGGCCGAGGCGGCATAGCTTCAGCCCAGCGCGAGCTTCTCGATCTCACCGACGACGCGTTCCAGCTCCTCGAGCAGGGGCGCGGGCGCCTTCTCGCGGATCGCATCGATGACCGCGCGGTGGTACCGGAGGATCTCGTCGCGCCCGGCGTTGAAGCGCGACCACAGGCGGTCGCCCTCCTGCCGGTAGTCGCGGAGGATCGCCTGAGCGTTGTGGAGCTTGTCGGCCGCCGTGACCAGGGCCGTCGAGCGGGACGCGGTGGCGAGGTGCGCCACGTGGGCGCGCTTGCGCTCTTCCCACGGGGGCTTGGGCTGCGTGAACGCGTCGGAGCAGGCCGCGACCGTGTCGGCGACCGCGTCGCCGTACCGCCGCCGGATCTCGTCGAGGACCGGGCGGCCGCCGGCGTCCTCCACCGTGTCGTGCAGCACGGCGGCGATCGCCTCCTGCTCGGTCGCCCCGTGCTCGAAGGCGATGGCGGCGACGGCCAGCACGTGCGCGACGTAGGGGATCGACGTCCCCTTGCGCATCTGTCCCCGGTGCCGGTCCAGCGCGTAGGCCACTGCGTCGTCGAAGTCGCGCGACAGCCGCATCGTCCGTGGTTCCATGGGACCTCCTCTCTCCGGCCCGAGCATAGCGCCGGGGTGTGACAGATGCGGTCGCTCCCGAGATCGCAGCCGTCCCGGCCGCCGGGACCCTGTAAGCCCAATTCCTTCCGCCCGGGCCCCGACCGATGGATCATCGGAGGGAGGAGATCCCGGTAAACTGATGGCGCCATCGAGCGAGGCCAGTGGGAAGCCCCCCCGCCTCTCGGGTCTTGCTCGACAACAGCTCCGGTTCCGGGGTGTCAGTGAGGACGAAGTAATCGAGGCGATCCGAGCAGCCGAGTGGAGGCCGGCCGAACAGGGACGGCTGGAATGCCGGCAGAACTTTCCGTTCCATCAGACCTGGAACCGCGTCTACTATGGAACCAAGCAGGTTCGGCCGGTCTTCGTGGACGAGCCGCGCCAGATCGTCGTGGTGACCGTGTACGCTTACTACTTCTGAGGGGGTGTCGAGTGAGGATTACTTACGATCGGGAAGTGGACGCCCTCTACATCCGCTTCAAGGAAACCACGGTGACCACGAAGCACCTCGCCGAGGGCATCGCCGCGGACTATGACTCGGAGGGCCGGCTGACCGGCATCGAGATACTTGATGCGAGAAAGCGCCTCGGCGACCCGGCTGTCTTCAAGCAGGTAATTTTGGAAGACGTCTCCGTCGCGGGCTCCTGAGGTCGCGTTCCTCCCGCGGCCGGGCTCCCGGGAGCCGCCGGCGTGCTATCCTCTGGCGCGCCGCACACTCCCCGGGGGGCTCCCGGGTCGGGAGGAGGCCGGATGAGGCTCGTGGATCTCACCCAGCCGTGGGGTGATCGCATGCCGACGTGGCCCCAGTTCCAGTCGATCCAGGTGACGGACATCACCACCCACCACCGCGACGGCAAGAGCACCTTGCTGGTGACGCTCAACATGCATACGGGCACGCACATCGATGCCCCGAGCCACTACTGCGAGACCGGCCGCGACCTCGGCCAGATCGACATCAACGAGCTGTTCGGCACGGGCCTGGTGGTCGACCTCCGCCCGATTGCGCGGCGCTGGAGCTTCTACTCGCTGAACGAGGTCCTGGAGTGCCTCCCCCGCGGCGAGGAGATCCGCGAGGGCGACATCGTGGTCCTCTACAACGGCTGGGACCAGTACAACTGGACCAAGCCGGGTCGCGACGACGTCACCTACTTCGACCGCCACCCCGGGCCGCGCCCCGAGGTGATCGAGTACCTGATCAAGAACCGGGTGAAGTGGATCGGCACCGATACCGCGTCGCTCGATCATTCGCTCTGCACGCGCGTCCGCTACCTGCGGCCGGACCTGCTGCGCGAGTACGCGGAGCTGGCCGGCCAGCCGGCCGAGGCCGCCATCCCCGAGCGCCTCTTCGACCACAACCACTACCTGACCGCGCGGAACGGCGTGCCCTTGCTCGAGAACCTCGGGGGCGAGATCGCCGAGGTGGCCGGACGCCGGGTCCGGATGGGCGCGTTCCCGTGGCGCTGGCGCGGCGGCGAGGGTTGCGTGTGTCGCGTCGTGGCCTTCGTCGACGACTAGCCTTCCCGCGCGAGCGCGACAGGGAAGGAGACTCGGCGAGCGAGAGGACACGAGTGTCGGGGCCGGAGACGGTGAGCGCGGTGCCCCTGTTCGAGCTCCAGGGGATCCGCAAGACGTTCCCCGGCGTCACCGCGCTCGACGGCGTGTCGCTCGCCATCTATCCCGGCGAGGTGCACGTGCTGCTCGGCGAGAACGGCGCCGGCAAGTCCTCGCTGATGAAGGTGCTGTGCGGCGCCTACCCGGCGGACTCGGGGGAGTTCCTCTCCCGGGGGCAGCCCGTCGAGATCCGTTCGCCGGCCGACGCCCGGAGGCTCGGCATCGCCGTCATCTTCCAGGAGTTCTCGCTGGTGCCGTACCTGGACATCGCGCAAAACGTCTTCCTCGGCCGGGAGCTCCCGGGGCGGATCCCCGGCACCGTCGATCGCCGGCGGATGCACGCGGAGACGCGGAAGCTCCTGGACCCGCTGGGCCTCGACCGCGACACGCGCACGCCCGTGCACGCGCTCGGCGTCGCCCAGCAGCAGCTCGTCGAGATCGCCAAGGCGCTCTCGCAGGACGCCCGCATTCTCGTGCTCGACGAGCCCCCCTCCGCGCTCTCCGACCGCGAGACCGAGCGGCTCTTCCGCGTGATCCGGCGGCTCCAGGCGCAGGGCGTGGCGATGGTCTACATCTCGCACCGCCTCGCGGAGGTGTTCGAGCTCGGCGACCGGATCACGGTGCTCCGCGACGGCCAGCGCGTGGCGACGTTGCGGCCCGGGGAGACGACGCCGGAGGAGCTGGTGCGTCTCATGGTCGGCCGCCGGGTCGACACGAGCTACGCCCGGCCGCACCGGCCGTCGCCCGGCCAGGTCGTGCTCGAGGTCACGGGCGTGGCGGCCGCGAGCGGCATCAGCGGGATCGACCTGGTCGTGCGGGAAGGGGAGATCGTCGGCCTGACCGGCGTGGTGGGCGCCGGCCGCACGGAGGTGGCGCGGGCGATCTTCGGCGCCGACCGCCTCACCGCGGGAGAAGTGCGGGTGCGGGGGCAGGTGAGGCGCGGCGGACCGGAGCGCGCCACCCGGCTCGGCATGGCGCTCGTCCCCGAGAACCGCCAGCGGGAGGGGCTCGTCCTGATCCGCTCCGTGGCCGACAACCTCGTGCTCGCCAGCCTCGAGCGCCTGTTCCCGCGCCGGTGGTTCTCCGCGGCCCGCGCCGCCGCCGCGGCGGGCGCGCGCATCGAGCAGCTCCGCATCGTCACGCGCGGCGCGCGCGAGCGGGTGCAGTTGCTGAGCGGCGGCAACCAGCAGAAGGTCGTGGTCGGCAAGTGGCTCGGCGCCGAGGCCAGGCTCTTCGTCTTCGACGAGCCGACCCGGGGGATCGACGTCGGCGCCAAGGCGGAGGTCTTCGCGCTGATCGACCGCCTCGTGCAGGGCGGCGCCGCGGTCCTCATGATCAGCTCGGAGCTCTCCGAAGTGGTCAAGGTCTGCGACCGCGCCTACGTGATGCGCGACCGGCGCATCGTCGGGGAGCTGCCGCGTCCCGAGCTCTCGGAGGAGAACATCCTCGGGCTGGCCATGCAGCATGGCTGAGGCGGTGGCGGCGATCGGCAAGGTCGGCCGGGTCCGCATCCCGGGGGCGGCCTACGCGCTGCTCGGGCTGGTCGCGCTCTTCGCCGCGGGCAGCACCGGGTTTCACGCCGCCGCCAACCTCGCCAACATCGGCATGCAGTCGACGATCCTGCTGCTGCTCGCGCTGCCGATGACCCTGATCATCATGACCGAGGGCATCGACCTGTCGATGGGCGCGGTGCTGACCCTCGCCAGCGTGGTGCTGGCCCTCGTCGCCGTGCGCACGGACTCGGTGGCGCTCGCGCTGGCCGGGGCGCTCGCGGTGGGCGCGGCCTTCGGCCTGGCCAACGGCGCGCTCGTCGCCTGGCTGGGCGTACCGCCCTTCGTGACCACCCTCGGGACGATGGGCATCGCCCAGGGGCTCGCGCTCGTGCTGACCGACGCGCAGAGCATCACCGGCGTCGGCGCGAACGTCGTGTCCTTCTACGCCGGAACCGTGGCCGGAGTGCCCGCGCCGGTGGTCATCGGAGTGCTGGCCTACCTGGTCACGCACGGGCTCCTGTATCACACGCGCTTCGGGACCTACGTGTTCGCCCTCGGCGGGAACCCGGAGGCGCTGCGCCTCGCGGGTGTCCGGGCCGGCGTCTACCTCGTCTCCGTCTACGTCCTCGGCGGCGTCATGGCGGGCTTCGCCGCGCTGCTGCTGACGGCGCGCATGAACGCGGGCCATCCGACGGCCGCCATCGGCATGGAGTTCGAGGCCATCGCCGCCGTCGCCCTCGGCGGCACCTCCTTCGAGAAGGGGAACGGCTGGCTGTTCGGCACCGTGCTCGGCGTGCTGCTGGTGGGCGTGCTGCGCAACGGGCTGAACCTGCTCGCCGTGCCGTCCTCCGTGCAGGTGATCGCGGTCGGCGTGCTGGTCATCGCCGCCCTGCTGATCGACAGCGGGAAGCGGTGAGGGCGACGGGCGCGCTGGCCATGCCCCGGCCGGCCTGGTCGGGCGAGCTGAGGACGGCCGCGCAGCGGCTGCTGGCGCTGGCGGTCCTGGCGGTCGCGCTGAGCCTGCTCAGCCCGGCCTTCTTCACTCCGGGCAACCTCCTCAACGTGCTGCGGCAGGCGAGCCTCATGTTCCTGCTCGCGTCGGGGCTGACGCTGGTGATCCTGACCGCGGGCCTGGATCTCTCGGTCGGCGCCACCGCCGGCCTGAGCGCCTGCCTCGCGGGGAGCGTCATGAAGGCGACCGGCTCGGCGCTGCTCGGTGGGCTCGTGGGCCTCGGGTGCGGCACGCTGGCGGGCCTCGGCAACGGGCTGCTCGTGACCGCGCTGCGCCTGCCGCCCTTCATCGCCACCTACGGCACGCTCTGGGTGATCCACGGCGTGACCTACTGGTACATGGCGGGCGACACGATCCACGGCTTCCCGCCCGCCTTCCGGGCGCTGGGCAGCGGGTACTGGCTCGGCATTCCGATCCCGGTGTATCTGATGTTCCTGTTCCTCGCGCTCGGCGTCGGCTTCGCCCGGTACACCACCTACGGTCAGGAGATCTACGCGATCGGGGCGAACCCCGTGGCCGCCCGCCTGTCCGGGATCCCCGTCGGTCGGCGGCTCGTGCTGGTCTACACGGTGAGCGGCGCCATGGCCGGTCTCGCGAGCCTGATCTTCCTGGCCCGGCTGAACTCCGCGGAAGGCGACATCGGCGAGCCGCTCGTGCTGCCGGCCATCGCCGCGGTCCTGATCGGCGGGACGTCGCTCTTCGGCGGCGTCGGCAGCGTGTTCGGCACCCTGGTCGGCGCGCTCATCTTGACCCTCGTGCTCAACGGCATGAATCTCTTGACCATCAGCGCCAACTGGCAGCCGCTGGTGACGGGCGTGATCGTGATCCTGGCGGTGTATCTGGACACGCTCGCGCGCGGACGGGCGGCGGCCCCGAGATAGAAGCCGTCGTCGCGACCATCGTCGTCGCACCCCGAGGAGGAGTCGTCATGCATCGTCGTTCTCCACTGGTCGCCGCGGGCCTCCTCGTGCTGACCTTGAGCGCCACCGCTCACGCCGACGGCGAGAAGATCGCGGTGTTCACCAAGAACCAGACCAACCCGTTCTTCCAGGCCGTGCGCCTGGGCGCGGAGAGCGCGGCCCGGCAGCTCCACGCGACCGTGCTGCACTACGTGCCGACCAGGCCGGACAGCATCCCCGAGCAGATGAGCCAGATCGAGGACGTGATCGTGAAGCGGCCCGACGCGATCGTGTTCACGCCGGTCGACTACCGGGCGATGACGCCGGGCGTGGTCAAGATGAACGAGGCGAAGATCCCCGTCGTGAACATCACGGACCACGCGGAGAAGGGGCAGTTCGTCACGTTCGTCGGCGCCGACGACCACCTGCTCGGCCTGCAGACCGGGCGCTCCCTCCTCGAGGCGATGGGCGGCCAGGGCAGTGTCGTGATCCTGGAGGGCGTGCGGGGCACCATCACCAACGCCGACCGGATGCGGGGCTTCGGCGACGCGCTGAAGGAATTCCCCCAGGTCAAGCTCCTGGCCTCGCAGCCGGGCAACTACCAGCGGCTGCAGGCCCTGCAGGTCACGGAGAACCTGATGCAGTCGTTCCCCCGGATCGACGGCGTGATGGCCGCCAACGACGCGATGGCCATCGGCGCGATCGAGGCGCTGGACGCGGCCGGGCGCAAGGCGCTGGTGATCGGGATCAACGGCACCAAGGAGGCGGTCGACGCGATCAAGGCCGGCAAGCTGCTGGCCAGCGGGGACTACAACGCCTTCAACCAGGGCTGCCTCGGCACGATGGCGGCGATCCGCCACCTGCGCCGGCAGCCAGTGCCGAAGGAGATCCTGTTCCCCGTCACCGTCATCGACCGGACGAACTACCAGCCCTTCGACCTCGCGCCCGACCGGCGCGCGTGCCCGAAGTGGGAGGACGTGGTGAGGCGATAGGGAGAAGGGGGAGGCGTATGCTCGCGAGCGTCGGGGATCTGCTGCTGCGCATCGCCGTGGGCGGGTTCCTGATCCCCCACGGCGTCCAGAAGCTGTTCGGCTGGTTCGGCGCGGACCTGGCCGCGGAGCGGCGCGTGTTCGAGGAGGTCGGCCTGAAGCCGGCGGGCCCGTGGGTCGTCTTCATCGGCGTCGTCGAGGCCGTCGGCGGCGCCCTGCTCGTCCTCGGCCTGCTGACGCGGCCGGCGGCGCTCGTCGTCGCCGTGAACATGCTCGGCACGGCCTGGTACGTCACCCATCGCGGCGGCTGGTTCTGGCACCGCGGCGGCATGGAGTACTCGCTCTTCTGGGCGATCGCCGCGCTCGTGGTTTTCTGCTACGGCGGCGGCGTGTTCTCCCTCGACGCGCTGATCGGCCGCGAGTTCTGACCGTGGATCCCTTCCTGAGCCGGCGACGCGTCGTGCGCTGCTGCCCGGGCCTTCCTGAGGATGAAGCGCCGGCGGTAGCGTGCCTTCGTGCGGTAAGACGGCCGCTCCTGGCGGGTGACGAATCAGCCACCGCTCACGGCGGGGAGGATCGAGATCTCGGCGCCGTCGGGTACCGGCGTCGCGAGACCTCCGATCCACTGGCTGCTCTCCGTGCCGACGAAGATGTTGACGTGTGGACGGATGTCGCCCTGCTCGGTGAGCACGCGGTCGCGCATCGCGGGACACATAGCCCACAGCGCGTCGAGCGCCTCGCCGAGCGACGGCGGGCTGCGAGGCAGGTCGACGTCGAGTCGGGCCCGCCCCTCGGTGAGCGGCCGCAGGGCGGTGGGGATCAGAAAGGTGACACGCGTCACCGTCGGCCTGTAGGTCGAGCCGTAGCGCGACGCCTCTGGCCGTCGGCGCTGACCACGGCGCGGACGCAGACCACGGGCGGCAATCCGTCGACGGCCAGGCGCCACGAGTTGCCGCCGTCCTTCGAGGCGAAGAGCTTCCCGCTGCGCGTGCCGAAGTAGACGCCAGCCGGATCGAGCGTGTCCGTCGCCATCGCATCGCGCAGGACCGTGTCGTACGCCCGCCGCTGGGGCAGTCCGCGGGTCAGCGGCGCCCACGTCCGGCCGCCGTTCAGCGTCCGGTAGACGCGGAGCTTCCCCTCGGGCGGACAGCGGAACTCGTCGGACTCGAGCGGGAGAACGTAGACCGTGTCGGGATCGTGAGGATGAACGGCCATGGGGAAGCCGAAGTCGGACGGGACGCCATGCGCGACGTCCTGCCACGAGTCGCCGGCATCGTCCGACCGGTAGAGACCCCAGTGGTTCTGCAGGAACAGCACCTCGGGCCGGTCCCGATGCTGGACGACCTTGTGGACGCACTGGCCGAACTCGGGGTACTTCTCTGGCAGGAATTCGACGCGGATCCCGACGTTTCGCGGCGTCCACGTGCGGCCGCCGTCGTCCGTGCGGTACACGCCTCCCGTCGAGATGGCGACCCACATCCGATCGGCCGTCACGGGATCGAGGACGATCGTGTGGAGGCAGAGGCCGCCGCCTCCCGGCGTCCAGCGCGGCCGATGCGGGTGGTCGAGGAGTCCCCGCACGGCCGTCCACGTCTCGCCGCCGTCGGTCGAGCGGAACAGCGCCGCGGGCTCGACGCCGCAGTAGAGGGTGTCAGGCTCGTCGGGGCGGCCGGAGACGATCTGCCAGATCTGCTTGAGCGCGAGCGCGCTCTCGGCCGGGAACTTGACGTTGGCCTGCTCCGGATTCGTCCACGTCCGGCCCCAGTCGTCCGTCGAGACCAGCACCGCACCCCAGTGCATGCTCGCCGCGCTCGCCCAGATCCGGCGACGGCCCACCCGATCGTCGCCGGCCACGGCGTACACGGCCCGGCCAGCGAGATATGGCCCCGCGACCTCCCAGGCGGTCCTCGTGGCGGGCGCGCGCAGGAAGAACGCGCCCTTCAGTGTCCCCACCAGCAGGACGATGTCGCCGCCCTTCACCGAGATGCCTGCGCTGTCACCATGCCATCCTCCGATCCGGCTCCTCTGCGGACCCAAGCCTACGCCATCTCGGGCCCAGTGGGCCGGGAGCGTTTCGGAGTAATGGTGTTTCGCCGCGTCGAGGCCCTCTTCGACGATCTACTGGGACGGCAGAATTGTGTCGATGATGTGGATGACCCCGTTGGAGGCGGCGAGGTCCATGCGGGTGACCGCGGCGCCGTCGAGCTTGATCCCGTAGGAGCCGAAGGAGATGCGCACGCTGTCGCCCCCGAGGGGGTCGATGGTCTTGCGCGCGGCCAGGTTCGGTGGACGTGATCTTCTCGCGCAAGACGTGACGGCTCAGGAGGGCGGCGAGCTGCTTCGGGTCGCGGCGGAGCGCGGCGAACCGGGTCGGAAGCTGAAGGCCACGCGAGCCCCTCGACCTCGGCGGCGGCGCGCCCGGTTCGTCCCCGTCCTGCGGGTATGAGATCCCCACCCGATGGGTATAATATTCCCCCCTGCTGAGGAGAGGAATCGAGCGCCCCCTGAAGCACTGGGTGGGGGAGTAAGCGTGGCGTCGGGCAGTGCGATATCGCTACCGTTGGCTTGTCCGCCAGAGGGCCACGTTGCCCCGGAGTTCCTCCGCGGTCGTCATGCCCACGCAGATCGCGTGTGCGTAGGGGAAGCGGAAGGCCCACCGAAGCGCCGGGACGACCTGGGCGCCGGTGACTTGGCCGGAGTCGAGCGCCTTCATTCCGTACACGCCGCGCCCGCTTTCGTAGAGCGACTTGATCGCCGTCTGCATCTCGTCGGGGCCGGCGTCCTTCATCCAGGCCCCCGTCCGATTGACGATGACCAGCGCGACATCTACCTCCGGGAGCGCGAGCAGGCGTCGCAAGACTTCCCGGCTATGGGACGAGACCCCGACGGCGCGGATCGCGCCGGCCCCTCGGCATTTCACGAGCGCCTCGAGCGCGGGCGTCTTGGCTTCGAGTTCATCCACAGAGTCCACCGCATGGAGCAAGAAGACGTCGACCGTCTCGACGCGAAGCTCGCGGAGGGCCGCGTTCACCGAGCGCCGGGCGCCCAGCGCCGTGGTCGCGTACGTCTTGGTGGCGAGGACCACATGCGCCCGCCCGACTTCTCTGGCCGCGCGGGCGACGTGCGGGTGGGTCCCGTAGTCGTCGGAGGTGTCCCAGAAGTTCACGCCGAGCTCAAAGGCCTCGACCAGGAGCCGGGCGCCAGCGGTGACCGGACCACCGAGATAGCCGGTGCCGAAGGCCAGTCGCGAGACGAGCAGCCCTGTCCGACCCAACGGGACCCGCTTCATCGCCGCTCGCGTCTTCGTCGGCAGCGAGTGTCCGCCGGCCCGAATCACCTCATCAGCCCTTCAACGGACGCAACCACGGGTCGTGAGGCCGAGTCCCCGCCGGTCGATCTCTCGCCTCGATAGTGCGATGTCGTCTTGCATGGCCGTCCCCTTTTTCAGTCGCGCCCCAACTGGCTCCCTCGAGGCATCGACGCGAGATTCTCGCCACCTTCAGGTCCTCCTGTCAACGCGAACCGACCCCGGGAAGGCCATGAGGTGGGCGAGCCGGTCATCCATTGTCAGCTCGGCGCCGGCGATCTCGCCTTCCAGCCGGTACTCGAGCCTGAGGCCGGCGCCCGGCGCCTGCTGGACCCGAGTCGTGGCGATCGCGGCCGGCACCTCCGCGCCGTTCGGCGCGCCCGCCGCCCGGGGTGCCACGCCGATGCCGTCGGCCAGGTAGCCGGTGCAGAGGCGGGGCCAGGCGCGGCCGAACCGCCCCGGCGCCGCTCGCAGCTCGAGGCCCGCCCACGCGCCGCCGACGTAGACGAGCGCGCCGAGCTTCCCCAGCAGCGCGTCGAGTGCCCCGCGCCCCCTCCATCGCCGGCTCGTAGCGCTCGTACATGTCGTGCATCGCGCCGGTCGCGCTCTGGACCCGGTGCCGCGCCGCCGCGGCCGCGAGCTCGTCCGAGACCTCCCGCGGGCCAGCCCCGTGTGGGGCGGGCGTATGCTCTTGTAATCGATGGTCTTACTGCGTACGATGCGGTCATGAGTTCCTCAGCGTCACCTCGCCGGCCAGGGGCTGTCCCGTCGGGCACTCGTAGTCGAGGCCGGGAGGCGAAGGGAAGCGGAGAAGATTCACGGAGGGAGGTCAGGGCAGCGCGCACCGTATCGACCACCATGCGCCTTCGAGCACCGCTTCGGAAGAAGCTCGAAGCCGTAGCCGCACGCAGCCGGCGGTCGGTCGCCGAGGTCGCCCAAGAGTTGCTCGAGGAGGCGCTCCGCATGCGTGAGTGCCCCGGGATCTACTTCGCCGACGAACCGAGCGGGCGAACGGCGAAGATCGGCGGCACCGGTCTCGCCGTGTGGGAGGTGCTGCGCGACTTTGCCGAGGACGAGCACCCTGACCGCCTCCGAAGTGCTTTCCCGCAACTGTCGCAGGCCCAGCTGACCGCCGCTCTGATGTACTACCGCCGCTATCCGGAGGAGATCCGGCGGCAGATCGAGGCGAACGCGGCCCTGACGGCGGAGGCGCTCGAGAGGCAGTATCCGGGACTGGTCCGCTTCGTCGCCGTCGAGTGACGGTCTACCTCGACGAGAACCTTTCGCCGGAAATCGCGAAGATCTTGCGAGACGCGCATGTCGACGCGGTCAGCGCTCACGAGGTAGGGAATGCCCAGCTCGATGACCGCGCCCAGCTGAGCTATGCCACGAGAGAAAGTCGTGCAGTGGTGACGGCCAACGTCGTTGATTTTCTCGCCCTGGCCCGAGAAGCAATCGAGAAGAATACGGAGCACGCCGGGATTGTGCTGGTCCCTCGGAGCTTCCGGGGCGACGAGTTCCGGGAGATCGCGGAGGCGATTCGCGAGGTTCTGGGTCGTCATCGCGGGGATCTTCGGGGACTCGTCATCTACCTCCACCGGAAGAGCTGACGTCTCCTCGGTGTCTGCGAGACGAAGGCGCGCCCGGCCGCGTCGAGGGCCGTCGTTCTGGGATAGGACGCTCGCCGAACTGGATGCGCCCGGCCGCGAAGGACTCGGCCTGAGTCTGGCGTGCGTGATGTCCTGAGTCTGCCGTGCGTGATGTATAGTCGTCGCTGGCATGCGTATGAATTCTGATCCGCAGGCTCTCCCCGGGGAGGTCGCAACTGGCGCCGGCGCCGACCAGGACGAGGCGGCGCCGGCGCGGGGCTGGGACGCGATCGCCGAGTGGACCGGGGGGCTCGCGCCCGAAGCCGTCGAGGCCCTCCGTGGCGTGCGCGAGCTCGAGTTCGTCTACCCCCTCCTCCATGCGCTCGTCGGCCACTCCCTGCGGGAATTCTTCGTGCGCGCCGCCGTGCTGGAAGCGCTCGTGGCCGCGGGACGGGCGAGCTTCGCGCCCGCGGACCTCGCCGAGACGCTCTACTGGCTCGGTGACGATGCCCGCGAGGCAACGATGCGCGCCCTGCGGCAGGCCGGGTGGCTCGAGTACGAGCCGTCGCAGGGGACCACGATCACGGACGCCGGCCGGTGGGCGTACGACGTGCTCTCGTTCCTCCACAAGCGGCTCCAGGAGTCCGAGCTGCTTCCGACGATCGCCGGCGTCAACTACGCGCTCGACATCGGCGTGGACCCGCTCCGGCACCTCCAGTCGATGCGCTCGCGCCTCGTCGCGCTCCACGGGCAGATCGAGGCGGCCCGCGCCTCGCACTCCGAGGTCGTGCTCCGGCAGGCGGCCCGGCGGATCGACGACGCGCTGGCGCTCTCCGGGCAGATCCGGACCGTCCTGGATCGCGTGCCGATCGACCACCGCAGCGCGCGCCGGATCGTCCGCGAGATCCACGACCTGCTCTCGCGCCTCCACGGGGGCAGCGCCGAGCTGCATCGCGCGCTCACCGAGGTCGGGCGCCAGTATCTGCACCTCACCGGGGGCGTGACCGTCGAGCAGATCGTGCGGGCGCTGATGCGCGAGCCGCTGGACGTCCTGGCCGCGGCCGGCCGGCAGGCCCTGCTCCCCGCCCTCGCTCCGCCTCCGTTGCTCACGACGGAAGCGGTGGCGCACGCCGCCGAGGTCCACGTCAGCCGCGACCGCCAGCGCGCGGAGCCGCTCGTCTGGGAGGACCCGCCGGAGGCGCCCCGGGTCGGTGGCGCCGTCGCTGGGCCGGCCGAGGTCCTCGCGTGGGTCGCGGACCTCGCGGCGGTGGCCCGCGGGCGGGAGGCCGCCCCGCTCGCCGGGCTGGTGCCGCGCGGAGACGCCGGCGAGTCGCTCCTGCGAGCGAGTCTCCTGCCCCTGGTCGGCGACGGGCGGGCGGGGGAAGGCGTCGCGGGGCAACTGGGCGCGATCGCCGCCGACGTCACGCCGGCCGGTGACGGCTGGCCGGACCCGCTCGAGGACGCGCCCCTGTCCGCCCTGACGCCGGGCGCGGTGGAGCCGCGGGCGCGATGACCGACGCCGCGCTGATCTGCGCCCGGCTCCTCCGCGAGGGGACGATCCCCCGGGCCGAGCTGCCGGCGCTGGACCACCCCGAGGTCCGCCAGGACGTCGAGCGGCGCCTCGAGAGCGTGGGGGTGGTGCTGGCGACCAGCGCGTACTCGGAGCACGTCGGCGTGCGGCTCTCCCCGGAGGTGACCGCGGACACCGCGTTCGACGCCGCGTCGAACCTCGGGCTCCGCGCCGACGCGTGCGCGCTCCTGGTCATCCTCTGGGCGCGGCTCGTGCTCCAGAAGCGGACGGCCGCCGACACCCGGCAGGTCCCCGGACAGGCGGCGCTCCTGCCGGGCGAGCAGGCGGCGGTCGCGCGCGGCTTCACGCCGCAGGTGCGCCTGGAGACGCTCTTCCGCGAGTTCGGCGCGACGCTCGGCTCGCGCCCCCGCATCAAGGGCCTGGTCTCGCAGCTCCGCCGGCTCGGCTTCCTCGGTGGCCTCGGGGAGGTCGTCGAGGCCGGCCCGCTGCTCGAGCTGGCGATCGACGGCGAGAGCATGATCGGCTTCATCCGCCGGAAGGTCCTCGCGGACCTCCTCGAGCGCGGCGCCGACGGGGGCGCGCCCGACGAGCGCGCGGACGACCACGCGGAGGCCCAGGTCCTCGAGGTGCTGGCCCGGCTCGGCGGCAGCGCCCCCATGAAAGACCTCGTGCGCGAGACCGGCGCGCGGCCCGAGCGGCTGCGCGAGGTCTTGCGCGGGCTCGCGGCCGCCGGCCGGCTCGAGCGCCGCGGCGAGCGCTTTCACGCCCGCTACCACCTGACCTGATGTTCCGGTTCCTCGAGCTGGAGCTCCACTACTGGGACCTGTGGCGGGCGGTGCGCATCCCGCTCGAGGGCGATGTCGTCCTCGTCAGCGGGCCCAACGGGTCGGGCAAGACGACGCTTCTCGACGCGATCCGGCAGCTCCTGAACGCGCCCCGGCTCTCCTCGCGCCGCCGCCTCCAGCATTATCTCCGCCGGCCCGACGCCCCCGCGCTCGTCCGCGCGGTGGTCTCGAACGGCGATCCGGGCGGCGCCCCGCCGTTTCGCCGGGAGCGCATCGTCACGCCCGAGGTCACGCTGGCCTGCGCGATCGTGCCCGGAGCCGCCGGGACGCCCGAGAAGCGCTTCGCCATCCTCCCCGGGCGCCCGTCGCTCGGCGAGCTGCGCGCGCGGCTCCTGGAGTCCCGCGAGTTCTTCCCGCCGGAGCGATACGCGCGGGCGCTCGAGCACGCGGGCGTCAGCCGGAGCCTCATGAGCGTGCTGGCGATCGAGCAGGGAAAAACCAACTCGCTCTTCGACCTCAAGCCGCGCGAGCTCTTCCAGCGGGTGCTCGAGATGCTCGGCGACCACGCCATCCTCGACCGCTACCGCGAGGCCCGGCTCCGCTACGAGGACAGCGACCGGGAGCTGGGCCGCCAGGTCGTCGCGCTGCACGCGGCCCAGGCCGAGCTGAACCGCGTCCAGCGCGAGGTGAAGCGGCGGGCCGACTGGGAGGAAGCCCGGGACAAGGTCGCCGAGCTGGAAGCGCGCCTGCCGGCCGCCGAGCTCCAGCGTCTGCTCGTCGCGCGCCGGGACACCACGTCGAAGAGCCGCGAGCTCCAGACGAAGGTGCGGCAGGGCGAGGTCGAGCTGACGGACGCCAGGTCCAGGCTCGCGCAGGCGACCGCCCAGGACGCCGAGGCCGACACCGCCCTCGGCGGGGCCCGGGCGGCCGAGGACGACGCGCGGACCGCGTGGGGCGAGGCGAACCGCGCCGCCGCGGAGACGGAGGCGCTCCTGGCGCAGCTCGACCAGAAGCAGCGGGACGTCGAGGCGATTCAGCCCGGCGATCTCGCGGCGCTCGAGCGCGAGCACGAGGCCGCGTTGCGCGAGCGAATCCGCGCCGAGGACGAGGAGCGCGCGGCGTCGCAGCACGCCGCCGAGGCGGCGAAAAAGGTCGATCGCCTCCGCCGCGGCCTCCCCGACTACCCGGAGCCGGTGATGCGGACGCTGGAGGCCCTGGCCGCCCACGGCGTCGAGGCCACCATCCTTGCCGCCACCCTCGAGGTCGCCGACCCCGAGCTCGCGGAGTCCGTCGAGGCCGCGCTCGGTGACGCGCGCTACGCGCTCCTGGTCGCGCCGCCCGATCTCGAGGCCGCGGTCAAGCTCGCCCGCGCCAACGACTTCCCAGGGCCGGTGCACGCCGGGCCCCGGCTCGAGTCGTCCCGGCGGGTGGGGCCGCTCGCCGCCGCCCCCGGCGCGCCGGCCTGGCTTCCGGCCTGGCTCGCGCCGATCGAGCTCACCGGCGAGGGATCGTGGCGAGACCTCCGGGGCACCTGGGTCGCGAAGGTCCAGGACCGCGTCCTCGGCGAGGCGGGGCGCGTCGCGACCCTCGCGCGGGCCAGCCGCGAGCACGAGGACGCCGAGCGCCGGATCGCGCAGGTCCGCCAGACACTGGCCTCGGTGCGCGCGCGCCACGAGGAAGCGTCGGCCGCGCTGGAGCGCGAGCGCC
>OBEQ012130799.1_pt1 | contig 17001 bp, 10 predicted proteins | sample 1670901 | NCBI WGS metagenome assembly OBEQ01 (sample SAMEA104232315, study PRJEB22302) | groundwater metagenome | biome: forest; feature: aquifer; material: groundwater | place: USA | collected 2011-08-07 | depth 5.4 m
GTGGGCACGCTGGCGGTGGGCACGTTCACGGTCTGGTGGCACCTCGACATCGTCGCGGCCCGGGGCACGCCCGCGCGCGAGCGCGAGCACGCGCGGGTGCTCGTGCCTTACCTCGCGCCCGGCGGCGGCGGCCTGTCGCTGGGCGGGGAGTTCTAGGAGGGATGATGGCGGCGGCAGGAGGCGCCATGCTGGCTCCCGGGCTGGTGCTCGAGCGGAAGTACCGCATCGTCGAGCACCTGGCCGACGGAGGCATGGGCGCCATCTACGTGGCCGAGCACCTGACCATCGGCCGGCGCGTGGCGGTCAAGGTGCTGCACCCCGAGTTCGCGCGCAGGGACGACATGGTGGCGCGCTTCCACCAGGAGGCGCGCGCGGCCAGCGCCATCGGGCACCAGAACATCGTCGACATCCTCGACCTGGGCCGGGCCGAGAACGGCGCGCACTTCATCGTCATGGAGCTGCTGCGCGGAGCCAACCTGGCCGAGCGCCTGGTGCAGCTGGGCGGACGCGTGCCGGTGGCGCGCGCCGCGCACATCATCCGCCAGGTGCTCGACGCGCTGGCGGCCACCCACCGGCACGGCATCATCCATCGCGACCTCAAGCCGGAGAACATCTTCCTCTGCCAGCGCGGCCAGGATCCCGACTTCGTCAAGGTGCTCGACTTCGGCATCAGCAAGGTGCTCACCGACGATCTGCCCAAGCTGACCACCACCGGGCAGGTGCTGGGCACGCCCTACTTCATGGCGCCCGAGCAGACGCGCGGCGCGCCCACCGACCATCGCGTCGACATCTACGCCTGCGGCGCCATCCTGTACCAGTTGGTCACCGGGCGCCTGCCGTTCACGGCGCCCAACTTCAACGCGCTCATGTTCGAGATCGCGGGCGGTCGCTACTACCCGCCGCGCGCGCTCGCGCCCGACATCCCCGCCGCGTTCGAGACCATCGTGCAGTACGCCATGGCGCTCGATCCCAACTACCGCTTCCAGAGCGCCGAGCACATGGCGCAGTCGGTGGCGCCGTTCGCCCAGCCGGTCACCGCGGCGGCGCCGGCGGGCGGCGCGCCCGAGCCGTCCCGGCCCACGCCCAGCCTGACCGCGACGGTGGCGGTGCCGCCGCGCGGGGCGACCACGGCGGCGGTGCCCGCGCTGCCCGCGCCCGGGCGCAACCGCCTGCCCATCGCGGTCGGCCTGGGCGCCGCGGTCGGGCTCATCCTCGGCCTGCTGGTGGTGCGGCGCATGGACCGCGCGGCCGCACGCGAGGCCGCGCCGCCGCCACGGGCGGCGCGCACCACGCCGCGTGCCAGCGTCAAGCCGGTGCTGCCCGCGTCCGACGCGGCCGCGCCGGTGGCGGTGGTACCGCTCGCGACGCCCGACGCGGGTGCCCTCGACACGCCCGGCATGGTCATCGAGATGGCGCCCGAGCCCGTCGCCAGGCCGGCGCCGACGCAGGCCGCGCCCGACGCGTCCGCGCCCATGGCCGCGCAGGCCACGTTGACCGTGAACGTGACGCCCGCCGACGCGCCCGGGCTGAGCGTCATCGTCGACGGCACGCCGCTCACGGGCGGCGTGGTCACCCTGCCCACCAACGCGCGCAAGCGCCTGCGCGTGGTCGTGCGCGCCAAGGGCTACGACGAGTGGACGCGCGCCATCGTGCTGACCGCTGACACGGTCGTCGACGTGAAGCTGCAGCGCAAGTCGCTGGGTGACAAGGGACCGGGCAGCGCGCTCGGACTGTGAGTGTGACGAACATGCAGCTGGCCAGCCCGCAGGAGCGCGACCTCGACGCGCTCATGACCATGATGGAGGACTTCAACCGCTTCGAGGCCATCGCGTGGACGCGCGCGCAGGGCGAGGCGCCGCTGCGCACGCTCATCGGCGACGCCTCGCTCGGCTTCGTGGCGCTCGCGCGCGCCAGCGACGACGCGCCGCCGCTGGGCTACGCCGTGGTCAGCTTCGGCTTCGACCTGGAGTGGGGCGGGCGCGACGCCTTCCTGACCGAGCTGTACCTCGTGCCCGCGGCGCGCGGCCGCCGCCTGGGCGCGACGTTCCTGGCCGCGGTGGAGGCCAAGGCGCGCGCGCACGGCGCGCACGCGCTGCACCTCATGGTGCGCCACGCCAACGCCCATGCGCAGGCGCTCTACCGGCGCGCCGGCTACACCGTGCCCGACCGGCTGTTCATGACCAAGCGCCTGTCGTCAGGGTGACGGCCGGGCGTCGGCAGGCGCCGCGTCCGCCGGCGCGGCGTCGGGCGGGCGCGCGTCGGGCAGGGCGATCGCCGCGTCGGTGAGCTCGCCGCCGAAGTCGAGCAGGAGCGAGCAGCCGGCGAGCCCCAGGGCGAGCGCCGCGACGATCAGCACGAGCCGCACGCCGCGCACCATGCCTCGACGGTAGCTGCGTGCGTGCACGCGGGTCAAGAAGGCGGCGGCCGGGCCGCGCGCGCGAACACCGCGTCGAGCATGGCCTCGGTCAGCTTGCCGGTGAAGGTGTTCTGCTGGCTGACGTGGTAGCTGCCCAGCAGGCGGTAGTGCCCCAGCTGCGCCTCGGCGCCGTGGGCGAAGCGCGGCCACGGCCGCGGCGCGTCGAGCAGGCGGCAGGCAGCGTCCCATGCGAACGCGCCCAGCGCCACGATGGTGTCGACGCGCGTCAACGCGGCCAGCTCACGGGCCAGGAAGGGCGCGCAGCGGTCGCGCTCCTCGGGCGTTGGCTTGTTCTCGGGCGGCGCGCAGCGCACCGCGACGCTGACCCAGGCGCCGCGCAGGCGCAGGCCGTCGTCGCGCGCGCGGCTCTCCGCCTGGTTGGCCAGGCCGGCGCGGTGCAGCGCGCGGTACAGCCACTCGCCCGAGCGATCGCCGGTGAACACGCGCCCGGTGCGGTTGGCGCCGTGCGCCGCGGGCGCCAGGCCGAGCACCAGCACGCGCGCGTCGGCGTCGCCGAAGCCCGACACCGGCCGGCCCCAGTAGTCCTCGTCGGCGTACGCGGCGCGCCGCTCGCGGGCCACGCGCTCGCGCCAGGCGACCAGGCGCGGGCAGGCGCGACAGCCCTCGATCTGACGCTTCAACACGGGCAAGCTCGGCATTGCGCGCCACATGCGGTTTTGTTAAGGTCCGCGCGCCTTTACATAGCACGACGAGAGAGAGCCCCGTGTACTTCCAAGACGTCATCCTGACCCTGCAACGCTTCTGGGCCGAACGTGGCTGCGTCATCATGCAGCCCTACGACATGGAGGTCGGCGCCGGGACGTTCCACCCCGCCACCTTCCTGCGCGTCCTCGGTCCCGAGCCGTGGAACACCGCCTTCGTGCAGCCCTCGCGCCGTCCCACCGACGGTCGCTACGGCGAGAACCCCAACCGCCTGGGTGCTTACTACCAGTTCCAGGTGGGCATGAAGCCGGCGCCGGTGAACATCCAGGAGGTCTACGTCGACTCGCTGCGCGCCATCGGCCTCGACCCGCGCGACCACGACATCCGCTTCGTCGAGGACGACTGGGAGTCGCCCACGCTGGGCGCCTGGGGCCTGGGCTGGGAGGTCTGGGCCGACGGCATGGAGGTCACCCAGTTCACCTACTTCCAGCAGGCGGGCGGCATCGACCTCAAGCCGGTCACCGCCGAGCTCACCTACGGGCTCGAGCGCATCACCATGTACCTGCAGAACTGCAACAACGTCTACGACCTGGAGTGGGCCAAAGGTCCTAAAGGCAGCGTGAAGTACGGGCAGGTTCACCACCAGAGCGAGGTCGAGTACTCGAAGTTCAACTTCGAGCACTCCGACGCCGCGCTCAACTTCAAGCTGTTCGACGAGTTCGAGAAGCAGTGCAAGCGCCTGACCGACGCCGGCCTGGTGCTGCCCGCCTACGACTACTGCATGAAGTGCTCGCACACCTTCAACCTGCTCGACGCGCGCGGCGCCATCAGCGTGACCGAGCGGCAGCGCTTCATCGGGCGCGTGCGTGCGCTGGCCAAGGCGTGCGCCGAGGGCTACGTGAGCGCACGCGCGAAGCTCAACTTCCCGCTCTTGCCGCCCGAGCAGGGCAAGATCGCGGCCGAGGCCTTCCACGCCAACCTCGAGGCGGGCGTCTCGGCGGCGGCGCTGGCCGCGGCCCGGGCGCTCGACGCGCAGGCGGTGGCCGCGTGAGCGCCACGGCGGACCTGCTGTTCGAGATCGGCTGCGAGGAGATTCCCGCCGGCTTCCTGGCGCGCGCGCTCGAGGCGCTGCCGCAGCTGGCCAAGGAACGCCTCGACGCGGCGCGGCTCGGCTACAAGGACGTGGTCGCCATCGGCACGCCGCGGCGCCTGGCGCTCGCGGTCATCGGGCTGCCCGTGGCGCAGCCCGACGTGTCGGAGGAGATCACCGGGCCGCCCGCCAAGGCGGCCTTCGACGCCGCCGGCAAGCCGACCAAGGCGGCCATCGGCTTCGCGCAGAAGAACGGCGTGCCGGTGGAGGCGCTGCGCGTGCTCGAGGTGCCGGGCAAGGGCGCCTACGTGGCGGCGACGCGTCAGCTGACCGGCGCGCCCACGGCCACGCTGCTGCCCAGGCTGCTCGCCGACCTGGCGCGCGCGATTCCCTGGAAGAAGTCGATGCGCTGGGCAGCGCTGGACGAAGCCTTCGTGCGCCCGGTGCACTGGATCGTCGCGCTCTTCGGCGGCGAGGTGGTCCCGCTCGAGGCCTGGGGCGTCAAGTCGGGGCGCGAGACGCGCGGGCATCGCTTCCTCGCGCCCGGCGCGCTCGCGCTGACCGGTGCGCTCGAGGACTACAAGAGCAAGCTGCGCGCGGCCAGCGTCATCGTCGACGGCGCGACCCGGCGCAAGAACGTGGAAGCCGAGCTGCAACGGGTGGAGAAGGAAGCCGGCGTCAAGCTGCGGCCCGATCCGGCGCTCATCGACGAGGTGACCAACCTGGTCGAGTACCCGCAGGCGATCCGCGGCAGCTTCGACCAGGCCTTCCTGGAAGTGCCCGCCGAGGTCATCGTCTCGGCCATGCGGGCGCACCAGCGCTACTTCGCGCTGGAAGGCAAGGACGGCGCGCTGGCCAACCAGTTCGTCACCATCGCCGGCACCGTGACCCGGGATCCCGCGGTGGTGCAGGCGGGCAACGAGCGCGTGCTGGGCGCGCGTCTCTCCGACGCGCGCTTCTTCTTCCGCGAGGACCAGCACGCCGGGCTCGAGGCCATGGCCGGCAAGCTGGCCGGCGTGGTCTTCCAGAAGGACCTCGGCACCGTCGGTGAGAAGGTGGCACGCATCGGCAAGGCCGCGCGTGCGGCCAAGCTGTCGGGCGTGAAGGCAGACGCGTGGGAGCGCGCGGTCAAGCTGGCCAAGGCCGACCTGACGTCCAAGATGGTGGGCGAGTTCCCTGATCTGCAGGGCGTCATGGGCCGGCACTACGCGCGCCTGGCCAAGGAGCCGGCCGACGTCGCCGACGCCATCCTCGAGCACTATCTGCCGCGCGGTGCCGCCGACGCGCTGCCGAACGGCGCCCTGGGCGCCGCGCTCGGCGTCGCCGACCGCATGGACACCATCGTGGGCTGCTTCGCCGTGGGCCTGGGTCCGACCGGATCGGCCGACGCGTTCGGCCTGCGCCGCGCGGCGCTCGCCGTGCTGAACATCCTGCTGGCGCGTGGCTGGGACGCGCCGCTGTCCGGGCTCGTCGACGACGCGGCCGCCCAGCTGAGCGGCAAGATCAAGTGGAGCCCCGAGCGGCGCAGCGAGGTGCTCGAGTTCTTCAAGACGCGTCTGCGCGGCCTGCTGGTCGAGCAGAAGAGCCTGGCCGCCGACTGCGTCGAGGCCGCACTCGCCGCCGGATTCGACGACGTGCCCGACGCGGCCGCGCGCGCCGCCGCCGTGGCTCACCTGCGCGACCGGCCTGACTTCGAGCCGCTCGGCATCGCCTTCAAGCGCGTGGGCAACATCTTGAAGGGCGAGCAGCCGCAGGGCGAGCCCGACCGCAAGCGCTTCGCGCACGCCAGCGAGACCGCACTCTGGGACGCCTTCACCGCGGCGCGCGGGCGCGTGCAGGACTTCCTGGGCAAGCGCGAGTACGACCGCGCCCTGGGCGAGCTCGCGTCGCTCAAGCCGGCCGTCGACAAGTTCTTCGACGACGTCATGGTCATGGACAAGGACCCGGCGGTGAAGGCGAACCGCCTGGCGCTGCTGGGCGCGGTGAACGGCACGTTCATGCGCATCGCTGACTTCAGGCAGCTCGCGGTCGCGTAGGGAGGCGAGGGGGGGACGCCACCATGAAGCTCGCGCCGGTCGTCGCGCTCGGGCTCGCGCTCCTTCTGCCCGCGCGCGCCGGTGCCGCCGGCCTCGCGGACCACGTCAACACGCTGCGCGGCACCAGCCACGTCGACGGCAGCGGCCAGGTCGTCGACGAGCGCGCGTACTCGCGCGGCAACACCGTGCCGGCGGCGGCACGACCGTTCGGCTTCAACATGTGGACGCCGGTCACCAATGTCGCCTACAGCGGCTGGCCGTACACGTACAGCGACACCGCCATCCTGGGCTTCGCGTGCAGCCACCAGCCCAGCGCGTGGGGCGGCGACCTGGCGCACTTCCAGGTCATGCCCGAGGTCGGCGCCGCCGCGGTGACCGACCAGGCCGCGCGCGCGCAGCCGTTTTCGCACCAGCACGAGACCGCGCGCGCCCACTACTACAGTGTCACCTTCGACAACGGGCTCAAGACCGAGATCACGCCCACCGACCACGCGTCGGCGTGGCGGTTCACCTACCCCACGGGCCAGCCGAGCGCGTATCTCGTCTGGGACACCGGCTCGACCGATATCCGCGTCGACACCACGCAGCGCACGGTGTCGGGCTCGGTCGACCGCACCAACCGCTCGCAGTGCCTGCACGCACCGTGCAACAAGCTCTACTTCTTCGCCACCTACAGCAAGGCGGGCGCCACCGCCGCCTACCCGCCCGCGGGCGGCGCGACGCTCGCGTTTGCCGCCAAGGCGGGCGAGGTCGTGACCATGAACCTGGCCACGTCCTTCATCAGCGTCGAGCAGGCACGCTCCAACCTGGGCCAGGAGGTGGGCAAGAAGAGCTTCGCCCGGCTCGAACGCGAGGCCGCCGCCGAGTGGAACAAGTGGCTGAGCAGGGTGACGCTCACCGGCGCGACGGACGACCAGCTGACCATCTTCTACTCGAGCCTGTACCGCGCGTTCCTGTATCCGAGCTCGCGCTGGGAGAACGTCGAGGGCGTCGGCCCGCAGTACTTCAGCCCGTACTCGAGCACCGTGATGAACGGCAAGATGTACGTCAACAACGGCCTGTGGGACACCTACCGGGCCACGCGCCCGCTGACCGTGCTGCTGGCCCCGGCGCGGACGGCCGAGATCCTCGACGGCTTCGTCAACGCCTACAAGGAGGGCGGCTGGGCGCCGCGCTGGAGCGGCGCCGGCTACCGCGCGTCCATGCTGGGCACGCACTCCGACATCGTGTTCGCCGACGCGTACATGAAGGGCGTGCGCGGCTTCGACGTGGCCACGGCGTACCAATCGATGCTCAGGAACGCCACGGTGATCTCGAACGATCCGTTCGTCGGCCGGCAGTGCCTCGAACGCTCGCTGTTCCTGCAGTACTGCCCGGCCGAGGCCGAGCCGTACTCGGCGTCGTGGTACCTCGAGGACACGGTGAACGACTACGGCCTGGCGCTCCTGGCCGAGGCGCTCGGCCGGCCGGCAGAGCACGCCTACTTCATGAACCGCGCGCTCACCTATGTGAACCACTTCTCGGCCGGCGCGCGCGACACGCTGCCCGACGGACGGGTCTCGCCGGGCTTCTTCCGCGGTCGCCACCTGGACGGCTCGTGGCGGCAGAGCGACGCCGCCTTCGCCGCGCGCGAATGGGGCCACGAATGGACGGAGGGCAACGCCTGGCACTACGTCGCGGCCGCGGCGCACGATCCGCTCGGCCTGGGCAGCCTGTACGGACGCATCCCCGGCAGCGTGGCCGACGCGCGCGCGGCCCTGGCGCGCAAGATCGACGACGTCTTCGCCGCCGACCGCCGCTTCCTCGTCGGTGACTACGACGAGGTCATCCACGAGATGCAGGAAGGCTTCGACCTCGACCGCGGCCAGTACGTGCACTCCAACCAGCCGGTGCACCTCATGCTGCACCTCTACAACTACGCGGGCATGCCGTGGAAGACGCAGGAGCACGTGCGCGACCTGCTGGCCCACTTCTTCGACTCGGGCCGCAAGGCCGGGCAGGGCGGCTGGGGCTACCGCGGCGACGAGGACGGCGGCGAGCAGTCGTCGTGGTACGTGTTCGCCGTGCTGGGCCTGTTCCCGGCCTCGCCCGGTCATCGCGAGTACGCCATCGGCTCGCCGCCCTACGCCGCGGCCAAGATCCGCCTGCAGAACGGCAAGACCTTCACCGTGCGCACCGTCCACGGCGGCGCGGCCAACGTCTACGTGCAGAGCGCCCGCCTCGATGGTGCGCCCTACCCGAAGAACTACCTGACCCACGAGCAGATCCTCGCCGGCGGCACGCTCGAGCTGAGCATGGGCGCACAGCCGTCGACCTGGGGCAGCGCGCCCGGCGACACGCCGCCCTCGATCAGCACCAGCAGCACACGCATCCCGGTGCCCATGGAGCACATGGAACGGGGCGGCACGGTCAGCGGCGGCGGCGACGCCGGCAAGCTCTTCGACGCCGACGGGCAGACCCGCTGGCTGGCACCCACAGCCACGCCCGCGGTCACCTACGCCTTTCCGCACGGGCACCGCCACGCGGTCGCGCTGTACACGCTCACCTCGGCGGCCGACCTGCCCGCGCGCGATCCGCGCAGCTGGACGCTCCTCGGCTCGAACGACGGCCAGAGCTGGACGCTGCTCGACCAGCGCGACGGCGAGAGCTTCACCTGGCGCGGGCAGACGCGCGTGTTCGCGCTGTCCGACAGCACGCCGTACGCCCAGCTGCACCTGGTCGTGCGCGAAAACGGTGGCGACGCCGCCGCCACGCAGCTGGCCGAGCTCGACTTCATCACCGCCGCGCCGCTGGCTGCCGCCGCGGCCAGCTCGGACGGCGCGAGCTGCGGCGCCCAGGAGGACGCGTCGAACGCCATCGACGGCACGAGCGCGACGGGCTGGTGCTCGGCCGCGGCGTCGCCCTGGCTCTCCGTCGACCTGGGCGCGAGCGTCGCGCTGCAGCAGCTGCGCCTGCGCCACGCCGCCGGCGCGCTGGCCACGCGCGACTTCGACCTCCTCGTCAGCGAGGACGGCAACACCTGGACCACGGTCGCCACGGTGCGCGGCAACCATGACGATGTGACCCAGCACACGTTCCCCGCGACGCCGGCACGCTTCGTGAAACTCGTGGTCGGCGCGCCCCAGCAAGGCGCGGGCGGCCAGGCCCGGATCCTCGAGCTGGAGGCCTTCGGACGACGCACCCGCTAGGCTTGCCACCCGATGGAGGAGCGACTACGCTCCGGCCCCGCTTGAGCACGCAGAGAATCTACAGCTTCGGCGCCGGGTCAGCCGACGGCGACGGCAGCATGAAGGACGTGCTCGGTGGCAAGGGCGCGGGCCTGGCCGAGATGGTCCGTCTGGGCATCCCGGTGCCGTCCGGATTCACCATCCCGACCTCGGTCTGCAACGAGTACCACGCCGCCGGGCGCAAGCTGCCCGCGGGCCTGGACGCCGAGATTCGCGCGGCGCTGACGCGCGTCGAGCAGGAGATGGACGCGCGCTTCGGCGACCCGGAGCGGCCGTTGTGCGTCTCGGTGCGCTCGGGCGCGCGCGCCTCCATGCCCGGCATGATGGACACCGTTCTCAACCTCGGCCTCAACGACGAGACCGCGGCCGGCCTGGCCCGCCTCTCGGGCAACCCGCGCTTCGCCTACGACTGCTACCGCCGCTTCGTCGCCATGTACGGCGACGTCGTGCTGGGCGTGAAGGCCGCCGACGAGCGCGCGCACGACCCGTTCGAGGAGCTGCTCGAGGCCAGGAAGAAGGCGAGGGGAGTCGAGCGCGACGTCGACCTGCCTGCCGAGGATCTGCAGGCGCTGGTGGGCGAGTTCAAGGCCGCCATCCAGAAGCTGTGCGGGGTCAGCTTCCCCGACGATCCCTGGCAGCAGCTCGTGGGTGCCCTCGGCGCGGTCTTCGACAGCTGGGACAACCCGCGCGCGGTCACCTACCGCAAGATGTACGGCTACCCGGCCAGCTGGGGCACCGCGGTCAACATCCAGGCCATGGTCTACGGCAACCTGGGCGACGACTGCGCCACGGGCGTGGCCTTCACGCGCGATCCGGCCACCGGCGCGAAGAAGCTCTACGGCGAGTTCCTGGTCAACGCCCAGGGCGAGGACGTGGTCGCCGGCATCCGCACGCCCTGGCCCATCGCCGAGCTGGCCCAGGTGGCGCCCGAGGCCTACCGCGCGCTCGAGGACGTGCGCGCCCGGCTCGAGCAGCACCTGCGCGACATGCAGGACGTCGAGTTCACCATCCAGCGCGGCAAGCTGTGGATGCTGCAGACCAGGAATGGCAAGCGTTCGGCGCGCGCCATGGTCAAGGTCGCGGTCGACCTGGTGGCGGAGGGCCTCATCGACACGCGCGAGGCCATCCTCCGCCAGGAGCCCAACAAGCTGGACGAGCTGCTCCATCCCGGGCTCGACAAGAGCCACGAGCACAAGGCCATCGCGCGCGGCCTGCCCGCGTCGCCGGGCGCGGCCATCGGCCGGGTCGTGCTCACCGCGTCGGACGCGGAGGCGCGCGCGGCGCGCGGCGAGGACGTCATCCTCGTGCGCATCGAGACCTCGCCCGAGGACATCCATGGCATGAAGGCGGCGCGCGGCATCCTGACCGCGCGCGGCGGCATGACCTCGCACGCGGCGGTGGTCGCGCGCGGCATGGGTCGACCGTGCGTGGTGGGCGCGTCGTCCCTGGCCATCGACTACCGCACCGGCATCATCCGCGCCGGCGCCACCGTCACCTTCAAGGAAGGCGACGTCATCACCATCGACGGCTCGACCGGCGACGTGATCCTGGGGCGCATGCCGCTCGTGCCCGCGCGCCTCGACGCCGACTTCGCCACGCTCATGAAGTGGGTCGACGCGGTGCGCGCGCTGCACGTACGCACCAACGCGGACACGCCCATCGACGCCAAGACGGCGCGCTCGTTCGGCGCCGAGGGCATCGGCCTGTGCCGCACCGAGCACATGTTCTTCGAGCCCGAGCGCATCATCGCGGTGCGCCAGATGATCCTCTCCGACAGCGTGGAGGAGCGGCGCGCGGCGCTGGCGCGCATCCTGCCCATGCAGCGGAGCGACTTCGAGGCCATCTTCCGGGTCATGGACGGGCTGCCGGTCACCATCCGCCTGCTCGATCCGCCGCTGCACGAGTTCCTGCCCCAGGCCGAGGCCGAGTTCGCCGAGGTCGCCCACGCCCTGGGCGTCGACGTGGCCACGGTGCGTGCGCGCGCCAGCGAGCTGCACGAGCAGAACCCCATGCTCGGCCACCGCGGCTGCCGCCTCGCCGTCACCCATCCCGAGATCTACGAGACCCAGGTGCGCGCCATCGCCCAGGCGGCCGCGCACGTGGCCCGGGCGGGCGTGAAGGTGATCCCGGAGATCATGATCCCCATCGTCGGCATCGAGGCGGAGATCGCGTCGATGCGCGCGCTGGTCGAGAAGGCCTGGCGCGAGGAGGCCGGCGACGCGCACGTGCTCATCGGCACCATGATCGAGCTGCCGCGCGCGTGCGTGCAGGCCGGGCGCATCGCCCGCCACGCCGACTTCTTCTCCTTCGGCACCAACGACCTGACCCAGACCACCTTCGGCTTCTCGCGCGACGACATCGGGCACTTCCTGCCCGCCTACCTCGACCAGGGGCTGCTCCCGGTCGACCCGTTCGTGGCCCTCGACCGCGACGGCGTGGGCGAGCTGATCCGGATGGGCGTCGAGCGCGGCCGGGCCGAGCGACCCGGGCTCAAGATCGGCATCTGCGGCGAGCACGGCGGCGAGCCCTCGTCGGTGGCCTTCTGCCACGAGGTCGGCTTCGATTATGTCTCGTGCTCGCCGTTCCGCGTTCCCATCGCCCGTCTGGCGGCAGCGCAGGCCGCACTCTTGGCTGCAGGCAACCCCCGCGCACGTTAGCGCGTCTTAATCCGAGGCTAAATTTATGTCATTTCGCACACTTCACCTCTGGACGACGGCCTGCGCGGCGGCGCTGGCCTCCGCCTGCGCGGCCAGCTCACCGGTTCCGCCGCAAACCGACCCATATTTCCCCGCGTCGCTCACCATCTCGCCCGACGAGAAGTTCCTGTTCATCGCCAACGCCAACTCGGATCTCAAGTTCGGCGCCGGCTCGGTGCAGGTCTACGACCTCGATGCGGTGGACGCGCTGGCCAAGGCCTGGAAGGGCGGCAAGGGCCCGGTCCCGGCCGGCTGCACCGCCGACAGCACGCATCCCGAGCTGGCCCGCTGCCCGTCGACGGTCGATGGCCAGCGCGCCGGCTACGTGGGCGCGGCGGCGGCGCAGATCGGCAACTTCGTGTCGGCCATCCGGGCGCAGAAGCTGACCGACGGCACGCTGCGCCTGTTCACGACCGTGCGCGGCGATCCATCGGTGACCTGGCTCGACTTCTCGCCCACCACGGGCACGATCGACTGCGGCGGCGAGGGCGACTTCCCCCGCTGCAACGACCTGCACCACGTGTCGGCGTACCGCAACGACTCCAACCTGGGCATCCTGGGCTCGGAGCCATTTTCGATCGCCATCGACGACGCGCGTGAGCATGTCGTGCTGACCCACCTGTCGACCGGCAACGTCTCGCTGCTGCGCGCGCCGCTCGATCACATCGAGGCGCCCACGCTGCAGGACACGCTCACCGGCCTGTGGGCGGAGAACTCGCGCCGCTTCATCAGCGCCGTCGGGGTGGCGCCGCGCAAGCCGGGCGATCCCTCCGACCTCTTCTACGTCACCAGCCGGTCGGAGGCGCGCATCAACGTCCTGCACGCCATCGACACCATCAGCGGCGACGGCAAGCGCGCCGCCCGCCTGGTGCGCGAGGACTCCTTCTTCTATGCGCCCGCGCCGGCAGGCAACGGCACCGATGGCGCCGCGCGCGGCGTCACCTTCTCCGCCGACGGCAACCGCGCCTTCGTGGCCAACCGCCAGCCCTCGTCGCTCATGATCTTCGATACCTCGCTGGGTGCGCGCGGCGTGCCGGCCAACCAGCTGGTGGGCGAGGTCGGGCTGTGTCCTCATCTCACCGTCGATGTCCTTTTGACCGGCGGCCCCGACGCGGTCGCGGTGATCGAGACGCCCGACGGTCCGCGCGTGTACGTGACCTGCTTCGACATCGGCGAGGTCTGGGTGGTCGACGTCGACCGCGCCCGTGTCGAGGCCACCATCAGCGTCGGTCTCGGTCCTGACAGCCTGGCGGTGCCGCCGGCCAACCTGACCACCCCGAGCCACAACCTGGCCTTCGTCGGCAACTACGGCGACGACACCATCTCGGCCATCGACGTCGATCCGACCAGCCCGACCTACCTCCACACCGTGCTGCAGCTCGGCAAGCTGCGCGGAGAAAACTAGTGTCTCGTCGTTTGCCTGCGCTCCCTCGACCGTCCCACCTCCTGGCCCTCGGCCTGGCGCTCGCCAGCGCGGCGCTGGCGGGTGCGTGCTCGAGCGACGCCAAGCCCCTGCGTGAGTTCCATTTCGATCGCCCGAACGACATCGCCTTCGGCTGCGTCAGGCGGGTAACCGACGACGCCGGCGTCGAGTCCACCGTGGCCGTGCCGCTCAGCGAGTGCGCCAATCTGCGCGAGGACCTACCCGACGGTGGCATGGCGCTCAACCAGTCGCTGGTGGGCTTCGCCACCCAGCCCAGCCGCGGCGACCTGGTGGTCGCGCAGCTGGTGCGACCCGACAGCAATGATCCGACCCGCAGCGTCACCGCGGGCAACGTCGTGGGCGACTCGGATCCGCTGACGCCCGGACACAACGGGCTGACCCTCGGCACCGAGCCGGTCTCCGCCGACACGACGCCCGACGGCTGCTTCCTGGTCGTGGCCAACGCCGGCTCGTGCGACCTCTCGCAGGTGAACGTGCTGCGCGCCGCACGCACGGTCAACGTGGGCCAGGTCTTCGCGGGCAAGGCCACCACCCGCAGCCTGGTCAAGACCAAGAGCGGCGTCCCGCTGGCCGCCTCGCCCACGCTGGTGGTGACCCCGCTGCCGGGCGACCGCGTGGTCTGCCCGGAGAGCGCGGGCGGCATCGCCTACGTGGCCTACCCGTCGTGCCACATGGTCGCCGAGGTGGACCTGGCCACGGGTCAGATCCAGTCGAGCGTGAGCTTCAGCAAGGGCGCCGCGCCCACCCTCGACCTCACCGGCGAGGTCACCTGCCCGATCGAGTGCACCGAGATCACCGGCGCGACGGGCGGAACGCCGGTGGGTGATGCCGAGCCGGCGACCATGGTCATGGATCCCGCGGGCGGACGCCTGTACGTGGGCGTGCGCGGCGATCTGGGGCTGTTCGTGGTCGACGTCGACACCGTGTCGGGCCTGTTCACCGGCACGCCCGTGCGGGTGGCGCTCGAGGATGCGGGCGGCCCGGCCGGCGTGCTGCGCCTGGCGGCGTCGCACGACATCGCCATGGGTGCGGGCGGCGGCTCGGGCACGCACCGCTTCGTCTATGCCATCGCTGCCGACCGGTCGATCCGCGTGATCGAGGTGACGCCGACACTCGTGGGCGGCCCGGTGGAGTGCGACACGCAGGTCGACGCCGGCCAGCTGCGCAAGTTCACCGACGTGAGCCGGCTGCCGTGCTTCCCGGTGGGCAAGCATCCCGACCTGCGCCGGCGCGTCAACGCGCGCGGCCCGGGCGTCCGGCTGCCCGGCGACGCCGTGCCCTACGACGTGGCCTTCTTCGACGGCAGGCACCCCAAGGAGGAGAAGCCTCCCCTGATGGAGCCGAGCCCGTTCCGGCTCAACGGCACCTTCGCGGCCGTGACCAGCAAGAACGCGCTGTTCAACGGGGTCGCGTTCTACATCAACGTCAACGACGACAACTACGAGGACTTCCTCAGTCCCACCGACGATCCCACGCAGATCGAGATGGCCCTGGCGCTGCCCCACCAGCTGCGCGACGCGGTCACCGAGCGCCGTCACCCCACCAAGGATATCTGCACCGAGGACACGACGCTCACCGATCGCGTGAAGGGGCCGGTGCGCACGCTGGCGTCGAGCATGACCTTCGACTCCAAGCAGGCGTACAACTTCAATGTCGTCATCAAGAAGGACGGATGGCCGGGCGACGGTACGGTGGTGCCGGGGCGCATCGCGCCGCTCATCCACCTGGAGGTCTGCCCGGCCGCGACCGACCGGACGGTGTTCCAGTCGACGGGCGTGGCGCCCTCGTCGGTGCGCGCCAAGGTGTTCCCCGATCTCGCCAGCGTGATCACCGAGACCTGGCGCGTGGGCTGGGAAGGTCCGCTCGCCTTCACCGATTTCCTGCAGCTGCATCAGGGCGGCGTGGTCAGTCCGGTGCCCGGCCAGCTCGAGCTCACGCTCGAGGACCAGTCGGGCCCGTTCTGCGATCTGGGCGCGGAGGAGCGTGACATCGTCAGGCTGCTCGGCTGCCTCAACGACACCGGCTGCGCGCTCGACGAGACCTGCTACTTCGATCCCGAGACGCCCGCCAACCTGCCCGGCATGTGCCTGCCGCGCGGTCACATCGACGAGCTGGCCGGGCAGTGCAAACCGCTCCTGATCTCGCAGCGCAAGTACCTCATCAAGGCCTCCGGCGGCGGCGCGGGCACGGTCGAGGCCACGCGCCTGACCCTGGTGCCCAAGCCCACCGTGCTGACGACCACACCCCTGGGCGGCTGCTCGAGCAACAAGCAGTGCGAGCTGCTCTACAAGGACGAGCAGAAGCTGAGCGGGGTGCCCGCCGACAAGACCTACACCTGCCAGGCCACACCCGAACGGGGCGGCCCCGATGCCTGCGTGGCGGTGTGCCCCAACAACCAGGACGCGGAGTGCCCCACCGGCAGCGTCTGCCAGGACCTGCGCTGCGTCGAGGGCGCGTTCGTGCCCGCGGCCTGCTACGGGCCGCTGCAGCTCTACGACGTGCGCGCCGGCAATGCCTACACCGTGGTCGGCTCGGTGTCGGGCTACGTGCACGATCGCGTGGTCGGCGCGAACGGCGTGTGCGAGAGCACGCACGAGCCGCTGCGCGTGGGCCGCTTCCACCCCAACGAGCCCATCTGCGACCCGCTCGACGACGGCGACCCCAACGCGGTCAATCCATGCTCGGTCGAGCTGTCCGAGCCCATCGGCCTGGTCGAGGGCACCACGCAGACCATCGGTCATCGCAAGAGCTTCGGCATCCGCTTCCGCAACCTGGCCTTCCGCATCGACTTCAGCGACGTGTTCTCGCTGCATCCGCAGCCCACGCAGATCGATCCGGCGCACCCGGCGCCGTCCGATCCGCTCACCAAGGACGTGCTCGAGGTCTCCCTGCCGCTCGGCTTCACCTTCGTCTTCGAGATAGGCGCCGGGCTCATCCCACGCGCCGATGGGCTGATCAGCGCGCCCAACCCGCCGTCGCTGCTGCCCGCGCGCACGCGTGTGGGTCCGGACGGGGCGGTGTGGGTGCTCGACTCGGGCGACAGCAACACCTCGGCAGGCGTGCGGCGCGGCGAGATCATCCGGCTGACCTCGCAGGGTTCGACCGAGGTCGCGAACTAGCAAGGTGAGCTAGCGACACGCTCCGGGTGCTTTTTGTTGCCCTGAGGCGCGGCTCGTCCCAAAACTGGGCCATGAGCCTGCGCGACGCCGAACGGTTCAAGGACAAGATCGAGGTCAGCCTCGACAGCCGGCAGATCTTCTTCCTGTTCTTCGGAGGAGCGGTGGTCGCTTGCCTGGTGTTCGTGCTGGGCGTGATGGTCGGCCGCCGCCTCGAGGGGCGTGAGCAGCTGGCGCGCAAGGCGAGCACGAGCGACGCGATCGATCCGCTCGCCGCGCTCGACGAGCTGGGCGCCGACGAGAAGCGCAGCCA
>OBEQ010307895.1_pt1 | contig 17000 bp, 25 predicted proteins | sample 1670901 | NCBI WGS metagenome assembly OBEQ01 (sample SAMEA104232315, study PRJEB22302) | groundwater metagenome | biome: forest; feature: aquifer; material: groundwater | place: USA | collected 2011-08-07 | depth 5.4 m
CAGATTTAAGGGATTTTTGTGGAATGGAGGGAATAACCGGAGTAATAGTTTCTGCTAAGTTAAAGGTTATCCCAAAAAAAGAGAAAAGTATCTCCGTTTTTCAGACAGATAAATTTGAAGACATATTAAATGTAAGTAGAAGATTAAAATCAGAGAAAGATGTTATAATGGTTGAGTTGCTTCCACCTTACATTTCTAAACTACTTGAACTTCCTGAAAAATATAATCTAATTGTAGAATTTGATTCGGATAGAGGGAAAATAAAGGGAAAGGAATATGAAAAATTGGATGGTTTGAGAAATAAGATTTACTATGTAATGCATAAAGAAAAGTATTATAATAGTGAAGATCCTAAATTCTTTTTTGATAAGATAAAAGAATTTGTTAATTTTTTAGATTTTAATGGCATCCCATATTTTTCTGATATTGGAACTGGAATTGTATATTGTTTTTTTAGAGATGAAGATGATAAGAGGGGTGCTGTATTAGATTATATGAAGAGAGCAGATGCGAAACTTGGAAGATATGGAATTGGTATAAAGAGGAAAGAGTTTATTGATAATTTTCAAGCTAAAGTGATGAAAAGAATAAAAACAAGACATGATCCATTATGGAAATTTAAAAAAGGAAAGTTGATAGATTCTGATAAAAGAATCCCAGTCAGAAATCCGGAAGAAGAAATTCTTGAGTTGATTAAAGATGCGGAAAGAGTTGAGAAGGAAATTATTAATGAAGAAGAACAGATTAAAGAATATGAAAGGCTGATGGATGATGTTCCTGTTGAAGAAATAGAAGTTCTTCGTGAGGTTGAAGTTCTTGAAGAATTAGAGGTTGATGAATTAAATGAGGAATTAGAGCCAACTGTTAGTTTAAGAGAATACAGTGTTGAACAACAACTTAAAGAGTACGAGGAAACTTTTACATCTGAACTTTCAGAGGATAGAGTTAAGGAAGTTGAAGATTTTGTTAAAGATGTTCCAAGAGTTATTGTAAAAGATAATTTAGATAGGAAAGCTAATCCCGATATGGATATAATAAATAAAATAATCACAAATAGAGTTGATGATCAAATTGAGAGTAAAAAGGAAGAAGGTAAAAAGGATGATGATTTAATAAGAAATATAATGACAAATAAATATAATGACGAAGAAAAGGAGGAGGAAAATAAATAATATTGGTATCGGTAATGCATAAAGTAACAAGCGGCTTAAACATCATATCAGATTAAACAACTGAAGCTTTGATTATTATGTTGAGAGATATCGATAAGTTATTAGTTTAAAATATCGATAGCCTATACAATAACCTTGGTGAGTGAGATCAGATGAGCCGAGAGATGATTTATCAATGGCATACATATTAAACATTACCGATAAGCTAAAAATGATAAAATGAAAATAGAAGTTCTTAATAGTAAGGAGGAAGTTAAAGAAATAATTAATGGATGTACAAGTTGTGGAATGTGTAAACCACTATGTCCTATATTTAAGAGAATGAGAGATGAGGCAAGTTCTCCTAGAGGAAAGGTTATGATGTTAGATGAAGGGTTTTTTGAAAAATTTGTTTACGATTGTAGTTTATGTAAGGCATGCGAGCAACAATGTCCGGTAGAATTGAAGTTGTGTGATGCTTTTAAGAAAACTCGCCAGGTATTAGTTATGCAAGGAAAAGAACATTCTGCAAATAAGGAAATGATAAGTAATTTAGAAAAGACAGGAAATGTTTTTGGAATTGTAAATGTTTAAATTTCGAAGTGATCTTTTTTAATAAGTATCTTGTCCTTACAGGACTTCCATAAGTGATTTGATAGAGAAAATGATGATTTTCTTTTTTTGTCTGTGAAGTAAGCTAAAATTACATTTATTTTGTCTTCTTTTAAATCCTCAATAATAGGGACAAAATCAGTATCAGATGATATTATTATAATATCTTCGACTTTTTCTTTTCTTGGAATTCTTGTCAAATCCATTGTCATTAATGTATCAACTCCTTTTTGTTGAAAGTTATTATTAATCTTCTGTAATCTTCCTTCTCTTACAATTGTTTCGGTTTTTGTTAATTTAATTTTTGATATAAACTTATCATAATTTGCTTTTCTTTTATTTTCTTCAATTGTAGGTTTTGGACTTTGATACGGGGGAGCAGTATAATAGTAAATTTTTTTACAAGTGAGATTTCTTGATTTTGCAAGATTATCTGCAAGCTTCTCTATTTTATATTTTATAGGCTTATCTTTACCGAAATGTTTAGCAATATAAGAAAGGTATCCTCCATCAATAAAAATAATAGTAGATTTCATTATAAAAACATCAGGCAACCCTTTCGGATCACCTGGGATTATGTTAAATTTAGTAGTAATAGGCAGTTTATAAAATTATCTGATACCGTTTTTATATCTCTTATAAGAAGAATATAGCTCTCCTGCCATCATGACACAAAAAGTCCATCCTAAAATTTCTGCAATAAATCCATATCTCTCATTTTCTTTTAATTCTTTTTCAGACAGTTTATTTCTACCTTCTTTGTTTTCACTTCGGTGCCTTTTGTTATTATTAATTGCTGCAGAATCGAACATGGCCCTAACAGACGGATTTATACCTATATTCGGAGGAGGATTACCTGCATAACTTCTATTATAATTATTATTTAAAATAGGAATTGCTAAACTACCTGCTAAAACCAAACTTGCTAGTGTCTTTTTCATGATATATTAAATGAGAAGTAGTTTATATTAATTTTTATTATAGATTGTATAGAATCGAAGAAGTAAAAATTGAAATTATTCTTTCATTTCAATTTTTATTGTAATGTCTCTTGGTATGTATAATCTCATTACAGCATGTAGAACTTTATCATTTGCTGCAATATCAATAACTCTTGAATGTATTCTCATTTCAAAGTTATCAAAAGTAGCTGTTCCATTTCCACATGGAGATTTTCTTGTTGTAATTTTTAATTTTTTTGTAGGAAGAGGTATAGGTCCAGATATTGGAACGCCTGCTTTACTAGAAATTTCTTTTATTTCATTACAAATATGATTAAGTTTATCGATATTCATACTTTTCAGTTTGATTCTTACCTTTGACATGAAATTAATTAATTGAGCATGTTTAAAAAGCTTGCTATTCATGGAATTCAAGAAATATTTATATAGTTGGATTTATTTTATTCTAAATGAGAAATATATTTGGGAATGTTTTGAGGAGCGCAAATTATTCTTTAAAAGAATTAATGTGGAGACCAAAGACTGTTCAACAAGAAGCTATTTATGATAGACTTAAAATGAGGGGGGTATCGTTTTCTTCACTAAATTCTATTCTTGATTACAGTTTTCCAATATCGGCAGGTAGATTTCCAGAATTATTAGAAGAAATTCCCTTGTTATATGACATTATTAGGTATCGTTTAGGAACTATAGATAAGGTGAATTCTGGTAAGTTTCTTTCAATTGATGAAACGGTAACCCGTATAAGAAATTATGTTGGAAAAAGAGTAGCTGAGGAACTTTCATTGAATCCAGATATTTTTCAAAGAATTCTAATAAATTAAATGTTTCTAATTGCGAATTTTTTCTGAGTCTGTTGATCAATCAAAATGTTTATAAGAATAAAATACTAGTTCTTATGATGAAAAAGGGTGATGCAGAGCTTTATGATAAAGCCGTTTATAGAGTTAGGACCTCTAGGAAGTTTTATTTTCCGGTTTATGTAATGATGGCGGTACTTTCTCTTGTTATAATATATTTGAGGGTTTCAAATTTACCTATTCATCCATATGCTTTATATGGTTTTGTTATTTTTATATTGATTTGTATAAAAGCTACCGAAATTCATAGATTTTTATCTTATTATGAGATAACTCCTAATTCAATTATTCGTTCAAAAGGAATATTAAGAAATGATATAACTAGAATTTATATGAATTCTGTTACGGATCTTGTTTTAAAGCAAGGGATATTTCAGAGATTGTTTAATTTTGGAACTATTAAGGTGCATAGGTTTACAGAAGGAGCTATTTTTGAGATTAAGAACATAAATCGCCCAGGTCATTATTTAAATATAATGGAACACGCATTAGATAAGAATAGGAGATAAATGAAAAAAGAGGGTTTTGGTTCAGCAGGAGAAGGAAGAGGACATTTCGATTCAGAGAGAACTAATAAAAAAACAAGACTAAGTTTTTTTTTATTGTTCTTATTTTTTATTGCTTTATTAGGATCTTTCTTATATTATGCTTATAATGGAAGCGATACGAGTTTTGGTAAAGGAGTGTTTGAAAAAGTTACTGGCAGTAATTCTAATGTTTCTGTTGTTGGAGATATAAAGATAAGCGCAAGTCTTAATCCATCTAAAATAAGTATTAAGGGAAATGTTGATAGAATTGAGTTGGTTGCTAGCGTTAATGATTTTAAATTTGGAAGTCAGGATTTTAATTTAAAGAATAAAAAAACTAGCTTAATAATAGATAATTTTAATGGAAAGATGGATTTTGATGGAGTTAATATAACTAGCTTTAAGGGGAAAGCTAATAGAGTTTCTGTTGATGGTTTGCCAATCTCTTCAAATAAATCTTTAGATATAAGTTTTGATGATGGAACTTATGATCATCTTAAATTAACAAATATAAATTTAGATTCTCTTTCTTATGAAACAAGTGGGAGAATATCTTTGAATGATGATAAAGTCGTACTTAATCCAAATAAAGAGAAAATTTCTATCATAGGATTTAATGGAAATTTAGAATCTAGAATAAATAAGTTTATTTTTACTGGAACTATAAAAAAGTCAAGTCTTACCGGAGACTTGGATGTTTCTTTAGGCTAATATGAGATTAAGAAAATTCTTAATATTTTTATTAGTTATATTATTACTTGCTTTAATAAGTATTTATTGGCCCAAGATTACAAATGCTGTTAGTGGAAATGCGATAAATGATAATGGGAAAGAACCTGCATTTGTGAAAAGAGTAATTGATGGAGATACTATAGATACAGATATTGGAAGAATAAGGCTTCTTGGGATAAATACTCCTGAAAAAAGTTATTATTTACATGACGAGGCCGAAGATTATTTAAGAGAAATAGAGAATAAAAGCGTTCTTTTGTTAAGAGATGGGGATGACGTTGATAAATATAATAGAAAGTTAAGATATATTTTTTATGATAACAGAATAATAAATGTTGATATTTTACAAAATGGATATGCTACCAGTTTTCTAACTGATGGTTTAATTTACAAAGATAAGTTAAAAACCGCAGAGGATTTTGCGATGAAAAGTGGAATTGGATTATGGGAAAAAAGCAATGATAAATGTGCTTCCTGTACTAAATTAAAAGAATTAAATGCTAATGATGAGTATTTTATTATTGAAAATAGTTGTAATTTTCAATGTAATCTTAACGGATGGGTTGTTAAAGATGACGCAAATCATTTCTTTAAACTTACTAGCTTAAACGCTTTGGATAATAAAAAGTATGTTTCTCCTGAAAAAATATGGAACGATGATGGAGATAGATTTTTTATGAGAGATAAGCAAGGGAAGCTGGTTGTGTACTATAGTTATTGAATTGATGCCAGTTTAATGCTATTTCTTTCTTTATTTCTTTATTTTCACTTCTAGAAATAGCAGATATATTTAATCCATCGTAACATTCTAGATTATCTGAGGAAACTGTCATTCTATATTTATCTCCATTTTTTGTGTATAGTCTAAAGGAGTTTTCTTTTATTTTATCTCTAAATATCTTATTATTTGGAAGGAAGCTTTTTGATCCTATCATTTTTGTAACTCCGTTTAACAATCTAATAAAATCTCTATCTTCAGCTATTAGGCAACAATCATTTTCACAGAATAGAGTGTTCCAATATACTGTAGCTGTTAATTTTTCATCCGTAAATGAATGATATGATTTGTCTACATCGTGTTCTCCCAACTGATAACTCATATCCTTTTTTAGGTTGGCTTTTTCTGAAATTAATTTTGTCATATTAAACAATAAATCATATCTTAAGTCATTTATTCTTAACTCTTTCTTTTCTGATATTCTTCTGATTTCTGTTAATTGTTTTTTCAAATAGCGTCTTGATTCAGGACCGTATTTTGCTCTTCGGTTTATTTCTTTTCTACGATTCCCACTACCCATATAAAACATAGATTTTGCCATATCGCTGCTTTTCATAACTTGTTTTTCAAATTTTCTTATCTCAGCAGTTATTTCTTTAATAGTATATACATTGTCTCTTTTTAGGATCTCTTTTACTTTATCTGCATCATTTCCTTTTGTTGTCTCTAAGTTTAAGGCGCTCCAATCTACAAAAACACAATCTTCGTGTTCTAAAATCTCATCTAAGGTAACTATCATTCTTAAAAATTAGATGTAAATTGGTTTATAAATTTTAATATTCTCTATAATTTTTATGTAAATAGTATTGAATTGGGAGAAGCATACCTAAAACAAAAGTTGCCCATCCTAACCCACTTAATACTATTAGAATCCAATTCTTAAAAAGAATTGAAATTGTTAATAATGCTCCCCAGGCTATTAATCCGGCTACGAATAAAATTACCCAGGTTATTTTTTCCTTTCTTTTTATTATGAAATCTGAAAGATAGGCTATGAAGATTCCTGTTGAAATAAGAAATAGGCCTATAATTACATTAAATAAGAAGAAAAGATATGAAATTTGGGGATTGAATTTTGAGAAAAAGCCCCATAATTGGTCTATAGAATTGAAATTTTGAGTCATATTAAATCTAACAAAAATTATATAGAAAATTCCAAATAATATCATATAAATTCCATTATAATAGGTAATCTTAGCGCCTTGTTTTACTCTTACTATATTCATTTAGAAATTATAGGAATTAAAGGTTTAAAAAAATTTATGAGGGGTATCGCATTGTTCTTTTATACAAAAACTTATATAATTTGTTTCTTGATCATTATTATGGCAAATAAAGAAGATTTTTTTAGAGATAAAGAGGATATGGGCTGGATGATTATTGCTGAAAAGTCTATGAGTAAGATTTGGGATAATGAAGTGGATGAAATTTGGAATGAATTATAAGTAAAAATTGATAAGCAAAATGATTTGATAACCTTATTAAAGCAGAGGTTCCTTTATCTATTTATGGAGCCATATTGGGATTTAATCAAAAGGATTGTAATCGAATCAGATTTAGTTTTAGAGATATTAGATGCTAGACTTATAGAGTTATCTAGGAATAGTTTAGTTGAAGCCGTAATTAAAGATACTGAAAGACCGGTTATTTTTGTTATAAATAAAAGTGATCTTGTTTCAAAAGATACTTTGAAAAAGGATGTTGTTAAGTTGAAGAAAGAGGGAGAGGTTGTTTTTGTTTCTGCTAAACAGAAGAGTTCAGGTAGATTGTTATATACTGCTATAAAACGTGTTTTTAAGGAACATGGTAAAAGAGTAAAAGAGTTTTCAGAACAAAAGCCTCAATTTAGGGAAGCAATTGGAGATATTGTTGTTGCTGTTGTTGGTTATCCTAATGTTGGGAAGTCTTCAATAATTAATTTATTAGCACATAAGAAAAAAGTTAAAGTAAGTAAGAAATCAGGAACAACACATGGAGTTCATTGGATTAAAGCCACAGACGAGATTAAATTAATTGATAGCCCGGGGGTTATTCCTTTAGATAAAGATGATGATCTTAGATATGGTTTAATAGGAGCTAGAGATAGCGAGAGTTTAAGAGATCCGGCAGTTGTTGCTGAGGCCTTGGTTAAATTATTTATAAAAAAAAATAAAAAAGCTTTTGAGGATTTCTATAAAATTACTATCGAAAAGGAAGATCCTGAAATTATTATTAAAGAACTTGCCGAGAAGAAAAGTTTTTTTTTAAAAGGCGGGATTGCAGATGAAAATAGAGCTAGTAACGTACTAATAAGAGATTGGCAACAAGGAAGGCTAAGGCTTTAGAAAGATTTAAATAGTTATCATTATTGTGTTAATTATTATCATTATTGTGTTAATTTTATAAAATGGGACTATTGAATATAATTGAAAGAGATAAGAATTTGAGAAGGATATTTGGGGAAAGAGAACTAGTCATTATTAGAAAGCAATTACTTGGAGTTCCATTAAAACCTTCTGAAAAAGTTAGACTATCTAGAGACATAAGAAAGAAGTTTGAAGTAATAAAATCTTTAACACCTTATTCAAACAATTTTAATTTGAAACCAGGATTAGCAAATAAAGAAACTATTGAAAAAGTAAAGAAAGAAATATTTGATAGTAAATATTTTCCAGATATAAAGAAAATCGTTTTGTTTGGTTCTACAGCTGAGCATAAACAAACTTTGCTTTCTGATATTGATATAGCAGTTGAATTTGATAAGATAGATGTTAGCGAAGGCACTAAATTCAGAATTAAGATTTTAGGAAATTTTGATGATAGAGTAGATATTCAAGTTTACAATATCTTGCCAGATAAATTAAAAAAAGAAATAGACACCAAGGGGAGAATAATATATGAGAGAAAGGATAAATGATAAAATAGAACAAATAGTAGCTTATTTGGAAGATCTATCTGAAATGATGGAGCAGATTAGTTTAGATGATTATATTAAAAACGTAATGTTAAAAGCAGCTTGTGAGAGATTTATAGAAAGGATTGTAGGGGCTTTAGTAGATTTAGGTTCTCTAGTTATTAGAGAGAGAAAATTTGAACCTCCTGAAACAGAATCACAGATTTTTGAAATTCTTCGTAAAAATAATTTAATCTCTGAGGATTTATGTGAAAGCCTTAATGATGCTAAAAGAATGAGAAATGTTATTGCTCATCAATATGCTAAAATAGATGATAACATAGTTTATGAAGCAGTAACTGAACAATTAGCTAATGATTCTCAGAAATTTATAGAAAATATTAAAAATAGTTTGAATGAAAATAGAAAAGTAGAAGACGAAGAAGATTTAGAGGAGTGTAATTAAAATGTTTGTAGACTACATAGCAAATTTACCGGTTCCATTTTTGCATCATTGGGGATATTGGATAATTTTTTTATCAACAATTCTAGAGACAATACCTCCAATAGGATTAGTAATCCCCGGAAACACAATTGTTATACTTGGAGGATTTTTTGCTAAATTACAAATTATTGATGTAGGAGATGTAATCTGGATTGCCGCCTTAGGAGCAGTTATAGGAGATTCTTTAGGATATTATTTAGGAAAAAGATATGGTTATTCTTTTCTTACTAAATATGGAAAGTATTTTTATTTTAAAGAAGAACATTACAATAAAGTAAAGAAACTTGTAAATACCCATACAGGAAAAACAGTCATTTTAGGTAGATTTAATCCATTGTCTAGAGTATTTGTTCCCTTTATTGGTGGAGCTTCAGAAATTCCTTTTTTTAAATTTATTTTCTATGGCATTATAGGAGCAATAAGTTGGGCAGCATCATCAGTATTACTTGGTTTCGTATTTGGAGCAAGTTATGAAATAGTTTCGAAGTATACCGGGAGATTTTTATTAATTATAACAATTGTTTTAATTTTAATATTCTATTTCTATCATTTTATTAATAGAAGAAACAAATTGTTTAGTAAAAAGAATGTTTATGCAGTATTCATAGAATCATCTTTGCGTAAGACTTAAAAAATAACGTGTATTAATATAAGTAATTACTAATAAATAATGAGCCCCTGGAATTATTTTGGAAAAGAGAGTGAAAGATTTGTGTGCTTTCTTGATACGTCTTTTATTGCAGGAACTGTTCTAAAATCTATTGAGAAAGATAAATGGAAGATAAAAATTAAATTAGATAAGCGAATGGACGAATTAAATAGCTCGAATTGCTTACTTCTTATTAATGATATTGTTACATATGAAATAAAAAAGAATCTAATAAAAGAATTTAACATTCCCAAGTGGAAAATTAATGAAATTTATAGTATCGCTTTATCAAATTTTAAAAATATAAAATATTTTCCAACAGGAGAAATAAAAATTAATCAAGCTTTAATTAATTGGATGATAAAACATGATTTAGACTTTATGGATGGATTGTTAATAACCATTGCTCAGAAATTAGAAATCCCATTAGTTTCAAGTGAAAGAAAAGCTTTAGAGTGGAAGAAGATTTATAGTGGAGTTATGACTCAAAATGAGTTCTGGAATGAACTTAGAAAAAAATAGATTTTGAAGAAATTGCTTCAACTTCTTTATCCTTTATTCTTACTGTAGATACAATTCTTTTAGGAAAAGTTTTAGCTTCTTCTTCAGTTAATTCAATTTTAATTTTAATTCCATTTATATATACTTCTTTAAAGACTTTTTTTACCATATTAATAGTGTGAATCTATGATTATATATAAATTTATGTAATCTAAAAAGGTTTAAAAGATTGATGATGTTATATAATAAAAGATGCTAGAACATTAATATGGGAAGACAGGATCAGATAGTTAATGAAAGAAAGAGGAAGTTAAATGAATTAAGAAATGCTGGAATAAATCCGTATCCTAGTAAGTTTGATGTTAGTGATTATTCTAATCTTGTTAAAGAAAAGTTTAAGGATTTAAAAGAGAATGAAAACAGTAAAAAAAGGGTTAGAGTAGCTGGAAGAGTTATGATTAAAAGGGATTTAGGACGTTTAATATTCTCAACTATTAAAGACTCCAATGGAAGTTTGCAATTAGTTTTTGAAAAGGGAAATAAAGAGTTTGATTTTTTTAAGAAGTTTATAGACAGCGGAGATTTTGTTGGAGTAGAAGGAAGTGTTATGAAAACAAAAACTGGAGAGATTTCTGTTTTGGTTAAAAAAATAGAAATTTTAAGTAAGTCCTTATTACCTCTTCCTGAAAAATGGCACGGTCTTAAAGATGATGAAGAAAGATTTAGAAAAAGATATTTGGATGTTTTAATGAACGATTCTGTTAAAGAAATTTTTTTGAAAAAATCTAAATTTTGGCAGACAACTAGAGCTTTCTTATTAGAGAATGGATTTTTAGAAGTAGAGACTCCTGCTTTAGAAACAAGTACAGGAGGGGCTGCTGCAACTCCATTTAAAACTCGTCATCATGCTTTAGACATTGATGTTTATTTAAGAATTTCAATGGGAGAATTATGGCAGAAGAAATTAATGGTTGCAGGTTTTGGGAAAACTTTTGAAATAGGGAGACAGTTTAGAAATGAAGGAATGGATGCTGAACATTTACAAGATTATAGCCAGATGGAATTCTATTGGGCATATGCTGATTTTAATGATGGAATGGAATTAGTTGAAAAGTTATATAAGAAAGTGGCTAAGGAAGTTTTAGGAAGTTTAAAGTTTGAGACACATGGTTTTAAAATTGATCTAAGTAAAAAGTGGGAATTATATGATTATGAAAAAACTATAAAGAAATATACCGGAATTGATATTTACAAAGATGATGAGAAAAAGATTAAGAAGAAATTAGAGGCTCTGAAAGTAGAATATGATAAGAGAGTTGATAAGTGGAGATTAATTGATATTTTATGGAAATATTGTAGAAGACAATTGACTGGACCAGGGTTTTTAGTTGGACAGCCTGTTGAAATAAGCCCGCTTGCAAAGAGAAGTGAGAAAGATAAGAGAAAAGTTGAACAATTTCAGGTGATAATAGCTGGGAGTGAGTTGGGTAATGGCTACAGTGAATTAAATGATCCTGAAGATCAAGAAAATAGATTTAAAGAACAAGTTAAAGCCAAGGATAAGGGAGATGCTGAAGCACATATGCATGATAAGAGTTTTGTAGAAGCTTTAGAGTATGGAATGCCTCCTACATGCGGATTTGGATTCTCAGAAAGACTTTTTGCTTTCTTAGTTGATAAACCAGTTAGAGAATGTCAATTGTTTCCTTTAGTTAAACCTGAAAATAGCGATAAGGATTAATTTATTTTTTTTAGAATTGTTGGAAATGTTTCATTTCCGATTTTGTAAATACCATATGTTATGAAATAAGCACTGAAAACATCTATTGAATAATGGACATGCATTAATAATACTGTTATTCCTAATATTACAGAAGATACTAGCATAAAGTAACTTAAAGATTTATGGTGTTTTTTATATATTAAAAATCCTAGAAAAGGAAGGCCGGCATGTCCGGAAAAAAACAAGGCATTAGAGAAATCTAATAATTGTAAATATCCGGGAAATTTCACATGAATTGCATCTACTGGAACACTTAAATGTGTGAATATAATAAATCCAGATCTAATTATTACAAATAAACTAAACATAGCAATAACATAGGCTAGTTCATCTGGTTTGTAAATAAGTGGATAAAGAAAATATAAAGCCATAATAAAAATAAAAAAATAAATAAAAATATAGCTAAGATTATAAGGACCAATGTTATCTAAAATCAAATCTTGTGATGATACATATCCTTTATGATCAGTTATATAATCTCCGGCACTTGCATAGATCGCAACAGATAATAATAGAAATATTAAAGAATAAATAATTTTTCTTCTATTCTTTTTAATATTAATCCACCAGTCACCTTTTTTCATAAACGTATGACTGATTTTTAGCTTAAAAATCTTTACTTTAATTTTTTTTGGTTTTTAATAATCAGAGAATAACACTTCTTATAACAGAAGTGAGGATATTAAAAATAGAAATAACAGAACATTTACCTAAAGATATTACGCCCCGACCGAACGAGCTGATAAAGTAATCTTCTTATCTCAATCTCTTTTTATGAACAGTTAAATATCTTCTTAGAAAATACTTTAGAAAGCCTTCTTCTTTATTATGGAATGCTTTGTAATATGAATTTCTTTTTTTGTATTCTATTATCAACATAGGATAATTGTTGTGCCAAAGTATATAGTTCATCAAAAGCCTTCCAATTCTTCCATTTCCATCTCCAAAGGGATGAATAGATTCAAATATAAAATGAGCTCTTCCTGAGAGTTCAACAGGATTTAATTTTGAATTATTAATAAAATTTATTAAATTAGTCATTAGTTTATTCAATTCCTCAGGATTGGGAGGAACATATCCTCCAATAGTTACTAAATAATTTCTATATCTTCCTGCTAAGTCTGGTTTTGTCAGTCCAAATATTTCTTCATGCCATTTTAATAATAATTCCTTGGTTATCTTTTCTTTTTTTTCGAGCATTTTTAGAAAGACTTTACTATGAGCTTCAGTTTCTCTTACATCTCTCAATGGTTTATTTGGAGAAATTTTATCATGTATTATTTCTCTTGTTTCTTCTAATGTAATTGTTGAACCTTCTATAGCATTAGTGTTATAAGTAAAGGCAATTGCTATTTCTTCCAATTCTTTTTTCTTTACACTTTCTGGTATTTTGTTCCATTCTTTTTGAAAATTATCTTTAATTTTTTCTAATTTTTTATATAGTTCATTCTGAAATTGAATTTTAAACTCAGTTTTTATTTTTTTTATATCTTTAGGTATTTCAGCTCCTAAATATATTTCTTTTGTTATAACTTTATCATCTTTTCTAAATGAGTGTTTTAGATAGAAGTATTCTCTTTTACCTTTTTTTCTTTTTGCAATTTTCATATATTACTTACACTTACAAAGTATATAAATATTGTGTTTTTTAACAAGATGTAAGGGTATGTCTTGACTTATTCGCAAAAGTATTTTCCTTAAAGAACAAGATACTTAAATCGTGGCACCTTAATTGTATTATGAAAAACCAAGAACCTTTCAGCGAAGAAGAAGTTGAAGCAGTTTATAAAATAGTAAAAGAATACGAAAAAGATGCTCTAGAAAGCGATAAAGAATATTATGATGATTACTATGATGAATATGAAACACCAATAAAGAAAAAGGTGATCAATTCTATTATCAGGAAAATTAGTGATCTTTTGTCTCAAAAACAGAAAGCAGAAATTGATAAAGATTTTCTAAGAAAGAAATATCATATATTCAATAATGAAGTAGATGAAAAAGTTTATTTGGTTATAGAAAGAGCGTTTTCACAATTGAAAACTATTGAAATAACTTATTTTAGCATGGAAAGTGCTGATTTTAGCAAAAGAAAGCTAGATGTTTATTATAAATCAAGAAGATATATAATCGGTTATTGCCATTTAAGGAAAGATATCAGAAAATTCAGAACAAACAGAATTGCTTCTGTTAAGCTAACAAGCGATAATTATAAAATTCCAGAAAATTTCAATAAAAACGAATACTAAAATGAAAAACTTAGAAATTAGTGCAGAAAAATTAGAAGAGTTAGAAAAACAAACAAAAGATAGATTTACAAAGAAACTTATTGAAGACTTAAAAAAGCAAATAAATTCTGATGAATCTGAAATATTTAAGCAACTTAGTTTCTTAAGAATTATAGAACTAACAGAACATGAAAACAAAAGGAATAAATTACAAGAATTCAAGGAAAATAAGTTTAAAGATATCGTCTATGAAATGGTAATTTCTTCAAGAGGTAAAAAAATAAAACTATTATTGAACGGAGAATTTTTACTAAGCGAAATATCAAACATGATTCAAAAAGAGTTCGATTTAGATCCAATGCACCTATATGAATTTCAAATTGGAAAATATAAATTTGGCCCGGAATGTGATGAGTGGCAAGAAATATTTGATTTTCTAGATAATTACAAATTAGGCTCTGCAATTTCTGCAGCCGGATTAACTAAAGGAGAGAAATTAAAATTTCTCTATGATTTTGGTGAAAAGATCCCGTTTAATATAGAAATTTTAGATATCAAAAAGTTAGGTTCGGATTTAAAAAATGAGTAACGATAACGGTCTGGTTGATGAATATGAAAAACTTGAAAAACTTAAAAAAGAGATAGAATCAAAAGAAGAAATACTAAAAAGCAAGATTATTGAGTTAGCAAAACAAAAGAACAGCGAAGTTTTGTTTGGTGCTCATAAAAAATGTTCAATAAAAGAGTATGAAAAAGTTGTTTATCCATATGATAAGACTGTTTTAATTGATAAAATTAGGTCAAAGGGACTCTATAATCAATATTCCACAATCAGTTACCCCAAGTTAAGTTCTGCAATTGTAAAAGGAAATATTGATTTGGAAATAACAAATCTAATAAAGAAAGAGAAAGCCTTTAGGCTTTTATTAAGGAATATCTGATTTCATTCTCCAAGTAATGGCCTTGTAACTGCAACAAAGTTCTTTGTTTTATATTACAAATAGTGTCACTTTATGACACTTTATTAAACAAAAAGAAAAGATTTATATATTGTAGTAGACTTTCTAATACATGAAGAAGATAAACACTATCTATCAAAAGTTATTAAATCAAAATGAGAAGATAGTATATAAAGCAGAGATAATAGGAACTATAAAAGAATTTAATAAAAAATTCAATTCGTCCTTAGATATTGGAAATACAATAAAATATCTTACTAGACATGATTATATTAGAAGAGTTTTTTTAGGGTATTATTATATAAATTCTTTCGATGAAAGGAAGGGAAGCTCTTGTGATTACGAGGATAAAGAAATTCTATTTTTAACATTAAATAAATTAAATCTTAGATGGTATGTAGGTTTAAGCTATGCTTTGTATATATTAGGAGAGAACTGGCAATTACCAAATACACTTAGCATACTAAACAACAAATTTAGTGGGCAAAGAAGTATTTTGGGAATGAGGGTAAGATTTTATAAAATAAGAGAAAAACTAATTTTTGGGCTCATAAGAACAAAAACCACTAACAATGTCCTCTATAAGTACTCTTCTCATGCTAAGACATATCTTGATATAGTTTATTTAAGAATTAATAACAAATTAGTTAGAACTAGAGAAACAAGCAAGTATTTAAGGAGGTATCCTCCATGGGTTGGAAGGATATAAACATTCTAAAATATACGGCAGAAGTAAAGAAAAACATGCAACTAGAAGTCTCAGATGAGATTATCTCTAAAGATTTGCTCTTGACTCTTATTTTAGCCGAATTTCAAAAAGAGAACAAGGTTTTTAATGATCTCATTTTTAAAGGAGGCACTCTCCTATCCAGAAATTATTTAAAATATCATAGATTTTCGGAAGATTTAGATTTTGTTCATAAGGATTCTGGAAACATTAGAAAACTTGCAAGACATGCAAGAGAAAGAAAAATCAAAGAATTTATTGATTTATTTGTGCCGAAATTGAAAAAAGTTGCGGATAAATTAAATTTGGATTTTAGCATAAATAGATCAGACACTAAATATTGCTCTATTCTGCATGGAAGAACTGTTTATACTTTTAGAGTTTATTATGAACCTGAAAGATATATAAAAATAGAAATAAATTTTGTAGAGAAAGAGGTTTACCCTCCTAAAGAAGTATCAGTTAAAGCCATTACTGATTTTTTTGACGCAAAAGAGTTACTTTTCATTTTAGATCTAAATATTAACAATTTTAAAGTTATGAGCTATACTATTGATGAGATTATAATTGAAAAATATCGAGCATTACTGACAAGAAATACTCTGATGGAAAGAGATCTATTTGATTTGTATCTAATCCCAAATTCTCTGAAGGTTAAAATCGGGGAAGTTGTTGAAAAGATAGAAAGCTCTTTCCTTATTAAGAGAGAGCTGAAAAAGAATATTTCTGAAAAAATAAATCAATTAAAAGAAGGTATATTTTTTGATAGTCATGAGAGAATATCAGATTTAGCAATTATAAAATATGACCAAAAAGATTTTGATACATTTAAAGAAAAAATAAAACCGATATTGATTGAAGTTTGTGAAGCATTTATGAAAAAATAATCATTCAAATGTAAGTTATAAAGTTAGACAGCGATAGAAAATTATTATTTTTTGTCGGTTATACGTCTACCTTAAACTTAATATAACCTTTTTGGTGGACGTATATTTATTATGCTTTATACAGAAATAAAAAAGAAGGGAACAAAAAAATATTATTTCATTTTTTAATAAAGAATAATTTCTCCTTTGTCTGGTATATATTCTATAAGAATTCGACTAGGATCAATTCCTTTTTGTTTCACTTCTTCTATTAATATCTCAAAATTA
>OBEQ011353949.1_pt1 | contig 16996 bp, 17 predicted proteins | sample 1670901 | NCBI WGS metagenome assembly OBEQ01 (sample SAMEA104232315, study PRJEB22302) | groundwater metagenome | biome: forest; feature: aquifer; material: groundwater | place: USA | collected 2011-08-07 | depth 5.4 m
CCGAAAGGTCTCGCGAGGGTTCGAATCCCTCCCCTTCCGCCATCGTCGGCATGAAAGCTCCATCTCCGGGTCTTGCTCCGCAAGCCTCTTCGATTCCGCTTTCTGCCTCCTCATCCAAAATTGTTCATCTCAGCTACTTTCTTTTTTCAAAATATCTCTTTCGATCATCTTTCTTCATTCAATTCAGCATTCTTCACCAATTTTGGTAGAATAAAAACGATGAACTATTAACTCCTTCCTATTAGCCTTAATCTTTTTCTTTTCACTGGCGAAAATCTTCCCGCGCTCGAAGAAAAACTGAATCACTGGAAAAGGGAATTTGTGAAAAAGCATGGAGAAAGCAATCTCGATGTTTTTGACGTCCAGCAAAGCTTTGACGAAAACAAGATCACCAATGCCATGACATCTGAGCCTTTTCTGGGGGAGAAGCGAATGGTGGTGGTGAAGAGCTATCCTCCTCCGACCGATACGAAGATCGCTCCCGCAACGGAGATGTTTGAAAAGACGCTTGCTTCCATTCCCGAAACAACGATTGCCGTCTTCGTGAGCCCCAAGCCGGATCAAAGAACCAAAAGCTTCAAGTTCATCAAAAATCTCGCGCAGATTTCGGATTTTCCACTTCTGAAAGGCCGGGATCTCGGCGATTGGGCAAGAAAAAAGCTCGAAACAACCGGGAAAAGCATTGACCGAGCTGCTCTTGATCTCCTGCTCCTCCTGACTGGAGAAGAAATGACTCGAATTTCCAAGGAGATTGAGAAACTGAGCCTCCTGAAGTCTCCCACGATCAGCGAAAAGAGTATTGAACAAGTTGTAAGCCCGACCCCGGAAGGAAAGATTTTTCAAGTTCTGGACAGCATGGGCAAGATCCCGCTCCCAGAGCTTCTCAAATCTTTTGAACAACTGCTCGAATCTGAAGATGAGGGGATGAGGGTTTTCTTCATGGTGGTTCGACAGATCCGCCTTCTCGTTCAATTTCGGCATCTGCTGGATAGAAAAACCGTGCCAGATCAGATCCAGAGAAGGCTTGGGCTGCGGCCTTTCCAGATGGGTTTTCTCAGCCGCCAAGCTCGCCTTTTCCAATTCCGAAAGCTCCAAAAGGCCTATGCTCAACTTGCTCAACTTGATGAATCCGTAAAGACAGGAAAGGCAGATCTTCCCCTTTCTCTCGACCGATGGCTCTGCTCACTCTATGAATAATTTTTGTATTCGAAATAAGATGAAGAAAAAAGAGTGAAAAATATTCAAGATGAATGAAGAAAAATCGCTGAGCTATTGTTCTCATTCGCACTATTCCCTTGAATACTTTTTCTTTTCGTGTATAAATTTGGTAGTCGGAAAAATTCTCGCCACTCCTCAATGGGGACTGCGCTCTCCTCAATGAAAATTTTTAAAAATTTTCATTTCGGAGTCCTTCGCTACGCATCTCCCTTCGGGATCTGCTTCTCTTCTGACCGCTTGTCTCGCCACTCCTATGCTCAAAGCGCTCTTCAGTTCCAATACGCGCGTCAAGCTTCTCGTGACCTTCCTTTCCAACCCGGATGAAGAGTTTTTCATTCGTGAGCTCACCAGAAAGCTCAGCGAACAGATCAATTCGATCCGCAGGGAGCTCAATAATCTCAAATCCATTGGGCTACTTCGATCGAGATCGAAATTTCGAAAGAAGTATTTCTCCGTCAATGAAGAGTTTCCGATTCTGGAAGAGCTTCGTTCGATCGTAAATAAATGTACGGACCCAAAAAAAGAACTTATCAAGAAGATGGAGCGGATCGGTGACCTTTCGGTCGTGATTTTTTCCGGAACCTTTGTAGGAAAAAAGGAAAAAGCCCTCGACCTTCTCGTCGTCGGCGGCCTGACCAAAGAAGACCTGAGTGATTTTCTCCAAACCGAAGTGAAACAGGGGAAATCGATCCGCTTTGGCATCTTGACCAAAGATGATTTCCTCTACCGACTGCGCCTCAATGACCGATTTATTATTGACATGCTCAAAGATCCTGATAACGTGGTTGGGCTCAATAAGCTGAAAACTCCGGTCAGCAAGGTTATTCAGGCCTAACTATGCACAGCGATCTCATTCATATCGAAAAATCCTCTCTGATGCTGAATCTTCCCGATTTTGAGGTGGGCCAGACCGTGAAAATCCATCAGCGCTTCATGGATGGCGAGAAGGAACGTTTTCAGATCTTCGAGGGCCTCATCATCAAAATGGAGCATGGCAAAGGAGTCAACGGAACCATCACCGTCCGAAAAATGATCGACGGTATTGGTGTCGAACGCGTCATCGCCATTCACTCTCCCAGCATTGTAAAAGTGGATCTCTTGAAAAAGGCCAAAGTCCGCAGAAATGATCTCGGATATCTCCGTGGACGAGGAGAGCGAGCGAGCCGACTCAAGACTGTCCTGATCGCAAAGAGCTTTGAGCCCAAGCGTCAGGGTGCTGCAATGGCAGAGGTGGCTCCGACTGTGGAGGAAGTGAAGGCGTAACTATGAAGATTGCTTGTTTTGGTAATTTCGGAGTTCACAACCTTGGCGACGACCTCATCCTCATGGGTCTTTTGGAGGTATTCAAAGGTCACGAGCTGATCGTTTTTTGCGGAAATCCTGAGCGGGTGAAAACACAGTTCCAACTCAAATCCCATGCTTTTTTTCCTTCTGGCATCCGTTCCTGGATACGATACCTTTTTTCCTCTCCATACCGTCAGCAACTGCGAGAAGGGTGCGAAGCGCTTCGAAACTGCGACCGAATCGTGATCGGCGGTGGGGGAATCCTTGTCGACCGATTGTGGAGAGCCATCCTGCTCTGGTGGCGTCAGCTTTCGGTCATTCGAAGCACAAATAAACCGTACGAATTTATGGCCAACTCGTTTGAACTGAATCGATGGTGGACAAAAAAACTCTTTTTTCCTTTTCTGAAAAGTGCAGCAAAAATAACGGTAAGGGATTCCACCTCGCAGCACTTCATCGAAGCGTTGGGGCTGAAGGCGGAAAGGGTGAAGGATTTGAGTTCTTTTGCTGCAATCACGGACTTTTTTGGCATCCCGAGCGAAGCCGAGGGATCCCTTGGGGGAGGAAAAGGGGTGGCCTCACTGCGAACTCCTCCAAGCGATCCCTCCGCTCGCCCCCGCCTCAGGCGGGCGGACTCGGTCGGGATGCCAAACAAAAGCAGTGGGATAAAAGCTAACAGCTATAAGCTAGCTCTTGCCCTCTGTCGCTGGGGGCTCGGCGAAGACCAGCAACATCTGCTCCGGATGTTCATGGACGCCAGAAAAAGAGAAGGGTGGGAAATCGTCGGGCTTGCATTCCAAACCATCGGTGATGATGACCGTGAGATATTCAACATGATCGATCCGAATCTTCGGATCGAGACAGAGCTGGAACCCATCCTCTATGAACTCTCAACTTCGAACCTTCTCATCGGCATGCGACTTCACTCTCTCATCCTCGCTTCGCGTCTCAACGTTCCGATGATCGCCCTGGCCTACCAGGAGAAGATTACGGCTTTTATGAAAGACCAAGGAAAAGCATCTCACGTCATTCCACTTCAGAATGTAAATTTCGAAAGACTACAAGGGATTTTTAAGGCGTTGATGCGGTGAAAACGATAGGATAGCGATGCCTTTCTTAACCTAACAAGCTAAGAAGCTAACAAGCTAAAAAACTTATGAGATTGTTCCGAAGGAGACTGACCGGAAACACTTTTCAACGCGCACCGAAACCACGGCAGCGTTGGATCGTACGGCGGAAAAGAACTTCACTCTTGAAGCTCAAGCAGCTTTTTCAAAAAAAATTCCTCATCATTGTTGGCTCGACCATGCTCGTGCTGACGTTTGTCTGGCTTGTGCTTTTTACCTCACTCCTGCATATCCAAAGTGTTCTGATCACGACGGAAAATAAGGACATCAATCCGGAAATCGTCCAAAAAGCGGCCGAAAAAGAAGTGCTGGATAAGAATACCCTCATCTTCTCGATTTTGAACTTCGAAAAGACGATCTTGAAAAATTTCCCCGAGATCTCAAGGCTCTCGTGTGAACGCCACTTCCTCAGCCGATCCCTCGAGTGCGACGCCCTCGGATTTCCCCTCATTGCCGTCTTCAAGCACGAGGGCAAGAAATACTACATGAATGAAAATGGCGTCGTGATCGTCTTCGACAGTCGCAAACTGGGTTTGCCAACGTTTGACCTGGTGCTGAATCCCGTTGCAGTTGGGAAACCACAAAATAAATCCGAAATCCGAAATCCGAAATCCGAAACAAATTCCAAATTCGAAATTCCAAATTCCAAAAACACCCAGGGTAATGAGCAACCAGCAACTAGAAACCAGCAACTAGAAACCAGTAACCAGAAATCTGTCTTCACCGTTGTCGTTGGCAAAAAGATCCTGGAACCCAGCGAAATCCATGCCATTCTCACGGCCATTGATGAACTGGAGAAGACCCTGGGAGGCAAGGTCATCAATGCCCAGTATATTCAGGTGGCCGGAGAACTCTCTTTGATGCTTCAACCAGCAACCAGTGACCAGAAACCAGTAACCAGAAACCAGCTCACCGTCCTTTTTGACATTCGTCGAGACCTCGACCAACAAATGGCCAAACTCGATAAATTCAAGCAGGTCTTTGATCTGGGCAAGATTTCCCGAATTGATCTGAGTATTGATGGGGAGAAAATATTCTACAGATAGGGGCGATGCTAAATCTCGAATTAGAGATTTGTAGATTCGGATGCTTATTCGTAGATTAGGATCGCCATGAACGTAGTAGCCGCCCCAGTATTTGGCTTTCGGAATGGCCAATTCTATGGTAAAATGATACGATCGAATATAAAAATATGGTCAAAAACAAACGAAAAAACATCTCGCAGGATGATCCGCTGGGGCTACAAGGCATCATTGAGCTGATCGAAGCCTCCGATTTACCGGAATACAAGAAAATTGCCTATCTCTACATGATCGCGGATGGAAGTTTTTCGATTCAAACCCTTGCCGACATGGAAAAAGAGATGGCAGATATCTCTGCTGACCTTGAAAAGAAGATAAAAAACGTGGAAGAGGAGGAAGACAAGAAAATCGCAGAATTGAAGAAAAAGGTCAAAGCTCTCGATGAAAAGATTGGTGATCTCGCGATCGCAGCTGCAGAGGAAGCCCGGGATAATGCGGAAAAGATCATCACCTACGCCATTAAATACGGGGAAGAGAGGAGGGAAGATGGAAAAGATGAAAAAATTAAAGAACTTCGTAAAAAAATTCTTCAGAAAAACCCATGATCTGGATCTTTGCCAAAGATCGGCTTTTTCTCCAGAAGAGACTGCTCAGCTTTGCAAAAGGTGGCGGTAGTGCAGCCGCAGGAGCTGAAGAAGCAGCCCCCAAGCCTCAGCCAGAAAAAAAACTGGAGCTCCTCGGAGATCACGAGGATCTGGTAGGAATGGAGAGCGATAAGCTGCTCGATGCAGGTGGTGAGGATATTTCAAATGCCGAGATGCTTCGTCGACTGAAGGAAATTCAGAGCCTCAAAAAAGAAGGAAGTCCAGCTCTCAAAGCCACTTTGAAGCGGTACTACCATGGCATTTATGATCCTGAAATTCTTGCGGAAGATGTGGTGGAAATTCAAAAAAAAGAGTACGAAAGCTTTCAAAAAAGATGCGCAGGAAAAACAAGAAAAACCTGCGATGAAATTCTCGGGAGAAATACTCTTCCAGTATTCAAAACTGCGATAGATAGTCTCATTGGTGGCTCGGCGGTTATAACTCTCACGGGAGATGTGCAGAAGATTGTTAGCAACATTAATACTAATCATGGTGAAAGTAGCGCAGAAAAGTATCTTCATGCCATGAAGGAAAAAGAAGACGCTGAGAAAGCCCTTCATGCCGCAGAAAAGTACAAAAAAGAAGAGATTGAGAAGCTTAAAACTGAGCTCAAAAAACACAAAGAAGCACAAGAAATTATCACAATGAAAAAAGAGCATTGGGACAAAAACAAGTGGGCATTTGTGTGGCCACTTGTTAAGCTCGCCTTCAAAACTGCCGTGGGGGTGACAGTGGGAGGAACAATTCTGTCTACAGGAAAAGAGCTCATGTCTGCCAACTCCAAATGGGAAAACGTTTGGAATGCTTTTTCAGAAAATGCCCTTCTTGTTCCCCATGCCATCTTCAATATCAGCTCGATGACCACTGGGGGGTTAGCTGTCCTCGCCGGAGGTCTTGCCCTTACCTATCATCTTGGACTCTTGCCAGGTTCAAATATCAAAGAAAGATCGGGACATTGGTATTCAGGCAGCAAAATTATGCCACCCGCAGGAGGAACGGCTCCTGCTTCGATAATTGATTATGGTTGGTTCGATTATTTCCGATCAAAAGAATCGAGCCTTGAAAAAAAGATCAAAAACATGGAATTAGAAGAGGATGTAAAAATTAAACCACTTCAGCAAACACTTCATCATGCTGAGCATCACGTCAAAGAATATGAAGGAAAATTAAAAAAAGATCACAAGCATCTCGAAGACGAAATCAATAAGTGCATCAAAGAATCGCAAGCAGCAAAAAATGTACCAGGTGGAAAAACTGCAGTGGTAATTAGGGCGGAACTCACCCAAGGCATTCAAGCTCTGAAGGCGCTGCAAGCGATGTTTCTCATCGCTCATCCACAGTACCAGGAGGTGGGAAAAAAACTGATAAGCTCTGGACATGCTCATTCGGATGATATTTTCAACAACATCCATGCCATGAAGCTGCCGATGGATCGCGAAGAAGAACTCGTGAAGCTCATGCGTTCGGAAGACACTCGTATGATCGGGGAACAAGAAAAATTAGCGGAATTGGAATATGAGGGTGGTCTGAAAAACGAAATCAATAGTCTGTCAGACGCTGAATACACTGCACTTCGGACGTACCTTGAAGGAGATTTAAAAAATGCACCCGCTGGAGCTCTTGTGGATGCAAAATTCAAAGCAAAAGCAAAACGTCTTCACGAGGCTCTTACGGCCATGTGGTCGTTTGCTGGAGATGGAGGAACGGTGATCGTCGAAACACAGTATCGAAGGCAAGCAGCCAGCACGCTGCTGAAGCTTATTGAAGTGGAAAGATTGGGACCGATGAGGGGAAAAATAGCAGCAATGCTCCTGAGGGTTGAAAATAAGGATAGTCGAACACGAAGCATGATTGAAATTGATCCTGGAATTATAATTAAGAATTTTATGATGGCAGGAGGAGCGGCCGGAGGAATAGCACCGGGAGCACCAGGTGGAGGTCCTTCTGCACCAGGAATTTCTCCAACTGCTGGTGAAAATTTTGAGCAGTGGATTGAAAGACTTTCAGCACCTGATCTGCAACTCGTCGCAGGACGGCTGCAATTCATGATTACCATGAATGCCATCTATGACCCGAGCGACGGACTTCTAAAAAAAAAGCCTTAGGCCCTAGTCTTGCCCCAGCAGCAGCGCCCGTCGCAGCTCCAGCTGTGGTTGCACCTCCTGCAGCGCCCGCGGTTGTCATCCCGCCCCCACCAGCTCCACCTCCTCCCGTCGTAACACCACCCGTAGCAGCACCTCCAGCAGTTCCGGCACCAGCGCCCGCACCGGCTCCCGGTCCAGCTCCTCTAATTCTCGACCCAGCACTGGAAAGACGAAAAAATATTGCCCTTCTGGAGGCAGAAAAACTTCCGCTCGAAATTTCCCTCACCAAACTCGAAGCCATCGATCTCACCCGAATCTCAGTCGCTCTCGGCGCAAAGACCCAACGTATTATCCAAGATCTCAAAGATATTATTGCCGCTATCGACCTCAAAATTGCCTCTCTGTAACTCATCTCACTGGTCATGAATCTCACTCCTTCCACTCCATCGCTGCTCCAGAAACGCTTTGTTTACCTCCAGTTCCAACCGCACGAAGGAGTTTTTAGCATGGTCACGAAAAAGAGGATCGATCCGACAAGAGACCTTCCCGACACCTCGAACATTGAGAGCGCACTGCAAAAAAAGAAAGGAGAGCTTGAAAATCTTGTCGGTGAACTGGAGAAAATTCGTGCAGCCTTCAAAAGTTCTGAACTCTTCAAAAAGCTGGAAGAATTGGAGCACATCAAGATAAGTTGGCCCAGCGGGTTAAGCGCCGATCAGCAACGTGAATATGACGAACTGCTCAAAAATCATGATGCAGAAATCAGGGCTCAAGAAGCAAAATTAGCGCAATTCGAAACCCTTCTGGCAAAAATTCAGGAAACCATTCTTAAGATAGAAGCCAGACTTACCAAGCTCAGGGCTGATCTGAAGGACGCCGAGAAAGAACGGGATCGACTTGAGCAATTGAAAGATGAGCTTACCCATAACCAAGAGGCTTATGGGAAGGCGACGAGATCAACGGGAGAAGCGGCTCAGATTTTGAATGACTTTCAACTTGGCAGCTCATTGGTACAGGATTTACTCGATGCTTCGGTGATAAACGATCTCCAGAGCCTTGCCCCAACGATGGACACCCTTCACCGCGACTACGCGACTGAACTTGCACGGATCGAAAAGGAATTGCAGAAAGCGATTGATGATCTTGAAGCGATGAAAAAGGAAATTGAAGCCTTGAACAGGGTCATTGGCGAGCTCGAACCAAAAGTTCCCATCTACCAAGCACTCGAAAAGAATGTCCAAGCAACAAAAGATAGCGTGTCAGAAAAAGTAGCTGTTGCGACATTACAACTGCCCGAACTGAACAAGGTGAAAGAAAAACTTGGTGAGAATGCACGGAAAAGAAAAGAAATTGAAATTATTTTTGGAGAACTGGAAAAAATTCTTAAAGATATCGACTGGAGGAAGCTCGATACCAGGCTTCTGGACGAATTAAAAACCATGATGCTCAATCTGAGCCGAACTCTGCTCAGAAGCCTTCAACCCTTTGTTCGAGAATATCAACTCGATGCGAATGGCCTTCCTGCGCGGCTAGAGGGAAAAATCCAAATGGATTTGCCACTTCATGCCGAAGATCCTGATCCAAAAAAAACCATACAAGACTATCTCACGACCTTGAAACTCAGTGAGACCTGCGAAGAAGTGAAGAGTGGAGTAGAGGTGAAAGTTCCGGGAGATAAATTTAAAAAAATGGTTGCCGAACTCAACCATCTCGTCGGCACGGCAAAGCTTCTCGAAGGTCAATTTGGACTTCAGATGGAAAGATTGCTGGAAAAGAGAGGTGAAAAAATTACGCCTGATTCCATCGGGAATGTCCAAAAACTCAAAGAAAGTAACCAAGATCTTCTCTTTACTGGATTACTTGAGTCAATCCTCATGTACGCAAGATCCGATGAAAAGGTTTCGACGCTGATTCAACGCATCAAAAGTGGAACTCCGATTGCTCTGAAAACATTCGAAGCATCAGGCGCGATGCGAGACTTCAGATTGAGCCGATCTGCAGAAGGAAAATATCTCATCGCTGAAGGTGGAAATTCCGAGGAGCTCACCGAACAGCATCCTCTTATTCGAGATATTATCCTTCCCGGGACGGATGCTTCGATTTCCCAAATAACTTCAGGTAAGTTTGATAGTGCACCGCTCAAGATTGAAATTCATTAATCGTATCTCCATGGACACCCTCCGCATCAAAAACTTCATTTTCCGCCTTGCGGCCATCGAAGAAATTGCCAACCTTCTTTCTGAACAGCTGAAACGTGATATCGAGGAATTACGATCTGCAGGAGAAGAAGATATGGTCATGCTAAAAAATACATTTCGAACTCTTGTCCAAGAGCTTGAAAAAAATGTCTTCCCAAAGCTTGCCATTCAACAGAAAGAACTTGCTGAAAAAATGAAAACTGAGCTCCAGGAGCTTCGCCAGGATACAGAAAAGCTTCAGAGCAAAATTGAAAATATGAATACCGATGAGCGAGAAATTCAGGCAATGCTCGACCAAGCGGAAAAAGATATCGCAAAGGCGAAAGAGAATCTGAAAAAATTCTAAATTGCCTTTCTCACCTCCTCAACGGCGATAATCAAAACTCCCGCCGCGCCAATAATGAGCCAATCGAGGCTTGGCAGAGGCATAGTGTGAAAGACTTTTTGGAGCAGGGGAATGTAGACAATGGCGAGCACGATGGCGAGCGAGATGAGATTCGCTGCGGTAAGTTTCCAAAAGCTCTTCAGTTTGAATATGGAGTGCTGAGCGCTGCGGGCATTGTAGGCATTGAAAAGCTCGATGACCACAAGCATCGCAAAGGCAAAGGTCTGGGCTTCGTGAAGGCCGGTTTCTGCGCCAACACTCTGGATCTTCCAATAAAATCCACCCAGCACGAGAAGGCCGATGAAAAGCCCCATGGCCGTGAAGTGCTTCACGAAGGAGGCGTTCATAATACGGGCGGAAGGATCTCTGGGCGGTCTCTCCATGATGTCCGGTTCAGCGTGATCGACCCCAAGCGCAATGGCGGGGAGAACATCCGTGCCCACATTGACCGCGAGGATCAGGGCCGCCGTGAGCGGGGTGGGAGCATTGAAAAGAATGGCACTGAAGACCAGGACAAGCTCACCAATATTGGTCGAAAAGATGAACCAGGTGAATTTTTTCAAATTCGCATAGATCTTTCGGCCTTCACGGATAGCAACGATGATGCTGGCAAAGGAATCATCCATGAGGATCATGTTGGCGGTCTCCTTACTCACCTCCGTGCCGGTGATGCCCATGGCAATGCCAAGATCCGCTCGCTTGAGCGCGGGCGCATCGTTGACCCCGTCTCCCGTCACGGCCACGACTTCGCCGAGCTCTTTCAAGCGATCTACGATGCGACGCTTGTGCTCGGGGCTCACCCTTGAAAAAATAATGCTGTCATTGCGAGGAGCATGAAGGTTTTTGGAGAGGGGCGGACGAAGCAATCTCGTGACCTGACCGCTTTGCTGAAATTCTCGGGATTGCTTCGTCGCTTCGCTCCTGGCAATGACACAGTCAAGCTCTGTGTCTGTCATCCCTTCCAATTCCCTTCCGAGAATCACCGGCGTGTGCTCATCGGCGAGCCCAATCTGCTTGCCGATGGCTTTGGCGGTGAGTCCATGATCACCGGTGATCACGAGAATCCGAACGCCCGCTTTGCGACACAGTTCAACGGCTCGTGGAACTTCTTCTCTCGGCGGATCGATCATGCCCACCATGCCAACGAAAATGAGATCATTCTCAAATTCCTGAACTAAGTTACTCCCCCTTGTAAGGGGGCTGGGGGGTCCCTGAACCAGCGGACGGTAAGCAAATCCGATAACTCGAAGTGCATCTTTCGCAAGGCCCTCATTCATCTGATGAACTTTGTTCTTCAGCTCTGACGTGAGCTCCTGAACATTCCCATCGAGAAGCATGTGAGAAGATCGTTCGAGAATACTGTCCGGAGAACCCTTGGTGAGCACAAGACCACCCCCCTGACCCCCCTCCTTGGCAGGAGTGGGGGAGAGAACAACGGACATCATCTTCCGATCACTGTCGAAAGGCAGCTTTTGAACAACTTGAAACTCTGGAGTCACAGCTCCTGAGATCTCGCCCTGAACTTTCTTCTGTGCCAACGTCAAAAGCGCCCCCTCGGTAGGATCACCCAGAATGCTGAAGCGGCCATCTTTGTGCTGCAAAACAGCTTCAGTGCAGTATGTACTGATCAGTCTGATTTTCTCAAGATTTTCATTTTGGATTTTGGATTTTAGATTTTGGATTTCCCCCGTATGGGGGTCATACCCTGCGCCCGTCACGTCCAGCAGTTCGTCAATGCCCAGCACCACCTTCGTGACCGTCATTTCATTCTTGGTGAGCGTACCGGTCTTGTCCGAACAGATCACGGTGGTCGCGCCAAGGGTTTCGATGGAAGAAAGTTTTTTCACCACGACGTGTTTGCGCACAAGCTCCTGGCCCCCCAGTGCCAGGGCAATCGTGATCGTGGCGGGCAGACCTTCGGGCACGGCAGCCACGGCGACCGACACGGCAAAGAGCAGAGACTCCAAGAAATGTTTTCCTTGAAGAAAAATCCCGATCGTCATGAGGATCAGAGACAGAGCGATCGTGATTTTGGTGACGAAAACTCCAATGGAATAGAGCTCTTTTTGCAGGGGAGACTTGTCCTGGACGGTTTCGGTTGTCAGCGAAGCAATTTTTCCAAATTCCGTTTGCATTCCAATCGTTGTCACTTCCATTATGCCGGCTCCACCAACGATAGAGGTTCCCATGAAGAGCTTGTCATCCTTTCGCTTGAAGACGGGAACGGATTCACCGGTGAGTGCCGCCTCATCAGCCATCAGCTGCGAGCTCTCAATCGCAATGCCATCTGCAACGATTTTATCCCCGGCATTGAGGATAATGATCTCGCCCGGAACAACTTCTTCGGCTTTGATCTGAACCTTTTCTCCATTTCGAATGACCAAGGCAAAGGGCGAAATAAGTTTCTTCAACGCTTCGAGGGCCCGATCGGTTTTGAATTCTTGAAAAAATCCAATGCCGGCGTTGAGCACCACGATGGCGAGAATAATATAGCCATCAATCAGCTCAGTATGATCGCCCTCATAATACCCCAGGCCAATGGCAATCCCTGCCGACACCATGAGAAGAATCACCATAAAATCCGAAAACTGCCCCAAGAACATCTTCCACCAGGGATTTTTGTTCGCCGCCTGAAGGACGTTGGAGCCAAATTTCTCTTGTCTCAGAGCGGCTTCCGCGGAAGAAAGACCTTGGTTCATGAATCAATAAAAGCAGAAATATCGTACCATATCGTCAATGGAAATAATTGGATTTTTGAAAATCAAAGAGTAGTGTCGAAAGCCCTTCTCAGAAATTATGGAAATTCTCGACTACACAGAAGCGGAGTTATCGATGATCAATTTTAAGGCCAAAACAATTATGTTGAGATCTCGAATCCTACAGAAAATTGAGTGGCTTTCGAAATATTTGGAAAAGAGCTTGAGAGAGGCAAGATTCGTAGACTTCAAAGAAAAATATGTACAAAAAAATTCCTAACAATCAACTTGCAAAAAAATCAAATGAAAGCGCTTTTATAAATGATTTTTTATATATAGTATCATCTTACTTAATTTTTCTTTATGGCTCTGACGAAAAATGATCAAAGAATAATTGCTGGGCTCTTTACAGAACTTTTTAATAAAAGTTTTTTAGAGCTTATTTCTCCTCCTCTCAACGAACTTATAAACTGGAAAATGGACATGAACGATTGGAAAAAAGAAATAGATAAGAATCTCAGAGATTTAAAATCCGATGTTAGTGATTTAAAAATTGATGTTAAGGGGCTTCATAAGCGCTTCGATACACTTGTCGAAGATACTCACAAAACGTTAAATGAACAAGATAGTTTACTGGGTGGCTACACGTATGATTTCGTGAGCACAAAACAGTTCACAGGATTAGAAAAACGTGTTGAAAAGCTCGAGCTCGCGAAAGTCTAACGCTGATATTGCGAAATTCTTGAATGGCTATAAGCTAAAAGCTAACCGCTAAAAGCTTTTTTTATGGCCTACGTCATCTTCGACACCGAAACCACGGGTCTACATCCCGAACACGGAGATCGGATTATTGAAATTGCGGCGCTTCGCGTGATGAATGGCGTGGTGACAAACGACGTTTTCAATTCCTTCATCAATCCGCACCGACTGATCCCCACGGATGCGAAAAAAATTCACGGGATCGCAAATGAACAGTTGGAAAAAGCTCCTGAAGCCGCAGAGGTGATTCCGAAGTTTCTCCAATTTATCGGGTCCGATATTTTGGTGGCCCACAATGCCTCGTTTGATATGGCTTTTTTGAAAGAAGAAATGAAGCGCCTGGGGCTTGACTCGGAAAAAATACCAACCCATCGCTGTACGCTCATCCAAGTCCAAAAAGAAATGCCGGAGCTCAAGTCCCACACGCTCGCAGCCATGACCGAGCACTTTGGCATTAGCGTCGATCGACGTCATCGAGCCCTGGACGATGTCAAGGCCTTAGCCCAGGTTTTCTTGAAGATTCATCAGGAAGAGCCGACTCTGTTTTAGGGTGTAGGAATTAGGTTGTAGCTTGTAGGAACGCAAAAGCAAATAAAAAAGTAAATCGCATTGCCAAAGGCATTCAAGACTGATAAACTGACGTTAGGCATAAGGTTGATGGTAAGAAGAACAAACATTGCGTTTGGTCTTTTTTCCGGGACCTACAAGCTAAAAAGCTACGAGCTAATTCCTAATTCCTTCCCTATGCAGTCCCGATTCATGGCCGCGATCAATCAGCTGGCCACAGAAAAAAACCTTCCCAAAGACAAGGTGATTGATATTGTCTCGCAGGCGCTGCGTGCGGCATATCGAAAGGACTATGGGAACCGTGATCAGAATATCCGTGTTGATATCGATCCGGAAACAGCCAATGCCACGGTCTATCTCGTAAAGGAAGTCGTCGAGGATGGTGCCGAACTGGTGTCCAAAGACCTTCAGATGCACCTTTCGGAAGCGAAGAAGTACAAGAAAGATATCAAGGCCGGAGAAACGGTTGACATCGACGTGACGCCCACGGACTACGGACGGATTGCGGCGCAGAGCGCAAAGCAGGTGATCATTCAACGAATTCAAGAGGCGGAAAAAGACATTATTACCGATATGTACAAGGATCGCGAACACGAAATCCTCAGCGGCTATGTGAACCGCGTGGAGGGGGCCAATGTCTATGTGGATCTCGATCGCACCCAGGCGGTGCTCCGACCGCAAGATCAGGTCCCACGCGAGATCTACCAGAATGGTCAACGCATTAAGGTGTATCTGGAAAAAGTCGTCGCAACCCCCAAGGGACCCAGACTCCTCATCTCTCGCTCACATCCAAGGCTGGTGAACTGCCTCCTGGAGCTGGAGATTCCAGAAGTGCGGGAAAAAGTCGTCGAGATCAAATCGGTGGCTCGCGAAGCCGGGGTACGCACCAAAGTTGCCGTGCTGTCGCATGATCCCAATGTTGACCCGATCGGCGCTTGTGTCGGACAAAAAGGTATCCGCATCCAAAATGTCATGGAGGAATTCAATGGCGAACGGATTGATATCATCGAGTTCAGCGAGGATCCGCTGAGAATGTTGCATGCCGGTCTTGCACCCGCCAAGATCAGCTACATCGATCTTGACCCGGCCTCTCGTCGCGCCAAGGTCTATCTGCCCGTGGAAGAGCGTGCGCTGGCGATTGGAAAGGGCGGACAAAACGTCCGCCTGGCATCCATTCTCACCGGCTGGGAGATCGACATTATTGATCTCGAGAAGCTCGACACGACAAAGCTCGATGAGCTGAAGAAGAAGGAACTCGAACAAAAGAAGGGGATCGAAAAGACCGGCGGCAAGAGGGTGGAGAAGAAGATCGCGATGCCCGTGGCCGCCGAAAACATCAAAGACCTCCCGGGCATGAGCACTGAAATTGCGAGCAAGCTTGAGGGTGCCGGCTTCGTGAAGAGCATCCAGCTGATGGGTCTCAATGCGGAGGCACTCATGGGAATCGAAGGCCTCAGCCGTGAAGAAGCGGACCTGATCGAGAAGGCCTTGAAGGGGGAAGTGAAACCTGTAGAAGAAAAAAAGGAGGAACCAAAGAAGGAAGAAGTAAAGAAAAAAGAAGTCGAGGAAGAGAAAAAAGCCGCCTAAGTCTTGACGGAAAAAATTGATCTTCTATACTGTCACTATATTACACGTTATGAACGCTCTGTCTCGAAACATGATGGCCATGATGATGTCCCAGTTTCCCCGCCTGAAGCGGTAGAGTGTTGCGAACCCTGAATTCCCAACTCCTCTCTCCCGCTTCGGGGGAGGGGAGTTTTTTTGTAACCACGTATTATATTTTCCACTATGACTGAAAAATTTAAACATCAGATCGTCGGATTAGGCCCTGCAGCGTTGGGGGTACCTGTAGCTGCAGATAGGATCGGAAAGTTAGATCAACTGCTTCGAGAAGGAACAGCTTTCATTGATAAAGGCCCTTTGACCAGGACCGGCAGGGGAAAACTTCATGATCTGCAAATTAGGTCCAATTCTCCGGGAGGCGATTTCCTGGAAGGAGTGAGGAAAGATGATGGTGTGTTTTCGAAAGTTCTTCAACATGATTCCGCACGACGACTCGCAGAAGCTCCCAACGACATTGTTCCTCTCTTATGGGTTGCTGAATTTTTAGAAGCCCTTCGTTGGAGATTTTGTGAAGTTCTAGAACATTATCCAACATCTCGCATTATTCCTGACACGACCATCTCAAAAATCACGTGTGGTGATGGCCCTGAGCAATCCAGATTTATTGCTGAATCTGCGGATAAAAGGATTCAAATTGCTTCGGACAATCTCGTTCTGGCCACCGGAGCGAGCGAAGTCGAGAACCCTTATCTCGGCAAAGAAGGTCAAAGGATCCTCTCTCATGATGTTTTGGATGGATCTGCCATTCCTCGACTTCGCGAGATGATCGAAGGAAAAAGTGATCCCCTGATCCTCATCCTCGGATTTTCCCATAGCGCATTTTCTGCTGCCTGGAATCTCCTGCAGCACTTTCCAGATCCATCTCCCCTCCGTATTCAAATTGTCCCCGGAGGTCATCAGGATCCAAAAATTTTCTATGCTTCAGCCCAGCAAGCAGCCCAAGACGGGTATGTGAATTACAGTGGAAAAGATGTCTGCCCTACGACAGGCCGTGTCTACCGCTTCGGCGGTCTTCGTGGCGATGCCAAAGATTTGGCCAAACGCATCGCAGATGGAAGAGAGCGGCGCGTTTTTATCCAAAAAATGCTGGGTCCCACAGAACGTCACGAACATTTCCTACCAGCGCCAGCACATACCTGCGCGATCATCAAAGCGACCGGCTACCGAGGAGACAGCATCCCCCTCTTTGACCGGGAAGGTAGAAAAATTGGCCCAAAGAAAGTGAATCCCGGGACATTTCATGAGCGGGTTGCTGTTACCCCGCAGGCGGCCATTCTCACCACCGAGGGGAGAATTGTTGAAGGTGCGTATGCGATGGGGTTCGGTCATGGCCTTGAGCCAAGTAGAGCCGTTGGTGGCGAGCCAAGCTTCACGCGCCCGCTTGATGGA
>OBEQ010212789.1_pt1 | contig 16995 bp, 14 predicted proteins | sample 1670901 | NCBI WGS metagenome assembly OBEQ01 (sample SAMEA104232315, study PRJEB22302) | groundwater metagenome | biome: forest; feature: aquifer; material: groundwater | place: USA | collected 2011-08-07 | depth 5.4 m
AAGCCGATCGCCTTCCACTCCGCCCACTGCTTGTCGTCGGGCACGCACTTGTCGTCGGGCTGCCCGCAGCAGGCGCCCGCGGCAGGCGTGAGCGCGATCGCCGGGGGCATCTTGTGACGCTCCAGGTAGTAGGTGCGCGCGCCGTCGTAGATGCGCTTGATGCCCTGGGTGGCCTCGGTGCTGGTGGCCTTGCGCATGTACTTCGTGAACGCGGGTATCGCGACCGCTGCCATGACGCCCACACCAGCGATGAAGACCGCCGCGCCGGGCGACTCGAAGGTCATGTCGAGGCGCAGATCGTTGCCTTCCACCTTGGGATGGAAGCTGGCCGCCAGGTGCTTGGCGGTGTGCGCGCCCACGACGATGCCCAGGGCCTCGGGATCCACGCCCTTTTCGACCGACGCGCCTTCGAGCACCTGCGCCTTCTGCGTCTCGAGCATCTTGGCCGCGGCGGCCAGCTGGGTCTCGAGCATGGTGACCATCTCGGCCAGCTTCTTGCCGTCGCCGTGCGCGACCACGCGGATGCGCCCGCCGCCCAGGGCGATGAACGCGTGCGTCACGCCGAAAACGGCGGCACGACCCTGCACCTCGGGGATGGGCAGCTTCTCCACGTCGGCCGCGATCGCGAACGACGCGCCCGCCGACTCCCTGGCGAAGAACATGGCCAGCGGCGCGTCCTTGGCCAGGCCGGGCTGCTTGCCGCTCGCGACCGCGAGCGCAGCCTCGACGGCCGGCTTGGCGCCGACGATCAGGTACTCCTGCCAGCGCGCCACGGCCACGTCGTCGCCGGGCAGCGGGGCCTTCCACTCGCCGCCCACGTCACGCACGATGAGCGCGCCCTGGTCGCCGGGCGTCGCAAAGATGGTGCCGCGGTGCACGCCGGCCAGCTCCAGGCCGGTGGTCTTCTTGAAGTAGAGCGCCAGGTCGTCGCGCATGGCGTGCGCATCGGCGGCCGACATGCCGCTCACCGCGGCGAAGTCGCTGAACCAGTCCGCGGGCGCGTCGAAGCTGACCAGCAGGATGGCCGACGCGGGCACGAGCGGGGGCAGCTCGAGCGCTGCCGTCGACGCCGGCGGCGGCGAGCCGGTCGCGCCGGGCGAGGACTTCTTCGAGCCGCACGCGAGCAGCGCGAGCAGCGCCGACAGCGCGACGACGCCGGCGCGCACTACTTGGGCCCGCCGGGCGCGGGCACCGCGGGCGTCGCGCCGCCGAACGCGCCCATGGTGTTGTAGCCCTTGTCGACGTAGACGGTGCTGCCGGTGATGCCCGAGGCCAGCGGCGAGGCCAGGAACGCCGCGGTGTGGCCGACCTCGTCGGCGGTGATGGGCACGGGAATGGGCGAGCTGACCTTCACCATCTCGACCATGGTGTCGATGATGCCGATGGCCGAGGCCGCGCGCGACGCCCACGGACCGGCGGAGATGACGTTCACGCGGTGGCCCCACTTGCGCCCGGCCTCGTAGGCGAGCAGGCGGGTATCCGACTCGAGCGCCGCCTTGGCCGACGACATGCCGCCGCCGTAGCCGGGGATGACCTTCTCGGCGGCCAGGTACGACAGGGCCACGAACGAGCCGCCCGGACGCACGATCGGGCCCAGGCGCGCCACCATGGACGCGTACGAGTAGGCGCTGACGCCGACCGCGGCCAGGTAGCCGCGCCGGCTGGTCTCGAGCAGCGGCTTCTTGACCTCGGGCCCGTTGGCCAGCGAGTGCACCACGATGTCGAGGCAGGGCTCGCCGAAGTCGGCCTTGAGCTTGTCGGCCACGCCCTGGATGCTGACGTCGCCCAGCTCGCGGTAGCGCTTGCTGTTACGGGTCTCCTCGGGAATGTGCTCGGCCAGGTCGAAGTCGGCGTCGAGGCCGTAGATCTTCTCGAAGGCGAGCGTGCCGCCATCCGACATCTTCATGGATTCAGCCATCTTGCCCCGCTCGAGCAGGGTCTTGAAGATGCCCAGCGCGGGCGGCCAGGTGCCCAGGCACACCGTCGCTCCGGCCTCGGCCAGCGCCTTGGCGATGGCCCATCCGAACCCACCGTCGTCGGCAACACCGGCGACGAACGCACGCTTGCCCCGCAGGTCGATCGATAGCATGCGCGCACATTCGTCCGCGGACGCTCGCCCGTCAAGGGCTGCTATACTCTCGCGATGTCGGCCATCACGCTGGAACTGCTCGAGAAGCTGCCCAAGACCGATCTCCACTGCCACCTCGATGGCAGCATCCGCTTGAAGACGATCCTCGACCTGGCGCAGCAGCAGAACGTGAGGCTGCCGTCGGAGACCGAGGACGGCCTGTTCAAGCTCATCTACCCGGGCGAGGCGTGCAGCTCGCTCGAGGACTACTTGAAGGCCTTCGACATCACGCTCTCGGTCATGCAGACCGAGGAGGCGCTCTACCGCACCGCCTTCGAGCTGGGCGAGGACGCCGCGCGCGAGAACGTGCGTCTGCTCGAGGTGCGCTACGCGCCCATGCTGCACATGAAGCAGGGGCTCAAGCTCACGCAGATCGTCGAGGCGGTGCTGGCCGGGCTCAGGGAAGCCAAGCGCAAGTACCGCATCCGCTACGGCGTGATCCTGTGCGGCATCCGTTCGATCAGCGCCGAGTGGTCACTGCGCATGGCCGAGCTGTGCGTCGCGTACAAGAACCGCGGCGTGGTCGGCTTCGACCTGGCCGGCGCCGAGTACAACTTCCCCGCCAAGGATCACAAGCGCGCCTTCCAGCTCATCCTCGACAACAACGTCAACTGCACGGCGCACGCGGGCGAGGCCTACGGTCCCGAGTCGATCGCGCAGGCGATCCACTACTGCGGCGCCCACCGCATCGGCCACGGCACGCGCCTGCGCGAGAACGGCGATCTGCTCAACTACGTGAACGATCACCGCACGCCGCTCGAGATCTGCCCGTCGTCGAACGTGCAGACGCGCGCGTGCGAGAGCTACGCGTCGCACCCGCTGCCCTTCTACTTCAACTACGGCCTGCGCGTGACCGTGAACACCGACAACCGCCTGGTCACCGACACCACGGTGTCCAAGGAGCTCCTGCTCTGCCACCAGCACTACGGCATGGATCTGGATGACATCAAGGAGATCCTGATCAGCGGCTTCAAGAGCGCCTTCCTGCCCTACCGCGAGAAGGCGGACCTGTTGAAGGCCGTGAACGAGGAGCTGGCGGCGTTCCAGCTGCCCGCGAACGGCAAGGGCGCCGAACGTCCCGAGTCGCCCGAGCTGCTGTCGTCGTCGCGCGCGCCGGGCATTCCGCCGACGCAGCAGAACCTGGACGATTTCCGCGATCCTTAGCTCATATCGCCGCGTCCAGGTCCGACTCCGCCCAGGTGAAGTACCAGCGGTTCGCGTCGTAGAAGACCTGCGCGTTGGGCTCGCCCGGCGGCAGGAGGATGTTGAGCGGCTTGGTGTCGCGGCCGACCCAGCCATACTTCCACAGCTGGTAGCGGCGAGAGTTGCGATCGGTGGTCTTGAACTCGATCGAGTCGAGGCCGCGGCCGAACGAGGCCACCGCGCGCAGCACGCGTGACCAGGACGCGGCGGGGGCGAGCACGTCGACGAGACGCATGCGCCGGCCGATGATCTCGAGGGCGACCGCGCCGATGGGATCGTGGCGGTGCATGACCACGAAGGCGTGCTGCCGGCGCGAGGGCGAGTCGAGGTAGCGCCAGGTCATGAACTCGGCGTCGCGCACGGTCGCGATGCCCAGCTCGGGCTGGGTCTCGCGCCACAGCTCGTCGACGCGGCGGTCGAGCGGCAACATGGGCTCGAGGCGCGCGCGCGTGGGCAGAGGCGCGATGAAGGGCGTGGCCAGGTCGCCCAGCAGGCCGGGCAGGTGCAGCGCGTGGGCGTCGAGCACGCGCACGTAGCGCACGGTCTGGGTGACGTCACGCGCGCCCGCGGCGGCCAGCGGCGTGGCGTTGGCAGGCATGGGTGTGCCGAACATCACCTCGATGCCGTGCGTGCCCATGTCGGCGGCCGAGGCGCGGTGCATCGCGCCGCCGATGCCGCGGCGGCGGAAGCGTGGCGACACGAAGCCGTCGCCGCCGAGCGCGCCCGCGACCTCACGGCCGTCGACGACCAGCTTGCGGCGGAAGAACGACGTGCAGCCGGCGGCCTCGCCGGTGGGCCCGTCGATGGCGAGCCAGGTCAGCGCGTCACCGTGGGGATTGCCGGCGTAGATCCAGTCCCAGCGCCGCTTCGGGTCCACGTCGGGCAGAAGCTCGGCGATGAGCGCCTGGATACGCGGCCGGTCGTCGGGACGTGCGAGGCGTACGTGATGCGACATGGTGGCTCGCCGAACTTTAACCAATCGGCCGGAGCTGCGCTATCCTCGCTCGCGCATGCCTGGGATCGTCGACCGACTGTACGGGGAGGTCTTTCGCCGTATCCTTCAGCCCGCCTGGGAGAGCGGCATCCGCCGGCGTCCCCTGCTGGACTACTGGCACCAGCTCGAGAAGCTGCAGTGGTCCTCGCGCGACGAGCTCGAGGCGCTGCAGGTGACGCTGCTGCAGAAGCTCCTGCGCCACTCGTGGCAGAACGTGCCGTTCTACCGCAAGCGCATGGACCAGGCGGGCCTGGGCCCCGACGCGCTGCGCACCCTCGACGACCTGCGCCGCCTGCCCATCCTGTCCCGCGACGAGGCCAACACCGACCCGATGTCGCGCTTCAGCACCGCGCCGCCGCTGGCGACGCTGCGCAAGGTGACCAGCGGCTCGTCGGGCATTCCGCTGACGTTCGGCTACGACATCGACTCCGACTACTGGCGCCAGGCGGTCAAGATGCGCGGCTACGGCTGGGCCGGCTTCCGCCCCGGCGACGTCACGGTGCACTTCTGGGGCGCGGTGGCCAAGAAGCCGAGCTGGAAGACCAAGATGTGGGTGCAGACCGACCGCAAGATCCGGCGCGAGATCATGTTCGACTGCGGCACGCGCGGCGAGCCTGAGCTGCTCCAGGTCATCGAGCTGATCAAGAAGTACCGCCCGACCATGCTCATCTGTTACACGCAGGCGGCCGCCGACCTGGCGCGCTTCGTGCTGGAGCGGCCCAACCTGCGCGCCTGGGACACCATCCCGGTGCTGTGCGGCGCCGAGCGGCTGTTCCCCGCGGATCGCGTGGTCATGGAGCAGGCCTTCGGCAAGGGCCTGTTCGAGACCTATGGCTCGCGCGAGGGCATGCTCATGGCCGCCGAGACCGACTCGCACGAGGGCCTGCTGGTGCAGATGGAGAACCTGGTGGTCGAGATCGTGGTGCGCGGCGCCGACGGACGCGAGCGGCCGGCCGAGCCGGGCGAGACCGGCGAGGTCGTGGTCACCGATCTGCACAACTTCGGCATGCCATTCATCCGCTACGCCAACGGCGACCTGGCCACCATGGGACCGAAGACGCCCAGCTCGTGTGGACGCAAGCACATGCGGCTGTCGGGCATCGATGGCCGCGTCACCGAGACCTTGACCGACGCCAAGGGCAAGCCGGTGAACGGGCTGGTGTTCAACGTGATGTTCTCGACCCTGGGCTACACCGTGCGGCAGTTCCAGGCGGTGCAGCACAAGGATCGCTCGGTGACGCTGCGCGTGGTGCCCAACGAGATGTTCGACGCGGGCGCGCGCAAGATCGTCCAGGACCAGGCGGGCAAGTACCTGCCCGGCCTGCCCTTCAAGCTGGAGATCGTGAAGGAGATCGCGACGTCGCCGAGCGGCAAGCGGCACGTCGTGGTGGTGGAGAAGTAGCGCGGGCGCGGCTCACGGCCGGAGGGTCAGCTGCAGCTGTTCCTGGGCCGTCGACGCCAGGCCGTCGTCATCGCTGACGGTGAGCTGCACGGTGGCGGGACGGTTGCCCAGGAAGGTCACGGTCAGCCGGGCTGACGTGAGCGTGCCGTCCTGGATGCGGAAGTCGTCGCCGACGATGGTCCAGCGGTAGCCGAGTGTGTGCTTGTGCTCGGGGTCGTCGATGGGGTCGGCGGAGGTGCTGGCGTCCAGCGTCACCGCGGTGTGGAAGGCATCGTTCTCCGGGATGGCGCGCGGCGCGGCGCCGATCCGGGCCACGGGCGGGTAGCCGGTGTCGTTAGCACAGCCGGCGCAAGTCGCCACCGCGATTGCGACCGTGGCAGCGACCAGAGTATTAGGCAATACGCGTACTTGTTGGCGGACGGTCATGTTGCTATCCTGAGCGACGTCGTGGAAACCGTTCGCCAAGCCATCGAGACACACTGGCGTCGGATTTTCAACTTCGCCTTCCGCATGACGCTCGACCGCCGGGTCGCGCGAGAGGTCGTCACCGAGACCTTCCTGCGAGCGTACGTGGGTGCCGACAAGATGCCAGCAGCCGCGGCCATCGAGCCGTGGCTGATCCGGATCGCGGCCCACGTTACCGAGAAGCGCGTCGGTGATAATCAAGACGTCTCCTTCGACATGCTGGACGACACACTGCGCAGCGAGGCCACTCGCACCGGTGAGGTTCGTTCGCTTTCGGATCCTCAAAAGAACTTCATGCTCTGGGAGCTGAAACAGGGGTGCATGACCTCGGTCGTGAACTGCCTGTCGGCGGGCGAACGCGTGGCGTTCGTGCTGTCCACCATCCTGGGCATGGCGGAGGACGACGCCGCGAAGACGCTCGGCATCACGCCCAGCGCCTTCAAGGTGCGCCTGTCGCGTGCGCGCAAGAAGGTCACTGACTACCTGGCGCCGCGCTGCGAGCATGTCGACCCGCGCAACCCATGCCACTGCCCGAGCCGCCTGGGCGTGGCCATGAGCAAGGGCTTCTTGCCCCCGCCGCCCAATGCGCTGGCGACCTTGCGTCAGCCGTACGGCCGCTTCGGCTCGTCGGTGGATGGCGAGGACGCGCCGCTGCGCGACGTCATGGCCATCTACCAGTCCCTGCCCGATCCCGATCCGCCCGACGATCTCGCCGCCGAGCTGCTGGCCAAGCTCGATTCGGGCGAGTGGGCGGAAGTGAAGAAGAAGGGCAAGCACTAGGGTCATGCGCGCGGGCGCGGCGGTGCTTGCAGGCGCCGTCGTGGCGGTTGTGAGCTTCGTGGGGGGGGCGGCGCGCGACGCGCACGCCGACCCGCTGTTCGGTCCGCCCGTGCTGGGCAAGGCGCGCTGGGGCGGCGAGGAGGGCGACGTCGTGATCGCCGGCCTCGTGCTCGACGTGCGCCTGCTCGGCATCGCTGGCGCGCGGCGGCTGTCGATCTGGCCGGACCGTGAGCTGGCGCTGACGCCGGGCGAACCGGTCGCGGCCTCGGTGCGCGCGGGCGGCGTGCTGCACCTGGTCGACGCGCCCTGGTCCTTCGTGTTGCAGCTGGACCTGGCCGAGCCCATGCGTCCGTCGCAAGCGGGCGTGGCGCCGTGGCAAGAATCCTTCGGGGCCTTCGCGGGTGCGGTCGTCGACGACGCCTACGTGATGTGGCGGCCGGCGCGCGCGGCGAACCTGGTGCTCGGCCGGGCGCGCGTGCCGTTCTCCAAGTGGCGGCAGTACGACGAGCGCGACATCGCGCTGGGCGCGGTGCCCTTCGTGGTCGACCGGGTGACGCCTGACCGGCGCTGGGGGCTGCTCTTCCACGGCGACCTGGGCGCGCTCGCCTACGCGGCGGGCGCGTGGGAAGACCTCGACGCGCTCGAGCCGCGCCTGCCCGAGGACGATCCGTCCGCGGACGGCCAGATGCTGGCCGGGTTGCAGCTCGAGTGGACGCCGATCGCGCCCATGATGGGCTCGAATCCGGTCGGCAAGGTCGTCGGCGCGCGCGGACCCCTGCCCACGCCGCGTTCGGACCCGTGGTTCGACACGCATCGCTTCTCGCTCGGCCTGGGCGCCCTGTACCGACGCAACCAAGCCAGCGGGCAGCGCTTCGACGCGGCGGTCTCACTGCAGTGGAAATGGAACTGCCTGGCGGCCCTTGCCGAGGGTCTCGTCCTCGACGGGCGCCGCCTGGGCGCCCACGCCGAGCTCGCCGCGACCCCCATCGACGCCGTGTCCATCCACGCACGTGCCGAATGGGACCCGGGCGAAAAATCCTCCGCCGCGAGCACCCTTCCCTCGCACTCCGCGTGGACCCTGGGCGGCGGCATCATGTGGCACGCCACCGCCGATCGTCGCAGCCGCATCGGCTTCTACGGCTGGTACCGCCGCGTCTCCCTCGGCCCCGACCGCGCCTCGCGCCCCGAAGACGCCGCCATCGTCCTCATCCAAACGGCGCTCTAAGGGGACGGTGTTGCCAATTTAACTTTCGGCCGCGGGAGTGGCGCCGTTTGCGACACTCTCGGGCACTGCGCGCACCCCGGCGGTAATCGAGCGAACGAACCTCGAGGAAGGCTCCGTTCCCGACGGTTAACTTGGGACTTCCGTTAGGCGCGGGAGTGAAGCAGAACGCTGCACTCCCGGCCGAAAGTTAAAGTGTCAACACCGTCCCCTAGCGGCGCTTGGTCCCCTTGGGAGTCGCGGGGTTAGCGGCGAAAGTTAAATTGGCAACACCGTCCCCCCTAGCGGCGCTTGCGCTGGGCGGCGACCATTTCGGCGGTGAAGCGGTCGGCGCCCAGGGCTTTTTCCATGGGGGCGACGATGCTGGGGGCGATGTTGGCGAAGAAGGCGGCGACGCGCTGATCGAGGGCGGCGACGCTGATCTCGGCGGGGTTCTCGTACACGGCTTCGAGGACGGCGGTGGCGACGTCGGCGGGGCTGCGGGTGCCGACGCCGAAGGGCAGCTTGACGCCGGTTTCGGCGAACATGCCCGCGTCGCGGATGAAGCCCGGGTAGATGACGGTCACGCCGACACCACGCTCGGCCAGATCCTGGCGCAGGCCCAGGGCGAAGCCGCGCAGGCCGAACTTGGTCGCCGAGTACATGGCGGTGGCGCCGGTGGAGACCATGGCCGAGATGGAGGAGATGTAGATGAACTGACCGCGGCCGCGCTCGACCATGCCCGGGCCGTAGAGACGCGTGAGCAGGAGGGGCGCGCGCAGGTTCACGTCGAGGATGGCGTCGATCTCGGCCGGCTCGAAGTCGAGGGTCGAGCCGGAAGCAGGCATGCCCGCGTTCGCGACCACGATGTCGACCGGCCCGGATTCTTCGTACAGGCGGGTCACCGCGTCGCGCTGGCTCAGATCGGCGAGCACGACGCGCGCGCCCAGCTCGTCGGCGATGCCGCGCACGGCGTCGGCGCGCCGCGCCGACAGCACGAGCTTCGCGCCGGCGGCGCGCAGGCTGCGCGCAATGGCCTGGCCGATGCCACCGTTGGCCCCGGTCACCAGGGCGGTCGTATCGTTCGTGATCTCCATCGTCGTGTTGCCTCCGTTCGCCTCGATACGCGAGGCCCCGCCCGGTTGCAACCGACGCTTACTGACCGTTCGTCAATTAGCCGCGCGATGCGGCGAACGCCGCATCCAGGTCGGCCTTGAGGTCGTCCAGATCCTCGATGCCCACCGAGACGCGGATGAAGCCGTCGACGATGCCCAGGGTCTTGCGCATGTCGGCGGGAATCGACGCATGGGTCATGATCGCCGGGTGCTCGATGAGCGACTCGACTCCGCCCAGCGACTCGGCGCAGGTGAAGATCTTGCACGCTTTCAAGAACTTGCGCGCCCGCTCCAGGTCGCCGCGGATGACGAACGAGATCATCCCGCCGAAGCCTTTCTGCTGCTGCTTGGCCAGCGCGTGCTGCGGGTGCGCCGCCAGGCCCGGGTAGATGACCTTCTCGACGTCGCGATGCGTCTCCAGCCAGGCCGCGATCTCGCGCCCGTTCTCCTCGTGCCGCTGCATGCGCACGTGCAACGTCTTGGTGCCGCGCAGCACCAGGAACGAATCCATGGGCGAGGGCACCGCGCCCACCGCGTTCTGCAGGAATCCCAGCCGCTGGCGCAGCTCGTCCGAATTCATGATCGCGCAGCCGCCGACCACGTCGGAGTGACCGTTCAGGTACTTGGTCATCGAGTGGACCACGAGGTCCGCGCCCAGCTCGAGCGGCCGCTGCAGGTACGGGGTCATGAAGGTGTTGTCGACGACGACCAGCACCTCGGGGCGCGCCTTCTTGACCGCCGCGGCCACGCCCGCGATGTCGCACAGCTTGAGCATCGGGTTGGTCGGCGTCTCGATCCACACCATCTTGGTGCGTGGCTGCAGCGCCGCCACGAACGTCGCCGGGCCCACCGCCGGGTCGACGTAGGTGAAATCCAGCCCGCTCGAGCGCCGGAACACCCGCTCGAACAGCCGGTACGTGCCGCCGTACAGATCGTCGCCCGCGACCACGTGGTCGCCGCTGTCGAGCAGGTGCAGCACCGTCGCCGTGGTCGCGCAACCCGAGGCGAAGCACAGGCCGTGCTTGCCGCCCTCGAGCGCGGCCACGTTGGCCTCGAGCGCGAAGCGGGTCAGGTTGTGCGTGCGCGAGTACTCGTAGCCCTTGTGCTCGCCCGGCCCGTCCTGCGCGTAGGTCGAGGTGTAGTAGACCGGCGTCATGACCGCGCCGGTGACGGGATCGGGGCGCTGTCCGGCGTGGATCGCGAGCGTGCCGAAGCCGGCCTTCCTGGAAGCATCAGCCATCGTGGAGTCTCCTGAAAACGATTACGCGGCGCGCCGATCGGCGAGGAACTCGATGAGATCGATCTTGGTGATGATGCCGACCACCTCGTCGCGTTCCTGCACGGCGACCAGCTTGGCCTCGTTGAAGATGGTCTTGAGCAGCACGACGCGCGTCGCCGGCGTGACCGTCGCGTAGTCGCTCTCGACCAGCGGATCGATGACGTCGTCGAGCTTGCCCTCCGCGCTGACCAGGTGCTTCAACAGATCCGACTCGGCGATGAGCCCGATCATCCGCCCGTTGGGCTTGTCGAACACGGGCAGCTGCGAGAAGGAGTTCTCCTTGAGCAGCCCGATGACCTTGCGGATCGAATCCCCGCGCAGCGCCGGGACGATCTTGCGCTCGCCGCGCTTGCGTATCAGATCGGCGACCGTGCCCAGCGCGTCCGGCTCGTCGAGGAAGCCATTCTGCTTCATCCACTCGTCGTTGAAGATCTTCGACAGGTACTTGGAAGCACCGTCGGGCAGCAGGATGAGGATCTTCTCCACCCGACCGGAGGTCTCGGCGTACTTGATCGCGCCCGCCACCGCCGCGCCGCACGAGCCGCCCACGAACAGGCCTTCCTCGCGCGACAGCCGCCGCGTCATCAGGAAGCATTCCTTGTCGTCGACGCGCGAGATCTCGTCGATGCACTTGAGGTTCATGGTCGAGGGCAGGAAGTCCTCGCCGATGCCTTCCACGTAGTACGAGAACGGCTTGGTCAGCCGGCCCGTCTTCACGTACTCGTAGTAGAGCGACCCGATGGGATCGACGCCGACGATCTTGATCTCCGGCTTCTTCTCCTTGAAGTACTTGGCGCAGCCCGACAGCGTGCCGCCCGTGCCCATGCCGGCGGCGAACACGTCGAAGTCGCCGCCGGTCTGCTCCCAGATCTCGGGCGCCGTCGAGACGTAGTGGGCCTCGGGGTTGGCGGGGTTGTGGTACTGGTTCGAGTAGAACGCTCCCGGCGTCTCCTCGACCAGGCGGCGCGACACCGAGTAGTACGAGCGCGGATCCTCCGGCTCGACCGCGGTCGGGCAGATGACCACCTTGGCGCCGAACGCGCGCAAGGACGAGATCTTCTCCGCCGACATCTTGTCGGGCATGACGAAGATGCACTGGTACCCGCGCACCGCCGCGACCATGGCCAGGCCCATGCCGGTGTTACCCGACGTGGCCTCGATGATCGTGCCGCCCGTCCTGAGCAACCCGCGCCGCTCGGCGTCGTTCACGATCTGCGTCGCGACGCGGTCCTTCATCGAGCCACCCGGGTTCAGGTACTCGCACTTGACGTAGATCTCCGACTTGATGTGCCGGGTGACGTTGTTCAGCCGCACGATGGGCGTGTGGCCCACCGCCTCGAGGATGTTCGGAAGCGCCCCCCGCATCATGGCTAGTTCTCCTCGCTGAACTTGAACGCCTGCGGATCCTGCTCGAGGATGCGCTCGAACGCGGCCTCCTCCAGCAGATCCATCATCGTCTGCCCGCCGAAGCGCTTGACGATGCGGTCGTCGTACTCGTCGGCGATGAGCGCGACGTCGCGCACGGTGGCCAGGAGCTCCTCGTGATCGAGCGTCGAGCCGCCCAGGAGCGAGTGCAGGAACAGCAGGCATTCACCATCGGGATCGTAGGCGAACGCGCCGAAGCGCAGGTGCGCATTCAGGGTCAGCAGCTCCTCGGCCAGGGTGCCGTTCATGCGCAGCCCTTTCACCACCTGGGCGACACATCTGACCAGCGCCCGGTCCTTGCCCCACGGGACGACGTTGATCATCACGTAGGCGGAGCCTTGCTTGACCGCGTACAGGCGGTCGTCGATCTTGCGGTATGCGTGGTTGTCGCCGAGCGTCTGCTCGATGAGCAGCGCCGTGGCGACCTCGGCGGGATTCATCAGAAGCCTCCGTGGATACCGCGTGCGTCGCGGCGTTGCCTTGGTACCACGCGACCGCCTCGCGGACAAGGCGGCGGAGTGCTGCGCCGCGTCAGCGTGCGTACCGTCACCGAGAAAGTCCTACCCGCTGCTATACTCAGGCAGCTTGTTGACACGCGCGAATGCGGTGGCGCTGACGGTGGTCTCCTTGCTGCTCGCGGGCGCGTGCGGCAATGACGATGACTTCCCCGTCGAAGGCACCTCGGGCACCCAGGTGGCCGCGACGTTTCCCGGCTGGGTGCCTGTCATCCAGGCGGGCGTGAGCGCCGAGGATCACACCATGATCGTCGACACCGGCGCGCCCATCACCATCTGCGACCGCGACTCCTTCCCCGGCTTCGACAAGGACGGCAAGCACGCCGTCGACATGCATGGCTTCGGCCTCACCTTCCCCGGCTACGAAGTGGTGAGCTACGACATCTTCGGCGGTGCGCCCGGCGGCGGCTCGCCCGATGGCATCGTGGGCGGCGATCTGCTGCGTCACTTCGCCATGCGCCTCGACTACCAGGGCGGACACGCCGCGCTCTACTTCGGCGAGACCGCGCCGCCCGGCGACGACGCGCTGGTGTTCTCGGACGGCGCTTCGGTACCCATCGAGGTCATCGGCGGCGGCCTGGCCAGCTTGCCGGGCAACTGCTCGCCCATGCCGAGCTGCGGGACCGTCTCGCTGCCGGCCACGCGCATCCTGCTGTCGGCGCGCTTCGAGGGCGCGAGCCAGGCACAGTGGGTGCTGCTCGACACCGGCGCGTCGGCGATCGCGACCAGCGAGAGCTTCCTGGCCTCGCTGGCCGGCAACGGCAGCCCGCGCCCGCGCCTCGACGGCGTCAACATCACCACCGCGACCGGCGTGCAGACCGCGGCGCTGTCGCGGGTGTGGCGTCTCGACATCGAGGCCGGCGAAGCCGACGTCGTGCTCGACGATCTGCCCCTCCTGGTGCTGCCCAACGACCAGCTCCTGCAGGGCATCAGCAACGAGGTCGGCCGCCCCATCGTGGCGCTGGTGGGCGGCACGTTCCTGCGCGAGTTCCTGACCACGATCGACTATCCCGCAGAGCGGCTGGTGCTCGAGCGCTACCGCACGCGCACGCACATCCCGGCCGACGAGTACGTCGGCGTCGGCTTCACCCTGCAGGGCGGCGCCAGCGGCACCTGGCTGGTCAACGAGGTCTACCCGAGCACCGACGCGGCCGCTCAGGGCCTGGTGGCCGGACAGGTGGTCGAGGAGATCGCCGGCACGTCCATCACCGGGCTGCCGCAGGCCACGGTGGAGGCGCTCTTCGACGGCCGCGCCGTGGGCAGCACGGTGGCCGTGGGTGTGGTCGTGGCCGGCAACCTGGTCAGCAAGGACGTCGCGGTCGAGGACCTCTTGCCCGACTACGGGGCGCCATGAGAAGCATCGCGCTCGCCGTCGCCGGCATCCTCGTCGTCGCTGCCGCACCGCGGGTCGCGCACGCCGACGGCGAGGAAATCGTCGAGATCGAGGGGGTCGAGAACACCAAGACCAACGCCGAGACCGTGCGCCTCATCGCCGACGTGCACAAGGGCGACAGCTTCAGCTACGCGCTGCTCGACCGCATCCGCGTCGATCTGGTCAACAGCGGCCTGTTCAAGGACGTGCAGGTCATCGCCATCCCGGTCAAGGGCGGCATGAAGCTGACCATCGTCGCCAAGGACAAGCATTCGTGGGTCATCGCGCCCACGGTGTACCTGCAGCCGGGCAACCAGGGCGGCGGCCTGGGCTTCGGCGAGAACAACCTCTTCGGCACCAACAAGAAGCTGCTGCTCTACGGGCAGATCGCCACCGCCGACTCGCTCTTCCTGGCTGGCTACCTGGATCCCGCCTTCCTGGGCTCGCCGCTGTACTTTCGCACCGACGTGTTCCTGCGCCGCGAGTTCGTCACCGAGTTCGCCGGCGGCAACATCCTCGACGAGCCCGAGCCCTACCGCGTCACGCGCATGAACTACTACAACACCGGCTTCATGCTCGGCATCAACGTATGGAAGGGCATGGCGTTCGACGTGCGGCTGCGCGGCGCGTACGTGAAGTTCGGCACCTCCAAGTGCGCCGAAGAGGTGGTGCCGCCCGAGCCTGACTGCGAGATGGGCCCGCCCGGTGACCCGGGCTGGGACATCTCCACCGAGGCCCGCCTCACGTACGACAAGCGCGCCAACTGGTATGGCGTCACCGCCGGCACCATGTTCGGTATCAACTTCGAGAAGGCGCAGCCGTCGCTGGGCTCTGAATTCGACTACTGGATGGGCTCGGTGCGCTTCGTCAAGGCGGTGCGCTTCTTCGAGGAGCACAACCTGACCCTCAAGGGCGCCGTCACCGTCGGACACCACCTGCCCTTCCAGCAGGAGCAGACCTCGGGCGGTACCAACCTCCGCGGCTACCAGAACCGCGAGTTCCGTGGCGACACCAAGGCCAACGGAACCTTCGAGTACGGCGTGCCCTTCTTCAAGCTGGGCTCGCTGGCCTTCCGCGGGCTGGTGTTCACCGATCTCGCCTACACCACGTTCACCGGCGACGCGGGCAACGACAAGCGGCACTACCTGCCCATGCAGACGGAGATCAACGAGAACGCGCTGCGCCTGGGCATGGGCGCCGGCTTCAGGATCTACGTGCGCTCCATCGTGCTGCCGCTCCTGGGCGTCGACTGGGGCTACGCGCCGCAGGCGGGCGTCTACCACGTGTACTTCGCGGTCGGTCTGACCGAGCTGTAGCCGCCGTGGCCGCCGATCTGCGCCTGCACGGCGGCACCATCCTGACCATGGATCCGGCCCGGCCGCGCGCGGACTCGGTGTGCGTGCGCGCGGGGCGCATCGTACCCGACGATGGCGCACCGGCGCGCGCCGTCATCGACCTGCGCGGCGGCACCCTGACACCCGGCCTGGTCGACGGACACGCGCACCTGTACGGGCTGGGGCGCTCGCTCGAGTCGCTGTCCTTGCGCGGCGTGACCAGCGAGCGCGAGGCCGCGGCGCAGGCGGCGCGCGCGGCCGGCGAGTGGATCACTGGACGCGGCTGGGATCAGAACCTGTGGACGCCGGCGGAGTTCCCCACCCGCGCCTCGCTCGACGCGCTCGAGCCGACGCGGCCGATCGCGCTCTGGCGCATCGACGGCCACGCGCTGTGGGTGAGCTCGGCCGCGCTCGCGCGCGCGGGCGTGACGCGCGCGACCCCGGATCCCGTGGGCGGCAAGCTCGTGCGCGACGCGCGTGGCGAGCCTACCGGCGTGCTCGTCGACCACGCCGCCGAGCTGGTGCTGCGGGCCATCCCGCCCGAGACGGCGTCGGCGCGCGAACGCATGATCCTGGCCGGGGCGCAGGCGGCGCGTGCGCGCGGGCTGACCGGCGTGCACGAGATGGGCATCGACGACGCGACCATCGCGGTCTACCGCCGCCTCGCCGCCGAGGGCCGTCTGCCGCTGCGGGTGTACGCCTTCCGCGAGTCGGCGCCTGCGGCCGGCCCGCCCGACGTCGACGCCGACGGTTCGGCGTACTTCACCTTGCGCGGCGTGAAGCTGTACGCCGACGGTGCGCTCGGCTCGCGCGGCGCGCTCATGCTCGAGCCCTACGCCGACGACGCGGCCCATCGTGGCCTCGAGCTGGCCACGCCGGCCGAGATCGCGCAGGCCGCCGCCGTCGCCGCGCAGGCCGGCTGGCAGCTCGCGGTGCACGCGATCGGCGACCGCGCCAACCGCAACGTCCTCGACGCCGGTGCCGCGTACGCCGGGCGCGGGCTGCGCTTCCGCGTCGAGCACGCGCAGATCATCGCGCCCGTGGACCTGCCCCGCTTCGCCGCGCTCGGCGTCGTCGCCGCCATGCAGCCGTCGCACGCGGCCAGCGACGCACCCTGGCTCGAGTCGCGCCTGGGCGCCGCGCGCGCGCAGCACGGGGCGTACGCCTGGCGCGCGCTGCTCGACTCGGGCGCACACGTCGTGGGCGGCTCCGACTTCCCCATCGAGGAGGCCGCGCCGCTGCTCGGCCTGCACGCCGCGGTGACGCGCGCGGGCGGCGAGCGCCTGACGCTCGAGCAGGCGCTGCGCCTGTACACCGTGGAACCGGCGTGGGCGTCGTTCGTCGAAGGCCAGCGTGGTGTCATCCGCGCCGGCGCGGTCGCCGATTTCACCTGGTTCGACCGCGAGCTGCGCGGTGACGACAGCCTGCTCGACGTGCAGGTGGTGGCGACCATCGTGGGCGGCGAGGTGTCACGATGCGACGGCGGCGTACCCGGACCCACCGAATGATCCCGGTCCGTCGCTGACGCGCCGCTGGCGCCGCGAAGTCGTGTACGATTCGCCTCGGTCGATGCGCTTCTGTCCCTTCTGCGGCGCCGAGAACGCCGACGACTCCGCGCAGTGTGCGGTGTGCGCACGCAAGCTGCCCGCCGCGGTGGTGCGCAAGCTGCCCACCACGGCCGGCGTGGGCCCGAATCCGCCCGCGCCGGTGACCGTGCCGGCCGCGGCCCGCGCGGCGACTCCGGCCCCACCGCGCGCCGCGACTCCGGCCCCGCCGCGCGCC
>OBEQ011842202.1_pt1 | contig 16991 bp, 9 predicted proteins | sample 1670901 | NCBI WGS metagenome assembly OBEQ01 (sample SAMEA104232315, study PRJEB22302) | groundwater metagenome | biome: forest; feature: aquifer; material: groundwater | place: USA | collected 2011-08-07 | depth 5.4 m
ACGCAATTTGGATCAGGTATTGCAGGCAGTTGATACAATCGCGGCACTGCCTACCTGTAGCTATAAAGACGCATGCCTGAAAAATCTTTTTTCCCAATTCGAACATAGTACAGTCTATTCCGCAGGTGAGAAATTCTATTACCATCCAGGAAAAGCAAATCTTGCGGAAAAGATGTTGCCACTTTGGGTTGAGGCATTCAGCCCATTTGGTTTGAGGATGGTGGGTGCGACAGAAGGATATGTTGGATCAAGTCGATACAGAACATTTATTCCTGCAAGTGAAAAATACCAGGCTGATCCCGGAGCAGGTTTATATCTAGAACAATCTCCGGCAAGTGAGGTATGGAATAAGCTTATCACATATCATTATGGAGCTACCGCTCAAACACCATTTTCTGTGGGCTACCGCACGGATGGAAAGTTTGCCGGGAAAGAGAAAGATGTTGTTGAGAGAACAGTTCTCTATGATCGGTTGCGGATTCTCCAAAAAATGCCAAACTGCAGTCTCAAAGAATCGCTCGGATTTTTCGCTATCCAAACTGCCTATGAAAATGCTGATACCTTGAAGAGCCCCGATTTATTGACACAAGAGCTTAACGAAATCACCGCTCAGTTAATCAAAGAACCGATTTCGTTGCAGACTCGACAGAGATTGTTTGGAATAAGATTGGGAATTGAACTGGGAGGAGTTGGTACACCGGTAAATGCAGAAACAATTCGAAAACGATTTTCGAGCCGTGAAGGCTTTTTAACATATGTTACCACTGCGCTTCCGGAGAAATCAGCACAACGGGATGCATATATTGTACTTGCAAGCGAGGCATACCCATTAAAGGTTGGCGATAGTCAAGAGACCATGAATATGCTCTTTGCCAATGATTATGGTACGAAGGAAGCGCAAGTCAAAAACGAGCGATGGGGTATTGAGTTGGTGCGAAGCCTTAAAGCAAACGAAAAGGTAACAAAGCAGGATTTGCGGGAGCTTGTTATGTGGATGGTAGATGAGGATCGCCAGGTGCGGACAGCCGAGGATTTTTTTGACCAGCTATCCAGGGGTTCTGCCGGACAACAACTTCTACAAAGCTTCTGGAATGAGATGGGTATAGGTGGTAGCATGGAATACACAAATCTTATCGGACGGGGACTATCAACCTCAATAAAAACGGCCGGTCGCGTTTTGCCGAGGAGAGCAAAAAAGGCATTCGTGAGACTACTGGCATCGACTGCAAGAGCACAATCTTTTGGAGTTGAAGGTAAATCACTCCTCGAGGATCCGGCAACTGTTGCGGTACTCATGCGCGCTGGAATGCCCAAGGGAATCCAGGAAATTTCCGATACCGCACGGATGGTGGGTCTTCGCGAAACAACATACAATTCACTCATAGATTCTGCGAATCTTGATAACCCAAATACTCGAGAAATGTTTTTCGATTTAGTTCTTGGAGAAAAGGGAGTACTAGAGGAACCGATTGAATCGGATGCTACAACCTTTAAAGATCGTCTTGCCCAGAGATTCAACGGAAGCGAGATGCATAAATTCATTGATGATATTCTCGAAATGTCATTCAGACGGGCAAGCCTTGATGGGCAATCCAAACGTATGGCAACGGTCATAACTCATTCACTGATAGAAGGAGTAAATCCGATCCGGCGCGCAACTATAATTTATAAACTTTTAACAGAACTTCCTAAAATTGACTATACCGAGCGTGATCAGGCAAAGTTGCGCTCAAAGATCTTAAGTGTTGCGCTTTCTTCGATGGGAGTCCTGGGTGCAAAATTGGGACAGATGGACGAGCTTATTCCGAAAGGTTGGGGTAGCGAAATGGCAACCTTGAAACACAACACCAAGCCTATGCCGAAACTTACTGTCGCAGACATCTTCTCCCAGGAAGGATTATCTCCTGACTATACAATAATCGAGCCGGCAGGAGCCGCATCGACTGCATGCGGTTATATTGTTGAGTCTCCCGATGGGCAGAGGGAATTTGCAAAAGTTATCCGTCCAGAGGTTGTTTTTGATTGGAGAGAAGATTTTAGAGGAGTTGCACACATGTTGAGTGTTTTAAGTGAAACAGTCGATTGGAAATGCGAGCCCGGCCCTCTACTCTCACAACTTCGTACTCTTGTTGAGAAAGAGTTGCAGACAGGACAAGAAATTAATAATGTAATGAGATATGTTGGCGCTGAGACACAGGAGGAGCGAGCACAACGCGGTGGAATCCGATCGGTGCAGATGCCTCTTGAAAGAATTGGACAAGATGGCCAACCGGCAGAAGCCCTGCAAGATTCTTACATCATCCTCGAAGAACTCCTTGGAAAAGAAGATTATGTTGAGCTCTCAAGGCTTAAGAATCCCGATCCGAAGAGTTCACGATACAGTGAAATTATGGCTTTGCGACAATCTGTAGACCTTGATCAGGTTCATGAAATTATTTTAAAAGATTTCTTATTCCGAGCATTAGAGCTAGGCAGTTGGCACTCAGACCTCCATGACGGTAATATTTTAGTCTCGAAAGATGGTATCAGACGAATGACAGTAAACCATGATGACCTTGTCCTTATTGATTTTGGTCAGACCGGTGAGGCAGAAACTACAGAGCGCAGACAAAATGCGGCGAGATTCCTTACGGGACTTGCATTGATGGATAAGAGAGAAATAGCGGAGGCAATCTACGACGCAATTGAGGATAAGCCAGCAAATCTTAGCGTAAGATCTCTTATGGATAAACTTCCCCTTTCCCCGCTTAAACTTAAAGATGGAGTAACTGATCTTCTTGCTCAGTATAAAGTTAATGAATATCTGACAAATTTTTCTAAAGCGTCAATTAATATACTGCCATATTTACGGGCATTGCCACGACAGAAACAATTTGAGTTTATCGCCCCATATATAAGCGAAGATACTCGAGGAAAGTTACGAACTAAGGTTATAGAGGCTGTTGCTACGGGTAATTTTACTAAGCTCGTTGCATAAATTACCTATTGAATCGTAGTATTTTAGAGAGATTTTAATTTGCTTCGCAAATTCGCTATTTTCAATTTTTTTATTCCACCTTTTCCCAAACATCTCCCTTAAATCCATTATGTTGAATATTTTTCTTAGTTGTCAGATAAAAAGATCCATTAGTTACCATAGATTCACTAATAAGGTTGAATATTTTCTTTTTAAACCGCTCATGAGGAACTATGAGTAGAAATGATGGTAATGGGTCATCTGTATGTTCTGCCCAGGAGTTATCGTCAACATAATCTAAATACCTTTTAATCTTGTATTCTAATGCATACCAAGGAGCTCTTTCATCCAAAAGGAATAGGAAATATCTTTTGGTCTTCTTTTTGCCTTTAATGGCAATATATCCATCAGGCAGGGGTTTTGGGAAATAGTCATAATTCCTTAGTTCATCTTGAGTGAAATATTTTAAGTTTTCATTCCCCTCCTGGGAACGAAGGTTTAAATACAGATCTGCCAAAAAGATATAGCGGTTAATAAAGGGTATTAATATTTCACCTTCCTGGTACACTCTGTTCAATACAGTAATTTCACATTTCTTGTGCGTTTTCAGTCTTCTTCTTGCTAGTTTTGTTAAATGATAGATTGCCGGCTTGGTATTATCCCCAAACTTTTTTCGATCAAAGTCACGGTATTGTACGTATCTTTTTTCTCGTAAGTCTTTGAGTAATAGTTGAACAGTTTGGGGATAATTGTAGTTTAAGAGTTTTTGGATTTGATGAGTATTTAGGAATCTGAATTTATATAAGAGAAGTAGTATTGTAAGTTGTAAGTCAGTTATTGTTGGTAGTGTTGTCATGATGTTGAGTGTATGTTGAATGTATTTTAAATATTGTGTCTCCTTTTATGTATATAAAAGAATAGAGATAAGGATATTTACTCAATTAGCCTCATAACTTAGCCTAAAACCCTGGTACGCGTGCCAAGGATTTTACTCTTCTTCCTCATCCGGTAAAAGCTTGCCTGATGGTTTGTCTTTCTGATCTCCCTTTACTGTCTTTGGTTTTGTCTTCACTTCTTTTTCCTCTACTTGGGATTCTTCTTGCACCTCTGGTTTTTTGTAGATTATTGCCCAATTTTTTCTTGAGGCTTCAATTAGTTTCTCAATCTTTTTAGGATCTTTTGTAATGGAAGTTAGTATTGTTGTGCCAGAGAATGGTTCTTCTGATTCTATGGCTGTGATTTTAATATAGAAGCGGTAGCGTGGCAAATTCATAATGGCGCCTTTTTCTAAGAAAGGTGAAAATTGATTGAGCATTAACTCTTCATCGATATAGTTACCACTTCTAAATGATATGACGGTTGTGACGTTAGCTAAGATAATATTGGTAATATCCCTGTCTTTTTGCTGAGAGGTGGACTGTTCAGCAATAATTAACGGCATCCTGTACTTTCTCCCTTCTGTGACCATTTTAGTAAATGACTGAGTAGCAAAGGTTTGAAACTCATCAACATACAAATAAAATACTTTTCGTTTGTGCTCTGGAATATATGCTCGTTTTAGTGCTGCCTGTTGAAGCTTGGTCATGATGGTTGTTCCAAGCAAGCGGGATGTATCTTCACCAAGTTTCCCTTGTGAGAAGTTACAAATAAGGATCTTGCCACTATTGATAATCTCATCAAAGTTGATGGTAGATTTTTCCTGCTCTAAGATTCGCTTGGCAGTTGGAGAACGGAAGAACCTACCCACTTTTGCAGTTACTCCTTGAGTCATTTTAACAACCTGAAAATCTCCAGCTTTTCCAAATTCATACTTCCAAAAATCAATTAAATCCGCATCTTTTAATTTACTGGTTACTTGTCTTCTAAAATTAGGATTGGTTAGGATCTTGCTGATGGTGAATATCGTGCAGCCCTTAACGGTAAATGCCGTGTAGATAGTATTTCTTAAGATATATTCAATCCGATGAGCATTAGCGTTTTCTTCCTTGGAAAAGACCTTCCGAAATAAAGACACAACGCCTTCTGCCACGACCTCTTTTTCAAGCTCTACATCATCCTCATCTAATCTCGGAGTAAGCTCTAAAATATTGATACCAATTGGATGCTTGAGATCAATTGGGTTGACATAAACTAAATCATCTTTTCGACTTGAAGGAATACTTGCAAGGAGTTCCTCTGCTACATCACCATGCGGATCAATAAAGGCTAGCCCCTGCCCATTGGCAATATCATGTTTTGCCATTGCAGACATTAATGTAGTTTTACCAGATCCAGTTCTTCCTAAAATATATGTATGGGTTAACCTTTTCTCTTTAGTAAGACCAATATATGTGGTTTCACCTCCATAGGTATTTTCACCAAAAACAACATCTAGATCTTCATTTTTAAGAGAAAGGGGTGTTGGTAATTCTGTGCTATTGAGTTTTGCCATATCTTCAGTTTGGATCGTTTGAGCATAGGGAAAATGGTAGAGATCTGATAGTTCAGATATTGATAGAATTGGATTTGAGTTAATTGATAAACTTCTGGCTTGAAACTGTCTAAATCGTCGTTGTGGCAGTTTGTATGAAACAAGGGAGCTTTTCGTTCCGATTGACTGATAAGAACTGCTCATTTGTCCGAATGAGGCCATCAGTCCTGTTATTCTACGATCATACTCAACTTCACTTCTTGCCACAACCAACAGCCGTATTGACGTTTCAAAAAGGGGCTGGTCAATTTTTTCTTTCACAACCCTTTGCAACTCTTGCTCGTAGGGATTTAAGATTTCTTGTGGTTTTACTCTATTTTGGTCTGCGTATACGATTGTGGGACGGGATTTATCAAAAGCTGAACTTAAAAATATATCGACAATAAAAAACAAAAATAATCTGGCAAACTCTAATACCAGTTTTAGAATAGCCCAAAGTATCGCTACAATTGGAAAAGACAGGAACTTGGTTAAGGGGCTTTTGTTTAATACTTCAGTTAGTGGTAACCCTTGATACATCCTTTGTCGCAGTTCCTTCATGTCCTTAACACTACTTCCATGAATAGTATTAAGAATTGGAGTTGTGACGATTTGAAATGAGATGAGTTCTCCGGCAGATAATTTGGTCATGTTACCTGTTAGGTAAGCAATGGGGTCATGTTCAGAGAGCGTTTTTTGCTTGTTTAAGGATAAAGCAAAATGGCCACGTAGTTTCAGTTCAGTAATTCCGTACATAGTTTCTCCCAGGTTTTCTGGACTGGTTGGTACGTAATCTGCAATTTCCTTTACCTTGACTCCCGGAAGATATGAGATAAGGCTAGTTTTGAAAATATCCATATCTTTCTGGTTAGCAACAAGAATGTATCGAATTCCTTGCTCTTTGGTTGCGGCAATCTCCAGAGAATAGGTTCTTTTTTGTGACAATAATCTTTGAGTAAATGTTTGTCTCCTGGAAAGAGTATGGAGTAAGGTATATAGCTGAGAGGTAGCATACGCAGATTTAGTTGTATCTGATGGGAAAGTAACTTCTAGAAACACTTTTTCCTCAGGAGGGAAATATTTAGCAAAGATAGTTGGTGCAAAAAGTCTAAAAATGCCAAGACCGTACTTGAATATATAGTAGCAAAGAATGAAAAATCCCAGCAACAATAATGGCCAGCCAAAGATTAAAAGAGCTGCAATGGTAGGCGAGACATGGATAGATCCTAAGAAGGGTGAGAAAAAGTAGTAAATATTTAATTTAGTTTGCAGAGAGATAGGAAGAAGTGGAAAGCTTAACAGATAGCCAAGAAGAGCTGCTTGGAGAGGATTTAATAGATGATTTTGAACTTGATGAATCAACAATAATACTTGAGGATCAGTCGCACTATTTGGAGTTAATATCGGTATTGGATTAATTGTTCCCATGCCATAGGGGCAGGAATTACTAATACTTGAGCTTTAAACTAGATCGTAATATATCAGATGAGATGCGAGAACTCAAGAGGGACTATAAGTTAATATCGTGTCACTTTGGGAGTGATGCAGTAAATATCAGTTGACAACTATCCATGTACGGATATACAATATCCACAGATGGATAGTTATAACTGAATATGGTAACACAAGAATTAAAACTTCATCAAGAATCGTTTACACATTCACCGATAGTTAAACAACAAACAATTCAAGAGCAATTTGTTCCTATTCCTAAAGATTTAACTACTGAGAAATATACCTTCGAACACGCATTTGGCAACCTCTTACAGGAACCAATTGAGCAGACAAAAACGATGAAAGCCCGCCAAATTCTTGGCGAAAGCGGGAAAGAGATACCAGATGAACAGCTTGAAATGTTTGTCTCCCAAATGGACTACTTAATTAACTGCTGGCTTGATACGTATGAAAGAAAAATCTTTGATGGAAAAACATTAAGAGAGATTAGCAAATCAGACCAACCATGAGCATCAAAGTCCGCTACACACCAGAGGATACTAAACCAAAGAGAGCAATACTTTATCTTCGGGTTTCGACAGAAGAGCAGGTTGATAATTTTTCACTAGGCACGCAAGAGGAAATCTGTAAAAAAGAAGCTTTCAGAAGAGGGTACGAAGTTATCCAGATATTCAAGGAGGAAGGAAAATCTGCAAAAACGATTATTGGACGTCCAGTACTTCTTGAAATGCTTGAGTTTTGCCGAAAGAATAAAAAGATGCTGGGTGCATTGATTGTATATCGTCTAGATCGCCTTTCCCGCCAAACACAAGATTTTCTTACTATTCGTAAGAAGCTATCTGAATGTAAGATTGCCTTGCTATCTGCATCGGAACCAACTGGTGATACTCCTACAGAAACACTATTAGAAACAATACTAGCCGGATTTGCCCAACATGATAATGATGTTAGATCAGAGAGAACAAGAAACGGCATGCGGGCGAGGTTTTTATCAGGACTCCATACAGGAGTTGTACCCTTAGGTTACCTCAATCAGAATGGATATGCAGTAAAAGACCCGCAAACGTTTGACAAGATAAAGGCAGCATGGGATTTGATGCTGACAGGAACGAAAAGTTTACGAGAAATTGCAGTCGTCATGAACGAATGGGGATTAGGGCAAAGCTTTAAAGGAATTAAGTATCCATTTAGAGGACAAACTGCAAACAGGTTATTCAGGAACAAATTTTACATGGGAATTTTAACATCCAGTACATATCCTGAAGAAATACAAGGACAACATACTCCCATGGTAACTTCTGACCAATTTTACCGTGTCCAGGCGATTTTAGATGGAAGAAATAACAGCATTGGTATTCCAGTCGTCAGACACAACAAGGAAAACGCTGAGTTTCCATTAAGACGGATCCTTAAATGTTCCCGTTGCGGTATGGTACTAACAGGTGGATGGAGTAAGGGAAGAAATTGTCGGTACGCATACTACGTATGTCGGTCAAGGTGTGGAGCGCCATCTGTTCCAGTTGAGGACTCAAAAATCTTCTTACTATCTTTTCTCAAAGAAATTAATTTAACTGAAAACGGCATTAAAATTCTGATAGCCTTTATCCGAAGCAACTATATGAAACGCATTGTTATCCTACAAAAGAAAAAAGTTGCTGCTGACGCTGAACTGATCAAGCTGTACGGAATGCGACAAACTCTAGTTGAAAAGAATTTATCAGGTACTTACTCAGATGAAATCTTTAAAGAGCAAAATAGTCTTATTGAAGAGAAGATTAAAGACCTACATGTCCTGAAAGAAAGTTCACAATTGCAGAAATATACACTTGAGGATACAGTTGCTTTCATTAACGAAAAACTTGCAGATTTAAGCGCAACGTATGATGATTCACTCCTAGAGGAGAAAAAAGCCCTGCTTGGTTCGATTTTTCCCTCCGGGATGGCTTGGAACTATCCGGGCATATCGAACCGTGATATTGGAGCGATGTACCAATCTATTCGTGCATTTGCAAATGGTGATGTCCACGTTGGTGACCCCATGGGGATTTGAACCCCAGTTATCAGAATGAGAATCTGATGTCCTAGGCCACTAGACGATGGGGCCGTCCAACATATTTTACCTCAAATCTTCTTAGTTAACAAATGAATTTGTGATTTAGGGGATTATTATTGAAGGTTTTTGAGCTCTTCTTTTATCTTCAAAATTTCTTTTATTTTATACTCATCTATTTCTATAGTCCGTTTTCCTTGTTTATTCAAATTGTTTTCGTAATTTAATCCGTCAACAATTTCTGTTATAGAGGATTCGTCTGGTGATTTTTCAGTCATAACATTTAATGTTTTCTGATCAAAAGTTGTAACAGTTACTTGAATTAATTCCCTCCATATTCCAATAAACTCCCATTCTTTCAAAACCTCAAGCTGATTATTGTCTAATTCCCATACTACTCCTGCAACAATTCCTTTGCCTGGTTTAATAGTATAGGATTTAAAATCCTGTCCCCAGACTTTTTGTAAGATATCTTTTGCCTGCGAGGGTATTTGTTCTAATACTTGTACCGCAAGAACGTATCCTTCAAGAACTGTTCCGTATCCGCCTTCAAGTTCTTTGCCAAAAATATCTTTTAATCTCTCATTACTTCTGTTTGCCCCATATCCAAAAAATAATATTGTATTGTCCATAGAATATATAGTAATTGATTTTTTCTCATGTTACAATATTCATATGGCTCGCGATACAAGAGAAGCCTCAGAAGAAAACAAATTAGGGTTCAAACCTCATTCCCTAGATAAGCTATGTAACATATTAAAAATCGAACCTTCTATATCTATTGAGGAATTTAAAAAACAGAACCAGCGTGAAATAGAAGAAGCTTACAGCAAGTTTCAACAATCGCTGGAAACAAAACGAAAGGAGCCGCAAAAGATATCATTACAAGAGCTAAATGAGGAAAGAGAAAAGGGTTGGCAAATGATGCTTCATCCAAAAGAAAATAAGAGAACAGAATGGCAAGAACATTTCAATACAGAACGAAATAAAACACTGTCATTTCTCTCTCAAAATGGTATTACCGATTCAGAGAAAATACTCCATTCCTTTGAGCTTGCCTATTGGGGAAGAGGGTATATAGAAGGAAATCACTATCACGATTGGAATGTGCACATGAGAGAAATTTACAGCTTTTATAAAGATATTCTTTCCTCTAAAGAAACCTTGGATGTTCTTAAGTATGCTGACTCTAATTATTTCGTTTTTGAGAGATTACTTGATTTAGAAGGTTGGAATTTGGATGATTGGAATTATAGTACTAAAAAATTACAAAATAACCCAGTTCTTAAAGAGTTAGCTGCCATCCCGCAAGAACAATATGAATCGGTATTGAGCGAACTTAATAAATATTTCTTTTTATTCCCCGGATATACACATGGCATGGATCAGGATAAAGGATTTGATCTTGCTCTTTATTTTTTAAAGAAAGGATCTATTAGTCCAGAAGAAAAAAAATCCTTAGACTCTCTTTTATCATTACTAAATGTTAACTGGGAATATATCTTTGCGATTATTAATCACCCTATCTTTCGAAATCTTACACCGCAAAATATTAGCAAGATGGGAGATCGTATCCAGGATGAAATTACAGTATGGAAATCACTCATTTGCCATTCCATGAAAAGACAAGCGCCATCATGGATTGCTGATGCGTCAATAGAAAACCGTATTCAATCAGGAGATGTTGAACAGAAAATACAATATCTTCAAGACCAGAATCTTTTACACCCGCTTGCAGAACTCTTGCGGAGTGGCATGAAACCATCACGTTATATAGAAGTATTAACGAGGGATAGAGGAAAAACGATCGAATCAGGGAATTTGAGCGATCTAGGAGTATCAATACAGTCATTATCAAGACGTGATGATTTTATTGAAAAAAATCAAAAACAGCTGTCTCTTTTCAAAAAGTTGAATCTTATTAAAGACTATGATCTTCTTGATCCCTATCTAATAAAGGTTAAAGAATTGCAAAAACCCGAGACTATACAGCGTATTGAAATCCTTACGTCTTTGATGATAAAACTTTTACCTCAGGAAACCAACATTTTTGATCGGTGCGGTGAATATTTGAATCTTACTAGTTATGGATTTGGAATAGATCTTGAATCATTAAGTAAAACAATTCAAGAAAGCATTGGTACCTCATCGCTTACCATAGCAGATCAAGAGTTCTGGAAGATGTGGTCTTCAATCTCAAGTTATGAGCATGAGCTAGTTGGTTATTTATTCACTCATCCTAACTGGGAAGAATCCTTCCAGTTTCTCATAGAAAGATTCAACTTCGATTTTATATCTAAATATCTCTCGAAAAAAGAAGTACAAGATTCGCTCTCAGCGCCTTTCAAGGAGTTTTGCCAGATATGGATAACTCTAGACAAAAAAGACAGAAATGTTTTACGAACACTTTTGCAAAAAGTAGACTTCAGTAGCGAAAATATAAAAAACGTAAAGAGCATAATTTCGATCTATAGGCAAATAAGCGAGTCATCTTCAAAAGAATTACGCGCATTCAAAGAACAAATACTTGATTTACTACTTTCATCTCCTAACCCATTGGAAAGTTTTGAACAAATACGATCCGTTTTTGAACTAAATAATATCCCGGAGGTCGGAAAGATATTTAGAGTTTTTGAGATACTATATCCTCCAGATAGGCTGAGTAAAACGTTAGAAACTGAGAGTAGTAGGCGAAGTGTATCCCATGACGAAACTTCTACCTTAAGTCCAATTTTAATTAAAAGCTCTCAAAGAAGAAGATACGATATTATCTATAGAGATTTGCTAAAAGTTCATATAAAGACAGGAAATCCTTCTTTACTTGGATACGTGAAAACGCTTCAGGAAGGCGAACAAGTTTTACAAAAAGTTGAAAAGCAATCCATAGAGAATCTTGTTCCAGATGAGATGACACAACTAGACCGCTTCTTAAATAGAATGGATACATTATATTCAAATTCGCTCTATGGCCGAATTAGAAAAGAACCATCTACAAAATCACTTGATTCTCTTTCGCGAATAAGAATTCTAAAGGAGAAAATGGGAATTAAAGCAGACGAGTTATTAACAGAAAGAATTATTGCGATGTTTCTTAGACCTTTAGGATTAAATACGTTTGACGAAGTATTAGATACAGTTAATCGTTCACGTCAAGAGGCAAACCTACGAAATGTAGAGTATGTAGCTAACGCCCTACAGAATAATAACGGACACTTAAATCTCAATACCGGAGATCTGTTGAAAGGAATAGAGTCTGAGTATTTTGAAAACATACTGTCTAACGGTTCTGTTTCGAAAGAATATCTTGGACCTTCGTCTTCTTCAGATACCACTCCTTTTGATACGGACGTAAGTAGAATTCTTAATCCACGACTTAATACATTACCTGCTATGATAGACGATTCTCTTGCAAAGGGTTATGGAGATATTATTATTGGCATTCGTAATCGAGGACAATTTTATCAAACCAGCAATATAAGTGCTTCTTTTTATGACCAGACTAAATATGAGCTATTCCAAAGCCGATATCACGGGCCACAACATTATGGTATACGAACAGGAATTCCTGCTACTGAAATTGACTGCGTCATCGTACAAAACAAATCTGATGTTGAGCTTCATAGATTATACTTTGCTATAGCGCAAAACGGATTTTATATCCCTGTAGTAGATAGACAAGGAAAAGTTTTACTTACTCCAGAAATGTTCGATCAGTTTAAAGTTAAACCGGAAATATTGCCGATATTAAATTCTCAGGAATTTAATCCCAAAGAGCTATTAGAAGCCTTGAAAAAGTCACCATTTATTGATTATTTATTCAATAGTTCAACAGGTGTAGGCGAAGGATATACTCTTGAGGAACATACAATTATGGTTATGAATCAATACGAAAAATATTTTTCAGGGAGATGGAAGTCTCCAATTCTTTCTCAAGAAGGTTTTAGACTCCTACTTTCTCTTCATGATTTAGGAAAGCCTTTGGCACTAAAAGTTAAGGGTAATACATCAGAACAGCATGAGTATACTATGAAGCTAATCCCTAAAATTCTAGAAACTCTTAATGTTAATGTCAAAGAAGCAGAGATAATTGCAGGAATAATAAATCAAGATTTTCTGGGCGATTACGTTAAAGGAATTGAGTCAATTGAGCTAACAGGTAGAAGAATTAACATAAGAGCAAAAGAGCTTGGGGTGCCGATAACTCAGTTTTTCGAGCTTTTAAAAATGTATTTTATCTGTGATGCAGGTTCATACACTCTTGATGCTGGAGGACAGGCCGCACTAGATAACCTTTTTATATTTGACAAACAAAATAGCAATGTAAGATTTTCTCAGAATACCAACAGTGAAATCGAGCGTTTAATTCCGTATCTTTTTCTTGAATAAATCTCCCCTCATTGTACCCTTAAAGCATTTCTAGTATAATTTTTTCGTGGATAAGATTTATTTGTCGGTTGTTATTCCGTCCTACGATGAAATGGCAAATCTGAAAAAAGGAGTTTTGGATAAAGTAGAACATTTTTTAAACAAGAAAAAGTTTTCTTACGAAGTAATTATTGTTGATGATGGTTCTACAGACGGAAGTGTTGAATTCGTAGAAAAGTTTACAAAAGAGAATAAGAAGTTCAAATTAATTATAAATAGTCATCTTGGTAAAGCAGGCGCAGTTACTACGGGTGTACTTGCTGCAAAAGGGGATTATATACTTTTTGCCGACATGGATCAAGCCACTCCGATCGAAGATCTTGATAAGTTATTGCCATATTTTCATCCGCCAGCTGGCGGATTTGATGTTGTTATAGGATCTAGAAATGCGGCAAGGAAAGGAGCCCCTTTATCACGCGCCATTATTTCAAGAGCTGCAATAATCTTGAGAAAAATAATTGTTGGTATGCCGGAAATATCAGATACTCAGTGTGGTTTCAAAGCCTTTACTAAAGCTTCTGCAAAGAAAATATTTATTAAAACAAGTAGTTTGCATCATGGTTTTCATGAAATAACAGGTTCTGCGGTTACATCTGGATTTGATGTTGAACTTCTTTATATTGCTAAAAAAATGGGATATAGGATTAAGGAAGTTCCGGTTAGTTGGCTTTATGTTGAAACCAGGAGAGTGAATCCGGTTAAGGACTCAGTAGACGGATTAATAGACTTATTTAAAATAAAAATTAACAGTTTTAAAGGACTATACGAATGATCACAAAACTCAAAATATTTTTTATCTTTTATATATTCACAGTTATCTTTTTGTTCCTCTACTCATATACTCAGGTTGATCTTAATTTAACAATGAGCCAGTGGTCGATTTGGCAAGTGATTCAAAAATCATTTCAACACATTGGATATTTTCAGAGGCCTTTATCAACAGCAATTTACTCAGTAATCCTTGTGCTTCTTTCTACTTTTTATTTGATTTTTCTATGGTTTGCTAAAAAAAATAAAATATCAGAAAAACAATTCTGGCTGGTTTTAATTCTCAGTTCAGTAATCTTACTTTTTTCCTATAACGCTTTTTCTTACGATTTATTTAATTACATGTTTGACGCTCGGATTTTTACATTCCACCATTTGGATCCTTATCAATACAAGGCTTTAGATTTTCCAAAAGACCCCTGGATTAATTTTATGCGTTGGACGCATAGAACTTACCCTTATGGCATAACCTGGCTTGGCTTAACAATTCCTTTGTCTTATATTGGAATGCAATTTTTTCTTCCTACCCTTTTTTTATTCAAAGCCTTAATGGTAGGAAGTTTTTTGGGTACTGTTTATTTTTTAGGAAAGATTTTAGATAAAGCTAGCTCTCCTAATAAACTTCTTGGACTTATTTTATTTGCGTTTAACCCCTTAGTGGTTATTGAAAGTCTGGTTTCTTCTCACAATGATATTGTCATGATGTTTTTAGCAATTTTTTCTTTATATTTATTGTTAAGTAGAAAATATTTATTTGCAATATTAATTCTTCTTTTATCAATTGGAATTAAATTTGCAACAGTATTTTTGCTACCAATTTTTATTATCTTTTTTCTGCTTTCTATAGCTATAAAAAAAGTTGATTTAAGTTCAATTGCTGTTTGGTCAGTTGCAGCAATGATTGTTCCGCTTATTCTTGTATCTGTCAGAACAAATTTTCAGCCTTGGTACTTGATGTACGTCCTTCCTTTTGCTTTTATAACAAGAAAATATTACATCATTATTCCTTCTATAATAATATCAATAGGTTCTCTTTTGATGTATATTCCGTTTCTTTACTTAGGAAATTGGGATAAACCCGTTCCCGAAATCCTTTTTGGGGTTTTAATTAGCTCAATAGCTATTAGCTTTTTATCTGTTGTAATTTGGGGTTTTAAAACAAACAAGGTGATATAATAAACCGGATATGGATTTTATCAAAAGGCATAAAGTTGAGATTATTCTATTTATAGTTATAGCCATTATCTATTTTGCCTCACGTTTTTTTAATATTCTTTCTTTACCTATTTTTACAGACGAAGCAATTTATATACGCTGGTCACAAATAGCCAAGCAAGATGCATATTGGCGTTTCATTTCTTTGACTGACGGTAAACAGCCTTCTTTTATATGGTTAGCAATGATACTCTTAAGGTTTATAAAAGACCCTCTACTTGCCGGTAGAATGGTTTCTGTATTAGCAGGTTTTACAACACTTATTGGACTTTTATTTTTGGGAAAAGAATTATTTAAAAATAAATGGATTGGAATTATGTCATCTTTCCTTTACGTATTGTTTCCTATGGCGCTTGTCTATGACCGAATGGCTCTTTATGACAGTCTAGTTGGGGCATTTATGGTTTGGTCTCTTTTTTTGTCAGTTTTACTAGTAAGAAGGGTTAGATTGGATATTGCTTTAATTCTTGGAATGGTGATAGGGGGAGGAGTATTAACAAAATCTAATGCGTTTTTTAGTATGCCTCTTCTAATTTGTACTTTTCTTCTTTTTGACTGGAAACAAAAAGATTGGAAAGATAAATTATTAAAACTATCTTTTTTCTCTTTGATAGCAATTATTTTTGGTTTTGGATTTTATTCAATATTGCGCTTATCACCCTATTTTCATATCATTTCAGATAAAAATGCTTTATTTGCATATCCAATTAGTGAATGGATACAGCATCCAACGCAATATTTTATAAGTAATTTAAGAGGTTTGTTTGATTGGCTTTTAACATATCTTACTTTACCATTAGTTTTTCTTACTATAGCATCTTTTTTTATTACAAAAACTTTTGACAAAAAACAATTTGTTACCGGAGTTAAGATTTTTACTCCACTTTTTATAATCTTAATTGTTGCAAATATACTATCTTTTTTTCGAATTGCTGATATAGAAGTTTCGCTTTTCCATCCCTATATCTTTTTTGCATTTTTTCTTGGTGCACTTTACATGTCCCGGATCAAAAACGAGTATTTTAGAGAAAAAATAACTCTATTTGTTTGGTTTGCAGTGCCATTTATATATCTTGCTTTTTTTGGTAGAACAATTTATCCAAGATTTGTTTTCTTTATGGCACTTTTCCTTTTGCCGCTTGCGGCATTTTCTCTATGGACTATTTACTATCGCATCGTTAATAAATTACTCTTTTGGCCTCTATTTTTGCTTCTTGTAGTTTTTTCTCTTCATTCTGATTACTTTATTCTTACTAATTTTACCAAAGCTCCTATTCCATATTCTGACCTTGCGCAATACAATAATGATTGGCCGTCTGGTGTAGGAGTAAGAGAAGCGGTTGATTTTTTCCAACAGCAAGCTAAAAAAGGAAAAATAACTGTAGGAACTCAAGGAACATTTGGTCTTATGCCTTTTTCACTCGAAATATATCTTGTTAAAAATCCAAATATCAAAATACTTGGACTTTGGCCAATTGAGAAAAAAATTCCAGAAGAGTTAATAGAAAAAGCTAAAATAATGCCAACCTATGTCGTTTTTTACCAACCTTGCGATTCTTGCGAAAGAATAGGGCTGGCTCCTAAGTCCTGGCCATTAACTTTAATTTATAAATACGAAAAACCATTTCCCAATAGGTTTTTTTCAATTTACCAGGTTAATCCTAGATGAAAAA
>OBEQ010483098.1_pt1 | contig 16990 bp, 18 predicted proteins | sample 1670901 | NCBI WGS metagenome assembly OBEQ01 (sample SAMEA104232315, study PRJEB22302) | groundwater metagenome | biome: forest; feature: aquifer; material: groundwater | place: USA | collected 2011-08-07 | depth 5.4 m
CCCCCCCCCCCCCCGCCCGCAGCCACCCGCGCGGGGCCCGTCTCGGGCGAGCCGATGAACGAGAGCGTCTCGGCGTTGCCGTCGTTGCGGCGCGGGAAGTTGCGGTTGAACGAGGAGACGATGGTGTTGCGCTCGCCCATCTCGATGTCGTCGCGCTTCCACTGCCCGATGCATGGCCCGCACGCGTTGGCGAGCACGGTGGCGCCGATCGCCTCGAGGTCGTCCAGCAGTCCGTCGCGCTCGATGGTGGCCCGGACCTGCTCCGAGCCGGGCGTGATCAGCAGCGGTGTCTTGACCCGCATCCCCGCGGCCCCGGCCTGGCGGGCGACGTGCGCGGCGCGCCCGATGTCCTCGTACGACGAGTTGGTGCACGACCCCACGAGCGCATACGAGATGTCGAGCGGGTAGCCCTCGGCTCGGGCCGCCTCCTTCACCGCGGAGACCGGCCGGTCGAGGTCGGGGGTGTGGGGCCCGACGAGGTGTGGCTCGAGCTCGTCGAGGTCGAGGTCGATCACGCGGTCGTAGAACTGCTCGGGGTCGGCGTCGACCTCGGGGTCGTTGCGGAGGTGTTCGGCGTGCCGGTCGGCGAGGTCGGCCAGCGCCTCTCGCCCGGTCGCCTTCAAGTATCGAGCCGAGCGCGCGTCGTAGGGGAACACGGAGCAGGTGGCGCCGATCTCGGCACCCATGTTGCAGATCGTCGCCTTGCCGGTGGCGGAGATGGACTCGGCACCGGGCCCGAAGTACTCGACGATCGCGCCGGTGCCGCCCTTCACGGTGAGGATCCCCGCGACCTTGAGGATCACGTCCTTCGGGGCCGCCCAGCCCGACAGCGAGCCGCGCAGGTGCACGCCGATGAGCTTCGGCACGCGCGTGTTGAACGGCCAGCCCGCCATCACGTCGACCGCGTCCGCGCCGCCTACGCCGATGGCGATCATGCCCAGCCCGCCCGCGTTGGGCGTGTGGCTGTCGGTGCCGATCATCATCCCGCCCGGGAACGCGTACTGCTCGAGCACCACCTGGTGGATGATCCCCGAGCCCGGCTTCCAGAACCCGATGCCGTGCTTGGCCGACACGGTGCGGAGGAACTCGTAGACCTCGGAGTTGACGTCGAGCGCGGCGGCGAGATCGATCTCGGCGCCGACCCGGGCCTGGATGAGGTGGTCGCAGTGCACGGTCGTGGGCACCGCGACCTGAGGCAACTCGGCGAGCATGAACTGGAGGAGGGCCATCTGTGCGGTGGCGTCCTGCATGGCGACGCGGTCGGGCCGGTAGTCGGCGTAGTCGACGCCCCGCTCGAGGCCGACGGTCTCGGGGTCGTCGGCGTGGGCGAACAGCACTTTCTCGGCAAAGGTGAGCGGGCGGCCCGACCGGCGACGGGCCACGTCGAGGCGGGTGGGAAGCACCGCGTACCGCTGCTCGACGAGCGAGACAGGCGTGGTCGGCTCGACGCTGCTCATGAATCGGAGGTTACGCCACCCACTTGACGGGCCTTCCGCAATTCCCTACTTTGTTGATCAGATTTATCAGGATTCGGCTGACCAGGACAGAGGGCCCATGCATCTCGACGTGTTGGTGGCGCTGGCGGGGCTGGTCGTCGGGTTCGTGGTCGGCCTCACCGGGATGGGCGGCGGCGCGTTGATGACCCCCATCCTCGTGCTCGTCTTCGGGGTCCAGCCACTCGCGGCCGTCTCGAGCGACCTCGTCGCCTCCGTCGTGATGAAGCCGATCGGCGGGAGCGTGCACCTCCGGCGCGGCACCGTCAACCTCGGCCTCGTCGGCCTGCTCGCGCTGGGCTCGGTGCCGTCGGCGTTCGTCGGCGCGCTCCTGCTGTCGTGGATCGACACCGGCGAGGTGCAGACCTTCATCCGGACGACGCTCGGGCTCGCGCTGCTCATTGCTGCGTTGGCGATGGTGGTGAAGGGCGTGCTCCAGGCCCGTCGCTCGCGAGGCCGCGCGGGCATCGAGCGCGTGACCCGGGTCGCGCCGCGGCCGATCCCTACCGTGCTCGTCGGTGTCGTGGGCGGGCTCGTGGTCGGGATGACGTCGGTGGGCTCGGGCTCCCTGATGATCGTGATGCTCATGCTGCTGTATCCACGTCTGTCGACGGCCGAGCTGGTCGGCACCGACCTCGTGCAGGCCGTTCCCTTGGTGCTCTCGGCCGCGCTGGGTCACCTCTTCTACGGCGACCTTCGGCTCGGCCTGACCGCGTCGCTCCTGCTCGGCGCGATCCCGGGCGTCTACCTGGGTGCCCACGCATCGGTGCGGGCGCCCGACCAGATCGTGCGCCCGGTACTGATGGTCGTGCTCACGATCTCGGCCCTGAAGCTCCTGGGCGCCGCCGACGCGGTCGTGCTCGGGTTGCTCGGCGCGGGCGCCGCCTCGGGCGTCGTGCACGTGGCTGCCGGGCGCGTCCGCGCGGCGCGGGCCGCCGCCGCGCCCGAGCCCTCGATCGACGCGGCTGCCTAACGGTCAGGCGCGGGCCCGCTCCTCGGCCGCGACCGAGCGCATCACGTCGCCGACCTCGATCGCCTGCGCGACGTCGATCCCGTCGACGACGTGGCCGAACAGGTTGTAGTCCTTCGAGAGCTTCCCGATGCAGTCGTCGATGCACACGAAGAACTGCGAGCCGTTCGTGTTCGGGCCCGCGTTGGCCATGGCGACCGCTCCCAGCGTGTACTCACCCTGCACCGTCTCGTCGCGGAACTGGTAGCCCGGGCCGCCGCGCCCGCTCCCCTCGGGGCAGCCGCCCTGGATCACGAACTCGGGGACGACCCGGTGGAAGGTGAGCCCGTCGTAGTAGCCCTGGCGGGTCAGCCCGACGAAGTTGTTCACCGTGTTGGCGGCGAGCTGCGGGTCGAGGTCCATGACGATAGGGCCGCGGTCGGTCGTGATCGTGACCCGATACAGCAACGCTCCGTCGATCTGGTACTCGGGGGGCTCGGGCACGGTGGCTCCTACGTAGTGGGTGTGGTTGGCGTAGTGGGTGTGGAGGGGGCCTTCGGTGTGGAGGGGGCCTTCGGCGTGGACGAGGTCGGCTGCTCCAGCGCCTGCACGAGCAACTGGCGGACCTGGTCGGCGAGGGGACTGTCCGGGGCGAGCGAAAGATAGCGCTGGAGCTCGGGGATGGCCGCGGCCGTGTCGCCCTTGCCGCGGAGCAGCACCACGCCCCTGAAGAAGTGCGCGTCGGGGTACTGCTGGTCGAGGGCGAGCGCGGCATCGATGCGGGGCAGCGCCTGGTCGGTCAGGCCGGCGAGGTACACGATCCAGCCCCCGTAGGCACGCGACTCCGGGTCCTTCGGGTCGAGCCGGGCCGCGGCGTCGAAGTGCCTCAGCGCGGCCGCGTAGTCGCGCTCTCCGGTCAGGAACCGGGCCAGCGCGAGCTGCGCGGACGGGTCGTCGGGGTGGTCACGCGCCGCCCGCTCGAGGTCGGCCCGGCGCTGCTCCGACGACACCACGCCCGAGCTGTTGCCGGTCGCGGTCTGGCCCGGGAGCCGGGTCCCGAGCGCGGCTGCGAGCGCGATCCCGGCCGCGACCGCGAACGCCACGAGGCCCACGATCACGCCGACGCGGCGCGCACCGGACGCGGCCTGCGGCTCGGGGCGCGCGCCCATCCAGTCGCGCAGCGCTCGCACCACGGCCGCGGCGCGCGCCGTGTAGTCGCCGTGCAGCCGCTCGTAGGACTCGTCGTCGATGTTGCCGGCGGCGCGCTCGGCCTCGAGATCGTCGAGCGAGCGCAGCAGGAACTGGCGCTGGTCCTCCAGCGCCTCCTGATCGCTCACCGCCCGCCTCGCACGCGCGCGACGAGCTCCTCGTCGGCTGCGGTCGCGGTCAGGCGCGGCTCGCGGCGCCAGCGGCGCAGCGCGAGCGCGAGCCCGCCGGCCCCGAGCACGAGCGCGATCACAGGCAGCGCCCACACGAGGACGCCGATCCCCCGGCTCGCCGGCTTCAGCAGCACGAACTCGCCGTAGCGGTCCACGTATGCCTGGCGGATCTCGGCGTCGCTCTGGCCGGCCGCGATGCGCCGGCGGATGTCGGCTCGCTCGGCCCGCGCGGTGGGCGCCTGGCTGTCGGCCACCGAGAGGCTCTGGCACTCGACGCAGCGCAGCTCGGACGCGATGCGGTGCGCCCGGTCGGCGGCCGACTCGGAGCCCGACCGGGCCGCCCACACGAGCGCGCCGGCCACGAGCGCGCCCAGCACGAGCCAGGGCACGAGCCATGGCATGAGCTTGCGCGCGCTCACGGCGTCCGCCGGGCATGGGCGAGGAGCGCCTCGAGGTTCGCGACGCTCACCCGGCTCAGTTGCTTGCCGACGACCACGCCGTCGGGCGAGATGGCGTAGGTCTCCGGCTGGCCGGTGGTGCCGTAGTCGAGCGCAGCCTTCGCGCCCGGGTCCATCGCGACGGTCCAGTCGATGCCGTGCTCGGTCGCGTAGGCGCGGATCGCGTCCTCGGTGTCGTCGCGCACGATGCCGACCATCGCGAAGTCACGATCGCCCGCGTGGCGCCGGTAGAACTCGGCCAGCGCCGGATGCTCCTGCCGGCACGGGATGCACCACGAGTTCCAGAAGTTGACGATCACCGCCTTGCCGGCGAGGTCGGCGAGGCGCACGCGGCGGCTCCCACCACCGAGGATTGGGCCGTCGAGGATGGGGAGGTCGAAGGAGGGAGCCGGCTTCCCGAGGATCGGCCCGCCCGCATAGGTCGGCGACGTGCCGACCTGGGTGGCGAGCACGATCCCGAGCGTGGTCACCGCGAGCCCGACGCCGAGCGCGATCCAGCGGGCCGGGTGCCTCACGCCGGCACCTCCTCGGCCACCCGGGGTGGAAGCGCCCGCTCGCGCGAGCCGTCGCCGTCGGGCGGGAGCTCGACCGCGCCGCGGCGCCGGCGCGCGCCGAGCACGGGGACGAGCGCGACGATCGTGCCGAGCGCCAGCACGCCCCCGCCGACCCACAGCCACAGCACCATCGGGTTGACGGCGACGCCGATCGTGACCCGGCCCTGCTCGTTGGGCGATGAGATCAGCGTGAGGTAGACGTCGCGCAGCAGCCCGGTGCGCACCGACGGCGTCCCGATGCCCTGGCTGCTGTTGGGGAAGGTCGAGATCGCGGGCGCGTACACGCCGAGGCGGTCGCCGCCGCGCGCGACGCGTACGCGGGCCGACACCGTGGTCTTCTGGTCGGTGACGCGACGGTGCGCGTCGAGGAACGTGAGCCGGTAGCCGGCCACGGTGGCCGACTGGCCCCGGGTGAGCCGCACCTCGTGCTTCGTGCCGTAGCTCGACGACGCGGCGAGGGCCACCGCGACCAACACCACGCCCACGTGCACGAGCAGCCCGCCGTAGAGGCGCGGGTTGCCGCGTACCGTCCGACCACCCGCGAGCGCCCAGCCCTCGCCATGGGCGAGCCGCCGCGCCCGCACCCCGACCGCCACCTGGCGGGCGACGCCGGCCAGCGCGAAGGCAGCCAGCCCGAACGTGAGCACCGGCGTGAGGCCGCGGGCACCGAGCGCGACCGTGAGCACCATGGCCGCGCCACCCGCCCACGCGGGACCGGCAAGCCGGCGGCGGAGCACCTCGCCGCTGGCTGCGCGCCACGGCAGCGCGGGCGCGACCGCCATGAGGAACAACAACGTGACCCCGAGCGGCGTGGTCATGCGCTCGAAGTAGGGCTCGCCCACCGAGAGCTGACGGCCCTGGAGCGCCTCGGCAAGGAGCGGGAACACGGTCCCGAGCAGCACCACGAACGCCAACCCCGCGAACAGCAGGTTGTTGCCGAGGAACGCGGCCTCGCGCGACACCGCGGAGTCGATGCGGCCCGGGGCGCGCAGCCGGTCACCGCGCCACGCGATGAGCGCGACGCCCGTCGCCGCGACCACGCCGAGGAAGGTGAGCAGCGTGGGCCCGATGGCCGATTGCGTGAACGCGTGCACCGAGTTCACGATCCCCGACCGGGTGAGGAAGGTCCCGAGAATGGTGAGGCAGAACGTCGCGATCACGAGCGAGAGGTTCCACACCCGGAGCATGCCGCGCCGCTCCTGCACCATCACCGAGTGGATGAACGCGGTGCCCGTGAGCCACGGCAGCAGCGACGCGTTCTCGACCGGGTCCCACGCCCAGTAGCCACCCCAGCCGAGCACCTCGTAGCTCCACCACGCGCCGAGGATGATCCCGAGCGTGAGGAAGCCCCACGCGACGAGGGTCGACCGGCGGGTGTCGGCCAGCCAGCCTTCGCCGAACCGCCCGGTGACCAGCGCGGCGATCGCGAAGCAGAACGGCACGGTGAAGCCCACGTAGCCGAGGTAGAGCATGGGCGGGTGGAAGGCCATGAGCGGGTGGTTCTGGAGCAGCGGGTTCGGGCCCCGCCCGTCGAGCGGCACCACACCGGACACGATCCGGAACGGGTTGGCCGGCCCGAGCATGAGCCCGAAGAAGAACAGCGCCACGGCCAGGCCCACGAGCGTGGCCCACGCGACGAGCGGGTCGTCGGCGCGATCGCGGAATCGCCACGCCGTCACCGCGAGGTAGCCGCCCAACACGAGCGCCCAGAGCAGGATCGATCCCTCCAGCGCGGCCCACAGCCCCGTGATGGTGAAGAGCAGTGGCGTCGCGCGGGCGTTGTTCTCGGCCACGTACTTGAGCGAGAAGTCGTGGGTGAGCAGCGCCCACTCCATCGCGACGACCGCGAGCACGGCCGCGGCAAGCACCGCGAACACGTAGCGCCGTCCGAGTCGGAGCCGGCGGGCGTCGTGGTGACGGAGGCCGAGCGCGAGCGTGGCGACGCCGAGCGCCGACGCGCTCGCTCCGAGCGCGAGTGCGAGCACGCCGAGGGACGCCCTCACTGCGACCTCAAGTCGACCTTGGGCGGCTGGTAGTCGCTGCCATGCTTGATGAGGATCCGGTCGGAGGTGAAGGCCGTGCCGTTGCCCCAGTGCCCCTCGCACACGACCGGCGCGCCGTCCTTGAACAGCTGCGGCGGGTCGCCCCGGTGCTCGACCGGCACGGTCGCCTTGCCGTCGGTCACATCGAAGCGGACGCCGTCGCGCGTCTCCCGGATGGTTCCGGGCACCACCGCGCCGGCGAGGCGGAAGCGGTGATCGCCCTCCGAGCTCCGGCTCTTCACCGCCTCCGAGACGGTCCGGAAGTAGACGATGTTGCCGCGCAGCCCGACCACGAGCAGCGCGACCACCGCGATCACGCACAGCCCGGCCGCGATCAGGTAACGGAGACGACGCGGCTTCCTCACCGCTCGGGGCGCACCGAGTGCGCCGCCCGGCGCGTGCGTGCGCCCAGCCGCACCGCGTAGACGGCGAGCACGACCGCCGTGAGCGACCACCCCGCGATCACGTAGCCGGCGTCGGTCACGGGCGCGCTCCCACGTCGACCGGGGCGTCGACCGCCACTGCGGCCCGCCCCTCGGCGAGCCGCTCGGCGATGGCCTGCGCGAGCGCGCGTTCCTCGAGGTCCTCCTGAAGGACCGCGAGCCGGTAGCGGCGGTCGAGGAGGTAGACGTAGAGGAGCGTGAAGGCGAGCACGCCGAGCCACAGCGTGAGCGCCATCACGCCGTGGATGTGCGGGTTGAGGGCAGGGTTGAACACCGTCGCCTTCTGGTGGAGCGTGCGCCACCACTCGACCGAGAAGTGGACGATGGGCACGTCGACGAAGGCGACGAGCGCGGCGATCGCGCTGCGCGTGCCCCGCGCCTCGGGGGTTCCCGCGATGCGGCGGAGGGAGAGGGAGCCGAGGTACAGGAAGAACAGGACGGCGGTGGTGACGAGCCGGGCGTCCCACGCCCACCACACGCCCCACACGGCCCGGCCCCAGAGCGAGCCGAGCACCAGCGTGAGGCCGGTGAACAGCACGCCCAGCTCGGCCGATGCACCCGCCAGACGGTCCCACACCATCGCGCGCGTGCGCGGCCAGAGGTAGAGCGCGGACGCGAGCGCGGTCACCGCGAAGGCGAGGTACGCGAGCCACGCCGCGGGCACGTGGATGTACATGAGCCGTTGCGCGTCACCCTGGACCCGGTCGGGTGGCGCGCCCCACAGCCCGAACAGCGCGAGGACCGCCAGCGCGACCAGGGAGGCCCAGCCCAGCGCGGCCGACAGTCGCCGGTCGAGCAGCCTCATGCGTCCTCCCACAGCGGCCCGAAGGCCAGGATCCCGATCGACGTGTAGAGCAGCGCGAACAGCCCGAGCAGCGCGATCCACGGCCACGCGTCGGAGGGCGATCCCCCGAGCCCCGACTCGAAGGCCCGGGTGCCCCCGAGCATGACGGGCGTCACCACCGGCAGGAGCAGCAGCGGCAGCAACGTCTCGCGCACGCGGAGGCCGGCCGCGAGCACGCCGAAGAGGGTACCGGTGGCGGCAACGCCCGCGGTCGCGGCCAGGGCCGCCAGCGCCAGCACGCCGGCCGACGAGACCCGCACGTCGTAGAGCAGCACCACGCCGACGCCGAGGACGACCTCGAGCGCGAGCAGCTGCACGGCGATCGCGGCCGCCTTGCCGAGGAAGACCGCCGCGCCGTCGAGCCCCGAGAGGCGCAGCCCGTCGCGCGCGCCGTGCTGCTGCTCGACCGCGAACGAGCGCGAGATCGCGAGCAGGGCCGCCAGCAGCACCGCCACCCAGAACAGACCCGGCGCCACCCGGGTCAGCCGGCCCCGGTCGGGGTCGGCAGCGAACGCGAACAGCAGCACCACGATGCCGCCGAACGGGAGCACCTGGGTGAGCGTGACGCGCGACCGCGCCTCGATGCGGAGGTCCTTGCCGGCCACGAGCATCGCCTCGCGCGCGAGGGTCATCGCACGTGCTCCAGCGGGGCCGACGGTACGACGGGAAGTGCGCCGGCAGCCTGCCCGGCCGTCATCGTCACCTCGCGCGTCGAGAGCTTGCGGGTCCGGTCGAGCTCGTGGGAGGCAAGCAAGACCGTGCAGCCCTCGGACGAGGCCGCCGAGACCACGGCGTCGACCACGGACCGGCCGCCGGCGTCGAGCCCCGCGTGGGGCTCGTCGAGCAGGAGCAGGCTGGGCTCACGTGCCAGTGCCACCGCCAGCGCGAGCCGGCGACGTTCACCGGCCGACAGGCGGCCGTGGGTCACGCCGGCCAGTCGCCCGAGGCCGAGCCGCTCGATCGCAGCCTGCGACGCCGCGGCCGGCCGGCCCGCGGCGCGGGCCGCGAAGCGCAGGTTCTCGGCCACCGTGAGGTCGTCGTAGCAGAACGTGTCGTGGCCCACGAGCGCGAGCTCGCGCCGGGCGGCCCGGCGGTCGGCCCGCACGTCGTGGCCGAGCACCTCGACGGTGCCGTCGTGCGCGGGCGCCAGCCCGGCCAGGACGCGCAGCAGGGTCGTCTTGCCGGCGCCGTTGGGCCCCGAGAGCAGCACCACCTCGCCCTTCTCGACATCGAGGTCGACGCCGGCGAGCGCGGGGAACCGGCCGAGCAGGCACACGACGGAACGGAGACGGACGACGAGGGGCACACACGCCTCCGGAATCCCACGGTCAGGACTCCACGACAGATCCCCGAGTCTACGGACGCCCCGGCCAATCGGTCGAACCCGCGCGGCCGGTCGAACCGGTCGACCGGTCGAACCGGCGTGTCCGGGCGTTGCCGCGCCGGCCGCCTAGCCTCGGGCCATGCGTCGAGCGATCGGAGGTCTGGGCCGCGCCCTCGTCACCATCGGGCTCCTCATCCTGGCCTTCGTCGCCTACCAGCTCTGGGGCACCGCCATCTTTGAGGCCCGTCAGCAGTCGCGCCTGAAGTCGGAGTTCCACCACGCGCTCGCCGAGCGCGCGACCACCACGACGACGCCGGGGCCGAGCACGCCCACGACCACGCCGCCACCGCCGCCGAGCGGCGACGCGATCGCGGTGCTCCGGATCCCGGCGATCGGTGTGGAGGACGCGGTCGTGCAGGGTGTCGAAGTCCCCGAGCTCCGCAATGGTCCGGGTCACTATCCCCTCTCACCGTTCCCGGGCCAGCTCGGGAACGCGGCCATCGCGGGGCACCGCACCACTTACGGCGCGCCGTTCAACCGGCTCGACGAGCTGCACAAGGGCGACGTGGTCGCGCTCACCACGCTCTATGGCACGTATCGCTACAAGCTCGACCGGGACCCGTTCACCGTGAAGCCCACCCAGATCGAGGTGCTCCTCCCCGCGCCCGACCCCGCGCACCCGGGCCAGCTCCTCGCGACGCTCACCCTCACCACCTGCAACCCGAAGTACTCGGCCGCGGAGCGCCTCGTTGCGAAGGCCACGCTCGACCAGACCAAGAGCGCGCGGCCGCAGCCCACGCAGGTGGTCACCGGCAAGGCGCCGACGCTCAGCGGCGCCGGCCTGTCGGGCGCGAAGGAAACGCGCGTGCCCACCATCTGGTGGGGCCTCGCCGCCGTGGTGGTCGGAGGGCTGTGGTGGCTCGTGTTCCACCGCTATCGTCGGTTCACCACCTGGTTCGGAGGGCTCGTCCCGTTCCTCGCGGTGCTCTTCTTCTTCTACGCGCACCTCGAACGCCTGCTGCCCGGCAACTACTAGGGAGGCCCCAGTGAGAAGGGATGAGATGAGATGAGATGACCGGCACCGCGGCCACCACCGACGTCTGGCGAGTGCGCGGCTCCTACCTCGAGGGCTGCAACTGCGAGGCAATCTGCCCGTGCCGGAGCGTCAACGACCGACCCGGCGGGCCGTCGTCGTTCGGCGAGTGCTACGGCGCGGTCTCGTGGTTCATCACGGACGGCCACGCGGGAGACGTCGACCTGTCCGGCTTGGCTTCCGTGCTCTCCATCCGGTACTTCGACGACGTGCAGCCGAGCACGCCGTGGGAGGTCGTCCTCTACGTCGACGAGCAGGCGAGTGAGGCGCAACGCGGCGCACTCGCCGACATCTTCCTCGGCCGTGCCGGCGGGACGGTCGCCGCGCAGTACGGCCCCGCCATCGGCGACGTGCATGCAGTTCGGCCTGCGAAGATCACGCTCGAGCACGTCGCGCCGCGCCGCCGCATCGACGTTGCCGGCTATGTCACGGTGGAGGCAGAGACGGAGGTGCCGGCCGACGGGCCCGTGCGCTGCGGCATCCCCGGCTTCGACCACCCCGGCATCGAGCTCGAGAACGACGTCGCCCGCTCCACCGACCCGGCGCTGCGCTGGGAGGTGCGCGGGCGGGGCGCGGCGTTCGCGAGCGACTTCGACTACCGCTCCGACACCTGAGCTTCGGGGCTCGGGCTAGCGGCCTTCGAACACCGGGGGCCGCTTCTCGGCGAACGCGGCCAGGCCCTCCTGGAGGTCATGGCTCGCGAACGCGGCCGCCTCCAGCGCGTCGAGCTCGGCCCGGGCTCCATCTCCGAGGCCGCAGTCTTCGGCAAGGAGGTTCAGCGCGCGCTTGTGCGCCGCGATGGTGATGGGCGCCAGGGCGGCGAGCTCGCCGGCCCACGTGAGCGCGGCGGCGAGGGCGTTGTTCGCGCCGCGGTGCACGAGGCCCATCGCGCGGGCCTCCTCGAACTCGAGGGTGCGGCCGGTGAACAGGAGATCGCGGGCCGGGCCCTGACCCACCAGCTGCGCGAGCCGCGCGACGTTGGCGGCGCTCAGCATGATCCCGAGCTTCGACGCCGGGATGCCCATGGTGGCCGAGTGCGAGACCACCCGGAGATCGCATGCCACCGCGAGCTGCATGCCGGCCCCGATGGCGGCGCCGTTGACCGCGGCGATCACGGGCGACTGGTAACGCACGATGCGGTCGAGCATGCGTTCGAACGCGGGCCGGAAGGTGTCGCGTCCGCCATGGTGCATGGCACCCGTATCGTCGCCCTCGTCGAGACGCGAGACGAGGTCGGCGCCGGCGCAGAACGCGCTCCCCGCGCCCGTGACGACGACGGCGCGCATGCCCGCGTTGACCTCGAGGTGCCCGACGAGCTGCTCGCACATCTCGGCGTCGAGCGCGTTTCGACGCTCGGGGCGGTCGATGGTGGCGACCCCGACCGCGCCCCGCGTCTCCCAGCTGATCTGGCTCGTCCCGGTCACGACTCGTCGATGATGGCGATGAGGTCTCCCTCCTGCACCACCTGCTCCGGCACGACGTGGATCTCGCGCACCACGCCCGGGATCTCGGTCACGACGGGGATCTCCATCTTCATGGACTCGAGGATGACGATCTCGTCGCCCTCGGCGACCATCTGACCCTCCTCGGCCACCACCTGCCAGACGTTCGCGGTGATCTCCGCCCTCACCTCGGCCACGCGCCGGATGCTAGTGCCGGCCCCCGCGACAACCGCGGCTCTTCACACCCGCGGCCCGCCGGTCTTCACGAAGCGCACCAGACGCGAGTCGAGCTGACGGGCGCTCGTCAAACGGGCAGAACGCCGTGCTTGCGCCACGGCCGGTCGAGCTGCTTGTCACGCGACACCTGGAGCCCGTGCCAGATCGCGAGGCGGGTGTCGGCCGGGTCGATCACGTCGTCGAGCTGCGCGTGGCCGGCCGCGATGTACGGATCGATGTTCTTGCGGATCTCCTCGGCCAGCTCGAGCCGCTTGGCGGCGCGCTCCTCTTCGGGCACGGCCTCGATCGTCTTGCGGTGGATGATGTTCACCGCGCCGTCGGGGCCCATCACCGCGATCTCGGCCGTGGGCCAGGACACGATGAAGTCGGCCTCGTAGGCCAGGCCGTTCATCACGAAGTAGCCGGCGCCGTAGCTCTTGCGCATGACCACGCTGATCTTCGGGACCGTCGCCTCCGACACCGCGAACAGCATCTTCGCCCCGTGCCGGATGATCCCCTGCTTCTCCACCGCGGAGCCGACGATGAAGCCGGGCACGTCGTGGAGGAACACGAGCGGGATGCCGAACGCGTCGCAGAGCCACACGAAGCGCGCGGCCTTGTCGGCCGCGTTCACGTCGAGCGCGCCCCCCAACACCATCGGCTGGTTGGCGACGATCCCTACCGGGTGACCACCCACGCGGGCGAGCGCGGTCACCACGTTCTTCGCCCACTCCGGCTTCATCCAGAACACATCGCCGTCGTCGACGACGGCCTCGACCACCTTGCGCACGTCGTACGCGCGGCGCGGCGCGGTCGGCACGATCTTGTAGAGCTCCTCCACCCGGCGGTCGACGGGGTCGCTCGTCTCGCGCACGGGCGGGGACTCGAGGTTGCTCGACGGGAAGAAGCCGAGGTACGTTCGCACGATCTCGAGGCACTCGCGGTCGTCGGCCACCTCGAGGTCGGCCACTCCGGAGACCTTCGTGTGCACCGCGGAGCCACCCATCTCCTCCTCTGTGACGTCCTCGCCCACCGCCGCCTTCACGAGGTGGCGACCGCCGAGCGCCATCGACGACGTGCCCTTCACCATCGGCACGAAGTCGGCCAGCGCGGGGATGTAGGCGGTGCCGGCCGCGCAGTGACCGAGCATGGCGGCCACCATCGGAACCACCCCGCTCATCGCGACCTGCTCGCGGAACAACGCGCCCGCGCCGGCGAAGGACGACCCACTGGTGGCCTGGATGCGCGCGCCGGCCGAGTCGAGCAGCCAGACGAAGGGGACGCGCTGGCGCACCGCGAGCTCGCGAAGGCGCCCGATCTTGTCCTCGCCGACCCTGCCCATCGAGCCGGCCATCACGGTGAAGTCGTACGCGGCGACGGCGACCCGCCGCCCGTCGATCTCGCCGACGCCGGTGACCGCGCCGTCGGCGGCGAGGTAGCGAGCGCCGAGGCCGGGGTCCATGTGGTCGGCGAGCATCCCGTATTCGATCCAGGTGCCGGGGTCGAGCAGCAGGTCGAGACGCTCGCGCACGGTCAGCTTGCCCAGCGAGCGCTGGCGCTCGACCTTGTCGGCGCCGCCCATGGCCAGCGCGCGCTCACGCCGCGCCGCGAGGTCACCGACGAGCGGCCCCCAGTCGTGGACGTCGCCGCCACCGGTCGAGACCGGTTTGGTCATGCGGATGCTCCCGCCACCGCGAGCACGGCCCACTCGCCCGGTACGCCCTTGAGCGCGTGCATCCCGCGCTCCTCGAACGACAGCTCGGAGCCGACCACGAGGTCGCGTACCGTGCTCGTCGCGAGCACCTCGCCCGGTCCCGCGAGCGCGGCGACGCGCGCGCCGATGTGCACGGCCAAACCGGCGACGTCGTCGCCCTGGAGCTCCACCTCGCCGGTGTGCAATCCCGACCGCACCTCCACGCCGAGCGGCCGGGCCGACGCGCCGATGGCCTGGGCGCAGCGCACCGCGCGCCCGGGGCCGTCGAAGGTGGCGAGGAAGTCGTCGCCTCGCGTATTGACCTCGCGGCCGCGGTGCTGCTCGAGCCCCCGACGCACCCGGGTACGGAACTCGTCGAGCAGCTCGCGCCAGCGCCGGTCGCCCAGCTCGGCGGCACGCTCGGTGGAGCCGACGATGTCGGTGAAGAGGACCGTGGCCAGGACCCGGTCGATCTCGGGAGCACGCTCGGGGCGATGACCGGTGAGGAACTCCTCGATCACGTCGAGCGTCTCTTCCTCGCCGCCGACGGCCCCATTGACGTGGAAGTCGCCGGGCAGCTCGACGAACCGGGCACCGGTCACGTGCTCGGCAACGTACCGCCCGAGCCGAACCGGCAAGATCGGGTCACCGGTCCGGTGGATCACGAGCGTCGGCGCGCTCACCGCGGGGAGCGCGCTGCGGACGTCCATCTCGACGTTGCGAGTGAGGATCTCGGCGACCAACTTCGGCGTGGCGGCGTTGCGCTCGTACCGGGCGAGCCGACGGCGAGTGTCTTCGTCGTCGGGCATCTCGCCGACGAAGAACCGGAGCGCGCTGCCCGTCCCCCACTGCTCGGCGGCCGTCTCGATGAGCGGCCGGACGTTGGCGGGATCGAGGCCGATCGGATAGTCGGGGCCGACAAAGCAGCGCGCGTAGGTCGCCCACAGCACGAGCGCACTCGTGCGCTCCGGATACGTCGCCGCGAAGAGCAACGCGAGTGGCCCGCCCTCCGAGATGGCGACGAGAGCGGCTCGCTCGCTTCCCGCGGCGTCCATCACCGCGCGGATGTCGTCCATGCGGTCCTCGGCGCTGCCGAAGCCGAGGGTGCGTTCCGAGAGTCCGGTGCCGCGCTTGTCGAAAGTGATGAGCCGCGCGAAGGAGGCCAGCTGCCGGACCCCATCGCCGAAGGGGAGCTCCCAAACCAGCTCCTGGTGCGACACGAACCCCGACACGAACACCACGTCCGTCGGGCCCTCGCCCAGCACCTGGTACGCGATGCTGAGGTCGCCGCTCTGCGCGTAACGGGTCTCGGGCAGGTCGACGGCGCTCATCGTCCCTTCCACTGCGGTGTGCGCTTCTCCGCGAACGCGGCCACACCCTCGGCGGTGTCCTCGGAGGAGCTGGTGATCGTAAGCATGGCCTGGAGGTACGCGAGCGCGTCGTCGGCGGAGAGATCGAGCACGCGGTAGAAGCTGTCGCGGCCCCAGCGCATGATGAGCGGCGACTTCGAGGCCAGCGTGCCGGCCAGCTCGTCGACGGCAGCATCGAGCTCGCTGACGGGCACCACCCGGTTCACGAAGCCGATGCTCCCGGCCTCGGCCGCGCCCACGCGCCGGCCCGTCGCCATGAGCTCGAGCACCTTCTTCGGCGGCATCGAGCGCAGCAGCGGCACGGTGATGATGTAGGGCCAGAGGCCGACGTCGATCTCGGGGGTGCCGAACTGCGCGTCGTCGGCCGCGATCACGAAGTCGCACGCCATCGCCAGGCCGAAGCCGCCGGCGAGCGCGTAGCCCCGTCCCCGGGCCACCGTCGGCTTGCCGAGCTGCCACATGGCCCGGAACAGGTCGGCCAGCAGGCGCCGGGCGTCGTGCGCGGCGGCGGCCCCGGCGTCGGCCGCCATGCCTCCCAGGTCGGCGCCGGCGCAGAAGGCCTTCTCGCCCGCGCCCGTGAGCACCACCACCCGCACCGCGGCGTCGGCCCCGGCCGCGGCCATGGCCTCGGCCAGCTCGCGCATCACCGTGAAGCTCATCGCGTTGCGCCGCTCGGGCCGGTCGATGGTGACGCGAGCCACGGCGCCGTCGACCTCGTAGCGCACCTCCGTCACCGTGGCCCTCTCGATCGCACTCGGCCCCTCCGATCGAACCCGGCCCCTCGCTCACTCCCCGGCGCCGCGCCGCATCGTAGGACGGGATCCGCTTTCCGTGACGGGGGGATCGCTACCGTGGGAGCCGTGATCGAGGCCATTGCCCTCGGGGTGGCCCTGGTGCTCGTGGTGCTGACCCGGGGCAGCTTCCGCCAGCTCGCCAAGCTCCGATTCCACGGCTACTGGCTGCTCTTCGGTGCGCTCGGGATCCAGGTGGCGCTCGAGCTGGTGACGTTCCCCCGCGACCGCGCCGACGACTTCGGCTTCGCCCTGGTGATGCTCTCCTACGTGCTGATCCTGGGCTTCTGCAGCGCCAACCTGCGGATCACCGGCATGTCGGTGGTGACGATCGGGATCGCGATGAACGCGCTCGTGATCGGCCTCAACCAGGGCATGCCCACGCGGGTGTCGGCACCGCACGGCCGCGAGGTCACCGCCAAGCACCGGCCCGAGCACGGGAACGACGTGCTGAAGGCCCTCGACGACCGCATCGTGGTGCGAGGGCCGGTCGACGAGGCCATCTCGTTCGGTGACCTGATCATCGCGGTGGGCCTGATCGACGTGCTCTACCGGGGGAGCCGGCGGCCCCGCAGCGCGCGTCGCCGCCGTCGCCGGGCCGACCGAGTGGCGTCGGAGACGTCCGCGCCCGCACCCGAGGAACCCGACGAAGCCGACCAGGCCGACCACGCCGACCAGTTGATCTTCCTCTCCGCCGCGAGCGACGAGCTGATGACGCCGCGGGTCGGCATGCCCGCGCGCGTGACCGCGGCCGAGCCCTCGACGCCGACACCGCCCGAGGAGCGCGCGCCGGATGCCCGGCCGGATTCCTTCCGCTCGCGCCGGGAACGGCGTGAAGCGTCACCCCCCCCCCCCCCCCCCCCCGCGCCCCCCCCCCCGCCCCCGCTCGCGCCCCCCCC
>OBEQ010664104.1_pt1 | contig 16988 bp, 13 predicted proteins | sample 1670901 | NCBI WGS metagenome assembly OBEQ01 (sample SAMEA104232315, study PRJEB22302) | groundwater metagenome | biome: forest; feature: aquifer; material: groundwater | place: USA | collected 2011-08-07 | depth 5.4 m
AAAAATTAAAAACACAAATTAAACTTTGGTTTAATAAGAACCGAATTGCAACTGTTATTAAAAATTACAATACCTCAAACGTGCTAAAAACTTTACCGGTTATTTTAATGATTTACGTTACTTCTGGGTTATTTGAGATTTTTTATAAGAGGCTGTGGCGATTTGGCTTAACTCGATTCCAGGCAATTTTCTGGATGATCACCCATTTTACCGAATTGTCAATCCAAAGATCTAAGATTCAAAAACTTAGAAAGTTGCCAGATAGCGCGGCTTTCACACCTTTTATGGTAAAAGGCAACCTTCTTGATGGGTTTAAGGGATTTTTGGAAAGTAAACGTTGGTAGACTATAATATCCTCTGAATGAAAAATCCACCTGTTTCAGTGATTATTGTGACCAGAAACCGTAAGAAAGAACTTTTCGAATGCCTAAATTCAATCTTTGACCAATCGAGAAAACCTAATGAAATTATAGTCGTTGATAATGGTTCAGCCGAAAATATTAAAAGGTATTTACAAAAGAGGTTCCCTGGGATAAAATTTGTCAGGAGCGAAATTAATTTAGGTGGCGCTGGTGGCAGGAACTTAGGACTTCTTCATACGATGGGTAAATATATATTGTTTATGGATGACGACGCAGTCGCAGATAAAAATATGTTAAATGAGCTTTTTAAGGTAGTGGTGAAAGATAAAAATGTTGGAATAGTGCAGCCCAAAATTTATGAAAAGGAAAGACCCAATGTGATTCAGGGGGTAGGACATGGAATCAATCTTAAAACGGGTAGAGTTTATGGGATAGGTGTTCATGAGGAAGACCGCGGTCAATATGAAAAAGTTATGGAAATTCCTATGGCTGGGTGTACGTGGATGGTTAAAAAAGAAGTTTTTGAAAATATCGGAAACTACGATGAGGACATATTTATTCCATACGAAGATTCCGATTTTTCGATTAGAGCCAGAAAAGCCGGCTATAAGATATTTTACGTTCCTAAAGCGAAGGTGTGGCACACGGGAACCAAAATAACCTTTGTTCATCCATGGATTGAATGGCTAGGAATAACTTCTCCAGAGCGTTCATACAGGGTGAGTAGAAATAAAATTATCTTTATGAAGAAACACTCTTCGAGGCTAAACTTTTTTCTCTTTATGTTTATTTATGAACCGTTATACGCCATTTTCCATTCAGCAATAATACTCTCTACTGGGAGAATTGATATTTTCGTAAATTATTGGAAGGGACTAATTTCTGGAATCGACTATTCACTTCTTCCAATAAAACTTTTTTTGCTTTCCTTGGCTGACCCAGTTTGCAAGATAGCAGATAAATCAGCAAAAAGCATCTTGGATGTAGCCTGCGGAAGGGGGTTGCCTATGATGGTATTAAAACAAAGAATTAGGTTCAAAAAAATAGTGGGAGTCGATTTATACGAACCATATATTAATGAGTGTCGAAGAAAAAGAATTCATGACTCATATCTAGATTGTGACATTCGTAAGCTACCTTACAAAAATAAGACTTTTGATATAGTTATGGCTCTACAGGTTCTTGAGCACCTAGATAAAAATGAATCCTTAAGAGTACTTGGCAGTTTAGAAAAAATTGCAAAAAAACAGATCATCGTCTCGATGCCGATTGGCAAGACATATCACCCCGCAGTAGATGGAAATAAACTACAACTACATAAATCTGGTTTTTTTCCGAAAGATCTGGAAAAAAGAGGTTATACAGTTATAAAAATGGGTAGAAGTGAAATTGAAGGTGAGAATGGATTAATAAATAAGTTTGAAAGCAATATTTGGAAAAAGTTTGTTTATTTATCTATTGTAATTATTAATTCTCTTTTGTACTTTGCACAAACTTCCGCAAATTATTATATGGTGGCTTACAAAAATGTCGGACTTATACAACAAAATTGATCAGTCATTATTTCCAGCAAAAATTTGGCTTGATGCCATGGGGGATCCAATATGTAGAGTGATAGATAGGTCAGCCGAGACGATTTTGGACGTTGGGTGTGGACAAGGTTACCCCATGAGATTAATAAGGACAATCATGAAACCTAAGCATGTAGTGGGCGTAGATTTGTTTAAGGAGTATGTTAAAGAGGCGAAAAAAGAAAAACTCCACAATGAGTATGTAATTTCCGATATTAGAAAAATGAAGTTTTCCCCAAAGAGTTTCGATGTTGTATTAGCCTCGCATGTAATTGAACATTTACCATCAAAAGATACTCAGAGGTTTGTTAAAGACTTGGAGAGAATAGCCAAAAAACAAGTAATCATCGCTACGCCAATTGGAAAAATGTACCACCCCCCCGTTGATGGAAATACTCTACAACTTCATCTCTCTCATTTTTTCCCTAAGGATTTTAATATATTAGGATACGAAACCTTGAAATATGGTAGAAGATCTTTGCTGGGTGAAACAGGGCTGGTTCATAGAGTTAGATCAGATTTAGTAAAAAAATTACTTTTTTTGTTAAATGTGATGATGACGCCTTTATACTATTGGGATCAATCTTTTTCGGATTACGTTTTTGTTGCAAGCAAGAAGATAAATGAAAAAAAAGCTAAATAATTTTTTAAGAAATACTTCTCGTCATGTATTACCGCTCGCTTTGATCCTTTTCTTTAGCGGGGTAATGATATTTAGTTGGTTTCGTTACGGATATTTGTATGGTGGTGGGGATGTCGGACTTCCAACATATGATCCAATAAGACTTTTTGACATCATTAAAAATATTTGGTGGGATGTACATGCCCCTGGATTTCCCTATCCGAGCGCCTTAACGGCTATTCCGTTTTATTTAATACTAATTCCCTTACAGATTTTGGGACTGTCTAGTATTGTTATCCAGGCAACCGTTTTTGGAACCTTGCTCTTTTTAATCGGGACTGGAATGTATGCTCTTTTTTATGAGGTTGATTCTTCTAAATCAAAATCTCTATCCTTTACAGCTGCAGTTTTTTACATGCTGAATCCTTACATGATAAGTCAAGTCTGGCATAGATTCGTTCATACCGCATTCTTTATGGCTGCCCTGTTACCTATTCTGACGTTAATTTATATCAAGATAGTTAAAACACGAGGGCTTTTTTGGTTTTTGAGCTTTTTATTCACCTCTTTTGTCTTCACTTATGCGTTCGGCAGTTTGGCTTTCATGATCGTAACCTGGATACCAATAACAGTGTACTCGATTTGGAAGTGCGTGGAGTGTAGAAATATAAAGTATTCATTAGAAGTTGTAAAAGTATTCATCTTATTATTTTTTTCATGGTTGCTATTAAATTGGTGGTGGCTGAATCCTTTCTGGACAACTGGACCAGCCCTATTTGCTGAGATTCACACGATCTATGAAAGTATTTCCACATTGATATCACTTAGTAGCCAAAGTACAATACCCATGGTTTTAAGGGGAATCAATCCTTTCTATATCTTTGGAGATGGGATTTGGGTTAGAGGATACGATCATTTTTTAATGCAGATTATTTCATGGACGTTTCCGCTGGTTGTACTAACAGGAATCTATTCAATCTTGGTACGGAAAAGACAAAATTTTTATGTATGGATATTATTATTTATAATTGGTGTTTTTATATCAAAAGGAGCCGCTGCTCCGTTTGGATATCTATTTCTTTGGATATTTAGTAAATCATTTTTATTAGGGGCTTTCCGAAATCCCTTTGAGAAGTTCGGGATAATCGTTCCTTTAGCTTCGGCATTTATCTTTCCCTTGGGTATTTACGAAATATATTCTTGGTTTAAAAAATACCTCCCCATTATTGTTATTTCAATACTTTTAATATTGGAGTTTGTTATTTATCCATGGCCGGTCTGGTATGGAAAAATGTTTGGTAGTTTAGATCAACCTGCCTTTATAGAGGTCCCAAAAACCTACAAAGAAGCCGATGCCTGGATTAGTAGCCAAGGAATAGATGGTAGAATTCTCCACCTACCGTTTGCGCCAGGAGACGCGATTACTTATGTTTGGAAGAATGGTTATAACGGTATTGAACCTAGTCAGTTACTTTTTAAGGCTCCATCTATTTCACATGGCTTTGGGCTTGATTTCTTGGATCATAGTTTGGGTTCAATAAACACCGCCTTTTTAGCTGACAAATTTAATGAAAAAAAAGTCGCGGACGCATTATCAAGCTTGAGCGTCAGATTTATTATTCTCCATAAAGATGTAGACTGGAAAGCAAGAGGACAAATTGACCCAAAAACATTACAAGAAAGTCTCTCTAAAATTAGTTTTATAAATGAAAAGGAATCGTTTGGAGATTTGGTTATTTATGAGATAGATAATAGCTTATTTACTCCAAAGTCTTTCACATCAGAGGTGTCAAACGTCTTGACAGGGGGATATAAAGATTTTTCTCTTTGGCCAGAAATCTACCGGAACGAAAAGTGGCCATACTTTTTTATTACTCCCGTAAATGGGAATGAAATTAAACCCCCATTTCAAAACAGTCTCAATTATTCAGCCTCCCCAACTCAGGTAATAGACGTACCTTTCTTTCCGCCAGCTTATAAAGAAAACGCTTTAGGAGAGCTTCCTAGTCCTCATTTTTTACCTGGTTCTGTGTTTTACCCACTTATTCGATTAAAGGATCAAATAACGCTCTTTTCGTCTTCTGTTTTAGATCGCCATCTAGTTCAGCTTGATTTGTCCGGGAAAAGATTAGCAGAGGCTTATTTACTAACGCAGAAAGGGAATTACAAATTAGCAAACCGGGTCATGGTCGATTATGTGGAAGAAGTTAATGCAGCGCTGAACCTTATCGATAAAAAACTTCAAAGTAATTTAATCCAAGATTCAGAAATAGTAATTCTAAAAAGAATATTTGCCAGACACGAAATTATCCTTGAGGAACTAGGTGACAAGCCAATTATTGAAAATTTGAAATCTAGACTATCGAAGATAGGTTTTAGTCCTTATTTTAATTTAAAAGAAGATCTTGGAATGAGTAAATATGGACGAAAGGTGTATCGATTTGATATTAAGAAAAAAGGTGAATATGAAATTTTATTAAAAAGTTTGAAAAACAGATCTTTTTATAAAGGTGACTTAGATGCTATAACCTTACAAATTGATGATCGAGTCAAAACATTCGCCACCAGTCAGAAAGGAGACTTTCTTTCCTTGAATAAGGTGTTATTAGACATAGGACTTCACGAGATCAGCTACAACATGATTGACTCGGTTAATCTAGCACCAGATATTGATAGTAACAGTTTCAAAACAACGGGTTCTGTAATAATGGACAGTAAGAACGATGAACCTACATTTGTATTCAACACGACCAAGCAAGAGTCCTCGACTCTTTCCTTCCCCATAACGAGTTTTGACAATCATTCCATATATCGTGTAAATTTCGACTTCTGGATTCAAAGTGGTCAGGGCCCTATTTTACAGTTCGAACAAAATTCCGATTGGGATATAAAGGGAAAACGATTTATGGATGTGAACAGGTTATTTGATAAAGGTGATTATAATTTCTACTGGAATTCAGCTTCTGTTTCAATAAATCCAAGAGTCAATGCTACAGATGCGCTGTTAAAGATTATTGGCGAACCATGGAACAATTGTTTTGATATATTAAGGAATAAAAAAATCTGTCTGGACAAGAATACGAACAAAATGTTCAATAGAGAAAGTAACTTTGTTGTTAGAAATATTTCAGTAAGGCGACTATTTACTGATGATATTATACTTAGGGCCCCTGAGATAACCACCGCTGCAGCGTTCTTAAATGATGTCAATCTTAATCAAATTTCACCATCTTTGTACGAGGGAGAATTAACTTTGGAGCAGCCGTTGTCCCTTTCTTTGCTAACGACGTTTCATCCTGAATGGAAACTTTATTTAATTAAGGACGGAAAAACAGAAATCGTTCCCGAAGATAGGCATTTTTTGTTAAATGGTTATGGTAATACCTGGTATCTAAACGAAGGTTCAGGTAAATATAAAATAAAGATAGAATTTCTACCCCAGAAGCGGTTTTATCAAGGAATAATCGTGTCGATAACCGGAACAATGTTGTTAGTGGGTGTTTCAATTACATATTATCGTAGAAGACATGCTTAATATTAATTCTGTAATAAAGTTTCTAAGATTTATGGGACTAGAATCACTACTTTTTCTATTTTTTTGGTTTTTAAATAGCGGCTTTTCTTACAGTCAGATCATGCCAATAGCACAGGCTTTGTTTTTTGCAATAATTATCTCCTTAATTTTTAAGTTAAACTACATAAAACTAAAGCATTGGTTCATATTTATTGGTATTCTTTACTTGGCATCCATGATGCTAGAAATTTTTAAAGAAGCGATTTACTCAGAGATTTTAGCAAGTACTGGGTTTGGGACTTTGACAATTCTAATTATTTTTGAAGCCCTTAAAGGCTTAAAGAGGTCCTCACATGAACATTAAAATATTAGTGGTGGGGGCAGTTTTGGCAACTGTTTTTGGGGCTTGGATAATTCCTAAAACGCGTGTGGCTGGAGATTCCCCCTTGTCCAGCAAAGAGTCGATAGAATTGGGTTTATCGGTACCACAAACATGGTCGGACCGATTTAATGGTTTGGGAACGGATAGTTTATCTACTCTCTGGAGCTGGCCGGCAGATGTTGCTTATACCGCGGGGTCAAAACTGGGTTTACCTTTATGGATCTTACAAAGAGTCTTGGGAGTTTTTTTGGCATTGGGTTTTGGGATATGGGGGATGAAAAAACTTTCTAACTGGTGGGGGGTGCTTGTATACCTAACTACTACTTATTTTTTATTATTAATCGATGGTGGGCAAGTCTCCTTGGCCATAGTCTACGGTTTATTACCATTGTGTTTCTACTTATTCAGACAAGCTCTACTTGAGGCAAAGGTTAAAAATATTTTGCGGTTTTCTGCCGGCGCTTGGTTGCTGTCGGTTTTTGATATCCGCAGTATTTATTTTTTGTTGATTTTAATTCTTTTGAATTTTATTTACGGACTATTTGCAAACCATAAATCATTGTTCTTAAATCATGTGAAGATTGGTTTAGTGACCGGGATTGTTTTGGCTACGCTTCACACTTATTGGCTGGTTCCGGCGATAATGATTAGACCTCCGCAACTGCCGGCGGGTTATAGCGGAAGCGGGCAATTGACATTTTTGAATTTTGCCAATTGGAAGCACGCAGTATTGTTGCAGCAACCGCACTGGCCCAAAAATATCTTTGGTCAGGTTAGCCGACCGAAAAAAGAACTATTAGTGTTCCCGTTGCTTGTATTGGCAAGTTTGGTTTGGATAAAAAAGGAAAAAACGATTGGATTCTGGTTAGTTGTGGCTATCTTAGGCGTGCTTTTATCAAAAGGATCCGGATGGCCATTTGGAGGAATATATTCTTGGTCGTTTGCTAACATACCTGGGTTTTTAGTATTTAGAGACTCGACAAAATTTTATTTTTTGTCGTCATTGGCTTTCGCAGTATTGATTGGAATAGTGTTAAGTAAGTTGGAACAAAAATGGAAATGGATAGGAGTTTTGTTTGCAATCTATGTTTTATTTGTAACGCGGCCTGTTTGGTTGGGACAAATGACTGGTATGTTTTCTCAACCTAGATTTGAAAAAGATTATTCGGCAATGAATTCGTATCTGGATAAGGACAAAGATATGGGAAGAATTCTGTGGGTTCCCAGTAGGTCACCATCAGGGAGTATTTGGCCACAGCATTTGCCGATAGATACTTTGCATTTAATTTCAAATCGCGTATTTGCGGGAGGAATTGTGGGCAGTTATGAAACCATGAATTGGCTGCGGGACGCCACTTATTCGGGACAGTTGCTGTCTATCGCAGGAATCAAATATGTAATTTATCCACCCCTTGATCCCTTGCGAAGCGAGATGAAGCCGGATCAGATTGCTTATCACCAGCTTTTTCAAAGCCAATTGGAAAATACCGCTTGGGCTAAGAAAACCCAATCATTTGGACAGGTTAAAATTATAGAGACAAAAAATCATCAGGATTTATTTTGGGTGCCGGCCAAAACCTGGTTTGTGGTGGGATCGGACGAAATATTAACCACGGGAATTGATTTGTCCCAAGAAGTTTTGATTTTTGCTGAAAAAGATTCCGGAATACTGGCGCAAATAGACCGTTTGCCTACGGCTCGAATAAAGTTGTACCGTAAAAATCTCATCGACGCTGCAGCGACCTTATTGCCGGAAAGCAATTTAATATTTCCGGCCCGGCAATTAAAAAATGACCCTGACTCTTTCGGGTGGTGGAAACGGGACAGTTTGGATTTTTTGTGGTGGAGAGATTTTTTGCAAACAAAGTATAATTTGGATAATCAGGATTTTGATTATAAGGGCGGATGGGCGGTAGGGGAAGGCGAGAGAAAATTCTCAATTCTCAATTCTAAACTCTCAACTGGGAAAATATTGCTGGCAAGAGTAATGAAAAGCCCAAGAGGGGGAGCCGTAAAGTTTTTTCAAAATGGAAAACTCATTGGACAAGCGGATACATTGACAAGCGACCTGGGAAAGAAAAATATAGTGTTGGCCGGCAAGCCAAATGAGTATGACCGGGCGGAGTTTGGCTGGAGTGAGATTGGAGAAATCGGAAACGGGGAGATAGAGATCCGCGCCGCGGGGGAAATAAATGCCGTTAATGTCCTTGGCGTTGTAGATACAAATAAGTGGCTGGAATTGAAAAGCCAAGCGAATGAAATGATTTCCCAAAAACCAAAAAAAACCGAACCTGCAACTGTTAGTTATCAAAAACTTTCTCCAGCACATTACAAGGTAAAGCTGGACGGAAACGGACCGCAAGTTTTGTTTTTTTCGCAAACCTTTGATCCTTTGTGGACAACTAATAGCCAAGGCAGCGTTGAAGCTTACGGATTTTTAAATGCGTTTCCCATAGCAGGTCCCGGTGAGTACGATATTTACTTCACGCCGCAAAAATATGTGTGGATGCAGTGGATTTGGGATAAACTTATGGCATGGAGATAAAACAAGTTTTAGCTACTGCCACGGCTAAGCAATCGCTACTCACCACTGTCAGTACTATTATCAATGGGGTTTTGGGGGCTGGGTTCTATTTTTTGTTAGCTAGGCTGCTTGAGCCTTCCCAGTACGGGCTGTTCTCGATCATCGTGGTCACCATAACCATGTTGGCTGATATTTTCGATCTGGGCGGTAACCAGGCCCTGATCAGGTTTATTCCCCAGCATAAATCAGAACCCCAAAAACAAAATCAGATCATCAATCTGGTTTTGGTAATCAAGCTTGTTTCCGGATTAGTGGTTGCGCTGGCGGTTTGGGTATTTGCACATCAAATAGCCAAATACGTCATTGGCCAACCCAAATTGGCTGCCCTTTTACCGTTGGCGGGGATTGGAGTCTTGGCTCAGCTACTTTTCTCTTTTGCCACCTCACTCGCCCAGGCGACAGAACGTTTTTGGGTATGGAGTGGCCTGTTTGTGGCTACAAATTCTGTGCGCATCGGTTTAATCGTGGCCCTGTTTTTGATAGGCAAGCTCAGTGGCGCGACTTCGGTTATGGCATACATCTCTATCCCTCTGTTGGGATTTATGGTCTCGCTGACACTCATTCGGTTCAAATTCTCCCCCACCTCGTTTTCCGATATCAACATTCGTAAAGTATTTAATTTCAACAGTTGGGTGACTGCGTTTATAGTGGTGGCTTCAATTGGCGCTCGCATTGACACTTTTTTAACAGCTAAGCTCATCAGTTTGTCAGCGATGGGGATCTACTATCTGGCCAACCAAATAGTCGCTATCCTACCTCAGCTGACCGGCGCCATTGGAGCGGTGACTTCTCCCAAGTATTCCTCTTTTGACACTTTAGCTAAAAACAGGGCTTACACCAGAAAGGCTACTTATTTAACTTCGGCAGTGGCCTTGGCCAGCTCTTTGCTTATTGTGCCCTTGGGACTGCTTATACTTAAGTTTGCTGGAGGAGAATATCTAACGGGATTAGTCCCGATGCTGATTTTGCTCCTGGCCATGTGTATTTTCTTGGTGACCTCTCCCATCCGTGACAGTATTCTTTTCTTTTTTACAAAACCCCACTTCTTTTTCTGGTTAGGCATAGTTCACGTTATGCAAACCTTGGCTTTAAGTTATTACCTTATCCCGAAATATCAAATTGTCGGCTCATCTATCACCCTATTATTGGGCCAGGTTTTGATAGCCAGCGCATCAGTTGCTTACTATATCTACTCCTGTAAAAAATATGGTCGCTCCTAAAATCACGGCTCATTGTCAGGTCCGCAACGAACAAACTTGGGTCTGGTACGCTCTGATGTCGGTGGTAGATTATGTTGACGAAGTCAAAGTTTGGGATACCGGATCTACCGATCGGACAGTGGATATTATTCACTCGATCCATCATCCCAAAATTAAGTTTAAAAAAGCCGCCCCAACTCCTAACGAAACTGCCCTAGCTGCAGTTCGGCAAGAGATGATACAAGAATCCGACGGCTTCGACTGGATGATGATTCTAGATGGGGACGAGATTTGGCCTGAAGATTCTTTGATTGCTGTTCGTCAGTTTCTCAAGCTCCACTGGCAGGAATTTGACTGCGTAGTTACCCCCACGCTCAATTGTGTAGGAGATGTATTTCATATCTCTCCTCCCCATGCCGGCCGATATCACCTCTTGGGTCGAGTTGGTCACTATAATATTCGGTTTATTAACCTGAATATTCCGGGATTGCACGTCGCCAATTCTCCTGACCGTCTGCTGAGTTATTACGACCAAAATCAAATTCAGATCCAGGATAGAAATCCCCGCCACATAACCTACCTGGATTCTGCTTATTTACACATGACCCACCTAGGCAGATCCTTTTCCCGCCTCAATGATAAAGAAGTCTTCTGGCGCGGGCCAAAATTCAAATTTGAGCTGGGCCTATCTTTGCCGGGTGACTTTGACTATCCCAAATGTTTTTACTTGCCTCGACCGCAACTTGTCCCGTCTGCGTGGACTCGCAGGTCTGGGTGGTACATCCTCAATGCTGCTTGGCAAACGCCGTTAAAACTAATTAAGCGCCGCTTATGAATACCGATCCGGTGGGAGCCAAAACCTTAGAGATTATGAGCCAGGCAAAAAACTATAATCGCTGGTTGTATAGCCTAATTAAACCCTGGATTTCTAAGCCGGTGGCCGAAGCCGGCGCAGGTACGGGCATTTTTTCCGGCCTGTTAAGCGCTGATGACCTTCGCCTTACAGCCCTAGATTTTAATGTTGCATATTTGGATCAAGTCAAAAATTTACTACCCAGCATCACCACGGTAAAATTTGACCTGCAATCAAAACAGGTTCCTGCGTCCTTACACCAAAAATTCCAGACAGTTATCACTCTTAATGTCTTGGAACATATACCCGATCAGGTTCAGGCTCTGGGTAATTTGCGGCAAATGCTGAGAAGGGGAGGGAAGTTAATTATTCTTGTTCCTGCGGGCAACTGGGTCTACGGCAGTCTGGATGTGCACTTAGGTCACGTGCGCCGGTATGAAATTGATCTCTTGCGGCAACTACTCACGCAGGCTAGATTTAAAGTTATTTTCCAGCGCTACTTAAATATCCTGGGGCTGATGGGATGGTTTGTCAACGGTAGACTGTTGAAACGCAGAATCTTACCTGATCGGCAACTGCAAGTATTTGATATTATTTCCCAACCTCTGCTGTGGCTGGAAACTCGAGTCAGATTTCCCTGGGGTTTGTCTATTTTAACAGTAGTCCAAAAAGTATGAAAGTCAGTATTATTGTGCCTGTATATAATGAGAAGAAAACCGTGGGGCGAGCTTTGGACAGAGTTTTTTCTGCCAAATTGCCGGCAGGGATGACTTATGAAGTGATTGTAGTGAACGACTGTTCTACCGACGGGACGGATACCCAATTGGCCAAAATAAAAAAGAACTTCCGCTTGCTGACACATCGGCAAAATCAAGGTAAAGGTGCGGCTATTATTAGCGGGTTAAATACAGCCACTGGCGATCTGGTTCTGATTCAGGATGCTGATTTGGAATACGACCCGGTCTATTATGGCCGTCTGCTGTCTCCGTTCCAAGACCCGTCAGTAAGTGTGGTCTTCGGCAGTCGGCTAATCAATTACCCCCTGCGCCTGTGGGGGAGTCAGCGCACCCCCCTACCTCTCCACTGGCTGGCTAACCAATTTTTGACGCTCTTCACTCAGCTGTTATATGGGCATCGGGTGACAGATATGGAAACAGGGTATAAGTTATTCCGCCGCCAGCTGCTGCTGACTTTGAAGTTGAGGTCTCAGCGTTTCGATTTTGAGCCGGAAATTACCGCAAAGATTTTTAAAAAAGGTATGGCTATATTCGAGGTGCCCATAAAAGTTCAACCCAGAAGTTATGCCCAGGGCAAAAAAATTGGTTGGAGAGACGGGTTGATAGCCATTTGGACGCTTATTAAATACCGGTTTGTTGACTAATGAAAATCGCTGTTTTAAGCTTTTATTCCGGAAAGTATTATCGGGGTGTAGAAACCTGGGCAGAGAATTTGAAAAAGCATCTCCCCGGAATACAAATTTTTTCCGGCTGGGAAAGTTACAACCCGTTGCTATGGGCAAAGGCTGACGTCATCATTTCCACCAACGGCCGGTTTCAAGTTTTGTTAGCCAGGTTGTTTTACAAGAAGATTGTTGTTTTTGGGCATTCGGGCCCTGGAGCCGATGATAAATGGAACTTGTGGTGTAACCCCAACATTTTTGTAGCTTTCTCAAGTTCCCAAGCCGCTTGGGCGAATAAATTTAAGTTACCTTGGACCAGGGTTATCGTAATTCCCCACGCCGTGGATACACAAATTTTTGTCCCTAGTGCCAGGGTTAAAAAGACCGTCGATGTTTTGTGTGTGGCTGCCAATAGTCCGGATAAACGGGTAGACTTGGTTTCCCGGGTAGTTGGTGATCTTAACTTGCGAATAGTAGGATCCGGTCAGCTAGACCAAGTCCCGTTTAACCAAATGCCAGGAGTCTATAATCAGGCCAAAGTTTTTTGCTTTGTACCTCAACCGTGGGAAGCATTTGGACTAGTTTTTTTGGAGGCTATGGCCTGTAATTTGCCGGTAGTAACCATAGACGATCTGGTCCGCCGGGAAATTGTGGGGGACGCGGGCATATTTGTAAAAGACCCGGAGAATATTGATGAGTTGGCCTCTGCCATCAATCTGGCATTAACCAGAGACTGGAAAGACAAACCCCGCCAACAATCGGCCAGATTTTCTTGGGACAAAATAGCGTTACAATATGACCAAATGTTTAAAAGTTTATGATTTCTGTAGCTATAATCGCCACCGACTTGGCATGTGTTTTGCCGGTCTGCCTGGACAGTGCTAAAAAATTATCAGACGATGTGGTAATTGTTACCAACTCTTCTCATAAGTTTGTAAATTACTCTGATCAAAAAAACTACGTCGCCTCCAAATGTAAATACGACTGGGTGCTGTCTTTAGATGCAGATGAATGGCTGGAAAAGGAGTTGGTAAAAGAAATAGAGAGTATTAGAGATTGGAAGTATGGAGGGTTTTTAATCAAACGGAAAAATACTATTTTTGGAAAAGTCATGAGGCATACAAATTGGGAGCCGGAAGCTGATAAACATATTTGGCTGTACAACCGGAAAATGGGTAGATGGATCGGGGATGTACACGAGGAAGTGGTGGTGAGTGGCCAGATTGGAGAATTGCAAAATTACAAAATGCATGAAAATTATACGAGTGTAGAGCAGTTTATCTCCAAAATGAATGATTACACCAATCGGGAGGAGAAAGCCCAAAATCCCTTTTACGACTTTTTACGCCGGTATATTTGGCACCTGGGATTTTTAGACGATTGGCACGGGTTATTTTTAAGTTACTTAGTGATGGTTTATCATCTGGTGGTATGGGTAAAATTGTGGGAAAAGAAAAACTCCTCCTTGCCGTCATCTTGATCTTGGGATTGGGGTTGCGATTATGGGGGATTAACCAAAGTTTTTGGCTGGACGAAGCTTCTCAAGCTCAACTCTCGTCTCTGTCTGTATCTCAAATCTGGTCCCAGCGGGGAGCGGACTTTCACCCGCCCTTGTTTTACCTTCTGGCTCACTATTGGCTGGGTATCGGCAGATCAGAAGTATGGTTGAGGTTATTACCCATCTCTTTTGGTCTGCTGGCCGTGTGGCTGATGTATCAGTTAACTCCACAGGTGATAGGGGAGAAAAAAGTGAAGTTGTGGTCCTGGGAGGTCAATAGCGGTCAAATCTCGGCTTTTTTACTAGCCATTAATCCTTTCCATATTTACTACAGCCAAGAGTTTCGCATGTATTCGCTGTTAGCCCTGTTGGGTCTGTGGTGTATGTATCTATTTGTCAAATCGAGTAAATGGTTATGGCTAAGCTTAACACTGCTTTTGTATACCCATTATGCTGGAGCGTTACTCTTTCCGACCATGTTAATTTATATTATTTTTTTTGAAAGTAAAAAGCTGAAGTATTTAATTTTGCATTTTGCAATTTCTTTTTTGCTTTATCTACCCTGGTTACCCCAATTTGTGGCCCAGCTTCACTCGGGAGTAAACATTGACGTGTATCTACCCGGCTGGAGATCGCTTTTAGCTGTGGGACCAATAAAGGCCATCCCCTTGATCATATTTAAGCTGGTAGCGGGGAGGATAGATTTTGTCTCACGGGCAGTCTATGTAGTATATTTAAGCTACACCTTGGCTCTGGTGGGATTAAGCATTGCCTTGGCCCGAACAAAGCGAATTCTTCTCCTCCTCTGGCTGTTTATACCGCAGGTGCTGGCAATTTTGGTTTCTTTTGTTATCCCCATAACTCAGCCTTTTCGACTGATTTTTGTACTGCCGGCATTAATTTTAATTTTGACTCAGGGGGTACTGCGACTACCTCGGTTAATGCTGTTATTTATTATCTACATCAGTGTTACAGGGGTAGTCATGTACGCCACTCGACCCAGATTGCAACGGGAGCAATGGCGTCAAGCAAGTAGCTATTTACTAACTCAAGCATCGCCTAGCTCTACCGTAGTGGTTAAATTTTCTGATCGGTTCGCCCCACTTGGGTGGTATGCACCTAACTTGCAAGTAATTGGAGCTGTTCCTTCTTACCCCGCTAAATCTAGTGAGGTAACTGCGATATTGGCCGAGCGTTTGAAGGGGAAAGATATTGTGTATGTTTTGGATTATTTAGCGGGTTTGTCTGATCCCTACTCTGTTGTGGATAAGTCTGTTACTGATTTGGGATATCGACTTGTGGATACAACTAACTTTGAAGGGGTAGGCTTTATTCATCGCTACTTAAGAGCAATATAATTATGGTGCTAGTCTGGCAACTGCTGCTTGTTCTTCTCTTGTCCGTACTTAGGTTTTACCCTTATCCGGAGTTGGTCATCTATCCGTATCTGCGCTCTTTAGACTGGTTACCCTACTCTCAAATACTCGACCAACATTTCCCGGGACTGCTGTTTTTCCCCGTGAATTTGCATAGCTTAGGTTTTATTGACCCACAATCCCTAAAAGTGCTGTTGTTGATTCTAGTTCTTTTCCAGTCAGCCTTTATTTATAGGATAGCTAGACATTGGCTGCCGGTGTTTCTGTTTACTCTGTGGCAACCCTTTTTTGAAGGTAACCAGTTGTGGATTGAGACTTTTTTGGCCGCGTTTACCCTGCCAGCCTGGTGGTTTTTTTCTCAAAGAAAGTGGCTAATATCGGGACTATTTCTGGGCCTGGGAGTGGTATTTAAGCAAACTTTAGTGCCTCTAGTTATCCTAGGCGGAGTTTACTTACTCTATAAATACCGCTGGCAGGGGGTGGCGGCACTTTTTTGGTTTGGTCTGGGTGCTATTTTGCCTTCACTCGTTATGTTGACATACCTGTGGCATATCGGGGTCATCAAAGAGTTCTGGTTTTGGACAATTGAGTTTAATTTAACGGCTTATGCAGCAGGGGCCAGACTGGCCCCTACATTAGGGCAATGGTTGAAGCTCTCATGGCCCATGTTTATAGTCGGGTTAGGTTGGTGGAGACTGCGGCGGATGCGGTTGTTAATTGGTTGGATATTGATATCCAGCCTGGGAGCAGTGGCTCGATTTGGGTTTGTGCATTTGCAACCGGCTGTGCCCTTTTTTTGTTTATTGTACGCTGCTGTGGTCCAAAATTTTTGGCAGAGCAAAAAATGGTTGGCGGTGGCTGTGGTTATCCCCTCTTTAGTGTGGGCAGGGTGGTTTTATGCTCACCAATCCAGTTTCGGAGGAATCAATTTCTACTCGTCAAACGAGGTCCAAATTGTTGAGGCCATAACCTCTCGGATGAATCCAGGTGAAAAGATATTTCTCCTGGGTGTCAACCCGCATATCTATCAGCTTAGTAGTACAGTTCCTGCTGGGAATGTGTTCGTATTTCAATTTCCCTGGTTTTTACAAGTTGCCGGTCCTATGGTACTGGCTGGTTTAGCAGCGGACAGGCCTAGACTAATTGTTTACGATTCCCAAAGTGTCATCGATGGTCAGTATTTAAAGGACTACGCTGCTTACTTGGTAGACTATACTGTAAACAACTACCAACCTGTGCAGAGGATAGGTTCGGTAACCATATATGTAAGTTCTCAACGAAAAAACGACACATTTTCTCAAAATTCTCTAGCTCTTTGAGGCTAAATGTAAAAATTTTTTGAGAAAAGTGGTATAAAAGTTAGTTGAGAACTTACACATGACCAGTAATTGATTGACGAACCACAATCTTCAGTTACAATTGTATCTCCTATTCCCTCGTGCCGTGCTGTCTATGAACTTCCGGTTAGTGTGACCTATTTAATTAACTCGAGAGTCTTTTAGGCGTCGGCTACAACTCCTGCCGATATGAGTTGTCGCCTTTCCTGAACGATGGCAGCCACCGGCACCCCGACTTCAGTGAGGGCCTTCTCATTCTCCCTTGACAAGGCACGCTGAACTTGCTCGCCG
>OBEQ011025367.1_pt1 | contig 16980 bp, 17 predicted proteins | sample 1670901 | NCBI WGS metagenome assembly OBEQ01 (sample SAMEA104232315, study PRJEB22302) | groundwater metagenome | biome: forest; feature: aquifer; material: groundwater | place: USA | collected 2011-08-07 | depth 5.4 m
AACGAGACTTCCCTCGGGATTGTCCTTTATTAAGGAGTTCCCCGATACAGCTGGATGCTCACTCCGACGTCACCGTCGAAGAGGACACCTTTGCCACTATATTTTTGGAGCGGTGACTGGACTATCTAATCCGCTTCGCTCCCCACGCTTTCGTCCCTCAGTGTCAGTACTGTCCCAGTAAGCTGCCTTCGCAATTGGTGTTCTACCTGATTTCAACGCATTTTACTACTCGACCAGGTATTCCGCTAGCCTCTCCCGACCTCAAGTAATGCAGTATTCACAGCCTTCCCTTGGTTGAGCCAAGGTCTTTAACCAAGAACTTACACTACCACCTGCGAACACTTTACGCCCAATAAATCCGGATAACGCTTGAGGCCTCTGTATTACCGCTGCTGCTGGCACAGAGTTAGCAGCCTCTTATTCGCCATGTACTGTCATTCGTTCATCCATGGCAAAAGAAGTTTACGACCCGAGGGCCTTCATCCTTCACGCGGCATTGCTCCTTCAGGCTTTCGCCCATTGAGGAAGATTCTTGACTGCAGCCTCCCGTAGGAGTGCGGACAGTATCTCAGTTCCACTGAGGGGGGTCATGCTCTCACACCCCCTACCCGTTATAGCCTTGGTAGGCCGTTACCCTACCAACTAGCTGATGGGACCTAGGCCCCTCTTCAGGCGGATCTTGCGATCCTTTGTTGACCAATCATACGATCGGCCAGCACATCCGGGATTAGCCCCTCTTTCGAAGGGTTATACCGAACCTAAAGGCAGGTTACCAAGGTGTTACGCTCCCGTTTGCCATGCACCGTACAATCCTTGCGGATCATATATGCATTCGACTTGCATGCCTAAGACATGCCGCCAGCGTTCATCCTGAGCCAGGATCAAACTCTCAAATATGTAACGGTCTTTGTTTGCAACCGAATTAATGTTTGACATGCTCACAAATGAACTTGTTAAGGTTCGTATAAGAAAGATATATGAACCTCGCTTACAACTCTGAAAGTGTAGAGCTATAGCCACAATATGTCAAGGTTAAGAAAAGGAAAAGAGGTAGGCCGGTTAGGGTCTACCTCTTGAAAACGAAACTGTTATTTTGTATAGTGCTCCCGGCATCCAAAACGGATGTCGGTCGCAGTCACCACGAGGTGATCGCAACCCTCGTGGTTGCAGTGTCCTGCGGTGAAAAATAACGCCGGCACGAAATTTCCTCCCATATCCACATTACTGCTCCATGTGAATATGAGATTACGGTGATGAGCAGGGAGCGCCAGGATTGCGAGCTCAATGGCTTTAATCATCACCTGGTCCTCAGGAGAGGACGGGAATAGGAATAAATTAACCTTACTCTCCTCTCCCATCCGTTCTCCCGCCGATCTCTTCCCGTAAGAAAACTTGAGAATAGAATGCCCCTCAAGAAATCTTACCCCTAAAAAGGTGATTACATCGCCCTCCCTGAGAGCGGGGACGAGTGTCAACCACGCATAATCATGGAGAAAGCCTTCATCAGGTATAAACATGAAAAGGCCCTCTTCTCGATTTCTTTCAATTCGCATACCAACCCCCTAGGGAAGAGGAACACGACATTAAAAAAATCTGGCCATATTACTGCACGGGGACGACTACATGCCCTCGTGTATTTACGATGTATGAACCTGTTTCATCACAGGCCCATATCGTAAATGCACTCTTACAGGGTTCCTGACTACCAAGAACCATGGCATCAATTGGTAAACGCCTATAGTATATGATACCAGGCCTATCTCCGAACTCATCATACGCATCCATAGGCTCACACGAACTTTTATTACCGGCATAAGGATTTACATAGGATATACTTGCACCCTCCTCCAAACTTGAAATCCGAGGTGGGTACTCATCATTCGATAGCGCATACTCCATGATTCTCACATGCACAATCTGCGCAGCCTCAATGACCATCAATCTTTTTATACGCATACGCTCTTTACGAAGAGCTCCAGCTTGGAGCCCACTGATAAAACCCATAATAATTAAGGCAATCGATAATCCGAGATACATTGCATCCATAGTACCCTCCGATGAGTAGTGAGTTTGGATAAATTACTTCTTATTCTTTTCAATGAAGCGCTAGAATAGGCAAATATTAGCCAATTCAAAGTTAGGATAAGAGTATCATAAAATTTATAATAAGTCAATTTTAATACACAAAAAAGGCTAGGATAACATAGTTACCTAGCCCTCACTTCAATCACCCTGTACTTAACGCAAGCGCAATTGGCCTACGTCTTGGGTACAGGGTACCCCACACCTTTTGAAACTTTTTCACATACACTCTCGTCTCTTCATATTTGAGTCGAGAGGTTGCAAAGCCATTACCCACCAACGCTATCTTGGCGCCGTGCGATCCCCCATTGTACGCTGCGGCCAAATACTGACCCAGCAAAAGAGGGTTGCGCACGACCACCATTCTCTTTGCCGGATCCACTCTCGCGAGATCACAATCAAAAAGACAAAATGATGCAATAGCGCCGTTATAGTGATCATTCATCCCAAGTACAAAATCATACCCAAGTTTCGCAGAAGGATATTGCACGCGAAGTTGGGTATAGGTACGAGGAATAAACTGAAACATTCCACGAGCACCTGCTTTCGAGACCGCATATCGATATGAATCAGAACCATTTAAACCAAGAATCACTAACTCTCGGTTTATAAGGCTATCAATGGCAGTGTCGCCTGCTTTGGTCGCAACCAAAAATCTTGCAGGATCAATGTGTTCAATCAACGCCAAACTCACTGCAACATCTCGCGGGATAAAATCCGCGATAAGTCGATGAGAGAACGCTTGAGATCCTACTCCACGAGATCGAAGAAGTACAAGTGCTGAATCCACTACTCCTTCGACATACCGGGCACCTGCTTCTCGAACTTCAGGAACGTCAAGCTCCTTACTATACGGAGAATACTGGACTTCCCTAAATTTTCCATTGGGTAAGGTAATCGCTCTTTTGATTCTTAGCAATACATACCCTTCCGGATACGAAACAGAATAAGGAGTACCCACGCCATTGCCCATACCTTGATCAACAGTAAATCCCTTGGGGAATGACCCATGAGGAGTCACTTTAATAACCTGAATAGGTCCCCCTTGCTCATGTGTTACCGCAAGGAGTGTAGTTACTTCCCCGAGACTGTAGGTGGTTTTGAACCACTTCACTTTCTTCTTCTTATTCTTCCACCCCCACGAGATTTCTTTCTTTACTTGATACCCGGCATCGAGTGTGTCGAGTGCCATTTTAGCCCGCTCCAATGAAATAGGAATATCTAATACTAATTCTTTCGGTCTTTCTCTCCCCTTAGGGATAACGAGCTCAGTGGTGACTCCTATCTTCTTCACCGCACTCTTTTTTTCAGGCTCAAAATAACTCATAAAAAAAGAAGCCTTGAAATAAAGAACGGTGAATGTGACACCTAGTAACATCCCCGCTAAACCGACTAAGAGTCCCTTTTTCATAGGACCTCCTCGTGGTTGTTCAATAATTGTGAACGTACCGCTTAATTAAAAACATAATACTACATATCCATATTCCTGTCAACTTCGTCATCTTCACCTAATAAAAAAGCTCCAGGAGGGACTAACCTGGAGCATTGTTGTGTTCGTCTTTTTTTTATTAAACAAGGAAAGGCCGGTTTTCAGTTTGGGGCCTGTCCACCCGCCTCCCCTCTTGCAGACGCCCATCTGCTTAATAAAAATACTAGACCAAATGTATAGATCTGTGCAGACAACCTCTTATTTTACCTTCCAGTTGTCTATATCCAATACTTTTAACGTAAAAAGAGACACTATAATAGTCTGTATCGCGAACAGTTCTAAATGCGTTGCCCACCATATGAATATGTCATTCCCTAATGAAGTGAATGAAAGGGGAAGTATGATTAAAAATGAAAGTATCAATCCTGAATAATAATCTACAGGCGCAAACCACAACCAATGCGCGTGCCATTCAATCATGCCTTTTTTAAAATTACTTAATGGGTAATGAGGATTAAGAACAAACCAAAGAAAATCCCATAACACGATAAACATGAAAAAAAGAGAAAGCGTTTCTAGCCACGATACAAGAGTGAACTCAAGACCAAACGCATAAGGAAGATGGAATATGAGGAATACAAATATGAACATGGCGACGTGATATCCTGTAAGCTGTTTTCCATTCATGAAACGCGCGTAGAGCTTCGCAAGAGGATGATGCGTGTGTGGTTTCCACGCGGGAAGGTTCTTTGCCCATCCATGAGGACCCTCAATTTGAATTTCAAGAATCGCAAGTACTACTGCGAGTATGAATATATAGACATTAGTGAATAAAAAAGAGATCATGCGTTAATTCCTTTTTCTACCAAATATACGAAGTAAAAATAAAAAGAGGTTTATAAGATCAAGGTAGATTGCGAGTGCCCCAATTATTGCAAGTTTTGCGTATCCTTCACTATCCCCTGCATACATTTCTCCCATTTTTTTAATACGTTGACTATCATACGCGATAAGACCTACAAATATCGCAACTCCTAAATACGTGACTGTCTGCTCTATCGCGGAACTACGAATAAATATATTAACGACCGACGCCAGGATTATACCTAGTAATGCCATGAGCGCGAGACTTCCTACCGACGTAAGATCTTTCTTTGTGGTATATCCATACATCGCCATGATACAAAATGTACCTGCAGTAATCATGAACGTAGATGCAAGAGACGCACCCGTATAGATAAACAATAAAGGAGCAAGAGTGATGCCATTGAGTCCTGCGTAAAGTACAAATGCAGTTTTCGCGCGTATCGAAGACATCTTTTCTATACGCGTAGAAAGATAGACGACTAATCCAAGTTCTGCGATAAGAAGAACAAATAATATTGGAGAACCAAATAATAGACGCATGAGAGGAAGTGACTGTAATACCATAGACGCGACTAACGCGCTCACCACAAGTCCGACAGTCATCCATCCATACACTGATACTACGAACCTATTAACGCTTAAATGCACCAAAGAAGTTGCGTGTGTGGGAGTTTCCATATCCCTATACATACCACAATTACGAACTTTTCTCAATCTTATGAGACCCACTCTCTCTCCACTTCCTTATCTCTCCATGATTACCAGATAGCAACACATCAGGCACATCCCATATCACTCCTTTTTTTGGAGAAAATGATTCAGGTCTTGTGTACTGGGGATACTCATTCATAGATTCATTTGTTTCTTCTAAAAGAGATGAATCATTACCTAATACTCCAGGTATGAGACGAGAAACAGAATCAATTATAGTAAGAGCGGGTAATTCGCCACCTGTAAGTACATAAGGGCCCACTGATACTGTTTCATCAATGAGATTACTAATGCGTGCGTCTACTCCCTCATAATGCCCACATATGATAATAATTCTTGAATACTCTTTACTCCACTTCGTTGCGATTCGTTGAGTAAATTGTAGTCCTGCGGGAGACATGAGAATCACGTGAGTATCTTTTTTCTTTCGTGGATATATTTTTTGTATACATTCAAATAATGGTTGTATTTTAAGTATCATTCCAGGTCCTCCTCCATAGGGTTTATCATCTACAGTTTTGTGGGTATCATGGGTATACGCACGAAGATCATGACTACGCACGATAACATACCCCTTTTCTTGGGCCTTACGCATCATACTTGATTCAAGATATGAAGTAAGTGAAAGAGGTACTGCGGTGATAATATCAAATGTAATGGTATTCTTTTTCATGTATATATCAAAAGCCGTGATACCACGCGCGATCACGGCTTTTGTAAAAAAACTATTTCTTAGATTAAAGCTTGAAGTCAACCGCGCTTGTATCTATTTCCTCTTCATGATGTGCCTCATGATGCACGTCATGTCCTTCATCAGACTGCGCATGAGGGGTTCGTCTGCTACCCTCTGGTTCATAAATCTTAAGATTCACTCTCGCATTGTTCTTCGCGCCTACCACACGTAACAATGTTCGTAATGCACGTGCTGTTTGACCTTGACGACCGATGATCTGACCCATATCAAGAGGATCAACTTTAAGAGTAATGAGTACTCCTCGTTCATCGATTGTTCTTTCTGCGCTCACTCCCTCTGGATGATCAACAAGCGACTTTACTACACTTAACACAAAATCTAAATCTCTAGTCTCTTCTTGCATACGTAGTATTCAGGTTATTCCTTAGGTTATTAAACACTAGACACTATAAGTCTAAGCGGGCTTAGCCAGGGTGTCAACTGCCTTTTTATCAAACTTCTTAGATGCGAATGTTTTCTTCTTCGCGCCGTGTAGCACCTCTTGGTCTATAAATATATTAGATACGGTATTGGTAGGTTGTGCTCCTGACTTAATCCAATACGATGCACGCTCCTTGTTAAGCGTTATGTGTGCAGGATGCACTAATGGATTATACGTCCCAATCGCCTCAATATACCTACCATAGGTATCTCGCTCTTTAGGTACCACAATAATCCTGTAAAAAGGATGTTTTCGTTTTCCGATTCGGGCTAATTTAATTGCTAACATTGTTCCCTATTGTACAGATTTTTTTAAATATGGCAACCCCCTGACTTTTTTAGCCTTTGTAGCTATAGACAAATCCTTACTTTTGGAGTACCTTAGCTAAGTATTTTAGTGCTCATTTACAGTAAGTCCACTTCAATAAGGAGGGGGTCATGCCAGGGAATCTCGTGAATGGAGATTGCTTTGAAGAGGTGCAAAAAACGTTTCTCAATCGCGACCTCGTACACTCTGGGCAAGACGCATACTACAATTTAAGAGGGATCGTACAATTCATCAAAACTGGTGAGGTTATAGATGCGCTTCCACTTTTCTATCTGGATCATCCCTTAATGAAAAGCCCTCATCTGACTAAATTTGACATGGAGGGAAATGTGTCCCATACATGTCAAAAAGGAGAGTCTACGCGTACTGCCACGGTATGCGAAGGCATACAGCACGCCACCAATTGCAAAGTAGAAGGAATCATTTTTGTGGAGCAATCATCTCCGGTTGTTCTCAAAGACACTGTAAAAGGAGAAAAAAGACTCCAGCTAACGCGTGACGCCCTGTATCGTGCTATAGACCAATTCGGTCAATTTGGCGCACTCGTAGATAAGGTATGCAGGCCCGCGCATCAACTACAAGGATTCCCTCAAGAAAACCCGGGAGTAATACGAGCGTTCGTGGGGCACATACATTTCCCACGCGCAAGTATGTGGTCTGACCCTGCAATCGCGTCACATGTCATTAACAAGCCACAACAAGGAACCATACTTGCTAACCTAAAACAACGGATGTTGGGCAAGATATGGGGAGATTTGGCATACGCATCAACGAGTCTTTTGTTGATGCACCACATCACCTCAACGTTAAATGGCTTGACCGACGTAAGATTTCTCTTAAGAGAAAGTATGGCTCTTATCCCGAATTTCATACCAATCGGAAGATGGAGTCATAATCACGAGGTATGGGTCGTGTTGTATAAACGACCATTCTTCAACAAAAAAACACTAAAAAAAAGATACTCTTAAGCATCTATCCCACACCAAATCAACGTGTGGGTTTTTTATTTCCAACCTTTTACACGTAATGCCTGCGTTGCCGCGTCAACCTGGGCTTCCTGTTTTGAGCCACCTCGTCCTTCCGCAATCAAATCTGCATTAATATACGCCCCTACCACAAAATGTTTATCATGATCAGGTCCTGATTCTTCCATCACTTTATATGAAGGGGTTACCCCAAGATGTTCTTGTGAAAGTTCCTGAAATTTCGTCTTTGGATCTATGTAAGATTTTTTCGCGATAATATCTTTAAGAGGAGGAATAATGAATTGCTCTATAAACAACTTAACTTTTTTTGATCCTTGATCTAAAAAAATAGCTCCTATCACTGCTTCCACCGCATCCGCGAGAATGTATTCACGTGCTTTCATGGAAGGATCCTTAGATTCCCCTTTTGAAAGTTTAATGTATTCGCCAAGATGGAGAATGTGTGCAACGCGCGCAAGCGCACGAGTATTCACAATACTTGCTCTCCAATTGGTCATCATTCCCTCGTCCTCAGTACAATTAAGGTAAATATGTTCAGTGACCACGAATTCTAATATCGCGTCACCTAAAAATTCTAAACGTTCATTATGCGGATACTGACACTCAGGATTTTCATTTAAATACGAACGATGAATAAGGGACTGAAAAAGAATACCCTTTTTCTTAAATGTTACTCCTAGAATATGTTCAAGTGGCGCAAGTTCTTCCATTGATTATTCGTCCTTAGAAACGGGAGCCTCAGTCTGAGACTCTTCACGTTCTCCCATGTCTTTGTAAATAGACCCCAGTACCCCATTCACGAATTTACTCGATGAATCGCTTCCAAAACTTTTCGCGAGTTCGATTGCTTCATTAATTGCGACTTTAGGAGGAATCTCTGTGTCATATTTCAATTCATAAATACCAATACGTAAAATATTACGATCCACATTCGTAATTTGCGCGAGTGGCCATTCAGGCGCGTACTTCACGATTATCTCATTGATTTCATCAAGATGATCACGTATGCCATGCAATAAATGCATGGGAAACGCGGGATCTTCAAAATCAGGCGCGAATTCTCGCAACTGTCGTTCAAGAATTTCTTGTAATACGTCAATGTTTTTTTGGGTAAAATCCCATTCAAACAATGACTGAAGTACAATGCTACGCGCTAAATGTCTATTTGGCATGTCTATACAACCTACTTAACTTTCTTTTTTGGCGAATGCCCACAATGAATGCATGCGCGATGTGGTTTTTGCATCTTCCCACAGTTTTTACATGCCTGAAGGGCAATAAGCTTTAGCGCAAAATGGGCAGCTCGGCGACGCTTTGACGATGATGATAGTTTTTTTCCTGGAAGTCCCATAATATTTTCTCTTCTTCCCAATCCTATAGCACTCGGGGCGTATTGACAAGGCCACTCAGTCTTGCTACATAAGAAGTGCACCTGTTACGCACATGTTGTAAACTTCTTGGACCATATTGATTTATCCACAGAAGTGGTACGATTCAAACCACGAAAACTTTCCCCTTATTAACAACACACAAATCACACACCATGACCAATGAACAGCTATGGCACGCAACTCTCGGAGAGCTAGAGCTTCTCGTGAGTAAAGCTAATTTCACCACATGGCTTAAGAATACGTTTGTATTGGAATGGTTTGGAGACAAGGTGACGGTCGCAGTACCTAATGTATTCACCAAAGCATGGCTTGAGAACAAATATCACAAGCCCATATTGAAAGCACTGCAAAATATTACTGATAACGCGGTACGAGAAGTGTTGTATCGCGTAGAAACGCATAAGCACGCGCAAGAGAGCGCAAAAACCATGGAGCATATCGTACCCATGAGTACTCAAACACTCACCATGCCTTCATTCACGACACATGAAAACTCTTCTCGTGATCAACTTGGTGTGAACGCGTTTGGTCTTAACCCACGATATATATTTGGTACCTTTATTGTGGGGAAAAATAATGAACTTGCGCATGCGGCAAGTCGTGCGATATGCGACCAACCAGGGAACAGATACAACCCGTTATTCATCTACGGAGGAGTAGGATTAGGTAAAACCCATATTCTTCAAGCCATAGGACATGAAATACTTGCAAGAACCAATGGGAAAGCAAAGATTGTATGTGTCACGTCTGAAAAATTCACGAATGATTTTGTAGAATCAATTAAGAGCGGAACATTATCTCAATTTAAAAATATTTATCGTAAGGCTGACGTACTACTTGTGGATGATGTGCAATTTCTCGCGGGTAAAGAATCAACTATTGAAGAATTTTTTAATACGTTTAATGAGTTGCATCAAACAAACAGACAAATTGTGGTCACGTCTGATAGGCCTCCTCGATCTATACCTGCGCTTGAAGAACGCATGATATCTCGTTTTGAATGGGGCATGATTGCGGACATCGCGCAACCTGATCTTGAAACACGTCTTGCGATTATACGTGCGAAGTGCCAAGAAAAATCATTACAACTTACTGATGAAGTAATTCGATTTCTCGCAACCTCATTTCAAACTAATATTCGTGAAATAGAGGGAGCATTGAATAAAATAACGGCACATTGGGAGCTTACGCGTAATGCGCCTACCGTAGACACCATACGCACCATGCTCACCAATCTTACGTCTAATCCTAAGAGAGGCGTGATTACCGCCAAACAACTTATCAATACTGTTGCGATATACTTTGATATTAAGGTAGATGATCTTGTGGGAGAAAGTAGACGTAAAGAGCTTGTATTCCCTCGACAAATTGCTATGTTTCTTATGAGGGAAGAGATGAATCGATCCTTTCCCGCGATTGGACAAGAATTAGGTGGTAGAGATCATACCACTGCCATGCATGCATGTTCTAAAATTCATCGAGAAGTCGAGGTTGACGAAAAATTACGTCAAGATTTGGTACTTATCCGTCAAAGACTTTACAACCAGTAAGGAGGGTTAGAGTGAAATTACATCTTCTACTTGCTATAGTCTTAGGATGTGATGTGGGATGGTTCCTTCTTTCAGTACATAACCCCATTCTTGGCGCCTTACTGCTCAGCGCTGTCGGAGTAAGTGTACTCATTGTCATTATCATGTTAGTGCGTCACGTGCCAGTGAGTACAGGGTCATGGAGAGATATATAGCAAAAGCCATCGAAACTATGATGGCTTTTTTAATACCCTGATGACTACGTGGTATACTGAACGCAATGACTAATGATTTTGGCACCATAGGCCAATTGCTTAACCCCGTACTCGATCACAAAGCTCCTGTATCAAAGCTTAATGCGAAGATGAAGGATCTTGACCTTGATGAAATTGAAAAAAATACTCAAATAAACGCAAAGGTACATGGATGGGAGTACCTCTCTCTTCTTGCGTATCCTTTTGATGAAGACGCGGTACGTCAGTTTACGTTTGAAGAAACTAAATCACTTAATGCGGTAGTACTTGCCATGTCTGCTTCGGCGCTTAAAATCGCTACCAGTAATCCTAGTAATAAGGCATTGAGTGCATTACTTTCTCTACGTTTTTCTACGCATACGGTGCGCTACGTACTTGTATCTCCTAAAAGTCTTACCTACGCATTTGCCTATTACGAACATCTTCCTCGTATGCGAGAAGCGTCAAAAGGAGTAGAAGTGACCGAGGACATGATCGCAAAATACCGACCTTTCGCAAATAACCTTTCTACACTTTCAGCGTCTCTTTCTTCATCACCCACTTCCGAGCTTATCGCCGCTCTTATCGCGGTTGCACTTGAAAGTAGGGCATCAGATATTCATATTGAACCTTCACAAGACTCGATACAATTCCGTTTTAGAATAGATGGAGTACTTCATGATATTGCCACACTACCACTTACGTTCTGGGATCAGATTATTTCACGTATAAAACTGGTATCGAAATTAAAAATTAATATTACCAACCAACCGCAAGATGGACGATTCACTATCATTCTTTCAAATGATACCGTCGATGTGCGTGTTTCAACGCTCCCCGTAGGGCATGGAGAAAGCGTGGTAATGAGAATTCTTCGATCAAGTAGTGCAGGCCTTTCTTTTGAAGCACTTGGATTTACTGGTAATGCAAAAGAAAAAGTCATGAAAGAACTTAAACGGCCCAATGGCATGATTGTGACCACTGGTCCTACGGGATCAGGAAAAACAACCACGCTGTACGCAATGCTTAACACCCTTAATACGCCAGGAACCAAGATTATAACTCTTGAAGACCCTATTGAATATCATCTTAAAGGTATTAATCAAAGTCAGATTGACGAAAAAGCAGGGTATACATTCGCCCAAGGATTACGATCAATACTACGACAAGACCCTGATATTATAATGGTGGGTGAAATGCGTGACGCTGAAACAGTAGATACGGGAATTAACGCAGCACTTACCGGACATCTCGTACTTTCTACCTTGCACACAAATAACGCGCTAGAGGCGCTTCCTCGATTTCTCTCTCTTAATGCGCAACCTTTTTTACTTGCACCTGCACTTCACTGCGTGATTGGGCAACGACTTGTACGTGTCTTATGTGAATGCAAACAACTTGCGACCCTTGATGACGCAACCATGTCGAATGTTCGAGCCATACTTACTACCATGCCTGAAGGATCACATGAACCTCTTCCTCTTGAACTTCGTTTTTGGGGACCTAAAGGATGTCCTTTATGCAAACAATTTGGATACAAAGGTATGATAGGTATTTATGAGGTGCTTGTTATGTCACAAGAATTAGAACAAGCAGTGGACACTAAAAATCTTTCTCCTGATGTATTGCAAGGGATTGCCAAAAAACAAGGAATGCTTACCATGGCGCAAGATGGCATGTTAAAAGCGCTCTCAGGCATTACAAGCGTTGAAGAAGTATTACGAGTGAGTGAGTAGCTACATTGCTACTGCGTCTTTTTTCGTGTCAACAATTTCAATACGGGCAAGAGAATTAATCACTTTTTTGTTCGCATTAATAACCTTACGTATGGCGAGTGGATATACCTTGATGAATTGATCATGGGGTATTCCATGTTCTACCTTGTATTGCCTGGCTTTTTGCACAAACTCCATAATGGCTCGAACAGTAGTAACATCTTTCTTTCCTGTTATTTTCTTACTCACTAAGGGCCATGATGAAATGATAAGAGGAGAGGTAGGGTTAAACTTTTCCCATAGAGCTTCTGTCACATACGGCGTGTAAGGATGAAGAAGGGTGAGAATATGTTGCACGCAATACAAAAGTATATCTTCTTTCCCTTCTTCTATCTTCGCAACCTCAATATACCAATCCGCGAATTCATGCCATGTGAATTCTATAAGGCTCTCAGCACCAAGTGAAAATCTAAAATTAAGAATATGGGTTGTTGTTTCTTTAATTACTTCATCTAATCGTGAGAGTATGTATCCATCCCATACTGATACAGGGATAGGTCTTTGAGTAATAATTCGTGGGCTGCTTACTTTAGAAAGTACAAATCTACTCATATTCCATACCTTATTCACGAAATTTCTATGACCCGCGATCTTTTCTTCATACAACCGTGTATCTTGACCTGGGGTAGTACCCATTACCAATGATAATCGTACCGCGTCAGCTCCAAATTTTTGTATCATTGCCACAGGATCAATTCCGTTATTAAGAGACTTAGACATCTTTCTTCCTTCTTTATCACGTACCAACCCATGTAAATATACTTGTTTGAAGGGAATTTGATGGAGAGTATACGTGGTCATGATGATCATACGTGCTACCCAGAAAAAAAGAATGTCATACCCTGTTTCCATGACTGACGTAGGATGAAATTTTTTTAGATCTTCTGTTTTTTCAGGCCATCCTAATGTTGAAAAAGTCCATAATGAAGAAGAGAACCATGTATCTAAGGTATCGGGATCTTGAGTAATTTTCGTGCTCTTACACTTCGTGCAACGTGTGGGAATCTCAACTGCAACTATTGTATGGCTACATTCATCGCAATACCATACAGGAAGACGATGCCCAAACCATAGTTGACGAGATATACACCAATCATGGAGATTGTTCATCCAATGAAAGTATATTTTTTCAAATCGATCAGGAATGATTTTAATAGTTCCTTCTTTTACTACCTTCGTCGCGACATCCCTTAAAGACTCTTTCTTTCCTTTCCATGTTACGTTTTTTTTATGCACGTCTACAAACCATTGCTTAGATACAAGAGGCTCTATGGGAGTACCACATCGATAACATACCGTAAGACTATGATGATAGGGCTCTGTTTTTTCTAACAATCCCTTTGCGTCTAGATCAAGAATAATTTGAGCTCTGCATTCTTTCACTTTCATGCCTGAATAGTTACCTGCTTCTTTGGTCATTCTTCCGTCCTGACCAATCACTTGTCGTATCTCTAAATTATGACGTTTCCCAATATCAAAATCAGCCATGTCATGGCCAGGTGTTACTTTTATAACCCCGGTACCAAAAGAAGGGTCAACTGCGGTATCTGCGATTACCTTTAAAGAAATCATCCCATCAGCAGACACCACCTGTAGCTCTTTTCCCACATACTCCTTGTACCGACTATCATCAGGATGTACTGCAAGCGCAGTATCCCCTAATTTAGTCTCAGGACGGGTTGTAGCAACCGTAAGAGGTCCGTACTTTATATAATACAGATTAGTATCTTGTTCTTTATGATCTACTTCATCATCCGCCAAGGTTGACGCGCATCGTATACACCAATTTACGATTCTCTCTCCTCGGTATATGAGCTCATCATTATACATTCTTACGAACACTTCCCGTACTGCCTTACTCAATCCAGGGTCTAACGTGTATCGCTCTCGAGACCAATCACATGATGACCCCATTTTTCGTATTTGGCGTTCAATAGTTGATCGTGATTTTTCTACAAACGCTTCAATTTCTTTGAGTAACCCTTCTCTCCCTATATCCTGTCTTCGTATTCCTTGTTTTAATAATATACTTTCTACCTTGTTCTGTGTGGCAATAGCCGCGTGATCTATACCTGGCGTCCATACTGTTTCATCACCTGCCATACGATGATACCGCACCATAATATCCTGCAAAGCAAGCATCATAGCATGGCCAATATGAAGCTCACCTGTGGCATTAGGAGGAGGGAGTGAAATAGAGAAGTGTTTTTTTGCTGAGCGTGGTTTAAAATACCCCTTTTCTTCCCATTCTTTGTAGATATGTTCTTCGTGATCACCCGGGCTATACGCCTTAGGCATTTCGTTGTCCTGCATATCCGTATAGTAAACTAGAAGGGAGAAATACAAAAGGGGTATGCATAATGTATACCCCTGTGACTTTTTCCACTCTCCCTTCTTCCATTTTTATAATTTTCTAAGAATCAAATTACATTTCTAAGAATCAAACTACAAAAATGGACAAAGATAAATGCGAATGTTATACCCAACGGGATTATTAAGAGTCTCATGATGTTGTAATCCATACCAAGGGTTAAATCTATAATATTACCTCTGATAGTTATCCTACGTATCGACTTCATTGAACTTTCTGTGACAGGTACACTCAACTTAATAAAAGCCCCGCTATCCATCTCCCCAAGAAATTGGAGAATTGTCCGACCATCCGACCTCAATGGATCTTCATATACATACACCCGTGTATATGCCTTTTTCTGAAATTCTGTCATAGAATTTACTATCACAGAATTTTCATTAGACGGTACTTCATCTACCATATATGCACTAATAACCGAATCGTCTCTTTGACGTACCCCAACAATCTCTACGGGAGGAGTATTCACATCTTGAGGAAACACGAATGCTTTCACCTCATGAGGTTCCTTAAAAACCAACGTCATAAGATATACACTCATGATAGCCAATAGTCCTAAAAGGGCATTCTTCATGCTAGACTCTCCCTTCAAAAATTAGATAAAAAGAGTTCGGTATCTAGATACGATGTTAAAGAACAGAAACACTGTACCAATATATCTATAAAATAGTCAATATTATACCAACTCCCATCCTGACTCTGCTTCAAGAGTGTATGGATCCACGTAGTCTTCTTTAATCGCATGAAAATATCCCGCACACGCAATCATAGCTGCATTATCCCCTGTGTAGTTAAGTGGTGATATATATACTGAACAGTTATTGTGTTCAGCCTCTTTTTGAATTCTTTCTCGTAATATACCATTCGCAGATACACCTCCTGCGAGAATAATATTGTTAATCCCATATTCCTTAGCTGCCTTCATTGTCTTGTACGTCAATACATCCACACATGCTTCTTCAAATGACGCACATATATTATTAATCACTTCATCATCTACAGAAGCTATGTCTTCTAACTTGTACACTACAGAGGTTTTAAGACCCGCGAAGCTAAAATCAAACCCTGGATGTGTGCGCATGGGCCGTGGGAATTCATACGCGTTCTTATCACCTAAAAGAGCCCGTTTACTTACGTGTGGGCCTCCAGGATACGGAAGCTTAAGAAGCTTTGCTATCTTATCAAATGCTTCTCCTACCGCATCATCTCGTGTTCTTCCTATAAGTTCGTAGAGGCCATGATCACGCATAAGGATAAGCTCAGTATGGCCTCCTGACACAATAAGGGCGAGATACGGGAAATCAAATTCTAGAGGTACTTCTAAAAAGGGGCTATAGATATGTCCTTCAATGTGGTTTATTTTTATAAGCGGTTTCTTGAAAAGTATGGATAATGTCTTGGCTGCTTCTACACCAATCATTAATGACGCAACAAGCCCTGGGCCTACGGTCACCGCAATAGCATCAAAATCTGTATGAGGGGTAATCCCTGCTTCGGTAAGTGCGGGTATAAAAGTTAGAAGGTGTTCACGTGCTGCAAGCTCAGGAACTACGCCTCCGTACTTCTCATGGAGCTTTGCTTGCGACACGATCACATGACTCTTAATATCTACTTTCTTCCCATCTACACTTAAAAGACACACTGAAGTCTCATCGCACGATGTCTCAATACCTAGTATCCTCATATATGCGTACTTTAGAGGAAAAAGAGGGAATAATAAATGTTTTAGGTACGGACATATGGCGGTTTAATTAAGTAGTACTCTTTCAGAAATTCATTCGGTGTCTTCCCCTGTAAGCCACAGTGTTCTAAATCATTGTAATACATATTCCATTGTTTTAATTTCTTTTGCAAATCCTGGAAGCTTTTAAATGTGTGCTGTTCGTAAAACTTTTCTTGGTCTTCTCGGTGACTTCTCTCAACTGTTCCATTTTGAGCGGGCTTACCCGGATCAATTAAGTAGTGGATGATATTGTTTTCTTTGCAAAACAGATCCAGCGCATGAATTGTTTTCACCGTCATATCACTTCGTTTCGTCATGCTGGTGTAGTAATTCGTGAATATACTACCATTGTCTGTTTTAATTGCGTGGATTGTATGTTCA
>OBEQ010997940.1_pt1 | contig 16969 bp, 15 predicted proteins | sample 1670901 | NCBI WGS metagenome assembly OBEQ01 (sample SAMEA104232315, study PRJEB22302) | groundwater metagenome | biome: forest; feature: aquifer; material: groundwater | place: USA | collected 2011-08-07 | depth 5.4 m
TCGGAGCAAGTTATAAACTTGCTCCGGCATAGGTTCTTATAATTCATTTCCCAACAGCTCAACCAATCGGCTTGTAGATTGATCGCTAATAATGTCGGTTACCTCAATTATCTCGGCATCGACAATTTTTGCCTGGCGTTCTTTATGTCTCCTATTTGGATCTCTATGAGTTACGGCAAATACATGAGGACGCAATTTACTTATCATATCATCATAATCTTGATCCGTTATGTCGGAGGGGAGTTTTATAACCGCGTCAACGCAGGCAAGAGAGGACAGAATTTTGGCGCGGTCTTTCTGGTTATTAATTGGCCTGTTTTCGCCTTTTAATTTTTTAATGCGTTCATCCGCTTCCAAAAGAACGAAAAGCACGTCCCCTGCTGCCTTTGCCTTCTCAAGAAATATTATGTGCCCAACATGCAGGATATCGAAACAACCACCGACAAGTACTATCCTCTTACCTTTATTACGTAATTCAATCCTCTTTTCTACAGCTTGGTCAATAGTAAATATTTTATCCATAAGCTTTAAATTCGAATACCAAAGCACGAAATCCGAAACAAATTCAAATGTTCTAAATACAAATGACCAAAACCTTTTGAATTTTGAAAATTATAATTTTGATATTGTTTCGAATTTCGATATTCGAATTTCGAATTTTATTCTTTGGTTCCTCTCAAGAACACTGCTTGCCAAGGCCGATAATTAGACGCAAATTTGTCATTAATTACCGCCTTTCCGTCTCTTTTCACCTCCCTCGTAAAATATACGCTCGCTCCCCCTGCCGCGAAATCTATTTGCTTCACTTCCCCTTTTGGCAGAGTTGGATCATCTTGATATAGAGGTTGGGGGGCTGATGTTTGAGAGAGGATGATCGGATTATCAATAACTATTTCCCGATCATCTTTTGCTCCATACAAATCAAAAGTAAGGCGCAAATTTTCCAAATCCACAAAAGTTTGGATAAGGACATGGTGTCCGGTATCATTCTTAAACTTCAGATCAACGCTAGGCACATAGACAGCCGCGTCAATGCCAGGGCCGGAATCTTCCTCGTAATAACCAACACGATACGCATGCTGATGCCTTTCAACAATTGGCAAACCCGCTTTGAGCGCCGCGCGAAAAAGAGTCGTTGACACTTGACATCCCCCGCCGCCGTCTCCCAGTATAGTCTTTCCATTCTCAATGACATAAGCCTGTTTATAGCCGGTGAAAGAAGAGACATCGCCAACCGCCTTGGCAAATGAAAATACTTCGCCGGGTGCGATAAGCACGCCGTTTAAACGGCCGGCGGCAAGTTGTATGTTATAAATTCTATTCTCAATTGAGTGCGCGAATAACGACGTTCCTTCGGCAATAAGCTCCCTAATACCCAACGTATTTACATTTTCATTTGATATGGCAGGCTTTATTATCTTGATCGAAACTTGAACGCTAGTTTTTGAAAGATTTTCATTTTCCATTTTTACCAACTCCTCATAGACCTCCTTTTTTAATTTATCCATATCAACCGCCTGCCCATCTTTGGCAAGTGTGAATGCGGACACCTTCCCGTTCTCAAACGCGAAAAGCGCGTTCACCGGCTCCACGTCCAACTTTTTCGTAAGAGGCGCGAGAAGAGCATCCAGCCTGTCACCGGAATAACGATAGGCTTTAGATAAGTGAATCTGATTAAAATAAGCCTGCAGCATGATGCTCCAATTAGACATCGTATTCTCAGATCGCCCGACACTATACGCTTGCTCCGCGAGTAGATCTTCATCGTAACCAAATCCGATCTGCTTTGCCGAAATTGTAGCTATATCCAAAGAAGTCTTAAATTCTATGTTAATTCTTTCAATAATCTTATTCTTTTTGGCAAAATAATTTTTTGTGCTACTCTTGGTCATTCCGCTTAAATCAACGCTGTCTACGAATACTCCCGTATAGACTGTATTTTCATGATTTTTTTGATACATTATAAGAATAAAACTTACAGAAAAGAAAAGACCGATAGCGGCGCCACTGCTAAACCAAAATATATTTTTTAGTGTCTTTTGAACAAAATCGAGCTTATTAGAAAAAATTTTCCTCAGTGACATTGCTATACTATTCCCCTAAGTATTATACTATAAATAAGTATTAAATATGCCCGAAAATGTAATTTTTGAGAATCAAAACTCTAACCAAAATGATCCAAATATAGAGAGGGGGAAATTTAACTTCAAAAAAATTTTTATTGGCTTGGGAATAGGCATCGTTTTGATTTTTATGCTCATATTTATACTGGGTAAAGGTCAGAATCAAAAAGATGCAACTCTAGTCTGGTGGGGATTATGGGAGGACAACGCAACAATGCAGCCATTAATAGATGATTTTGAGAAACAAAATCCGCACATAAAAATTAAATACACCAAACAGGATCCACTTAGGTATCGAGATACTGTAATGACCAGGATTGGGAATGGAACCGGGCCTGATATATTTCTCTATCATAATACATGGACCAGCACATTGACCAAAATTTTGTCTCCTTTACCCCAGGACGTAATCAGCGTTGCCGATTTTACCAAAAACTATTACCCTGTTGTACAAAATGATCTTGTCCAAAACGGCGCGATTTACGGGGTACCTCTTGGGGTTGATTCAATCGCGTTATATATAAATATGGATATGCTTCACGCAGCCGGGCTCTCGGTACCCAAAGATTGGAATGAGTTTGTAGACGCCGCGAAGAAATTGACAGTTAGGGACCCGGATACAAATAAAATGAAAATTTCAGGAGCCGCGATGGGAACTTATAACAATGTAAATCATGCGCCGGACATATTATCTTTAATGTTTCTCCAACAAGGGGTTAATCTGAAGAAAATTTCCGAGTCCAAAGACAATCTTACGGCGGCAATAACATTTTACACTGCTTTTAGTAGCGGTAAAGACGCAGTCTGGGATAGTGCCCTGGACAACTCTCTGCTGGAATTTGCCAGAGGAAATGTAGCGATGTATTTCGGCTTCTCTTGGGACAGCTTTATAATAGAACAATACAAAAAAAATAATAATTTCAAGTATGAAATTTATCCAGTACCGAGTCTTGTTGAAAATAGGAGCGTCACAGTCGCGAGTTACTGGGTAGAAGGAGTATCCAAGCGGAGCAAATATCAAAAAGAAGCGATGAAGTTTATGAATTATTTAACGCAAAAGGAGACGCTGCAAAAATTTTATTCCGAGGCTTCCAAAACGCGGCTTTTCGGAGAGCCATATCCCCGTGTTGATATGGCGGATATGCTAAAAGACAATCCACTCGTATATCCTTTTGTCGGCCAAATGGATAATGCCGGCTCTTCTTATTTCGCGAGCGGCACATACGACGGAGATACAGGACTCAACAAACGAGCAAACACATATCTTGAAAATGCGATAAATGGTATCGTGAAGGAGAATAGTTCCGCGGATAGCGCAGTGAAAACTCTGCAAGTTGGACTAACGAAAGTACTGCAAGAAAATGGAATTCAATAATAATCAAAAAGCCTGTATTTATAGCCTGCTTTATAGCGATATTTTTGATTTTCCTCTAACAGATGAAGAATTATGGCATAGTCTAATTTCAGATAAAAAGATAGAAAGAAGTACTGTCAAAAAAACCGCCAGAAGACTGTCCAAAATAATTACCTATCAAGATGGATACTACTCTTTAAAAGGCAGGGAAGAAATAATCGATCAAAGAAGAAAAAGAACAAAAATTACACAAGGCAAATTAAAAATTGCCAAAAATATCGCCAAATACCTCACGTTTATTCCCTCGATTCAATTTATCGGCATTACGGGCAGGTTAAGTCATATGGACGCGGATATAGAGGATGACATTGATATGTTTTTTATCACCCGGAAAAATTCCCTCTGGACTACCAGACTTCTTATTCTCGCAGTTCTGGAACTTTTGCAAGTACGAAGAACCAGAAATGACACAAACCCACAGAACAAAATTTGCCCCAATCTCATTATTGATGAGTCTGCTCTTGCCTGGCCGGTAAAAAAGCGTGATATATATACAGCGCATGAAATTATTCACATCTGCCCCCTCTTCGTGAGAAATAATATCGACCAAAAATTTCTAAACAGCAACAAATGGATAAGAAGATATTACGCCAATAGTTGCCAGGCTAGCTCGATAAAGCAGTACCTGGGAGGCGGCAAGACTGCACACCATCTCGTTTTAGAAGCTATAAATTTTATACTAACTCTCCCGCCGGTTGAATATGTCATAAGCAAACTACAAATGGCGTACATGAAAAATAAAAGGACAAACGAAACAATCCTCCCCAACTTCCTCGCCTTTCATCCGCAGGATAAGCGCGAGGAGATATTAAGCAAGTTCTCAACGAAAATAAAACAGATAAATCGTATTATTGACAGAGGGGGGGGCTTATGTTAGCGTTATAATATGGATTAATAAAAATATATGAAAAAGTTTCTTCCCGCTATATTCATAATTATTTTTATTGTTGCTGCTTTAATTTCTCCCCTCAGTACCGCGCATGCCGCAACAGGCACGTCTTGGGTCAAAGACGCTGAAGTAACTTTTGTCGGTAAGGATTTTATCCGTTCGGGTTTAGTCCTCAACTGGACACTCGCAAATTATCAGTGGGCGTGCGTCAAAAAGACAGCGGCGGGCAACTGCGACTTAAGCGCTAATCCCCTTGCTTCATTTTGGCAGAAGATTGTTGTCTCTCTAGTCCTGCCTCTTGTCCTGCTTGTCATTCTGGCAGTATCTGCTGTGATGATAATAACTCGGGGGAGAAGTCTTACGATTATGCGTTTTATTCCCAGATTTATTGTGATATTAATATTAATCGTAATGTCGTTTGCTGTTATACAATTTCTTTATCAGGCGGCGGACTTAATTCAAGGAATTTATCTGAGATCAAGCGACAGCGCCTCCTGCCCGACTAATTGTATAACAGCCTTAGACTTACTGACTCCGCCCCGGGTGAATTATAATGATTTTGTGGGATACAAAAAAATTTCCGGAGATACATATACTGAATCAGCTTTTGTCTCAGTCCTTTTGGTTAAACTTACATCGTGGACTTACTTCATAATGTCGGCAATTTTGCATATACGCAAAATTATATTATGGTTTTTCATAATTGTCTCGCCTGTTTTTCCGCTTCTTTTTCTCTTTCGCCCTATTCAAAGTGCCGGTAAATTCTGGACCCTGGAGTTTTTCCGTTGGGTTTTATACGGGCCGTTATTTACTATTTTCTTGCAAGGATTGGTATTTATATGGAGGAATCAAATTCCACTTGACTTTACCCCCGGCAATCCAAGTAATATTATTTACCCGAATGCTATAAATATATTTCTCGCCGGCCCCGGTCTGACTGCCTCTGCAACTAACAATGTGAATCTAACAGAAACGCTTATGCTCTACGCGGTAGCGCTTGTAATGCTCTGGATCGTGATTGTGTTGCCTTTTATTCTGCTCCAGCTCTTTTTGAGTTATGCTGCCAGTCTCGGCAATGACATCGCCATCGTCAAAAATTTGACTGCTGTTATACTCAATAAGCTGTACCCGACTGCCGCCGGCGCTACCTGGGCTGATCCCGCAGGCAGAATTGTCTTAAATTTGCCTTTTATCAAGAGATCGATAAATATTCCATCCATAACAAAGCCCATAACAGATACACAAGAGACTAAAGTGACAGTTGAGAAACCAAAGCAGGTAAATCCATGAAATCATTTTTGCAAGCAATCGCCAAACTTTCTCTTACCGCCAAGTTGTCTTTAGCGTCGAGTTTGCTTTTGGTTGTAGCGATTGGGATAACTATTTATAGTGCGCAAACCAAGCATGAAGTAAGAAGCCACGCGGATCAGAACTCAGAGGACACAAACAACGGCGAACAAGGAACCAATGATGCCATGGACGCAGCCGATGCCGCCGCAGCCGCCGCAGCCGCCGCCGATGCCGCAAACTCTTCCGCATCCAATGGAGGAGGAGAGGAAAATATCCCGGGAGGGGGATATTGCGCGGGTTCCTGTCAGGTAAATGCACCTCCTGCTCCTATCAGCGGAATGACCGTTACTTGCAATCCAAATACCAGCTGCTATATAGACTGGGGCCCATCTGATGGAGCAACGCATTATCAGGGGAGATTTGATGATCAAAAGAATGCCTGGAATGGAAATTGCGACAATCCCAACCCCGGGGACGGCTGCTGGGATAACGGGCAAACATATTTTGATGGACGACAATTCACGCCAGGTGATACTTATGACCTATGGATACACGCCTGTAATCAACGTGGTTGCAGCGCTCCGCTTGATGTTAGTTTTATAACTCCCAATATCACTCCCGGCGGCGCTGCTCCTCCTCCTGTCAGCGGACTCGCGGTTACTTGCAATCCAAACATCAGCTGCCATATAGCCTGGAATCCCTCTGATGGAGCAACGCATTATCAGGAGAGATTTGATGATAAAGTGAACCCCTGGAGTGGAGATTGCAACAATCTCAACCCCGGGGACGGCTGCTGGGATACTAATTCAGAGTCTTTTGTAACTCAACTCACACCAGGACATGACTATAATGTGTCGCTGCACGCCTGCAATAAGTATGGCTGCAGCGGCCCATCATGGATTGGCGTGAAAGTGCCGCTACCTACTCCAACGCCAACACCTTAAAACAGACTTATTCATTTGTTCATGTTATTTACCAAGTCCGGGAAGATGTAATATATTTACACCAATAAACTCAAAAAAAACATATCCAAATATGGCAAGGAGCAAACCTGCAATCGCGTAGTAAATATAGCTTCTCCCTGCGTTAAGCCGATTCGGATCGCCTTGGGACGTCAAAATAGTATATCCTCCCCATATTATTATAATTAAGGCAAGCCCGCCAATAAAAGCGATTCCAGTTCCATAGAATTGACTAACAAAACCAGTCAGGTCATTTGGCCAGCAACCAAAGTCTGTCTGAATCTCGTTCATTGCGCACACGGTCATATTCTAAAAGTAGCATATTTAAATTTTAAAAACAATAAGAGTGTTGCTGAATATTCACTATGGGGTTTATTGACAAACATAGTGATATTAACTATACTGGCCAGGATTTTATAAACTTAACTTTGAATATTCCCTCACCGGCCAAATGAGGGAATTATTGTAAATTTATAGGCGTTATGATGGACAAGAAAATATACTTAACGGAAAACGGACAGAAAGAATTAAAAAAGGAGTATAATGAACTGGTAAAAGTCAAAAGACCGCAAATAGTGCTGCGGCTTTCTACTGCTCGTGATATGGGCGATCTTTCCGAAAATGCCGAATACACAGCGGCGCGGGAGGAGTTGGCATTCATTGACGGCAGGATTGGGGAGCTTGAAGATTTGTTAAAAAGGGTTACTCTTATAAAAGAAAAACCTCGCGGCAAAAAAAGCAAAACGGTTAACTTGGGCTCTTTAGTGACAGTGAAAATAGATGGCAAAAAAGAGCCCTTTACGATAGTCGGGGAATGGGAATCAGACCCAAGAGAGAAAAAAATTTCCAATGAATCACCGCTTGGGAAAGCGTTGCTTGGTAAGTCGGAAGGCGCCGAAATTGAAATCCAGGCTCCCGCAGGGAAAATGACATATAAAATTGTAGCAATTGAATAGGCACGCACATGTTTAATGGTTATTCAAAAAGACTTCCCCCTCTCACAAATACTCTGGTACAGAATTGGAGGAAAAGCAAAATATCTTCTAAGCTGTGAAAGTTATCTCGATATTATCAAAGCGCTTGAATTTATTGACAAACATAAAATAGGCAAAGTCGCGGTCGTTGGACTCGGCTCAAACCTCATTTTCCCTGATGATTATTTCAACGGCGCTGTCATTCGCATAGCAGAGACGAAAGCCCTTCCCGATCAATTCCAAAAAAAGAATGAGTCTGTATCGGTATTTGCCGGAGCGACTCTCTATGATCTCATGCAATTTGCATTTGACCACTCTCTAACTGGGCTTGAATGGGGAGGCGGCCTACCTGGCACTATTGGTGCGGGTGTTCGCGGAAATGTTGGAGCTTTTGGCGGGGAGATAAAAGATTTATTCTTCTCAGCAGAAGTACTTGCGATAAAAAGCAATAAACACATGCTTAGGACTTTATATAAAAACGATTTAAATTTTTCCTATAGAAACTCCTTCATCAAAAAAAATAAAAATATGATTATCGTCTCTACAACTTTTAATTTATTAAAAGCAAAAGATCAAGAATTAGCAAATGCCAAAGACATTTATACAAATAATATCAATTACCGCAATAAGCATCATCCCATGGAATATCCAAGCTGCGGATCAGTCTTCAAAAATATAACAGAACCTGAAAAACTAAAAAAAATACTAACAACCTGGCCGGATATAGAAGATTTGGTAAGAAACAAATGGCATGGCAAAGTTTCAATGGGTTATCTGATAAGAAGACTTGGTTTCGCGGGTTTAAGAGTAGGCAATATGCAAGTATCCGAAAAGCACTCAAATTTCATAGTCAATTTAGGAGACGGCCGGAGCAGTGACGCGCTCAGCATAATCAAAGAAATCCAAAATAATGTAGAGGAGGTTTTCGGCTTTACCCCCGAGACAGAAGTGGAGATAGCTTCACTCGAGTGACCACAATAGTAATACTTTTCAAATAAGCTCTTTTGCTTGACAAAGTATAGATATTAGCTATAATCTATCTAGTACTATGAATACCGCGACCATCTTTATTAAAACTGAACCAAAGGTCAAAGCAGAAGCGCAGAAAACAGCACGTGAGCTTGGGTTTAGCTTGAGCTCTGTTCTCAATGCGTTTTTGAGGCAATTTGTCAAAACCAAGACGGTTTCTTTTAGCGCAAAAGAGTTGGACGAAGTGCCAAACGAATATTTTAAACGGGCTATTAAAAAAGCAAGAGAGGATAGAAAGCAAGGAAAAGTATCTCCTATTTTTGATAGCGCTGATGATGCCATAGCCTGGTTACACAGATGAGCTAACTCATGCGAACTCGATATACCCGCGAATTTTACAAATTGTACAAAAAGGTTGATGTTCGAATCCGCAAGGAAGTTGATAGAAAAATAAAAATCTTCCAACAAGACCATCTCAATTTAGAATTAAATAATCATGCCTTGCGGGAAGAGTATGAAGGATTCAGAAGCATTGATATTACCAACGACTACAGAGCAATTTATGAAGAAATGCAATCAGGCGAAGAACCCATTGCCTATTTTTTCCTCCTCGGCACCCACGATGAACTCTACGGCTAGTACACCTTAAGATTTTCCTCTCATAATCCTAATGCCGGTTATTTTATCAGCTTACCTCGAACTTTCATACGTGTACAATCGGCTGGTGTTGACGCTTACGTTCAAGGGGAAAAGACTATCTGTTGCGGCTTTTCAGGTCCAAATCTGGTTATTTCATATGGCCGCGTACTTAGCGTTAAGGAAAATGGTATCAAACAAGATTGGATCTTGATCGACGGAGTGCAGGCGCCGGTAATGTTTAGCCCAATCGAAGGGGTCTTGATAGGCCCGTTTCAGAAATTCTCACAAACGTATTACATAACATACTGGGCCAAGGACATCAACTTTAAGCACATCCCGGAGAATCTGAGAAGTTACTTGGACACGATGCGGTTAGAAAATCATTGAAAGGGCTTGCTAGTTTCCGCAATCATGGCCGATAGGGAATTATAGCCCCTATGCGGGTTTACTACGTCGTTGCTGCTCCTAATAGAGACACAGAAAAGGCAACGGAGTTGCACAATGGTGTTTTTGCGACACCTCTATGCAGGGCTAAAACTTTCAGGAAATGTCCGTCAGAGCAAATATGCCGGAACCGCAATTTCGTATTGAGCTTTTCATTTCCATAAGCGAAAGTATTGTTCCAATTTGTGATGCGGGAATGCTCATACGTTTTATCAATTCATCAATATGCATTTGTCCGTTTTGCAAAAGATCGATAATAACTTGTTCCTCCTTAGTATCGGCTTTAATCTTTCTGGTTCGCGGGGCGGCGGGTATTGCAAGCGCTCGTAAAATATCACTGGCAGCGGTTACAGGTATTGCTCCTTTTGCGAGCAGAGAATTGGGTCCTTTTGAATAAACGGATGTTATTGGTCCGGGAATTGCAAAAACTTTGCGATGGTTGGAAAAAGCGTTTTCGGCGGTAATAAGGCTGCCGCTATCTTCTGCTCCTTCTGTTACTACAACTGCAGAGCTAAGCCCGGCAATAATTCTGTTTCTTGAAGGAAAGGAGCCTTTGCTTGGTTCTTGTCCAGGGGGCATTTCTGATACAATAGATCCGCCTGTCTCAAGTATTTTCTTGTATAAAGAAATATTTACTCTGGGAGTACAATAATCCACACCGCTGCCTAAAACCGCAATAGTTTTGCCATTGTTTTCAATGGTTACACCATGCGCACAACTGTCAACGCCTATCGCTAATCCCGATACAATAATACAATTTGCTTGGGCTAATTCTTGAACAATAAAACGCGTAACCTGCGTACCATAGGCGGTTATGTTTCTCGTCCCGACAACAGCAATTGTTTTATATTCTTCCAACTTAGAAAAATCAAGATCGCCTTTTACATATAAGACAAAAGGCGGATTTTTTATTTGTGCTAAAAGCTTGGGATATTCTTGATCTTGTAATGTGAGAAATTTTATTTTCTTGTTTTGCAGTTTTTCTAAATATTTGTGCAAGGAAAAATCTTTCCTAAAGTTAATAAATTTATTAACCAACGCGTCCCCAATTCCTGTTTTATTCAACTCCTTAGAATCCGCCTCCCAGGCGGATTTGGCATCGCCAAAAAATCCGAGTAACTTCCCGAATTTGCCAGGCCCAATACCGGGAAAAGCTGAAAAACCTAACCAATAAAGTCTGTCATCCATACCTTTTGCTCTTTTTTGTCATTGCGAGCGACGATAGGAGCGAAGCAATCCCGTTGAGCAGTGGGATTGCTTCGTCGCCCACTATCGTGGTGCTTCTCGCAATGACATTATTAATTGCTGCTCCTAAAATATGCTTCTAAAATTTCCTTTGCAACCGGTGCTGCTTTATTTGATCCCTCTCCGGATGATTCATTTAGAACTGTAACGACTATTTCAGGATTAAATGCGGGCGCAAAGAGAGTGATCCACGCATGAGGTAGTGTTTTTTTCCCCCCATGCTCGGCTGTGCCGGTTTTGCAGGCGATTATTACTTGCCTTGTATCCGCAGATTCTGACGCGACTTTCATAAAATTTTTTTCGTCAACTTTCAATTTTCCATTTTCAACTCTCATTTCGAATAGCGGCCAGGCCACGCCGCCCGGAGAACAACTCTCTATCATACCCTCTCTAATTAATGAGACTGTTTTTTCTGATAAAAATCTTTGATCTTTGATCTTTGCCTGCCCGCCGGATTGGAGGGATCTTTGATCTTTTAATAAGGTGGGTTGATACAAAATTCCACCGTTGGCAATCACCTGAGTCCAACTATTTACCTGAAGAGGCGTTGTTAAAAGGTATCCTTGCCCGATGCCATAATGGTATGTATCCCCCAGAAACCATTTCTCATTGAATGTTGCTTCTTTCCATGTGCTTGTCGGCACTAAACCTTTGGCTTCCCCCGGCAGATCAATTCCGAGCGTATTACCTAATCCAAATTTTGTGGCCATAGCCGATATTCTATCTTCCTTAATTTTCTCTGCCAGTTTATAGAAGAAGATATCATTAGAACGCGCAAGCGCTCTGACAATATTCAGTTTTCCCGATTCTATTTTCCCATAATCCGTATAAAACCAGTTTGCAAAAGAAAATGAACCAACATTTAAAACTCCAGTGTCGGTAACAGTATATCCCTCATCAATAATTTTATTTTCAAGTCCTGAGGCGGCAATAATAAGTTTAAAAGTTGATCCCGGAGGATAGACTCCTGAAGTCGCGCGGTCAAGAAGAGGTTCCCCCTCTGAATCGGAGAGAATCGAGGATATAGTTTTATATGGGTTGTCAGAAGAAACGGTATAGGTAGTATCAAGCGTAAAAAGATTTGGGTCAAAGACAGGTTTGGAAATCATAGCCAGTATCTCGCCGTTTGGCTTAGTTACTATAACCGCTCCTTTTTGAATATCTTTCGCGGCTTGATATGCAGCTTTTTGGAGAGCAACATCAAGTGTTAGCGTGATATCCTGTCCGGGAGTCGGATCTGTTTGACCGAGCGATCGCATTTTGGCGCCCATTGCATCTACTTCAAAAAGCTCTTTGCCGTCAATGCCTCGCAAAACGGACTCATATTGTTTTTCAATTCCTGTTTTACCAATTCTGTCATTAACCGCGTAAGTTGAAGCCTTTATATTTTTTAGTTCGGATTCAGATATTTGGCCAACGTAACCTAGCACATGGGCAAAAATATCCTTATAGGGATATTCGCGAAGAGAATCCACTGTAATATTTTTCTCTCCTTTTGAGAGCGTGAGGAGTGCCTGATCTTTATTAAGGAGTATTTCCTTGCTCTTTTTGTCTTTGCCAGAGCCATTAATAATTTGTCTAAATCCGGGAACGTTAAGTACTAGCGGGACTCCATTTCTGTCAAAAATTATCCCTCTTTGCGCATAAATCACTTGCGTACGTATTCGATTTGAATCAGACAGGTTTCGGTAATAAGCGCCCCGGAAAACTTGCAGATATATTAGTCGTCCTGTAAATAAAATGCTTGTCGCAAATAGAAAAGAAATAAGTAAAAAACCTCTTGGGTTAAATTGAGAGATTTCCGAATGTGATCTTTTTTTTATGTTTTCTGTTTTTATGCTTTCACCAAAAAGAATACCTTGCTTCATAAAAAATACTTACACACTGAGAATAAGAATACTGCCAGAAGAGAACCTACTACCGACTGTATAAGTGCGTTTTCATATCCAAATAGAAAAAGATATATCAATATACCTAAGAACGAGGATACTAAAATAAACGGGTAAGATTCAATCTCATATTTGCGCTCGTATAAAAGAATTAAAAATAGGAAGCACTCAAGGAATAAACTTGTGCTGCCTAGAGGGCGCACTGTCATACTATCGAGAACTATGCCTCCCACAAAGGCTAGAGCAAATACCCAAATTCTTCTATATATAACAAGTAAAACTAAAGCCTCAATTAGGAAAAGCGGAAGGATAATAAATGTGGACTCAAGCCAAAGAAATAAAATAGTCATTAGTAATATTATTAACATATGAATATGAATTAATTTTATAATAGTTAATGGTTTATTAGCACGAAAACTATTTTTAATTTGGTTATGTCTAACAAACTCCAAACTTCGGCGGACTGAAAAAGGCTGCTTGCTTTTTTATTCACAGAAATTATTTTGCCGATGACCAAAGGATCGTCCTTATTTGTAATAACAGTATCGCCTGCTTGAAGAGTGTCAGTCAAGGATACACTACTTAGAATCATGTTTTTATTTCCACTGCCTTTGATTATACCGGCAGCGTCTGTCTTCAATGTCCTGGCAGTTTCGGAAAAGTCTTTATGATTCAATAACTCTACAACTGAGAGTCCAGGCGAGACCTTCTCTATGCGGCCGAGCAAATTATCTTTAAAAACTACCTTGTCTCCTATTTTTACGTGGTCTATATTTCCTTTATCAATATAGATTTTGTCAACTGATGTTACTCCGGGCAGGAATGTTGGCATACCTATTATAAAAGCCGGCAAAAGAGTTTTGGATGAGAGCCTAGTTGTCACAAATTGATCACGAAGCGCTGCAACATCTTTTTCTAATTCTTTTTGTTTTACGAGTTGCACTCTTAACATCCTATTCTCGTTCTTAAGTTTTGTAAGCTCACTATTATCATCTTTATGAAAGAAAATAAAAGAGGGGCGTGTAAGAGGGGTTATCGCTGACTGAAGAAAATTAGTAACGCCATAAAAAAAACTAAATTTTGAGAACAACAAAATAATAACAGATAAAATTAAGAAGCCGACAAAAATATGAAGGCTTTTCCTCTGCTTTCGCATATAGGATATTGTAATAATTCGCATCAATTATCGCAACCCGCCAATTACCTTAACCCTATGCAAAAGCTTTTCATCTTGCAAGACTTTTCCAGCTCCGCGAACAACCGAAGTCAAGGGATCCGATGAGACTATAACCGGCATATGGACGCTATCAACTATCAACTGGTCCAGGCCAGAGAGATATGCTCCCCCGCCTGTTAGTAATATCCCTTGCTCGAGTATGTCTGGAAGAAGCTCGGGAGGCGTCTCTTCCAAAACATCAGCTATGCCTTGAACTATTTGTGTGAGAATAGGAGATAAAGCTTCACGAATTTCCGATTCAGAAACTCTGAGGCTTCGCGGCAAACCCGTCTCAATATCCCTTCCTCTCACTATCATCATCTTCTCTCCGCGATCATCTTCAATTTTTTTCTCATCATTTGACTTATCATTACTTATCTTTGATCTTTTTTGGTAGGCGCTTCCAATTTTTATTTTTATATCCTCAGCTGTCTGTTCGCCGAGCATTAACCCATTCTTAAGTCTAATATAATGAAGAATGCTCTCGTTCATGTCATCCCCCGCGAGTTTAAGTGACCGGCCAACTACAATCCCGCCTAATGAAATAACCGCTATTTCCGTGGTCCCTCCACCAATATCAACCACCATCGTTCCTCTTGACTCAAAAATAGATATGCCTTCTCCAATAACTGCCGCCATTGATTCTTCGATAAGATATGCCTGTCTCGCGCCGGCGCTCAAGGCTGCCTCCCAAACTGCCCGGCGCTCAACTTCGGTTACCGAGGATGGGATTCCAATAACAACTTTGGGTCTGACCAAAAATTTTGGATACATGCTGTCCATTTCATGAACCTCTCTAATATAATGAGAAATCAAGGCCTGAGTAGCATCGAAATCAGAGATAACCCCGCCTTTGAGCGGCCTGATGGTAATAATAGAGCTTGGTGTTTTACCAAGCATTTTTTTCCCTTCGGTACCGATTGCTATAATTTGTTTTGTCTTTTTGTGTCTTGCTACAACAGAAGGCTCACGAATAACAATACCTTTCTTTTTTACCCAAACAAGAGTATTCGCCGTACCTAAATCAATGCCAACATCATGCGAAAAAAAACTTAATAATTTATTAAAATTAAATATGGTCATTTATCACCACAATTCTATCAGCTTGTGACTTGCCCAGCAATTGGCAATATGCTACTATCAATTTAGTAATTTTCAATTCTCAATTTTCATTGAATTTTCAATGATTTAATTTTCAATTTTAAATATTGAAACATTGTAATTTGATTGTAAATTGTAAATTGAAAATTGAAAATTAAGATGAAATTTATCTCTTACTGCAATAAAGTAATTGAATACTCCTTTTACGCACTCTTCTTTCTTGTTCCCCTCTTCTTTTTAGGCAATACGTCAGAGTTATTTGAATTTAACAAAATGTGGTTGACGTTTGGATTGACAACGATTATCGGCCTGGCGTGGATTTCTAAAATGATTATTGAGAGACAAATAATTATAAGAAAAACGTCTCTTGATATACCGCTTGTATTATTTCTTGTATCACAAATTATATCAACCGTCCTATCTCTTGACACGCATGTATCGCTCTGGGGGTATTACACGCGTTTCAATGGCGGTTTATTTTCAACGATTTCATATATATTTCTTTATTACGCCTTTGTTTCAAATTTAGAAATTAAGCATGTTATCCGCAGCCTGTTCATAAGCATTGCGGCGGGTCTCATCACCGCTCTCTGGGGATTCCCTTCGCATTTCGGCTATGATCCAACCTGTTTCGTATTCCGGGGGACGCTGGATACAAATTGCTGGACGGACGCGTTCAAACCGACTATTCGTGTGTTCTCGACGCTTGGCCAACCGGCTTGGTTTGCTGCTTATCTTAATATACTACTACCTTTGTCTTTTGTCTTTGTAATTATAAACGCGGGTCAAAAAAGGCGGAAATCTGCGGCGATTTATTTCATAATTATGCTTTTATTTTATATTTGTCTTATTTTTGCCAATACCCGGGCAGGTACTTATGCTTTTTACGCGGTTGATATCGTCTTTTGGTTAATTTTGTTTGGTAAAAGAATTTTTAGCGCCAAGACTCTTTTTAAATATTTATTGATAATTCATTTAGGTTTTGCCTTCTGCAACTTTTTCTACGGCGCGCCAATCGGGAGCTTGGATAGATTTACCTGGCCTCAGCTACAAAAAAGATTTACCGCTCATGCCCAAACAGAAAAATCAACTACTCCCAGAAAGACTGTTGAGACGACGAATATTACTGATTCTTCAAAAATCCGTTTGATCGTCTGGAAAGGCGCGCTTGTTGCCTGGAGAGCAAATCCAATTTTTGGTACCGGAGTTGAAACTTTTGCTTATGCTTATTATCGCTACCGTTCACCCGAGCACAACCTCACATCAGAATGGGATTATCTTTATAACAAAGCTCACAATGAATATCTAAATTATCTGACGACAACCGGCGCATTTGGATTGGGAACATATTTATTAATCATTATTGTTTTTATTTTTCTAATCGTTAAGTATATTTTTGCCTATAAAAATCCTCCTCAGAATACGCCTATTCTTTGGGCAACCAAGCAGCAATTTTTGCTGACAGTCGCAATATTTTCCGGATATTTAACAATACTGATCACAAATTTTTTCGGATTTTCGGTGGTTATTATAAATCTCTATTTCTTTTTAATACCTGCGTTTGTATTTATGCTAACAGGTATGCTGAGTAAAGAGAAAAATTATGCAATCGGGAAATCCCCCCAACCCCCTTTATTAAAGGGGGCAAGGGGGATTTTGGGAGTCAAAAACCAATCTATTACCGCGTATCAATGGATATTCATTGTTATATCGCTAATTGCCGCTGTTAATATAATTTTTGGTCTTTTCCGATATTGGTATGCTGACACATTGTACGCTTTGGGAAATAATCTGGATCACGCCTCCGCTTACCA